>Ga0326727_10028509_pt1 | contig 10144 bp, 10 predicted proteins | sample MB2enrmetagenome_FD_207643 | JGI IMG/M metagenome (GOLD analysis project Ga0326727, IMG submission 207643) | Lab enriched peat soil microbial communities from McLean, Ithaca, NY, United States - MB29MY | ecosystem: Environmental > Terrestrial > Soil > Wetlands > Peat | place: USA: New York...
CGGACCAGGTCACAGCGGTGTTCAATCAGATCGAGTCCGAGGCGGCCAAGCCCCAGTACGAGATCAGCGAGATCTTCATCGACGCCGCGCGCGTCGGCGGCATGAGCGTGGCCATGAACGGCGCCCAGCAGCTGCTCGCCCAACTGCAGCAGGGCGCGCCGTTCGCCGCCGTCGCGCGCCAGTTCTCGGCCGCCCCAACCGCGGCCAACGGCGGCGACGCCGGCTGGCTGACCCAGTCGCAGCTGCCCCAGGAGGTGCGCGACGGCATCGATGGCCTGGCCCCCGGCCAGCTCTCCGCGCCGATCGCCGTCAAGGACGGGGTCTACATCATCCTGCTGCGCGAAAAGCGCGCCGGCGCCGGCGAGGACCTGGTCACCTTGAAGCAGGCCGCCATCGCCCTGCCTGCCGACGCCACCCAGGAGCAGATCGACGCCGCCCGGCAGAAACTCATGGCGCTGAAGGCCAAGATCACCGGCTGCGACAACCTCGAGACCGTCGCCGGCAAGGTCGATGGCGTGGTCGCCGGCGACCTCGGCGAGGCCAATGTCAAGGATCTGCGGCCCGACTTCCGCGACGCGGCGGTCAAGCTTCAGGTCAACCAGGTCAGCGACCCGATCCGCACCGACGTCGGCCTGCACCTGATCGCGGTCTGCGCCAAGCGTGAGGCCGGCGTCACCCTGCCCAGTCGCGAGGAGATCGAATCGCGTCTGCAGGACGAACAGCTGTCGCTGATCTCCCGCCGCTATCTGCGCGATCTGCGCAATTCGGCGACCATCGAGACGCGGTGAACGCCCCGCCCCTCGCCCTGAGCCTGGGCGATCCGGCGGGGATCGGCCCGGAAATCGTCGCCAAGGCCTGGCGGGCGCTGCGCGCCGAGGGGCCCGCGTTCATGGTCGTCGGCGACGCCCGCGTCCTGGCCGCCGCCGCGCCCGAAGGCGAGCGGCTCCTGCGCCGGGTGAGCGGGCATTTGGAGGCCGCCGCCGCCTTCGCCGACGCCCTGCCCGTGTTCGACATGCCCTGTGGCGCGCCCGTGGTCGCGGGCCGCCCCGATCCGGCTTGCGCGCCGGCGGTGATCGGCTGGATCGAGACCGCCGTCCGGCTGGCGATGTCGGGCGAGGCCCGCGGCGTCGTCACCGCCCCGATCGCCAAGGCGCCGCTCTACGCGGCCGGTTTTCGCCATCCCGGCCACACCGAGTTCCTGGCCGAGCTGACCGGCGGCGATCCGTCGAGCCCGCCGGTGATGATGCTATCCTCGTGCGACCTGCGCACCGTGCTCGCCACCATCCACATCCCGCTCGCCGAGGTCGCCGGCGCGCTGGACCACGATCACATCGTCCGCATCGCCCAGGTCACCGCGCGCGCCCTCGTCCGGGATTTCGGGATTGAGCGGCCGCGGCTGGCCATGGCCGCGCTCAACCCCCACGGCGGCGAGAGCGGGGCGCTTGGCCGTGAAGAGATCGAGATCATCGCCCCGGCGGCGCGGACGCTGCGCGCGATGGGCGTCGATTGCAGCGACCCTAGGCCCGCCGACACCCTGTTCCACGCCGAGGCGCGCGCCGCCTATGACGCGGTCGTGTGCATGTACCACGACCAGGCGCTGATCCCGGTCAAGATGCTCGACTTCTGGGGCGGGGTGAACGTGACCCTGGGCCTGCCGATCGTACGCGCCTCGCCCGACCACGGGGTCGGCTTCGACATCGCCGGCCGCGGCCTGGCGCGCGCCGACAGCCTGATCGCGGCCATTCGCATGGCCTCCGTGATCGCCGAGCGCCGCGGCGGGACGGCCCGGGCGGCGTGAGCCTGGAGACGCTGCCGCCGCTGCGCGACCAGCTCGAAGCCCATGGCCTGTTCGCCAAGAAGAGCTTCGGCCAGCACTTCCTCCTGGACCTCAACCTCACCCGCAAGATCGCCCGCCTGGCCGGCCCGCTCGAGGATCGGGCCGTGCTGGAGGTGGGCCCCGGTCCCGGCGGCCTGACCCGCGCCCTGCTCGAAGCCGGCGCGCGCGTGGTGGCGATCGAGAAGGACGCCCGCTTCCTGCCGCTGCTCGGCGAGCTCGCCGAAGCGGCCAAGGGCCGGCTGTCGGTGATCAACGCCGACGCCCTCGCCACCGACGATCCGGCCCTTCTGGCCGAGCACGCGCCGGGCCTGCCCTACCGGATCGTCTCCAACCTGCCCTACAACGTCGGCACCGCCCTGCTGATCAAATGGCTGGTCGGGCCGGTCAGGCCCGAGGCCATGGCGCTGATGTTCCAGAAGGAGGTGGCCCAGCGGGTCTGCGCCCAGGTCGGCGACGACGCCTATGGCCGGCTCGCCGTGATCGCCCAGGCGGTCTGCCGGGCGCGGATGGTCATGGACCTGCCGGCCCGGGCCTTCACCCCGCCGCCCAAGGTCGATTCCGCCGTGGTCCTGCTCGAGCCCCTGGCGGAGCGGCCGGCCGACGACCTGCTGGCGAGCCTCGAGACCGTCACCGCCGCCGCCTTCGGCCAGCGTCGCAAGATGCTGCGCTCGAGCCTGAAGAGCCTCGGCGGCGAAGCCCTGTGCGCGGCGGTCGGCCTCGACCCCGAGGCCCGGGCCGAGGTCATCGGCGTCGAAGGCTTCCTGCGGCTCGCGGCGCGCTCATCCTAGCTCTTTCCCCCGTGATCCAGCTTCTGCTCCAACAGGGTCTTCACGAAGCCGTTGAGCCAGGGGTTGCGCGAGCGGCGCAAACGTTCGGCGTGGTAGATGTGGGCCAGGTCGGCGTAGGCCAGGTCGAAGTCGTCGTTGACGATCACGTAGTCGTACTCGCCCCACATGCGGATCTCGCCGTAGGAGCGCTCGAGCCGGCGCAGGATCACCTCGTCGGCGTCCTGGGCCCTGGCGTGCAGCCGCCGCGCCAGGTCGGACATCGACGGCGGCAGGATGAACACCCGCACGACGTCCTCGCTGGCCGCTGCGGCGATGGCCATCGCGCCCTGCCAGTCGATGTCGAATAGCACGTCGCGGCCGGCCTCCAGCGCGGCCATCACCGGCGCCCTCGGGCTGCCGTAGCGGTTCTCGTGCACCTCGGCCCATTCCAGGAAGGCGTCCTCCGCGACCATCCGGGCGAACCGGCGGGGGGTGACGAAATGGTACTCCCGCCCGTCCGCCTCGCCCCGGCGGGGCGCGCGCGTGGTGGCCGAGACCGAAAGCTCCAGATCGGCGTGATCGGCCACCAGCCGGCGCGACAACGAGGTCTTGCCGGCGCCCGAAGGGCTCGAGATCACCAGCATCAGCCCGCGCCGCGGGCCATGGCGTTCACTCGACATTCTGCACCTGCTCGCGGAACTGATCGATCGTGGCCTTCAGCTCCAGCCCGATCGCGGTCAAGGCCGTGGTCGCCGACTTCGAGCACAGGGTGTTGGCCTCGCGCATGAACTCCTGGGTCAGGAAATCGAGCCGCCGTCCGCTCACGCCCTCGCCGGCCAGAAGGCCTCGCGCGGCCACGATGTGGCTGGTCAGCCGGTCCAGCTCCTCGCGCACGTCGACCTTGACCGCCATGACCGCGGCCTCCTGCACGATCCGCTCGTCCAGCCCGGCGCGGTCGGCCAGGAGTTCGGCGATCTTGCGCGCGAACCGCTCCTTGACGATCGCCGGCTGGCTCGCCGCCTCGGTCTCGGCGTCCGCCACCAGCGCCTCGATGCGGTCGATCAGGCCGCCCAGCACCGGCGCCAGGGCCGCGCCTTCGGCCGAGCGCGCGGCCTTGAGCGCGTCCAGCGCCGCGGCGATGGACGCGGCCATGGCCGCCTCGACCTCGGCCCGGGCCTCGGCGTCGTCCATCTCCTCGGCGGCCTCGATCACCCCGCGCAGGGACAACAGCCCGTCCAGCGACGGCGGGCTCGCGCGGCCGGCGGCGACGTAGGGCGCGCCGAGGCTGAGAAAGCGCTCGAGCAGCTCCAGGTTCACCCGCGCCGCGCCCGCCGCCTCGGTCCGCTTGGCGGTGAGATTGATGGTCAGCTGGCCGCGCTGGAAGCGCGCCTGCGCGGCGTCGCGCGCGGCGCGGTCGAGCTGGTCGAAGCCAGCCGGCCCGCGAAAGCGCGGCTCCAGCGAGCGGCCGTTGACCGATCGGGCCTCCACCGTCCAAGTCCAGGCCCCTCGCGCCCCGTCGGCGCGGCCGAAGCCGGTCATGCCCGAGAGCGCCATCTCAGCCGCCTCCCGCCGGAGCGGCGGGCGCCGCCTTGGTCTGATGCTCGATCGCCCGCCAGTGCTCGACGTTCTTCTGGTGCTCGGCCAGGGTCGAGGAGAAGTTGTGCCCGCCAAGGCCGTTGGCGACGAAATAGAGCTCGTCGGTGCGCGGCGGGTCCAGCACCGCCGCCAGCGAGGCGCGACCCGGATTGCAAATCGGCGTCGGCGGCAGGCCGGCGATCAGATAGGTGTTGTAGGGCGTCGGCGTGGTCAGCTCGGACTGGCGGATGCCGTGGCCGAGCGGGCGTCCGCCGGTCAGGCCGTAGACCACGGTGGGGTCCGACTCCAGGCGGATGCCTTGGGTCAGGCGGTTGACGAACACCGCCGCCACCCGCGGCCGCTCGTCGGCCAGGCCGGTCTCCTTCTCGACGATCGAGGCCAGGGTCACCGCCTGCTCCGGCGAGGCGAACGGCAGGCCGTCGCGGCGCTGGGCCCAGAGGGTGCGCAAGAGCTCGTCGCGGGCGTCCATCATCCGTTGCAGCACCGCAGCGCGGTCCTCGCCCCGGCGCACCTCGTAGGTTTCCGGCAGGATCGCCCCCTCCGGCGGGATCGGCGCGGCGCCGGTCAGGACCGCGGTGTTCATCAAGATGTCGACCGCCTGTTCCGAGGTCAGGCCCTCGGGGATGGTCACCATGTGGTGGACGATTTCGCCGCGCCGGATCTTGTCGATCACCTGGGCCATGGAGGCGTGGCTGGGGAATTCGTACTCCCCGGCCTTCAGCCGCTTGGCCGCGCCGGTGATCTGGGTCGCGGCCATGAACAGGGCGCCCGAACTGATCGCGTGGCTGCGCTCCAGGGTGGCGGCGATCTCCGGCAGATGCGCGCCTTGGCGCAGGATCACCGTCGTGGACGCCCCCACCGGCGCGCGCGGCCCGGGACCGAAGTAGAACCACAGGCCGGCCACGAGGATCGCCGCCAGGATCACGCCGAGCGTCGAGGCGCCGCTGGCGCCCATGATCGCGAGTCGGCGGTGGAGGGGCAGGTCCCTCCCTTTCGGCGCGCCCCGTCGCCTCGCCGGCCGGCTCACGACACCTTCTTGAGGATCAGCGAGGCGTTGGTGCCGCCGAAGCCGAAGCTGTTGGACAGGCCGACGTCGATCTTCATCGGCTTGGCCTTGTGCGGGATCAGGTCGATCGGCGTCTCGACCGAGGGGTTGTCGAGGTTGATCGTCGGCGGGGCGATCTGGTCGCGGATGGCCAGCACCGTGAAGGCCGCCTCGACCGCGCCGGCCGCGCCCAGAAGGTGGCCGATCGCCGACTTGGTCGACGACATCGAGGCCTTGCCGGCGGCCTGGCCGAGCATCCGCTCGACCGCGCCGAGCTCGATCTCGTCGCCGAGCGGCGTCGAGGTGCCGTGGGCGTTGATGTAGTCGATGTCCGACGGGTCGATCCCGGCATGGCCGATGGCCATCCTCATCGCCCGAAAGCCGCCGTCGCCGTCCTCGGCCGGGGCGGTGATGTGGTAGGCGTCGCCGGCCAGGCCGTAGCCGATCACCTCGGCGTAGATCTTGGCGCCGCGGGCGCGCGCATGCTCGAGCTCTTCCAGCACCACGACGCCGGCGCCTTCGCCCATGACGAAGCCGTCGCGGTCCTTGTCGTAGGGCCGCGAGCCCTTCTGCGGCGTTTCGTTGAAGTGGGTCGACATGGCCTTGCAGGCGATGAAGCCGGCGATGCCGATCTTGCAGACCGAGGCCTCGGCCCCGCCGGCGATCATCACGTCGGCGTCGCCGTACTGGATCAGCCGCGAGGCGTCGCCGACCGCGTGCGCGCCGGTGGCGCAGGCGGTGACCACCGCGTGATTCGGCCCCTTGAAGCCGTAGCGGATCGAGACCTGGCCCGAGGCGAGGTTGATCAGGGCCGAGGGGATGAAGAACGGCCCGACGCCCCGGCGCGGCCCCTTCTCGTGCAGCTCGACGGCGGTATCGGCGATGGTCGACAGCCCGCCGATGCCCGAGCCGATCATCACCCCGGTGCGCTCGCGCTCGCCCTCGTCCTCGGGCGTCCAGCCGGCGTCGCGCACCGCCTCGTCGGCGGCGGCCATGGCGTAGAGGATGAAGTCGTCGACCCGCCGCTGCTCCTTCGGCGACATCACCTGGTTGGGGTCGAACGAGCCCGGAATGTCCGGCCCGCCGCCGCCGCGGCCGTCGATGCGCGGCACCTCGCAGGCGATCTGGCAGGCGTAGTCGGTGGGATCGAAGGCGCTGATGCGGCCCGCGCCCGACCGGCCGGCCAACAACGCCCGCCAGGTGGTTTCCACGCCCCATCCCAGTGGCGTGACCATGCCCAGACCGGTGATGACGACTCGGCGCATGAATCACTCCTCAACCGCACCCCTAAAAAGCATAAGCCGCCCGCCGCGTGAACGCACGCAGCGCGCGGCCCATGAATCCCCGGCGGGCGTCCGATCAGGCGCCCAGGCGCTCGTCGATGAACTTCACCGCGTCGCCGACGGTCTGGATGTGTTCGGCGGCGTCGTCCGGAATTTCGATATCGAACTCCTCTTCGAAGGCCATCACCAGTTCGACGTTGTCGAGGCTGTCGGCGCCCAGATCGTCGATGAAGGAGGCCTTTTCAGTGACCTTCTCCGGATCGGCGTCCAGGTGCTCGATCACGATCTTACGCACGCGTTCGAGAGTGTCGGACATACGCAGTAACCCCTTGTTGTCTCGTATGACGCGGGCGTTGACGCCGCGCAGTGGTTGCAAAAAAACCTAGAGCCGGAAGGACCACTCCTCCGGTCCGGCCCAGTCGAAATCCGCCCTAGCACGTTCCTTTTCGCCAGACTAGCGGCGCACGGAGCGTCTTTAGACCATGGCCATGCCGCCGTTGACGTGCAAGGTCTGACCGGTGACGTAGGCGGCCTCGTCGCTGGCGAGATAGACGCAGGCGGCCGCAACGTCGGTCCCCGAGCCCAGACGGCCGGCCGGTATCCGGCCCAGAATCGCCTGTTTTTGCTGGTCGTTCAACGCGTCGGTCATCGGGCTCTCGATGAAGCCCGGAGCTATGCAATTCACCGTGATGTTGCGCGCGGCCACCTCCTGGGCCAGCGACTTGGAAAAGCCGATCATGCCGGCCTTGGACGCGGCGTAGTTGGCCTGTCCAGGATTGCCGGTGACGCCGACGACCGAGGTGATGGCGATGATTCGCCCCCAGCGGCGCTTCATCATTCCGCGCAGCGCCGCGCGGCTGAGCCGGAAATAGGCTTCCAGATTGACCTTCAGGACTGTCTCCCAGTCCTCGTCCTTCATCCGCACCAGAAGTCCGTCGCGGGTGACCCCGGCGTTGGCCACCAAGACGTCGACTTGGCCCGCCGCCGCCTCGGCCTGGCCGATCAGGGCGTCGACCTCGGCGGATTGGGAGAGGTTGCAGACCAGGGGCGTCACCCGCTCGCCCAATTGGGCGGCCAGCGCCTCCAGGGCCTCGGCCCGAGTGCCCGAGGCGACCACGTGCGCGCCCTGGGCGTGCAGGGTCCTGGCGATGTCGCCGCCGATGCCGCCGGTGGCGCCGGTGACGAGGCAGGTCTTGCCGGTCAGATCGAACATGTCGGGCTCCTGATCAGCGGTTAGAGCGACTTGGCGAAGGCTTCGAGGTCGGCCGGCGCGTTCAGGGCGACGGCTTCCGCGTCGGGGGCGATGCGCTTGGCCATGCCGGTGAGCACCTTGCCCGCGCCGGCCTCGGCGAAGCGGGTGACGCCGCCCTCGCCGGCCAGCCAGGTCATGCTCTCGCGCCAGCGCACCCGGCCCGTGACCTGCTCGACCAGCAGACGGCGGATCTGTTCGGGATCGAGGGTCGGCCGCGCGGTGACATTGGCCACCAGCGGCGTCTTCGGCGGCAGGATGCTCGCGCCCGCCAGCGCCTCGGCCATCTCGTCGGCCGCCGGCCGCATCAAGGGGCAGTGGAACGGCGCGGAGACGTTCAGCGGGATCGCCCGCGCGCCAAGCTCCTTGGCCTTCTCGATCGCCCGGTCGACGGCGGCCTTGGCCCCGGAGATCACCACATTGCCCTGGTTGTTGTCGTTGGCGACGACGCAGACGCCAAGTTCCGCGCCGGCCGCCGCGGCCGCCTCGGCCAGGGCCACGTCGGTCTTCGGCCCGATCAGCGAGGCCATCGCCCCCTCGCCCACCGGCGCCGCCCGCTGCATGGCCTGGCCGCGCAGCTTGAGCAGCCGCGCCGTGTCCGCCAAGCTGATCGCCCCGGCCGCGGCCAGGGCCGAATATTCGCCCAACGAATGGCCGGCGACGAAGGCGGCGCGCTCGATCCCGACGCCGAATTCCTGCTCCAGGGTGCGGATCACCGCCAGGCTGACCGCCATCAGCGCCGGCTGGGCGTTCTCGGTCAGGGTCAGTTGGTCCTCGGGGCCCTCACGCATCAGCCGCGACAGGCCCTGTTTCAGCGCCTCGTCGACCTCCTCGAACACCGCCCTGGCCGGCGCGAAGGCCTCGGCGAGGTCGGCGCCCATGCCCACGGCCTGGCTGCCCTGACCGGGAAAGATGAAGGCGAGGCTCATGGTTCGGCGGCTCCCTGGGGCGAAATCGTGCGGCAGGGTTAGGGGAAAGCATCGGAAGCGGCAAGCCGGGCGGACGGGCGCGCCGTTTTGCTAGCCGGTGATCCACCCGTGTGCGAACTTCGTACAAAGTTCCACCCCTGGGAGGATCGCCATGAAACGTCGCCTGCTCGCCCTCGCCCTTGCCGCCGCCGTGGCGACCCCGGCCCTCGCCGCCCTTTCGCCCGGAGCCTCCGCGCCCGAATTCACCGCCCAGGCGACGCTCGGCGGCAAGACCTATCCGTTCGACCTCGACGCGGCCCTGCGCAAGGGGCCGGTGGTGCTCTACTTCTTCCCGGCCGCCTTCACCTCCGGCTGCACCGTCGAGGCGCACGAGTTCGCCGACGCCATCGACCAGTACAAGGCGCTCGGCGCCACCGTGATCGGCGTGACCGCCGGCAACGTCGACCGCCTCGCCGAATTCTCCACCAGCGAGTGTCGTTCGAAGTTCGCGGTCGCCGCCGACCCCGACCTGAAGATCGCCAAGCTGTACGACTCCACCTTCGCCCTGTTCCCCGGCCATTCGGGCCGAATCTCCTACGTCATCGCCCCCGACCACAAGGTCATCTTCACCTACAACGACCTCAATCCGGCCAAGCATGTCGAGCTGACGCTGGACGCGCTGCGCAAGTGGCGCGCCGACCACCACGGCTGAGCGCAGGGCGGCCGCGGGACAATCGGGGCGACAGCACGATAAATTCTGCTATCTAGCTCCACTTCGACCTTCCCTGGCCGCCATCGCGTTGGTTTGAGATGAATTCCTCCGGATTTCGTGGCCTCGCGGCGGTTTTCGCCGTGGGCTTGATGTTAGCTTTCGGCTCGGCCGGCGCCGCCCCGACCGACGCCGCGGCCCAGCCGGCCGGCGACATTCCCGCCCAGTTCATTCGACCGACCGCGAGCGACGACTACGTCAAGCGCGAGGTGATGATCCCTATGCGCGACGGGGTGAAGCTGCACACCGTCATCGTCATCCCCAAGGGCGCACACGATGCGCCGATCCTTCTGACCCGCACGCCCTACAACGCCAGCAAGCGGGCCCAGCGGATGGACAGCCCGCACATGCTGTCGATCCTGCCCCAGGGCGACGAGGTGTTCGTCCAGGCCGGCTACATCCGAGTCTTCCAGGACATCCGCGGCAAGTACGGCTCCGAAGGGCCCTATGTGATGACCCTGCCCGTGCGCGGGCCGCTCAACGCCACCAATGTGGACGAGAGCACCGACGCCTTCGACACCATCGACTGGCTGGTCAAGAACCTTCCGGAATCGAACGGCCGCGTCGGCATGATCGGCTCGTCCTACGAGGGCTTCACCGTGGTGATGGCGCTTCTGGACCCGCACCCGGCGCTGAAGGTCGCCGCGCCCGAGAGCCCGATGGTCGACGGCTGGATGGGTGACGACTGGG
>Ga0326727_10028512_pt1 | contig 10144 bp, 8 predicted proteins | sample MB2enrmetagenome_FD_207643 | JGI IMG/M metagenome (GOLD analysis project Ga0326727, IMG submission 207643) | Lab enriched peat soil microbial communities from McLean, Ithaca, NY, United States - MB29MY | ecosystem: Environmental > Terrestrial > Soil > Wetlands > Peat | place: USA: New York...
AAGACGTTCACCGTACTCGCGGTGGATGCCGCCGGGAACCCTTCGTGGGCATCGGTGAGTTACACGGTGACACGGTAGCTGAGCGATGGGCGCGGTGAAAACCGCGCCTACTCGAAACCATTTTTGCTTCGCATTTTCCGGTGCGGGGGAGATTTTCCTAGCTTCCGGCAGAGGCAGAGGCCAGGAAGGGTGCGGACAGCGAAGTGGTGGATTCCACACCGGCCGCCAGCCGGGTGAGCGTAAGCACGGTGATGTCGTCGTCCTGCCCGAAAGCGAGTGCGGCTTCGCTGGCCTGCTGAGCCGTCGGACGGCCAGTGAGCAGTGTATGGAGCCGGTCGAATCCGTAGAGTTCGCCGAGCGCATTGCGGGCTTCCAGCAGTCCGTCGGTGTAGAGGCTCAGGTGGTCGCCAGGGCGCAACTTCACGGTGATTTCGCCATAAAGCGTGGCGGCCACCAACCCCAGGGGCAGCGAGGGCTCCAGCAGAAGCTCTTTTTCATTCAGGAAGGGCGGCAAGTGACCGGCGTTGGCAAAGGTCACGGTCCCTTTCGTATCGAGTCGCAAGATAATGGCGGTGGTGAATCCCCCGTCCATGCGCCCGCAGAGACAGCGATTCAACGTTCCCAGGATTCTAGCCGGGCTGGAGACGGCGCCGGTCTGCGCGCGCAGAACGCCGACGATCATAGCCACGTTCATTGCGGCCTTGAGTCCTTTGCCGCTGACATCGCCGAGGGCGACAATGGTCGAGCCGTCGGGGTTGGCGAGAATCTGGAAGAAGTCACCGCCGACTTCCTGTGCAGGATGGTAGGCGCTGGTGACTGCATAGCCCTCAAGCGATGGCAGAGTGTCGGGGATGAGCACCTGCTGAATTTCGCGCGCGCTCTGCATCTCCTGCTCCAGCACACTCTGGCGCGCCTGTTGTTCGAGGGCATAGCGATACACGGCATAAAGAATGGAGGCGAACAGCGCGATCGAGGTGACTTTCTCGGGCCGGAACTCGACACCCTGGATTTCGAACAGGCGACGGTCGATCAGGTCGGCAAAGAGGGTCCAATGGGTAAAGCGCTGGCCGAGCGCGCTGGCGTCGGCAATGGTATCAAGCGTCTGCAGCAGCAGCGCACCCAAGGCAACCGCCCAGCGAGACGCGTCCAGGCGACGGCGCAGGCCAATGGCGACCAGGACAAACGGGAAGACCTCAACCATCAGAATGAAGGTGTCCAGCAGCCCGTCCGCCCACTGCATCCATATTGTGGCCGAGCCCCAGAAGAACGCGAGGACTCCATCGGCGGCGCCGGCGGCGAGGCTCACGTAGGCGAGTGTTTTGGTCCATCGGACCAGGGCCCGGTTTTCGTTGAGCCGCAGCAGCCAGACCAGCAGAAACCACAGCGAGACGTGCCAGAGCACGTAGATCGGCTGGTTGAGGCAGCGGGCGACACCATAGGTAAAGGGGATGAGAAACAGGCGCTGGAGAATCTCAAGTGCAACCGGCGTGGCTGTCAGCACAGCTACCCAGACGAAGAGATGTTCCCGGCGGTTGCGGCTCCACAGAACCAGGCAGAGGAGAGTGACGAAGGCGCGCAGCAGGACCAGCGAGTAGTCGAAGAGGTCGCCCCGGATATAGGTCCAGATAAGCGCATGTTCGCGGAGGGCTATGGTCTCCGGGTCTCCCACCAGCGGGGGGTCGTAAAGGCCGCCCGATTCCGCCAGGGAAAAGGCTTCCAGCGGCGCCTTCCACACCCGGATTGCGAGGACGCCGACCGCCGAACCGATGAGGGGAAAGGAACGCGGAAACTCGCTGTAATACCAGGATGCATGAGGCGGAAGCTTGCCGTATCGCCCCATCGGTTCCCCGTTCCAATAGACTTCGTACGCGTCTTCCGCGTGTGGAATCAGGATCCGGTACTGGCTCGTTGTGCCGGGGCTGGGAAGGATGTCCACACGGCGGCGATACCAGGCAAATCCGGCATAGGAGGGATGGCTCTGTGCGCCCCAGGGGTCGTCGGCGCGAATGGATTCCCACCCCGAATCGTCAAGGTCCGGCGAAGCCCAGCGCGGATCGTCGCCCAGGTGAAACTGCCAGGGGCCATCCACCGCCACGGCGCCCCTCCCAAGGCCGGGAATCACCAGCTCAGGGGCGGGCGAGCGTCGAGGTGTCTGCACAGGCTTCTGTCCCGGCTGCAGGCCGGCAGCAACTGAGGCGAACAGCAGGAAAAGAGCCTTGATGGCAAGGCGGCGGGGCACAGGCCGAGAATAACACCGGTGAGGCACGTTCCAAGAGACCGAAAATGAGGGTGCTAGGCGAATGTCCTGCAGGTTGAAACTCACGCCACGAACCAGCCGGAGACAACGACTGGCTGGAGACGGTGCACTCATGAGCGCCTTCCATCGGGGAACGTCCCAGGCACAGGAACCGGAGCGCCCTATCTCCAGCGAAAGATGCGGAGTGAGACGGCAAACGGCACCATCAGCCACGCCGCCAGGATTCCCACGGGAGCGGCCAACTGGGCCAGATTCAATCCCTGGAGCATATTTCCGCGCAGCGAATCAATGGCCGCGGTGAGCGGTAGCGCGCGCACCAGCGGCTGAATGACCACGGGAAAGCGGGAAGCGGAAAAGAAGACGCCGGAGAGAATCCACATGGGAAGCATGACCAGGTTCATCAGCCCGGAGGCGGCCTCCATGGTCCTGGCCCGCGACGACACCAGCAGGCCCAGCGCGGAGAAAGCCAGCGACGTGAGCACGCACAGGAATGCCAACTGCCAGAACGAGCCGCGAAACGGCACGCCGAAGACCAGTCGCGCAAAGCCGAGAAATGCCGCGACCTCGATGACCAGCAGGACCAGTCGCGACAGCAGGAACGAGGCCAGGTATTGCCAGCGGGGCATGGGTGAGGCGACCATCCGCTTGAGCATCTTCTTCTGGCGGGCATCGACGATGGCAAAGCCCAGGCTCCACATGGCCGAACCCATCAGGTTCATGCCCAGCAGGCCCGGAACCACAAAGTCGATGTAACGCGCGCCGGTTTCATGCACCAACTGGTTTCGGGCGGGCACAGCCTCCTGCCTGCCCGCGGCGGTCTGAATGGCGCGATCGGCCACGAGGCGCGCCGTGCGCGCATCGGGGTTGGTGTCGTCGAACTTGTAGGCCACTCCGTCCGGCCTCTGGATGGCCAGCAGTAGAATTTCTCCGTTCGCCAGCGCCCGCGTTCCGGCGGCCTCGTCCATTGTGGCGGCCGTGAGTCCCTTGTCGCCGGCCAGGGCCTGGGTCAGTTGCGTGGTTGTTGCGCCCACCTGGAGCACATCCGCCGGCCGGTTGCGAAAGGCGATGCCCAGCCCGGCCGCCAGCAGGATGGGAAAGATGAAGGTCCAGAAGATCGCCTCGGGCTCGCGCAGGAACAGCCGAAAGCGCATCGCGGTCAGTTGAAAGAGGGAACTGGTCTCGAGCCTACTCATCGCGCAGGGTCCTTCCGGTCAGGTTCACGAACACATCTTCCAGCGTTGCGGAGTGGGTGCGGAATTCGCTCAGGTGCAGCCCCTGCGCGGTGAGCGCGGCAAAGATGCGCGGCACGGCCGTGTGCAGTTCCATCACAGAAAGCTGGTGCAGCCCGGCATCCACACGGTGCGACTGAACGCCGGGAATTGCTGTCAGCAGCCCCGCATTCACTTGGGTCAAGCCCGGCTCGCGGCCGGCTACGGCGAATTCGACAATGTGTTCCGCGCCCACTGAGGCCACCAGTTGCGGCGTCGTTCCCAAGGCGATGATCCGGCCATGGTCCATAATGGCCACCCGATCGCAGAGCCGCTCCGCTTCCTCCATGTAGTGCGTCGTCAAAATAATCGTCCGGCCCGCCTGCTTGAGCTCATCCACCAGGTCCCACAGGTGGCGGCGTGCCTGCGGATCGAGCCCGGTGGTCGGCTCGTCGAGAAACAGGAGTTCCGGGTCGCCCACCAGGGCGCAGGCCATGGCCAGGCGCTGCTTTTGCCCGCCGGAGAGCGTACCCACGCGGGAGTTCCGTTTCTCCTCCAATTGCGCCGTCAGGATCGACTCCGCGACCGAAAGCCCGTGGTGGTAAAAACTGCGGAACAGGCGCAGCGTCTCCTCCACCGTCAGCTTGTCGGGGAACTGCGTCTCCTGCAGTTGAATGCCGATGCGCTGGCGCAACTCGGTGGCGCCCGTGCGCCAGTCAATTCCCAGTAGCTCGACAGTCCCGGCGTCGGGGGTAGTCAGCCCCTCGCAGATTTCGATGGTTGTGGTTTTGCCGGCTCCATTGGGCCCCAGCAGGCCAAAACACTCTCCCCGCGCCACTTCCAGGTCCAGGCCATCCACCGCGACTACGTCGGCAAAGGCCTTGCGCAGCCCGCGCAGCAGCAAGGACGGGCCATTCTCATGGATGGTGGCGGAGGATCTTGGAGCAGTTTTTGAATGACTCAAAGTGTTGACCCTCGCCCCAGACTATAGCAATTTCAAGATTACAGAAACGGGAATCTGCGCGCTGTTCCCGCGGTTCATCTAACACTTCGGTACCGAACTGATCAGGCGATACTTTTTCACCGATAGGGAAACTCGGGGGTGTAAGTCACTACAATAGAGCCACCCTTGCTCCAGATGAAGAAACTGATTCCAGCGCTCGCAGTTATTCTCGGTTGGGTGCCGGCTGCCTTGGTAGCCCAGCCCGGCACACTCACCTCCCTGCGCGCCGTTCATGCCCTCGGCAATACCGAAGCAAGCCATTCGATCCCAGTCGCCTTTGAAGCTACGGTTACTTACTACAACTGGAGCGATATCGATCTGTTTGTGCAGGATGGCGACGCAGCTATCTATGTATTGACAAACATGAAAGCCAACCTTGTTCCCGGTGATCGCGTTCTGGTGCGAGGAAAGACGCGAGCCAGTTTTCGTCCCGATGTGGTGAGTGACAGCGTAACTTTTCTGCGGCATGGCACCTTGCCCAAGCCGTTGCCAGCCAGCTTTGATCGGATGATTCGCGCCGAGTTCGACTGCCGGCGGGTTACTGTACACGGGGTGGTGCGGAGCGCCGACTTCGTCACGGATCTTGGTCGCCACAACGTCTATATGCGCTTGCGCATGGACGGGGGGTATATCGACGCGGCAGTACTCACGGAGGATCCTGTCAATCTGAAAGCGCTGCTGGACGCAGAGGTTGAGATAACCGGGGTCGAAGCGGGCAAGTTCGACAGCAAGAACCAACTTACAGGAATCCTGCTGCAGGTGAATACTCTTGCGGATGTGAAGGTTCTTAAGCCTGCCGGTTCGGCTTCAAACTTGTTACCGGTTACTCCCATGGACGAGGTTCTTTCCGGCTACCATGTGGTCGATCTCAGGCGCAGGATCAGGGTACATGGAACCATCACCTACTTTGAGCCTGGGTCGGGACTTGTGCTCCAGGATGGGAGCAAGAGCATCTGGGTCATGACGCAGTCCGAAAAGCCGCTGCCCTTGGGCAATCTTGCGGACGCCACGGGTTTCCCCGACGTGAGCGGGGGCCTTGTGGCTCTGACTTACGGAGAGATCCAGCCGAGCGATGCGCGTTCGCCCATCGCGCCGCGCCCAGTTCGCTATTCGGAACTGGCATCCGGCAGTTACGCATTCGATCTGGTCTCAATCGAGGGAAAGGTATTGGCCGAGGTCCGGCAGACAGCCCAGGATGAGTATGTCCTTTCTGCCGACGGGCAGGTTTTCCCTGTCGTTTATCACCACCCGGACGCAATCGATGGTATGCAGCTTCCGGCGATGAAGCAGATTCCGGTGGGCTCCACGGTCCGTGTCACCGGCATCGACCTGGCGAGTTATGGCTCCAATCCGTACCAGGGCCCGGTGTCTTTCAGCTTGCTGCTCCGTTCCTTCGACGATATTACGGTCGTTGAACTGCCCTCCTGGCTCACCGTCCACAACCTGACCCGCGTGGTGGCGCTGCTGGCGCTGCTGGTGATCGCATTTGGCGTCCGGCAATGGATTTTGGAGCACAAAGTGCACCGCCAGACGATTGCGCTGGCCGCCCGCACTGAAGCAGAAGCGGCGCTGGAGCGGCGAATGGCGCAACTGGAGCAGCGGCGCAGCCGCATCCTGGAAGACATTAACGGAACGCGTCCCCTGCCGGAGATTATCGAAAAAATTACGGAGCTGGTCTCCTTCACACTGAATGGCGCTCCGTGCTGGTGTCAGATTGCCGACGGGGCCAGGCTGGGCACCTTCCCGGCCGAAACGCTGGACCGGCCAGGCATGCACAGGGACATTCTGTCCAAGTCCGGGCAAGTGCTGGCGGTGCTGTTTGCAGCGCCCAGGGAGCAGAAACAAGGAATCGGCGAAGAGACCGGCGCGCTTGAAATGGGGGCGCGCCTGGCAACTTTGGCGATTGAGACCAGGCGCGTGTACTCCGATCTGGTTTACCGTTCTGAGTTCGACCTGCTCACCGACATTCACAATCGCTTCTTCCTGGACCGGCAACTGGACATTTGCATCGAGGGGGCGCGCCAGAAGGCCGGCATCTTCGGATTGATCTACATCGATCTGGACGACTTCAAGCAAATCAACGACGGCCATGGCCACCATATTGGAGATCTGTACCTACAGGATGCGGCGCTGCGCATGAAGCGGCAGCTTCGCGCTGGAGACATGCTGGCGCGGCTCGGCGGCGACGAATTTGCCGCCTTGCTTCCGGCGGTGCGGAGCCGCGCGGATGTCGAGGAGGTGGCGCTCCGGCTGGAAAGGTGCTTTGACGATGCGATCACTGCGGAAGGGCATGTTCTGCGGGGTTCTGCAAGCCTGGGAGTAGCCCTCTACCCTGAGGACGGCTCGACAAAGGACAGACTCTTAACCAGCGCCGACGCCGCCATGTACGTGGCCAAGGAAACCAAAAGGAAGACCGGGTCCAAATTGGCAATCTAGAGCGGTTCCACAATGAATGCACCCCTTCTGGCGCCGTGCGAGGTGCCATCATCTTAAGAAAAATGCCACTGGGGTGCATCGGTCTCCGGGTATACCCATTGTGTAACCTCTGTAGCCCAATTGAGAATCAACTCTGCTCCCAATCGTGGAGTGCGGGATTTGTGCAACCGGCTCCCTTGCCAAGCTGGCCGATGGCATCGGTGGCGCGGACCCGGGTTCTGGAGCTGGCTCAGGCCAAAGTGCAAGTCCAATGCAAGCCTGTACTTCCGTAGTTGGTCGACGGTCTATGATCAAACTGTGCAAACCCATCACAGTCTGGGCGACATTCTGGCCAACGCAATTACGCACGGGATTGGAGCCGGGCTGGCGATCGCCGGCGGAGCGTACCTGATTGCCGCCTCAACCCGCGGAACGGCCTGGGACGTGGTGAGCTGCTCGGTCTTTGCCGCGACGCTGGTGCTGGTGTATATCTGCTCCACTCTCTACCACTCGCTGGTGCGAACGAGGGCGCGGCATGTCTTCCATATCCTCGATCACTCGGCCATCTACCTGCTCATTGCGGGCACCTACACGCCGTTTACCCTGGTCACCCTGCGCGGGCCGTGGGGTTGGACGCTCTTCGGCGTGGAGTGGACGCTTGCAATCGCCGGGGTGATCTTCAAGAGCTTTGCCGTTGGGCGCTTTGAAGTGGCTTCGGCGCTGGTGTACCTGGCCCAGGGCTGGTTCGTGGTGGTGGCTGTGGTACCTCTGGTCCATTCTCTCGGTTGGCACGGGCTCATGTGGCTGGGCGCCGGGGGGGCGGCTTACACGTTGGGGATCGTCTTTTTCGCCTTCGACCGGATTCGCTACTTTCACGCCCTGTGGCATCTTTTCGTGCTGGCCGGCAGCATTGCGCACTACTTTGCGATTCTTTTTTACGTCATTCCGGCGCGGCCCTGATCGGGTTTTGGCCGGCCGGAACGCCGCTCCTCCGGCAGCCGCATTGACCGGAGCACCCAAAAGCCGGTACACTACTCTAGTTTGGCGATTCCTGCCTGTCGCCGTGGAGCCAGACGTTCGCCCAAAAGTTGAGGGGCTTGAGCGTACCACGGTGCAGAAGTTTCCGCCCGAGCTATTTTTGGATTGCCCGAGTTGTTTATTTTGGGCGCGCACCGGCCGAGCCGGACTGCGCTGGAGGGTTTATGTACGCGGTTATTCGTACCGGTGGTAAACAATATCGGGTCGCACCAGGCGACGTGGTGAAGATTGAGAGTGTAGCGTCCGAAGACCAGACCGTCGAATTCAGCGACGTGCTGGCGGTATCGGGCGAGCCGGGAACCGTGGTCAAGCCGTCCAGCGCGAAGGTGACGGCCGAGGTCCTGGGCGAAGGCCGTGGAGACAAGATCCTGGTCTTCCACCTGAAGCGGAAAAAGCAGTACAAGAAGCTGCAGGGGCATCGGCAGAACTTTACCGAGGTGCGCATCAAGGCCATCGAAGCCGACGGCGTGACCTACACCGCCGCCAACTAGGCAGCGCACCAAATTGAGAAGGGGATTGGGCAATGGCACATAAGAAGGGTGGAGGCAGCTCCACAAACGGACGGGATTCCAATGCACAGCGGCTGGGCGTCAAGGCCTTTGGCGGAGAATTGATTACCGGCGGCTCGATCATCATGCGCCAACGCGGTACCCGCATCAAACCGGGCCCGAACGTGGGCATCGGCTCCGACGACACGCTCTTCGCCAAGGTCACCGGCCGGGTGAAGTTTGTGGACCGCGGCAATCGGGGGCGGTTTGCCTCGATCGAGCCGGTTGTCGCCGAGTAAGAGCGTTCAAGCTCGACAAGAAAGCCACGGGTCTGCCCGTGGCTTTCTTTGTGTGCGTCTTACGGATTGAACCTGTCGCCAAATTTGAGCGGCTCCAGGAAAGCCATACCCTTTTCGGCTTGATTCGCGGCCGCCATTCGCTGATGTTCCTGTCGACTTGAAGTAAGGTACACCCTTCCTGGAACCGCTGTAGCCGGGATGGAATCAGCCCCGAGTTCGCAAATAAGAACAGGCCGCACCCGCATAGGGGAGCGGCCCGTTCAGCATTTGGCCGAAACTGGTTCCGCGATCAGGAATTCGATTCGCTGCCTTTGAGGCTGCGGGAAAGTACCTTCTCGACAACCTTCTCAACATCGGTGAGGAAGAAACTGCCGGCCGGCTGTTGCACGGCAACCTGGGTTCCGGTGTGGCCCAGAGCAGAGGCAATCTCGTTCCAGCGATAGATGGTGGAGTTGACGGGCATCACCATGGGCTGACTGGCCGGCTCCGGCAGAGCACAGTAGGTCGCCAAGGCGCTGAGCGCAACCAGGATCCCGGACTCGTAGACAAACTGCCATGGAGCGTTCAATGGAGTCCACATCGAGACCACAATTGATTGAACGAAGTCGTTTGCGGACATCAGGCCAAACCCCAGCGCGATGCCGAAGGCCATATGGCGGGGCGAAAGGCGCAGGGCATTCATGCTCAGGCACAGAAAGCCCAGCAGGCAAATCTCAACGATGCTGACCGAGCGCATGAGTCCGTATGCGATGTCGGGAATGATGAGAATGCCGCGATGGGAGAACGAGACCGTAGATAAGCTCACGACAATCGACGCCAGGACCACCCAGCGAAAAATGACGATCCCAAACTTCATCAACCCGGAAAAGGCCGAAAGCGCCGAGCGGAAAACCTCGATGCAAATGAAGAACAGCAGGATCGCGCTGGCGATGTATACCGCCCAGTAGCCAAAGAAGTAGATCACGTAGCAGTAGTCGTTCAGCCAATGTTGCGATTGGCCGCACAGCAAGAGAAGCAGTACGGGCGTCGACGCCACGCGCAAAGCAAGGTAAGCTCCCATCGCCGGAAAACGACGCTGCAGCTTCCTTTTCCAGAAAAGGAGAGCGAGCGCTGCCCAAAGGACAGTCTCCGCCCCGCTCAATACGGACATTGCCAGGTTCAAGGGCATAAAGAGCCACTCACCATCTTGAGAGCTTTCTCAGGATAGCGCCAAATGCCTTGCAACTCCAACGAAAATCTGCCTTGTCCTCTAGCACTTTCGTGCCATTACCACCGGTTCTAGTTACTGGGGGAACCGGGGGCGGGGCAAGTGGGGACGTGGGGGCCGCAGCCTGGAGTCGGCAGGCTGGCCGTGGCCGACTGGTGGCTGGGGAGGACGCGGGCGCTGCTGGAGGAGAGGGAGGCGGCGGCGGCGCCGGCGAAGACAACAGACATGG
>Ga0326727_10028514_pt1 | contig 10143 bp, 7 predicted proteins | sample MB2enrmetagenome_FD_207643 | JGI IMG/M metagenome (GOLD analysis project Ga0326727, IMG submission 207643) | Lab enriched peat soil microbial communities from McLean, Ithaca, NY, United States - MB29MY | ecosystem: Environmental > Terrestrial > Soil > Wetlands > Peat | place: USA: New York...
GATAGTACAGCCATACAAGGTACAGACGCAGGGCGTCGTTCCCGGCGCCCCCAACTACTTTGACTTCGTTGCTCCAGGCATAATGGCCATGGTCGTCATGATGAGCGTCATGACGGGGCTACCCGCGGCCATATCACAGGAGAAGGAAATCGGCACCATGGACGGTATGATGGTGGCGCCCATCAACAGGCTGTCTATCATCCTCGGCAAGACGCTGGGCCAGACGGTGAGAGGTCTGCTTCAGGGTTTCATAATACTGATTCTGGCCGTCGGGCTCTTTGGGGTGACGATACAAGGGAGCATCCTTCTCGTCTTCGGGTTGCTTCTGCTCGGTGTCTTCAGCTTTGTCGGTCTGGGCATCGTGATAACGTCGTTCGCGAAGGACCAGCAGACAGCGACGATGCTGATGACCACGCTGATGTTCCCCATGATGTTCCTGAGCGGGGTGTTCTTCCCGATACAGCAGATGCCCTGGTACATGCAAGACATATCGAAGGTGCTCCCGCTCACCTACGCATCGAGCGCCCTGAGGAAGGTCATGGTCTTGGGCGCCGGAATACCCGACATAACCACGGAGTTGACCATTCTGATAGTGTTCGGGGCCGTAATGACCGCGATAGCCGTACCCGTGTTCAGACGAATGATGACCAGATAGTTGTCGTCAGGGTCCTCTGCGCCGTCTCCGCCGCGTGCGCTAACGGAAGAGCAGCGGCCCTGTCACGGCTTAATTAATCCGGTCTCGAGTTCGCTGTTGATTGGAAGAGCTGTCGTCCCCGCAGCAGCGAAGACTGGCATTCATGTTCCTCATCTTCTCTCTCTCAGGCTCCTTCATCTCGGTCTTCCTGCCTGCATACTACGTGATCATAGGTTCGGGCAGCCTCAATTGGGCTCTCCAGTTCCTCGCCGTGCAGTTTGCTGTCCTCACGATCATTCCCAGCGTTCTCTTGCGGAGTCTCCACGCGCGCTTTGAAGCGCTTCTCCTAGCAAGCTTCCCCTGTTACGTCCTGTATTACGTGCTCCTGTTGGCTAGAGCCAACCCGGTGCTCACCGGCGCGGTCGCGGGAGTTGCCCTTTCGCTCTTCTGGCCAGCGTTCCAGACCGTGGCAATCAGGATAGCGCACAGAAACAGAATTGCCTCCACCTTCACCGTCTTCTGGCTCTTTGTGTCCTCGACTGCCTCCGTGATCGGCCCTGTGGCAGGAGGGCTGGTAATCTCCTTCGGGGGCGGTTTCGTGGCTGCCCTCAGCGTTTCTGCCGGGCTCTACCTCATCGCTTTCCTCTCGATGTGGAGGTTCCGCTTCGAAGCAGCACCATACACGGGAAGACCGAAGGAGCTGCAAGGGCCTCCCAGGCTGGATTACTTTCTTGCCGCCGTCCTGGCGTGGGGTGTGACTGACGTGAGCTGGCTTGCGTACCCACTCTTCGCGCTTTCGATCGCAGGCAGCTTCGTTAACTTGGGAATCGTGATTTCCGCGATAGGGGTCTTTACGGCGGTTGTCGGCATTTGGATCGGGAGAGTCTCCGACAGGTTGGGCAACCGATTCGGCGTGTACCTGATTGGCATAGTAGCAACGGCCTTCGCCCTCTTTGCCCTCGGCTTCGTCAGGACGATACCTGGACTTCTAGCTGTCTCGGCGGTCAGTGGAACCGCATCTGCAGCCACGGGGCCGACATTGATAGGGTGGTTCGCGGAGAATTACACGGAGGAGAGCGCGGCTCCTTTCTGGGCAAGGTTCGAACTCTTCCTGAACCCAGGGCGGCTCGTGAACCTTGGTTTGGCCGCTGTGTTCCTGCCCGTCGGAAACTATGCAGGCTATTTCGCGACGTCGGGAGCTCTGGGTCTCCTGACAATCCCTCCCCTCTATGCCTTCAAATCAAGGAGTGCAACCCGGCTCCCTGGACGTTGACGATGTGCTTCCTTTTGCGACACCGTTCATTCCGACCGGGCGGGAATCGCCGGCTGCACCGGGAGGATGCGTGCGACTAGTTGAACGTCCCAGGCATACCGATGAATAAGGGCAAATCTGACGGATGGGAGTTCGGCAAGAAACCCAAATGACAATGCAGAGTGATTCCTTGACCCGAGAAGACTCCAAACGAACTCGGCCCGAGGGGTACTTTCCCTACTGGTTGCGAGTCGCCGAGGTCGTCCTTGGCCTGTTGACCGTGGCCATCGGCGTCGTGGCCCTGGCCAGCCCGAGCCACGGGGATGTCAGTCTGGTGCTGCTCCTGACTCCCGCCCTGGGGTTCAGCGCCGCCAGGATGATTGCGGCAGGCAGCGTCACGGCCCGTCTTGTGAGCCTGGAGGGTCTTGGCCTTGCGGGCGGCGGCCTCCTCGCCCTGATCGTCGTGGTCGCCGTTGTTGTAGTACCCGGCATGAGCCTCCAGACTTTGGTGCTTCTAATTGCCGTCAGCTTGACCATCCAGGGACTGGGAAGGATTCTCCAGGCCGCCGGGAGAGGGTATCCGAGGTGGATCAGAGGTTCTGCGTTGGCGACGGGCGCGGTGACCGTCTTCCTTGCGGGGATCGCGCTGCTGGTCCGAGGGATCGCGCTCGATACCCTGGTGGTCCTGCTCTCCGTTGTAGTGCTCTTCAACGGCGTAGAAATGGTCGTCTCCGGCCTGAGGCCCACCAACAGGCGGCAGCTGACCCTGCTGAAACTGATCCTGTTCTCGGCCTTCTACGGCCTCGTAATGGTGAACTGGATCGACCTCTACGGGTCGAACGCGCCGGCCTACCACATCTGGGTCATCATGACCTGCATGGCTCCGTTTGGAGTGCTAATCGTGTTTCAGGGTCTGAAGGACTGGCAGATCGCCTTGGCCCTCGGGCTTCTCGTGTCCTTGATGAACGACCTGGGTTACTATTTCATGGGAGATCTTCTGTTCGGCTTCCACGTTTCGCTGGTGCCCTGGCTCGGAAACCAGTTGGGCTTCCGCGGAAGCGAGGTGCTCTTCACCTTCGAGGGAGGGTTCTTCTCGTTCCCGGTGACTTCGATACTGATGGGAATCTCGATCTATGCGAGGATAGCGGTCGTGGCCGTGGTCCTCTACCATTGGTGGAAGTATCCGGCGCGAATCGCCCCCAAAGTGTGACGAGAACTCTCTTGGAGACGGCCCGCCGACGCGCGGGCGCCCGCCATCCCAAATCCCCGGCGGGGTCTTTGACCCGACTTCTTCCAGCACCACACCAATTAAATATCTCCTGTCTAGACGTCCCTAATATGTTAGGGAACAGGAGGCAGGAAGTCAACGTGCGTGACTTCGGCAAGTCGGACCAGCTTGGGAGATTCGAGAATGGAGAGCCAGAGTCGATAGACTTGGGTAGGGCCAACACAGGCAAAGCGGTTCTCAAGCCGGGGCGGGAGTGGTCGGGGCACGCCACGCCCAGTACAAAGACGAAGAACTGCGAGGCTCCCCGCTCGTAGCGAAGGGCGGAAAAGCTAGGGTGGTCTAAGCTTATAGCAGTTCAACTTCCCGCAAATCCGGAAACCAAGTTGAGCATGGAACGGACTGTCGGCGAGCGGAGAATCGGGGTGATAATGTTCACCGACATTGTGGGCTATGCCTTGCTTGACCAGGCCAAGGCAATGAGTTTGCTCGAGGAGCACCGGAGGCTTCTCCGACCGGTCTTCGCCAGACACGGGGGACGCGAGGTTAAGACCATCGGAGATGCCTTCCTCGTGGAGTTCGCCAGCGCCGTCAGTGCTGTCCGGTGTGCCATCGAGATACAGCGTTCGATGTCGGAACAGGATACGGGAAGAACGACTGAGAGAATTCAACTGCGGATTGGCATTAACGTCGGCGAGGTCATCCACGACCAAAGTGATGTGTACGGTTATGCAGTGAACGTAGCTTCGCGGATTGTACCCATTGCAGAGCCAGGCGGCATCTGCATCAGCAAGTTAGTCTATGATTTCATTTGGAACGAGGTGGACGTCCAAATCGACAAGGTGGGACCAGTCGAACTGAAGAACATCAAGGCCCCGACAGAAGTGTACAGGGTAGTGCCACTGTGGCAGGCAATAGGCAAGCCGTTGGGTAGCCGTGGCGACGGTCCGAGCCTCTCATCCCTCATACCTGGTCTATTCAAACTCAACCGCCCCATCGCTGACGGAAACAGTCCGCTCATCCACACCGGTTTCATCCTGAACACTTCCGAAGTCCACATCCTTCCCGTCATGAAGGGGTTGAAGCCGCGAAGGGACAGCCGGACGGGGCTCGTTCTCTACGGGGCGCTTAGCGGGTACTCCTTCCTCCAGAAATTCATGAAGACAAAACCAAAGGACTACCGCGACCTCCTCCGGATCCCCAGCAGGGAGATCGCAATCTGGATAGGATCCGTGGAATTTGACAATCCGATCAGCGACCTGTTTCACGTGTTCGACGCCACGAGATTCGGCGCCGCGCGAGTGAGCTATCATGACATACACACCGTAGTCACGCTCGCCGACTTAATCGGAACCATGAGGAACCACTCCCTTGTCTCAGACATGCGGGTGGAGCAGGTCGGTTCCCGTCCAATTACGATTTCATCCGACGCTAGAATCGAGGAAGCCGTCCAGATGATGCTCAAATTCCGTGTGAGGAGGCTCTTCCCGCAGGACCGCCCTGGTGCGTTCATCTCGAGCCGATCGGTGATCGAGTTCATGTTCACTCCGGAGAGGCTTCAAGTGGCCAAGAGGAGACCGGAGGAGTGGTGTGACGCTAAGGTCTCGGTGCTGGGCATACAAAGCGCTCGCATCGTGGCTCCTGGTGCGTCGTTGAACGAGGCGGCGAGGATGATTGGCGACGAACCCGACGATTGCCTTGTCTCCGAAGGTGGACTGATTGTTTCTCGTTGGGACTTGCTGATGAAACCCTGGAAACTAGGCCGACTGTCTCCCGGTGAGTCCACGGCCAAAGTCTGAGTGAGGAAGCCCGCTTGTCTTTGCTCTGCTTGAAAGGAGAGGACATAGTCTCAGTCAAACGCGGGTAATCAACGACAGGCGCACAGTCCGAGTGGTGCACTGAGCTGACAAGGCATCTCACCGGGCCCGCCAAGTCTTCATCAGTTCGATGTTTAAGGCTAAGTATGGTTCCGTCTGAAAGAGCGTGACAAGGCGACGGGAGGAAGTAGAATCGAAGTGAGTGAGAAAGCTGTGTGGAAATTCATCCAACTCATAAACAATCATGACGTGGACGGAATGGTTGATCTTATGACGAAGGATCACACGTTCACGGATTCCATCGGTGGGGTCGTATCTGGCAGGGAACTCATGAGAAGCGGGTGGATTGGATACTTCAAGTGGTTTCCCGATTACAAGATCGAAATCAGAGAAACATACGGTCATGGGGAGACTGTCTTGGTCCTAGGCTTCGCGAGCGGAGCGTACGCCGGCCGCCGGACGAAGAAGAACCACTGGCGGCTCCCGGCTGTGTGGAGAGCCGTCGTACAGCGCGGCCGCATAAAGGAATGGAGCGTGTACTGCGATACAAAGATACCTTACGAAATCATCGAGAGGAACGAATCCAAAATAGGTGGCGCGCGCGCGCCAACCCGCTTTTCGAACCGTCTAGTGGTGAATTCCCCAGAGTAGGCTCCCCTCAAGAGGGCGGGCACCCACGCTGACAAGCATCAGTAGTGTAGATGACAGGCAGCAGCCTGCTGCGAGCGTGGTCCGCGCGCAAAGATGTGGGTGCCAACGTCTTCATGGCGTTCAGCGAAGCGCTTCGTTTAACGATTTCGAGTTCAGACTTCCCCAGACCTTAGACTTCCATGGCGTCGGAGTCTGAGGGGGCGTGACCTCTTGGCGACAATCGAATTGGCAATATGGGTCGCCGGTCGAGACGCACTTTGTCTCTTCGCACTTTATCGTCTCGCCCGTCAGAGTCTGGACGAATCCCTCTAGATGTCCTCTAATGAAATCACTGTTGGGCGTGCTTGCCCTGATGCCTGTGCATTCGAAGCTGTCGTACACCCTCACCGTCCCACGAAACGGTCGTAGCGAGAATTTGGCTCACTGATATGGGGCATTCTCGACCCTGCCCCAGCCATGGGCCGTGTAAAGGAAGACGAGGTCTGGAACCTTCCGTTGGAGGTTCTTGCTTCCGAGAATCCGCGCGAAGCGTGCGTAGTCCTCTATTCCACTCGCCAGGCCCATCTCGTAGATTATGGCTCTTCCTCCAGAACCGAAGACGGTCAGCAGGCGGTTGAACATGTCTCTGAAGGTCTTTCTGCTCATGATCATCGCCGGTTCGCCCGTGCTCAGGCGGAGAGGGTAGTGGAGGTCGTCAATGACCGTCCCTTCGATCCCCTCCTTGAAAATACTCTTGACGACGCCAGGGCACCTTTCCAATGCTTCCTGAATCTCTCTCAGCCCAGCCCATCGCTCTCCTGTCTCAGCGAAGAACGCCCATTCAGAGAGGTCCGTGTTCGAGATGTTGGATGAAGAGGTCGTAATGAGGTTGACCCCGGACCGAGCCAATTCAGCCGATGCGCCGGCCAGGGCACCTGGAACGTTCTTCAGCCAGACGGAACCCTGAAAGACCCGCCGATTAGCCGCGTGATAGTACACCATGACCTCCTTCGCCGCCAGGGTGTCGTCCACCGCGGGCTTCGTCTTCGCCTTTCGGGCCACGATTAGGCCGGCCAAATCGAAGGTAAATAAATTGGCTCACAGGTCTTCCAATACTACACTGTGGGCACAATACTGGAACGGAGAGTAATTCGGAGAGCAATAAATTCCGTCCCCCGTCGCCTCTTTCCGAAGATGAATATCGACAAGAAAGAAATCAACACAACTACTATCAAGACTAGATCAACCATTAGGACAACCGTCGTTGCTCTGACTATCGCACTCATGGTCATGATGGTGGGCTCAATGTCGGTCGCTACCGCAGCGTCCACACCGGCCTACTATCCCATGACTCTGCAGGCGAACGGTGGAACCTTCGTGAACCCACTGATGCAGACTTGGGCTCAAGGCTTCCAGGCGTACACCGACAACGTGGTCAAACTCAACTACCAGGCGATTGGCACTGGCGCAGCACAGACGGATATGCTGTCGAACCCCCCCGTCGGCATGTACGATGGCGGCGATGCGCCTATATCCGCGGCCCAGATAACAGCGGCCAATGAGCCCGCTGCACTTGGCACCCTCCTCCAGTTCCCAGAATCCCTCGGAGGCGTCGCAATCTTCTACAATCTTCCAGGCGTGACGGCCCACATCGAATTGACTGGCCCCGTCATCGCTGACATCTACGTAGGGAAGATTACCATGTGGAACGACCCCGCCATAACGGCATTGAATCCGACCATCACATTCCCGGCCCAACTCATCACACCGGTTCACAGGTCTGACGGAAGCGGAACCACCTACGCTCTGAGCAACTACTTCTCGAAGGTCAGCGCAGACTGGAACGCCACGTTCTCGGGCGGATGCCCGTGCTACGGGACCAGCCTTCCGAGCACCGTCTGGGGCGCGAATGCCAACAACATCGGAGCCAAGGGAAGCTCCGCAGTCGCTGCTTACGTCTTGGGCAACGCCTACGCGATGGGTTACGCTGACTCGGTCTACGCCACCAACGCGGGTCTGCTGACCGCATCCATCCAGAACCAGGCCGGAGCGTTCCTGACACCCACGGTAGCCGCTATCGCAGCGGCCGCCAACGCGTTCAGCGCGCAGGTCCTGGCCAATCCAACATTCACAATCACCAACGCTCCAGGACTGACCTCCTACCCCATATCGACGTACACCTACCTCTACGTCTGGTCGAACCAGGCCAACTATCAGCAGGGCTACGACGTGGCCCAGCTCTTCGAGTGGATCGTAAGCCAAGGCCAGGTGTTCTCGTCGAGCCTCAACTACGCACCACTTCCCGCGTCTGTCGTCGCAATCGACCAAGGGATCATCAGCAAGATGACCAACTCGGGTACCCCATTCTTGACAACAACCACCACGAGCATATCGTGCAGCCTCAGTTCCGTGGGCGTGGATCAGGCAGACAAGTGTACGGTGACGGTCACCAACGGCGGCACCACTAATCCGCCGACGGGCATTGTCTCTTGGTCCAGCAACGTAGCGGGCAAGTTCTCAAGCGCATCCTGCAAGCTCTCAAAGCACACAACCTTCAGCTCATGCACAAGGAACTTCATACCGAGCACCACAGGCACGACCACCGTAGGCGCGACGGGCACAGCCACGCTGACAGCGAACTACGTAGGGGACTTCAAGAACTCTGGGTCCGTTAACACGGCCACCGTGTCCGTGACACCAAAGATCTCGAAGACTTCGTTCTCCTGCAAGCCCTCGTCCGGCTCAGCCACTGCGGCGACAAGCATTACCTGCACGGCCAAAGTGACCGGTTACCTGCCGACAGGAACCGTAACCTGGTCCCAGGCGGTCGTCACAACTGGTGCAGTCACCCTACCTACCACACCATCGTGTACTCTCGCTCCATCAGGAAAGTCAACCACCACAGCAACGTGTTCCGTGATAGTGACAGCTAAGACGGCTGGCAAGCTCACTCTGACGGCAACATACAGCGGAGACTTCGGTAATCTCGGAAGTCTCAAAGCAAAGACACTGACCATCACAACATAGACGCACAAGAATAAGTCGGTCCCAGTAATCGAACTGGGGCCTTCCTCCTTTCTTATTATAGTAACGAACTCAGAGACCACGGTCTGCCGCACTCTTGCAAGCGATCCCTACGCCTAATCGAAGACTGCCATCTGCAAGGCAAGATGACTTCCGGTCACTCGCAGACGGGAGAGATGATCTTGCCCCGGTGACGGTTGCACGAGTGGTTCTTCGAATACTGCGGAGTCAGCAGTGAGGCGGCCCAGACGAAGAGGCAGCTCGAGGGCCGGACCCTCTCACTCCGATGCCGGGTTCTGTCACATCTTCGCATGGTCAAGGAGGAGAAAGTTCGACTCCACAGTTCCGCTCCAAGGACTGGAGCCATTGTCTGCGAAGTAGGGCTGAGCCAGACGTGTTGTTCGGCTAGCCGTCCAGGGCCAAGAGGAAGGTGGTGACTTGGGCAGAGTGGAACACGAAAGACGCAGTCGGAAGAGGCCTAGTCAGGCTAAGAATCTGAGGACGTCTATCTCTGTCAGGACGCATCCATGTCTAATGTCGGAGGATAGACGCGCGTCTGGCGAAGACGTAGGTCGCTACGATGATCCCGGTCACCACTGCGGCGAGTCCCAGCTGAGGTGGGAATTCAGGGATTCCTCCCGACGAGGAGGAAGATGAAGTCGAGGATGAAGTGCTCGAAGTCGGAGATGTGCTCGTCGTGGGAGTCGTGCGGGTCGTGGAACTCGTCGTCGGGTTTGAGGCGCCTGGAATCTCGGAAACTGAGTTGTCCGCCTGATTAGCCACGTAGACCGATCCAGTGTTGGGGTCGACTGCGACCGCGTCAGGAGAATTCCCTATCACCGCGTTCTTCATCACCGTGTTGCTAAAATTGTCGATGGTCGTCAACACACTGTCATTGAGGTTGGCCACGTAGACCGACCCAGTGACAGGGTTGACCCCGATCGCATCCGGGGCGGCGAATACACTGACGTTTATCAGCAGTCTGTTGGTCGAACCATCGACAACTGACACTGAATTATCATTAGAGTTTGCAACATAGACCATCCCGCTCATGGGGTTGACTGCGACCGCATCGGGCAAATCGCCTACTGAAACATTCTTCAGAATCTCGTTGGTCGAACCGCTTATGACGCTGACATTGTTGTCTTCATTGTCCACGACGTAGACCATCCCCGTGTTAGGGTTGACCGCCACTGCGTCAGGGGCATCGCCTACTGGTACGGTCGTCAACACGGTGTTGGTCGAACCACTTATGACCGACATCGAGCCATCATTATAGTTGAGCACGTACACCAACCCGGTCGTAGGGTTGACCGCCACTGCGTCAGGGACATTGCCTACCGTAATGTTAGCAACGACAGCATTTGTCGAACTCGTACCGTCGATGACCGTGACGTTGTTGTCTTGGCTGTCCACGACGTAGACCATCCCCGTGTTAGGGTTGACCGCCACTGCGTCAGGGGCATCGCCCACCGTGATGTTGGCCATTGCTCTGTTGGTCGTGCCGTTTATGACCGTGACGTTGTTATCGTTGTAGTCCGCGACATAGACCATCCCGGTC
>Ga0326727_10028515_pt1 | contig 10143 bp, 7 predicted proteins | sample MB2enrmetagenome_FD_207643 | JGI IMG/M metagenome (GOLD analysis project Ga0326727, IMG submission 207643) | Lab enriched peat soil microbial communities from McLean, Ithaca, NY, United States - MB29MY | ecosystem: Environmental > Terrestrial > Soil > Wetlands > Peat | place: USA: New York...
GATGACGAGCGGATTTACGCCTAGGGCACCCGCGGCCACCGCCGCCAGGGCAACCGCTCCCAGAAGCCGCGTTTTCACCGCTACCCGCCCGAGGCCCCAGAGCGCCTGCACCACGACGGCGATGATCACCGGCTTGACGCCATAGAGCAGCCCAGCGACTTGGGGAAGCCCGCCGAAGCGGACGTAGGCCCAGGCGAACAGCAATGAGATCAAGGCGGCAGGAACAATGAAGCAGGTTCCCGCCAGCAGCAATCCGGCTACGCCCGCCCGCCGATAGCCGATGTGGATCGCCAGCTCGGTCGCGCTCGGCCCCGGGATGAGGTTCGACGCGCCGAGCCGATCGAGGAACTCGGCGTGCGTAAGCCACTGGCGTCGGCGGACCACCTCGTCCTGCATCATCGCAATATACGCTGCCGGGCCGCCGAACGCGGTGGTCCCCAGTCGCAGGAACAGCAACGCCAGTTTCTTAAGCGCCACCGTCTCGGTCCGCTCGCCCCGCGATTGCTCCGCATCGAACATCGCGGACGACGCTTACGCGAGGACGAGCGCATCCGCAAGGCCGTCACGGCGGCGCTACTGGTGTGAAGTGGTCAGCCGAGACGGCTGGCGAGCACGATATGTGAACGAAGTGGACCGAAAGGAAACGACGACGCGGCTTCCACGGGAGATCTACGATGCCGACGGTCGACGGGAGGGTGGTGAAATGTCAATCGGGCGCGACGCCCTCCCAAGCGGCTAGACCCGGCTCGCGACGACCTGAACGTGGGAATTGTTGCTTGCGCAGATGAATGCCTCGCCCATTGGTCGCCGTGGCGCGAGACACTCAGCAGGGTGTGAGAGCAACTGTCCCATGACAGTTGCCCCAACACATTGTCACGGAAGCAGCCGCTTCACTTGCCGCTATCCTCGTCACCACTGTCATCACCAGTGTCCCCGCTGTCCCCGCTGTCGTCAGCATAAGCCTGCCCCCAATGGTGGCCGATCGGGGAAAACTTGGCGACAGCCGTGAGCGCACAACTCAGGAGCATCACCATCGCGATTCGCTTCATCGTCAATCTCCTTTCTGCAGCCTTACCAGTTGAGAGGACATGCAGCTCGTGAAAATTAGCATTGGCGGGGTTGTTACAGCAAGAGCGGGACCAGGCGGAGTGAGATATTCCTGATCACCCGTGCAACTTGGCCCGTCGCACCGCAGATACACCTGTCACAGAAAACAGGCAGCATTGCCTGACGCGTAGGCAACGAACGCGGCAAGGTGGCGGCGCAACTCACCATCATTATATCCTTGACGGGCGATCCCCTTGCCGGCCTGTCGAACGATCTCGGCGCCGCACGCCGACGATGGTCGGCCCTGTGGGCGTTCCCGCATCACCTGCCGGCTGCTATATGGCATCAATGGTGCTTCGGGAACTGGCCGCCCGGTGGGCGGCTGGGCTGTTTTGGTCCGGAGGCATCGGACGAAAAAGATAACTCTTCTAACACTGTTCCCGCCGCAGAACGAAAAGATACAGAGAAGAGATGAAGACCCAGTGCCACAAGTTGGCGGGGAACCGACTGATCGGCGCCCTGCTCGACTCCTTCCCCGAGCCCGCAATGATTCTCAACCGAGAACGCCAGATTGTGCTCGCCAATGACAAGCTCGCGGCCGTCCTGAACCGACCGGTGGAAAGCCTGCTTGGCCTGCGGCCCGGCGAAGCACTCGATTGTATTCACTCCAAGGAGAGGCTGGCCGGCTGCGGTACAACCCATTTCTGCCAATTTTGCGGCACGGCTCGCGCCGTCGTCAACAGTCAGCGCTTGGGGGAGCCCGGCGTAGAAGAGTGCCGGATTCAGCGCGTCGTTGAGGGCCGTATCGCGGCGCTCGACCTGCGCGTCTGGGCGACCCCGCTGGTTGTCGACGGCGAGTCGTTCACGGTGTTGGCGATCCGTGACACGACAGATGAGAAGCGGCGTCAGGTCCTTGAACGGGTATTCTTTCACGACGTGTTGAACACCGCGTGGGCACTTCGGGAGATGGCGGATTTTCTGCCGGAGTTCCCAGATGAGGAGGCAGGGCGGGTGCGCCAGCGGGTATACGAACTTGCCGAGGAGATGATCGAAGAGATTCAGTCTCAGCGCGACCTTACCGCTGCCGAGGGTGGCGACTTGACGGTCAGGCCCAAGATCCTCGATGCCGGACAACTCCTCAAACGGATCTGCGCACTCTACCAGCCCCGGTCGGCGCTGGAGGGTAAGACTATCACAGTCAGCGAGGGTGCTGAACCCGTGATGTTGCAATCAGATGAGAGACTGCTCGCCCGGGTGCTCGGCAACCTCATCAAGAACGCCCTGGAAGCCTCGACGTGGGGAGCAACCGTGACTGTATCAGTCCACAACCGCGGTACACCAACGTTCTACGTGCACAACGAACAGGCGATGCCGGAGGAGGTCAAGGCCCAGATGTTCCAGCGTTCCTTCACCACCAAAGAGGCGGTAGGCCACGGAGTGGGTACGTATAGCGTCAAGCTGCTGACTGAGCACTATCTGGAGGGCGCGGTTGACTTCCGCTCCACGGTGGAAGACGGCACGACCTTCACGGTGCGACTGCCCCTGCGGCTCAGTAAACGGCCGACCTTGAAGGCCCGGCGTCACGGTCAATCAACCGGCGAAGAAGATCATCGTACCGAACCATCGCCGCGGTTTGTTCGTCGATGAGATTCCCGCGACCTTCCCACCTCCATCCATGTCTATCTCGATGAAATCGAGGGCGGCTCATCGCTTTGCGGCAGATCGCGCGTCGAACTCCGCCGCCACCCGTTCGTCCTGCTGCGTCAGCGCTTCGGCATCGATATCAGCGAAGCCGATGATGCCCATGTTGGCGTAGGCGCGGCGAATCTTCGGGCCCCACAGGCCGATGTCTTTAATCGTCGGCACGATCCGGCTGAAGAGCCGCGAGCGGAACTCGCGCATGCCCTGCGAGGCTTCCACGTAGCCGACGCACTCCTGAGCGGGCAGGTCCAACGTGTCCCACACCTCCTCCGCCAAAAAACGGTCACGCATCAGGTAACAGGCCTCGACGGCGAACTCCTCGCGCTCGTCACGCTCGGCTTGCGTCAGCTGCGGGTAATAGTCGCGCAGGGCGAGGCGACCGAACGCCACGTGGCGCGCCTCATCCTGCATGACGTAGGCGTTGACCGCCGCCGCCAACGAGTTCTTGGCGTTGTCGCGGATGTCCGCGAAGGCGGCCAGCGCCAGCCCCTCGATCAGCACTTGCATGCCGAGATACGTCATGTCCCAGCGGGAATCGCTGAGCACGTCGTTCAACAACCGCTGCAACGTTGGGGTCACCGGATAGGCAAGCTCGAACTTCTCGTGCAGCAGCCGTGAATACGTCTCCACATGGCGGGCTTCATCCATCACCTGCGTGGCCGCGTAGAACTTCGCCGTCACACTGGGGACCTGCTGCACGATCTTCGCCGTGCAGATCAGCGCCCCTTGCTCACCGTGCAAGAACTGCGAGAGCTGCCAGGCCTGCAGGTGGCGTCGGACATTGGCCTTCTCCGCCCGCGTCAGTCGCTCCCAAACGTGCGAGCCGAAAATGGAGATGGATTCGTCCGGCAGCTCCTGCGGATTCTCCGGGTCGAGGTCTTGCGACCAGTCGATCCGGGTGTTCGTGTTCCACTGCAAGTTCTTGCCCTTTTCGTAGAGCTTCAACAACGCGTCGCGGCCGTCCTGGTACTCCCACTCGAACACGGTGTCGAACTGCTCCGGGATCGCCCACTCCAGCGGCTCCACGGCGCGCGCGTAGCGGCGCTCGGTTGACATACGCACCTCCCTGTTGTGTGGTGCGATTATTCCCCTTTTGCGTGCGGATGGCCAGCAGGGTCGGACTTCGGTAGAGTTCGAACAGAGTTTCGAAGGGAGACCGATGGATCGCCGAATCGGAATGTGGCTGAGTCTGACGCTGCTGTGCGCGCTGGTCCGACCCGTGCGGGCGGACGCGCCGGCGACGGACGGGCTGAAGCCCGGTGATGTGCTGAATCAAGAGCGCATCGATAATCCGCAGGGCCTCAGCTACCGCAACTTCATCATCACCGTGACGCCGGCGGATCTGAGGAGGCCCCGTCTTCTCAGGGACCGTCTCGAAGCCCTGTTCGCACCTGCAGGGAGGTCGGGCCTATCACCCGCCTCAATGTGTGCTGCACCAATGGCCGGCGATATGGCGTGACCACGTCGTGACCGTTCTCGCCATCGATCAAGGGACATCGTCGACCAAAGCCTTGGTGGTGTCAGCGGCGGGGGAAGTCCTCGCCGAAGCTGAAGCTCCGGTGCATCCCAAGCCGGTCGGCCAAGGCGGCGTCGAACAAGATCCCGCGGAACTGTGGGCCTCGGTGCTCAGCGCCGGCCGCGCCGCGGTCGCACGTAGCGGCGCGCGCATCGGCGCAGTCGGCTTGGCGAACCAGGGAGAGACCGTCCTGGCCTGGGACCGCGACACCGCCGTGCCGCTCTCCGCGGCGGTGTCGTGGCAGGATCGCCGCGCGGCCGCGGTGTGCGCGCGGCTGGGCGCCCATGGCGACCGCTTGCGCGCGCTGACCGGCCTGCCTCTGGATCCGTATTTCGTCGCGCCGAAGATCGCCTGGTTGCGCGAGCACGTGACACGCGCGGGGGTTTGCACAACCACCGATACGTGGCTGCTGCATCGCCTGACCGGCGCGTTCGTCACCGACGCGGCCACCGCTTCGCGCACGCTGCTGCTCGATCTCGATGCCGTGCGCTGGTCGGCGGAAGCTTGCGCCCTGTTCGGGATCGATCCCGGGGTGCTCCCGACTATCGTCGGCTGCGCCGACATCGTGGGGGAAACTTCGGCATTCGGCGCGACCGTTCCGGTCGCCGGCCTCGCCGTCGACCAGCAAGCAGCGCTGTTCGCCGAGGCGTGTTGGCACGGCGGCGATGCCAAGTGCACTTACGGCACCGGCGCCTTCCTGCTCGCCACCACCGGCACGCGGCCCACACGATCGCAGTCGGGGCTGGCGGCATGCGTCGCATGGCGATTGTATCGTGACACGACCTATTGTCTGGACGGGCAGGCGTACACGGTGGGCGCGGCGGTCAATTGGCTTCGGGGCATCGGCCTGATCGATGCGCCAGCCGACCTCGACACCTTGGGCGGGCAGGTGGCGGACAGTGGCGGAGTGATCTTCGTTCCCGCCCTCGCCGGGCTGGCCGCGCCGTTCTGGCGCCCGGCGGCGCGCGCCACCTTCGTCGGGCTGTCGCTCGCCACCGAGCGCTCGCATCTGATCCGCGCGCTCGTCGACGGCATCGCCGCGCAGGTGACCTGGCTGGCGCGCGCCGTCGGCGCAGACCTCGGCCGGCCCCTGACGCTCTTGCGAGCCGACGGTGGCCTGACGCGCTCGCGCGTGCTGATGCAGGCGCAAGCCGATCTGCTGCAGCGCCCGGTCGAGATCTATCCCTCTCCGCACGCGACCGCCTTGGGTGTGACCGCGCTCGCGCGTCTGGGCATCGGTGCGGCGCAGCAGCCGGCCGACGCCGTCGGCCCGTGGGCTCCGGTAGCGACCTACGAGCCGCAAGTGTCGGCTGATGAGGCGGAGACACGCTTGTCGCACTGGCGCCGCGCCGCCGAAGCGACCATGAATCTCACATGAAAGGGTTCCGGGGTTCGCGGGATCGGGGGTGGAGATGGGCGAGACCATCTTTGATGTCGCGGTGATTGGGGCCGGTGTGGTGGGGGCGGCGATTGCCCGTGAGCTGTCGCGCTACCGGCTGCGCGCCATCCTCATCGACGCCGCATCTGATGTCGGCAGCGGGACGAGCAAGGCCAACACCGCCATCCTGCACACCGGCTTCGACGCCAAGCCCGGCAGCCTGGAGGCCCGCCTGGTGCGGCGAGGGCACGCCTTGCTGCAGCAGTATGGCTCCGAAGCCGGCATCCCGATCGAGCGCACCGGCGCGTTACTCATCGCCTGGGACGAGGAACAGCTCGCGGCGCTGCCGCAGATCGCGGACCATGCCGTACGCAATGGGTATACGGCATCACACACGGTAAGCATAGAGGAATTGTATCGCAGTGAGCCGCATCTCGGCCGGGGCGCCTTGGGCGCCATGGGCATCCCCGACGAGAGCATCATCTGTCCCTTTACGACGCCGCTGGCGTTCGCGACCCAGGCCGTCGTGAATGGCGTGGCGCTGTCGCTATCGAGTCCGGTGGAGTCGGTCACGCGCGAGGACGCCGGCGAGGCCGCCGGCCTGCACGCCGTCAGGACGGTACGCGCCACGCTGCGCGCCCGCTACGTCGTCAATGCCGCCGGCCTACACGCCGACGACATCGATCGTCTGTTCGGGCACACCACCTTCACCGTGGCGCCGCGGCGGGGCGAGCTGATCGTCTTCGACAAGCGCGCCCGAACGTTGGTCAACCACATCCTGCTGCAGGTCCCGACGAAGGTGAGCAAGGGCGTCCTGGTGAGTCCGACGGTGTTCGGCAACGTCATGCTCGGGCCGACCGCGGAGGATATCGGCGACAAGGCGGCCACCGGATCGACGGCTGCCGGTATCGCCAGCTTGTACGAACGCGGCCGGCGGATCATGCCGGAGCTGATGCGCGAAGAAGTCACCGCCATCTACGCTGGGCTGCGGGCAGCGACCGAACACAGCGACTACCAGATCCACTTCCACCCCGACCAGCGCTACGTCTGCGTCGGTGGCATCCGCTCCACCGGCTTGTCGGCGTCCATGGCCATCGCCGAGCACGTCGTAGAAGGTCTCGACGATATGGGGCTGCGTCTCGAGCTGAAAGACGATTTCCACAGCGTGCGCATGCCCTACATCGGTGAGGCCGGCGCGCGCCCGTACTGGCGCGCCGAGATGATCGCCGCTGATCCCGATTACGGCCGCATCGTCTGTCACTGCGAGCGCGTCACCCGTGGTGAGATCCTCGACGCTGTGCGCAGCCCGATTCCGGCGCGTACCCTCGACGGGTTGCGCCGGCGCACCCGCGCCTTGCTCGGCCGCTGTCAGGGCTTCTTTTGCCTCGCTGAAGTCAGCACGTTGATGGCGCGCGCCAGCGGACAGTCGGTGTCTACGTTGCTGGGCCTCGGGGGTGACAACCCTGACGAGAGGGCGAAGTGACACCCTCGCCACCACACGAGAACACCGACGTGCTCGTCGTCGGCGCCGGGCCGACGGGACTGGCGGCAGCCATCGAGTTGCGCCGCCTGGGCATCGCGCGGGTAGTGGTAGCGGATCGCGAGCAACAGGCTGGCGGTGTGCCGCGGCACTGTTACCACATTGGGTTCGGGCTACGGGACATGCACCGCCTGCTCACCGGACCGCGCTATGCGCAGCGCTACGTTCGGTTGGCCGAACAGGCAGGGGTCGAGGTGCACACGTCGACGACGGTGACGGGCTGGCTGCCGGACACGACACCAGCGGCGCGCGGTGTTTCGGAACCTGCGGTCCGAGGCTCTGTCTCGCTGGCGCTCACCAGTCCGAGAGGCCTCAGCGCCGTCCACGCCCGCGCCGTCATCCTCGCCACCGGTTGTCGCGAACGGCCTCGGACCGCCCGGCTGGTTCCCGGCGATCGGCCGCTGGGAATCCTTACCACAGGGGCGTTGCAGCAGCTGGTCTATATTCAGCATCAATGCATAGGCCGGCGCGCGGTGGTGGTTGGCGCCGAGCACGTCAGCTTTTCGGCCGTGCTGACGCTGGCGCACGCCGGGGCAGAGACCGTGGCCATGATCACAGAACATCCCCGGCATCAGACTTATACGCCGTACAGATGGCTCAGCGCGACCCGCTTGCGCGTCCCGATCCTCACTTCCCACCGCATCACCAACATCATCGGGCGGCGGCGAGTGGAGGCGGTGGAAGTGACCGACCTTGCGACCGGCGCGGTGCGCCAGTTGCCGTGTGACGCGGTGGTGTTCACCGGCGATTGGATTCCGGATCACGAACTGGCGCGCCGTGGCGGGCTGATGATGGACCCGGCGACGCGCGGGCCGTGCATCGACGGCGCACTACGGACGTCGGCGCCCGGCGTGTTCGCGGCCGGCAACCTCGTGCACGCCGCCGAGACCGCCGACATCGCCGCGTTGAGTGGCCGCCACGTCGCGCACGCCGTGCAGGCCTTCCTCGAATCCGACCGCTGGCCCGAGCGCGCCCCGGTGCCGATCCTCTGCGCCCCGCCGGTGCAGTGGGTTGCCCCCAGCGCCATCGACGGTGATGCCCATCGGCCGCCGCAGAACCGCTTCGCGTGGCGTGTCAGCGAGTTCTGCGGACCCGCCGAACTCATCGTGCGGCAGGGGGGCCGCAGGCTGTGGCGGCGCCGCTACCGACGGCTGGTCCCAACCCTACCGTTGCACGCCCCGGCCGAGTGGATCGGCCAGGTCGATGCCAACGGCGAGCCGGTGACGTTCGAGCTGTACCCAGCGGCGTAAGTGTGCTCGGTGTGATTCGAACACCCGACCTACCGCAAGGCAACGTGGTGAGCCGGCCCGGCACGCGCCCATCTGAAACGGTGGCACGACTGACGTCGCCTGCAGTTGTTGCTGCTTTGTAACGTCGGTGCCACAATCTGCCGTATGCGGAGGGGAGTGCGCGGTCCAAGGCGGCGGGCATTTGCAGATGTGATCGCAAGGTGCCCTCCGATCTCACTGGCATACTGGCGCACCGGCGCACCGGCTCAGGCTCACAGGAACCCACGATGAAACTCACTCCGATGCTGGAGCAATACCTGCGCGTCAAAGAGCAGCACCGCGACGCCCTGCTCTTCTTCCGCCTCGGGGACTTCTACGAGATGTTTTTCGAGGACGCCGAGCGCGCCGCGCCCATCCTCGACGTTGTGCTCACCACGCGCAGCAAGAAGGATGACGTCCCGATCCCGATGTGCGGCGTGCCGCACTTCTCAGTCCAGACGTACATCGCCAAGCTGCTCGCCGCCGGGCTCAAGGTCGCCATCTGCGACCAAGTGGAGGATCCGGCCACCGCGCGCGGTCTCGTCGATCGCGCCATCGTGCGCGTGATCACGCCGGGCACCGTGACCGAGGAGGAGTGCCTCGATCCGAAGTGCCCGAACTACTTGGTAGCGGTGACGCGGGAGCAGGAAGCGCCGGTGTTGGCCGCAGTGGATCTCTCCACCGGAGAGTTTCGCATCGTTCCGCTGGCCGACGAGATCGTCCTGGCAGATGAACTGAGACGCTTGATGCCGCGCGAGCTGTTGGTGCCTGCCGGGGACACGTCGTTGGCCGAACGCATCGGCGCGGTTGTGCCGCAAGCATTGCTGAACCGTCTGCCCAGTGAGCATTTCGAACCAACCCGGGCACGTGAGTGGCTACGGGCTCGCGGCGCCGCGGCCAACGGTGCCGGCAGCATATCCCGCACGGTCGGCCTCCCGGCCATCTCCGCCCTGCTGTCGTACTTGGAGCAAACGCATCGCGCCGGGCTCGAACACCTGCGCCTGCCGGAGGTGCAAAGCAGCGGCGATCGCTTGCACCTCGATCAGACTGCGTGCCGCAATCTCGAACTGCTGGTGACCATGCGTGGCGAGCGGCGTGGCTCGTTGCTGTGGGTGCTCGACCAGACGCTCACGCCCATGGGCGGCCGCCTGCTGCGGCACTGGCTGCTCACCCCACTGACCGACATCGCGGCGATCGGCGAACGGCTCGATGCCGTCGAGCATCTGCGCGACCGCGTGACGTGGCGCCAAGGTCTCGAAGCCGAGCTGCGCGGCGTCGGCGATCTCGAGCGGCTCAACGGCCGCCTGGCCGCGGCGCGGGTGACGCCGCGTGATCTCGTCGGACTGGGCGCGACCCTGGAGCGCATCGGACGGTTGCGCGATGCCTTGGCCAGGGGCCCGGTGCCGGCGCTACGCCGCTGCCACGATGAGCTCGATCCCATGCCGGACGTGCGTGCGCGAATCGGCGCGACACTGGCCGACGACCCGCCGCTCAATGCGCATGCCGGCGGCCTGATCCGCGCCGGCTGCGACGCCACGGTCGATGAGCTGCGCGGGCTGTCACGGCACGGGAAGCAGTGGATCACGCAGCTGGAAGCCACCGAGCGCGCCCGCACCGGCATCGCCTCGCTGAAGGTCCGCTACAACCAGGTCTTCGGCTACTACATCGAGGTCACCAAGCCGAACCTGCATCT
>Ga0326727_10028516_pt1 | contig 10143 bp, 9 predicted proteins | sample MB2enrmetagenome_FD_207643 | JGI IMG/M metagenome (GOLD analysis project Ga0326727, IMG submission 207643) | Lab enriched peat soil microbial communities from McLean, Ithaca, NY, United States - MB29MY | ecosystem: Environmental > Terrestrial > Soil > Wetlands > Peat | place: USA: New York...
CGGCGGCGGCAACCAGAATGCCGTTGATGTGGTCCAAGGGCACGAAACGAACGGGAGTGTCCTTGTCGGAGAAGGAGTAGGTGGCGAAAATCGACTGGAGTTCCGGCACCAAAGCGGAGGCCAGGTTGTTGGTGACTTCGACCAGCCAGATATGCTGCTGCGATAAACTGGAATTGTCAAATTGCTGGAGGATGTCGAGCAGGCGCTTGAGATTCAAGCTGCCATCCACCAGGATCAGAGTATTGCCCTGGTCGTATACGGCGATCGTGCCTCCCTCGGAAAGGAAGGGTGTGAGTATCTTGGCCATGTCCCCTGCCACCACGAACTTGAGGGGAACGATCTGCATGAGCAACCGATCGTCCTCCGGAAGGGTTGCTCCGTTCAAGCCGGTGGAGAACCCCGCGGAGTTCTTAGGACCGGCGGCCAGGGGAGCAATGCGATAGAAGTTTCCGATCTTGACGGCCATGGCGCCGTTCATCTTGAGGACTGTCTGAAGGATGGGGAACAGGTCCTCGCGGCGGAGGTTCCCCGCCGTGGAGATGGTCACCTGGCCTTTGACGGCAGGATCCACGACATAGTTCAGCTTCAGCTCTGAGGCCACCAGGTTGACGAACTGGAGGAGATCCGCGTTATCCAGGCGAAAGCCGATATCCGAGGAGCCGGCAGTCAAGCCGGATGCCTGCGGAGGGCCGGCGGGCGCAGGGCTGGAGGGCGGGGAGGTAGGACCGGCGGACGCAGGGCCCGAGGGTGGGGAAGTCTGACCGGCGGACGCAGGGCTGGAGGGTGCGGAAGTAGGGCTAGCGGACGCAGGGCTGGAGGATGGAGAAGTAGGACGAGCAGACCTAGCTTTCCGCAGTCCGTCCGCTACGTCCGTGGGGATCGGTCCCGGAGCTATGAAGGGCACGGGCGGTGGGGCAGGGCGACTGGGTTTACCGTTAGCCGCCGGCGTGCTGGGCGGCGCCGGCTGAGAGGTGTTCGGTTGATTGTCCCCGGGAGCCTGCGGCGAGGCGTTCTGGGGCGCCGAAGGCGCCGCCGGAGGCGAAGCCGGCTGCGCCTGCTGGCCAGCGGGCGCACTGAGGCTTGGCGAGCTTGCGGCGGCGAAGGCGAGCAGGGCTAGAACGAGGGAAAGCCACAGCACTCCGGGCCGGCGAACGGCTGCGCTCAGGCGGCTGATGCCGCGAGGAGTGCGCTGCACGCAGAACTGAGACGGTATCGGGTTGGAGAAGAAAAGCAAGCTAGCCCTCCTTAATGCATGAGTCAAAAATCAGAAACTACTTCTTCTCAGATGGTTGGGGCGTGGCTGGGGCAGAGCGATCCGCAGGCACCCAGACCGTGGCCGTACCAAAGAGGGTCGGGACAAGCACTTTGCGCTGCCCATTGCTGACCGTGCCCACCGGGGCATCCGCATTGGCCGGGGCGGATGTTTTGCCGCCAGCATTGGCAAGCCCGGTAAAGGGGCGCGCGGCCACCGTGGTATTGGATGAACTCGTAACGGCCGGCGGGGCCGGACTGGCGCTGGCGGTTCTCGCCCCCGCCTCTGGCACGCGGTGAGCAGACTCGGCAATGTCCAGCGTAATCTTCTTATCCTGCCATTCGATCACCACGCTCCTAACCCCTATGGAAACCAACTTGTAGCCGCCGATCTCCTCTCCGGGCAGGACTCGGATGGAAGCTTGCGCAGGCTGGTCGGCCGCGGCCATCAAGGCGAACCAGCCGTCCCCGAGGCTCATGGTCCCGAACAGGCTGGGCAGTTTCGGTGCCTTCGCCTCCTCGGCCGACTGCGGCGGGGCGGCGCCGCGCAAGGGGCTGAAAAAGTCTCGGGCAACGATCTGGCTAAAGTCCTGCGCGTGCCCGCGCTGGCCGAGGCCGGCGACCGGATTGGCCGCGCGCTCCGCCGGCGCGCCGGCGTAAAGCCAGGCGGTGCGGGCGCGATAGTCCTTCCAGAATCGCCCCAGCCACCAGCCCAGCAGGAGGTTGAGCCCGATAAGCCCGACCATGATGAGAATCTGTTCCCGACGCCTCGCCAGCATGACACCCCCAAGAAAATAGAAACTGGAAGTTCGAAACTAGAAACTGGAAACTGGAAACTCGGGAGCGCGAGTTTCGAGTTTCGGGTTTCGCACTCCGTCAGTGGGGTGCGGCCGTCTCATCCGGCTTGGCCGGTTTCACGGTACGGATCGCCGCCCCCAGGGTTAACTGCACGGTTAATCTGCGTTGCGCATCGCCTTGGGAAGAAAAAACGGTCAGGCCGGTGACCGTTAAGAGCTTGGGGAAAGCCGCCAAAGTGGCCAGAAAATCGACCAGTTGATCCAAGCGGCAGAAAAGCTGCAGGCGTCCCAAGACGAGGGAATAGCCGGAACCCAAATCCTGCACGCGCAGAAACTCGCTGCTGCCGATGGCGATGCCCTTGCTGTCCGCCAACTGGCTCACCAGGCGCTGCCACTCGGCGTTGGCGAGAGAAGGGGAGGGGCTTTCGAGGAGGCCCGCTTCGAGCGCCTTGAGATGGTCGCGAGCGGCCGAAAGGCGGGCGTTCTCGAGCTGCGCGTCCGCCACCAGCCGCTTCTCACGGCGCAGTTCGACTTCGCTCTGTTGAATGGCTTCCGGACTGGCGTGCAACTGGTCCAAGAGGGGGAGCAGGCCGAAGTTCAAGAGCAGGAAAAGGGCCGCCGCGCCCAAGCCGATGCCCAATGCGATGCGATCTCGACGACTCAATTTCTTAAGCATCAAACTCCCTCAGAGCATTGGTGATTGGTGATTGCCGGTTCGCAGCCTGGTGCCCTGGAGCTGCAGCTTCCGGTCGTGGGTTCCTCAATCACCAATCGCAAATCACCCATCACCAATGGTCAGTCCTTTCCTGGACCGGTTTGTTTTAAACGCATACGAATTCGAAAGACCTCTTTGTTCCGACTATCGCGGGTAATCGGGGAAGCGAACTCGACCCCGGTAAAGTAGGGCGAGTTCTCGAGGGGAAGAACCAAATCCGCGGCATGGTCAGAAAAGCCGAAGATCTCGACCGTATCCGTGCTGATTTGCAATTGCTGGAGCCAAGTTCCGTCGGGCAGCAACTGGGTGAGTTGATCGAGCAGGCGGAGCATCCGCGTGTTGCCGTCCCGCACGCCCTCGAGGACTGCGGCTCGCGCTTCCAGGCTGCTGATTTCCTGATTCTCGCGGTGAAGCTGCTGAGCGGGAGTTGCGAGTCCGCGCAGGGCGCGATCCAGGGCGCGGCCATACAGAACTCGTTCGATCCAGACGTGGGAGGCCAGGACCAGCGCCAGCAGCGCTGCCATGCCGCCCAAAGCATAAATGGCGGGGCGGGCGCCGGGCTGCGGCTGCCAACGCTCTTCCGCGGGAAGAAAGTTGACGACGGGGGAGGGGGCGGCCATCAAGCCCGAGTAGGCCGCGGCCAGGGCGGGCCACACAAAGCTTGCGAACGTCGGGCGCTGGGGAAGATCGAGCTTGGGCGCGGGCAAGGGCAAGGCGCCTTCGAAGAGATCCGCAAAGGCTTCGGGGATCGTCCCGCAGACGTAGCGGGGAACCGCGGCAGGGTCCGACACGGGCAAAGCCGCAAGGGCGCGATGCCACTCGCGCTCGATGCGCTCCCGGGCGCCGGCGTCGAGCGGAATCTCTTGCGTGGCGCACAAATTCCCCTGGCGGAAAGAGAGGAGCTCCACGTCGGAGTTGCGGCCCGCGGCAATCAAGGCAGCGGGCGGCAAGAGGGGTTTGAGCAAGGCGGCGAGCGCCGCGCCGGCCAGGGTCAAGCAGCTCAGCCGCAGACCGAGCCGCTTGAGCGCCTGCCGGAACTGGTCGACGCGCGACTTCTCCGCCAGCACCACGATGACGCTCACCTGCTTGGTTTTCAGGTCGCGGTCCACCACCGCGCAATCCCAGTAGACTTCGCCCTCCGGGAAGGGATGCAGGGCGGCGAGTTGGTAGCCCACGACTTTGGCCAATTGGGGCTCGGCCTCCGCCGGCAGGTCCAGGAATCGAACCAGCACCGCGTCGCGGGGCAGGCAGGCCACCACGCGCGCTTCACCCAGGCCGTGGCGGTCGAGGAAAGCGGCCACTTGGGCGGCGGCGCGCTCCCCGGGCGACTCCGGCACGCGCAATTCGTCGATCAGCGTCACGCGTCGGAAGCGCCGGCCCAGGGCGGTGAGATGAAACGCGCCGCCTTCCAGGGCGACGCCGAGAGCGAGTTTGGTGAAAGCGTGAGACATGGTGTTGGTAGAATCCAGAAGTCAGAATTCAGAAGTCAGGAGTCAGAAGGCAGATCTGAAATTTGAGATCTGAAATTTGAGACTGGAGATTTCAGACTCAAAATTCGCGATGCGAAATTCGAGACTTGAAGTTTCAGAGTGCAAAAGCGGGAACCCGAGTTTGGGTTCGCTTCTGACTTCCGATTCCTGACTTCTGTCTCCTTCTTCTTCTCTGCTCCTTTCAATCTGCGTCGTCGTACCAAGCCAGGATGCGATGCCGTTCCCCCCCCTCCTCGGGTGTGGCTCGCACGACTGCCCTTACGCTGCGGCGCAGGCGCGAGCCCTTGAGCACACCCACCGAGAGGATGCTGTAAGTCTGAGAGGACTGGGTAGTCAAGAAGGCCACGGCACTATCCGGCAGAGACTCGCCCAAACGCTGTGTGACGTCATCCAGGGACCGGAAAGGCTCGCCGGCTCGTTCGCGGAGAAGGGACTGCACCAAGTTCGCAGTGAGGCCCGGCAGGCTCAGCAAAACCGCTTCCGAGGCGTAATTCAGGTTGACCTGGGCGGCGCCCGAATAGATAGTCAAGTCCTGGCCCACGCCGTATTCGTAGCGGATGCCGGAGCCGGGCTGGAAGAGCGCCGTACCGTAGAAGAAGTCGCGAGCCATTCCCCGCAGGCGCAGGGCTTCCTCGACCGAAGAGAAGCGGGCGTGGGCGGGCCGATAGCCGGCGGCACGATAGTAATCCTCCAGAGCCGTAAAGTCTTGGTTTTCCGCCCCGGCTGGCGCGCGCCAGTGATCGATGGCCAAGGCCAACTGCTCGGCTTCGACCGCTTCCAGGCCTCGCGCCTGAAACAGACGCGCCAGTTGGCTGCGAGAGGCGAGGTTCAGGTCGAGCTTGCCGGCCTCATTCACGATTTGCACGATCGCCGTGCCCCGCTGGTAAGGCACCTGCATCACAAGCTGGCCTTCTTTCCACAATCGAGGCGCGTCCCGCTGCTCGGCCGGGGGTGGATAAGCAATCTCAAAAATGGCGGCGTCGACGCCGCCCACCGCCAAGGCATAAGCCTGAGCAGCCTCCTTGCGATAAATAGCCGTTCGAGTTTCGATCTGCACCGAATTCGAAAACGTCAGAGCCACTATAATCATGACGCTGACGGCGGACATCACGGCGAGCAAGGCGACGCCGGAGGCAGGATTCAGGATTCGGGATTCAGGATTCAGGGGAGAACCACCGAGCACCCCTGGCCCCTCCTTGGCAAGGAGGGGAACCGCGTTCAAACGGTTTATTGCTGAATCCTGCATTTCTGAAGGCTCACCCCTGTTCAAACTCGACCCCTGAGCTTCTGACTCCTGACTCCCGAATCCCGAATCCGGCTCGTCACTCGCCACTCGTCACTGTTCTTCTGCCCCTGCTCGTCACTCGTCACTCGCCACTGCTCTGCTTCACTGCCCGAAGGGTGAGGGCGGCAGGGGCTTGGCGCGCACGGGGATGATCTGTTCTCCCTCCTGACTTCCCCGCACCCAGCGGAGGCGGATGGCCGCCGGGTAGGGTGCGGTGTCCGTGCTGCGCCAACTCTCCCGCCAGACCGGACGGCCATCTTTATCCGGATGCGGGTCCAAATACTCGAACCGAGCATCGCTTAGACCTGCCATCAGCAGCATATCCGAGGGGCGGAGGACAAAGGGCTGGTAATTAATCACGGTCACCGCGGTCTCCGGATCGGTCGTGACGCTGGAGACGAGCCGGTGAAAAAGGGTGTCACTATCCCCCACCTGGGACTCACGCAACGCCACCTCGAGGTTGCCGCGCTGGGACTCGACGATGCCGTACTCGGCCAGCACCAAACCCGAATGGCTGCGAAAAACACTGCTGTAGGAAGTGACGAAACGCAGACAGGCAGCATTGGCCTGAAGCACAATGAGCGTTGCCACCAGGTGCGGGTCCTGGCTCGTCACTTTGTAAGGGACCAGCGAGGAAATCTGCTCTACCACAAACGAGTTCCGCTCGGCCTCCGCATGCACTTGCCGCAGCCTCGCTTCTCCGGTTCGCCAAGCCCGGTTGGCCACCCGCAACCCAATCAGCAAGGCGAGCATCACGAAGCCGGTCAAGCTGATGCTGATAAGGACCTCGAAGAGCGTGAAGCCAGAATCGGGAGATCGGGTGATCGGGTGATCGGGTGATCGGGTGATCGGGTGAACAAAGAACGCCGTGCGGCTACCTTGTGGCCATTCTTCCAACCTGCCGGTCCTCCAATCAACTGATCTCCCAAATTCGATGAGCACGTTGTTCACCCGATCACCCGATCCCCCGATCTCCCCATTTTGTTCTCCCGATCTCCCGATTTCATGGACTCGTTTGGGGCTGCGGAATGCAGAGCTTGAGGGTCTCGAGACTCAGGCTCTGCCGGCCGAGGCGGGTAGGCCAGGAAATCTCGAGGTCGATGCGCAGCAGTTGGATGGGCCTCTTCGGATCGGACCACGGTCTTGTCCCCACCGCCTGAGTTCTGGCCTCCCACCAAACACCGGAGGGCGAAACGCCGGAGCGCACTTGCCCAGCCTGGAGCGAGGGATCCAGATAAAGTTCGTTGAGCTTCTGGGTGGCAAAGGCGGTGGCTCGATCGGAGCCGCTCAAGCGATCCGTAGCGCGCAGGGCCGCCGAAAGACCGGAAAAGATGGTGGCAAAACTGATTCCCAGGAGCGCGATGGCCATCAGAACTTCCAGCAGGCTGATGCCGCAGGAGTGGCGCTGGCGCCGCTGGCGGGCGGGCGCGGCGCCGGAAGTGGCAAGGCATGAAAGCCGCAGAGCTTCGCTCTGCGCCGGCCCACGAAGTTGAGTTAATGACCGCACATCCATTCAGCGTCCCACCTGTTTAACGGCCTCGACGGCCGGAGCGCCGAGCAGGAAATTCATGTGGATCCAGTACCGGCTGCCGCGGCGGTTGCTGAGCCAGAGGCTTCGCTCTTCCATCACCCCGGAAGGGGGAAACATTATGCGAAGCACGTCCAGCTTAGGGATTGCGCCATCATCCACCCGCACGCCCCGAGGCAGCGTGAAGGCGCGCAGGAAACCGGAAGCGGGACTGAAAACCCGCACCAGGCGCGATTCCGGCTCGATCTCCACCACATAGTAGCTCTGCTCGAAAAGGGCGCGCGTGCGGGCGTAGCGCAGCGTCTGCGCCACCCGCTCGGCAGCGCCGCGCAGCGTCCACTCGTCGCTCCAGGTGCCGAAGCGCGGTGCGACCAGAGACAAGGCCAAAGAGAGAATGGCCAAGACGATCACGAGCTCCAGAAGGGTCACACCGGCTTCCGGCGCGCGGCGTGGAGGCCGTTCATTTCCAGCTAAGGATGTCCGCATTCTCTCCATCCCCGCCCGGTTGCCCGTCCGCCCCGTAGCTGATGATGTCCGGTTCATCGCCATGATCGCCCGGGTATTTGTAGATATAAGGGCGGTTCCAGGGATCCATAGGAATGTCCTTGGGCAAGTAGGGACCGTTCCAATTGGTGACGCCGGGCGGGAGCGTGCGCAGCGCTTGCAGGCCCTGGTCCGTGCTGGGGAAATTTCCGGTGTCGAGTTTGTAAGCCCCCAGCGCCGTCTGGAAGGCCGCGATCTGAGCCTTCGTCACGGTGATCTTGGCTTGAGTGGCGTGCCGGAACAGGCGAGGAACCACCAGACCGGCCAGCAACCCAAGGATGAGAATAACTACGATCAGTTCGATCAAGGTGAAACCTTGTGCAGACGGCTGTTCCTTTAGCGAGCTTTCTTTTCTTGATCGGCGCATTAGAAGGGCACCTCATTAATGCTGACAATCGCCAGCAGAGTGGAAATCACAATCGTTCCGACAACCAGGCCCATAGCCAGGATGACGGCCGGCTCGATGAAGGCCACCAAGCGCTTGGTGGCCACGCGGACTTCGCGGTCATAAATGGAGGCCAACTCGAGCAGCATCGAGTCCAGCTTGCCGGTTTGCTCGCCCAGGGTCATCAATTGCACGGCGAGCACCGGGAACAGACCGGTTTCAGCCAGTGGAGCGGCCAACCCCTGCCCGCGCTTGACGCCCTGGATGAGGGGCTCGACGGCCGAGGCGATGCGGCGATTGCTCAGCACCTCACGCGTCAGCCGCAGAGCCGATATGATGGGAACCGCCTGGGCCAGCAGCGTCCCCATGGTCTTCGCGAAGCGCGCAATCTCCAGTTTCAAGCTGACGTCCCCGAGCAAGGGCACCCTGAGGCGCCAGCGGTCCCAGCGCAGCCGTCCGGATTCGGTGTGCACCCAGCGTCCCACCAGCAGGACGGCGACGACGATCGCCAGGAGCGCCACCCAGCCGTAATCACGGAGGGCCTGGGAAACATCCATCAGGACTTGCGTGGGCAGGGGAAGTTCTTTCCCCGCCTCCTCGAAAATCTGGGCGAAGCGGGGCACCACGAAGCCGAGCAAGAAAGCGATGGCCACGCCGCCCACCCCGAGCAAAAGCATGGGGTAGATAAGGGCTGAAACCAAATAGCCGCGCAGCTCGGCGCTGAACTCCTCGAACTCGACCAGCCGGTCGAGGACCGCCGGCAGCGTGCCGCTGGCTTCGCCGGCGCGCACCATGGCGACGTAAAGGGGCGGAAAAAAGCGCTCGTTGGCCGCCAAGCTGTGCGCCAGCGATTGGCCGCTGCGCAGCTCCTTGAGCGTACTATCGACCACGGCGCGCAGGGCTGGCTTCTCCGCCAGGTCGCGACAAAGCGACAAGCTGCGGTCCAGCGGAACGCCCGCGCGCACCAGCGTAGCGAGCTGGCGGGCGAAACCCAGGCGGTCCTGGGAAGACAAGCCACGTCGCGTCAGGCGCGCCCAAACCGGCTGCTCGGAACCAGCGGCGGCGACATGGATGGGCATGCATCCCATGCCGCGGAGTAGTTCGAGCACCGCCGGCTCGGTCTCCGCCACTAGCGTGCCCGCGACCAGTTCACCGCTGCTCTTCACCGCCCTGTAGGAAAATTCCGGCATAGCGCGATACTCGAAAAAGGGAAAATGGAAACTGGAAACTCGAAATACGAAAACCTAACTGCCTACCAACAACCGACCCTCGGCAACTAGCCACTTGCCACTAACCACTAGCCGCTGCTCTTAAATTTCTTGCGTGACGCGCAACACTTCTTCGAGGGTGGTCTGGCCGGCGGCCACCTTGAGCCAGCCGTCTTCGCGCAAGCTGAGCATGCCGCGCTCGCGGGCGGCGTTGCGCAAGGTGCTGGCGTCGGCGCGGGCCACGATGGCGCGTTTGATGCCTTCATCCAGCTCCATGAACTCGAAGATGCCCACGCGCCCCAGGAAGCCGGCCTGACCGCAGCGGGCGCAGCCGCCGGCGTGGTAGAGCGTCAAAAGACCGGGGGCACAATCCCAACCGTCTCGGCGCAACTGGGCGCCGTCCGCCGTGTAGGGCTGCTTGCACTCGTCGCACAACACGCGCACCAGGCGTTGGGCGAGCACGGCCACCAAAGAGGAAGAGACCAAGTAATGCTCGACGCCCATATCCGTAAGGCGGGTGACGGCGCTGGGCGCGTCATTGGTGTGCAAGGTGCTGAACACCAAGTGGCCGGTCAAGGCGGCGCGCATGGCGATCTCCGCGGTCTCGAGGTCGCGGATTTCGCCAATCATGATGATGTCCGGATCTTGCCGGACGATGTGGCGCAGCCCAGCGGCAAAGGTCAAGCCGATCTGGGGATTCACGTGGATCTGGTTGACGCCCGGCAATTGATACTCTACCGGGTCCTCGACGGTGATGATCTTCTTATCGATGGTATTCAGGCGCCGCAGCGAACCATAAAGGGTGGTGGACTTGCCGCTGCCGGTGGGGCCCGTAACCAAAAACAGTCCGTGGGGAAGGCTGAGGTAGTGCTCCATTTTGTCCAGCAGGCTTTGCGGGAATCCCAGAGTGGCCAGGGAATAGCGGTCGCTGGCGCTGCGAT
>Ga0326727_10028518_pt1 | contig 10142 bp, 6 predicted proteins | sample MB2enrmetagenome_FD_207643 | JGI IMG/M metagenome (GOLD analysis project Ga0326727, IMG submission 207643) | Lab enriched peat soil microbial communities from McLean, Ithaca, NY, United States - MB29MY | ecosystem: Environmental > Terrestrial > Soil > Wetlands > Peat | place: USA: New York...
AAAACCCCTCCTGAAAGCTCCGCCTCCACCGCAAACCGTCGCACCCTGCCTTTGCCAGTTGAGAGGGTTCGAGAGACAATCGAGCCATGGCAGAGTTCCTCCCACCGCGGCACCGGGTTCCCCAGCCGTTCAGTCCCAAGCAGACGCCCCTCCCTCCCTCCGCGCAGGCTTCCTCCTCCGCGCCGCCCGCGCCCTCGGGCCGTCCCGCCGGCAGCGAATCCACAGCCGCGGCCCAGCTCGACTCCGCAGCCCCGCCCGCCCGCCGCCAGGTCGTCTGCTTCAGCTTCTACAAGCTCCTCCCCGAGTGGCGCCGCCTCGCCGAATCCGTCCGCAACGCCCACAAATCCGCCTTCATCGCCGTCCTCGAAAAATGGAACAAACCCGGCGAGTTCCTCTCCCTCACCTACTCCACCATCGGCACCCGTGGCGACGTCGACTTCTGCGTCTGGACCATCGGCTACGCCGTCGAAGAGCTCAACCGGATGCGCGCCGAACTCCTCCGCACGCCTCTCGGCGGCTACCTCACCACCCCGCACAACTTCCTCGCCAGCACCAAGCGCTCGCAGTACCAGATCGGCCGTCCCGACGAGAGCGAGGGCGAGGGCCGCGGAGCCATCCGTCCCGGCGGACAGAAGTACATCTTCATCTACCCCTTCTGGAAGACGCGCCCCTGGTACCTGCTCTCGATGTCGGAGCGCAAACGCCTCATGGACGAACACATCCGAATCGGCCTGCTCTACCCCCGCGTCAAGCTCAACACCACCTACTCCTTCGGCCTGGACGATCAGGAGTTCGTCGTCGCCTTCGAGACCAACTTCCCCGAAGACTTCCTCGACCTGGTTCAGCAGCTCCGCGAGACCGAGATCAGCCTCTACACCCTCAAGGACACCCCCATCTTCACCTGCGTCCGCCTCACCCCGCAGGAAATGCTCGACCGCCTCGGATGAAGCAGGCAGAAAAAAAGGATTAGGGAACAGGGAACAGCAATCTGTTTGTCATTCTGAGCGAAGCGAAGAATCCCCGCATTTTGTTCGCGCCAAGACATAACCGAGGTGGTGCATGAAATGGATTTCAGGAAGCACGCTGGTTGGAGTTCTAGCCGGAACTCTGGGAGTGCTGTTCCTTGTACCATGTGCACCGGTACGCAGTCAGAACAGCAATAAGCGTTGCTATTCCGTTGAGGAGACTTTTTACAAAATCCATGATCTAAAAATGACCCCGGAGATCAAGCCGATCAAACATTGTTATTCAGATAAAGATCATCCATATCGATACTCCGTCGTGGATATCCCGGTATCGCTCGCGGTGGGAAGCGTCCGAACGCCTGAGTTCTCTCCTCGCAAGACGAGTTGGCACTGGATCCTGGTTCAGGTGGAGAGGCCGCTTCCAACCGAGCAAATGGCATGCATGATGGGAGTAACTACTGGGCCGCTTGATAAGGAAAAATGTAACAGTGATTATCCGCTGCTCCGCGCGGACTGGATCGTATGGAATGAGGGCCATATCGTATCGAGCGGATCGAGCACAACCGAGGCCGATGATATATATACAAATCAGTACATCTTCAAGTTCCTCGGGAAGTTCCCTGCGCTGTTGGGGAAGAAGTATGTTCTGGAAGTGAAATTCACCAAGGATGGAACACCACTGAACGTCGCCAATCCGCACCTGATCGTTACCAAGATAGGCGACGAATGACCTTGCCTGCAGTGAGTGAACAGGCCCGAATAATCCTGTAATCTGTCCGCGAGAAACAACCATGGCGAAGAACGTCTCCCCCACCAACCCAACCCGCGTCGCCGCCCTCCTCGACGCCCTCACGCAAACCTACCCCAACGCCATCTGCGCCCTCCACCACAAGAGCGCGTGGCAGCTCCTCGTCGCCACAATCCTCTCCGCGCAGTGTACGGACGTCCGCGTCAACCAGGTCACTCCCGCGCTCTTCAAGGCCTTCCCCACGCCCAAAGCAATGGCCGCCGCATCCCTCCCCGAACTGGAAGAACTCATCCGCACCACCGGCTTCTTCCGCAACAAGGCGAAGTCCCTCCAAGGCGCGGGCCGCGTCGTCAGCGAAGAGTTCCACGGCAAGGTCCCGCAGACGATGGACGAGCTGCTGCGCATCCCCGGCGTCGCCCGCAAGACGGCCAACGTCGTCCTTGGCACTTGGTTCCACATCGCCGATGGCATCGTCGTCGATACACACGTCCTGCGCATCGCCCGCCGCCTGCAACTCACCAAACAGACCACCCCCGAAAAAGTCGAGCGCGACCTGATGCGCATCGTCCCGCAATCCCAGTGGATCAACTTCACCCATCGCATCATCTCCCACGGCCGCGCTATCTGCATCGCGCGCAAGCCCCGCTGCGCCGGCTGCCCCCTCGAACCCCTTTGCAATGCCCCCGACAAAACCTTCTCCACCCACTGACCGCAACATTTCCATACCGCATCATTCGAGGGCGCGGCTTCGCGTGCTGACAATCTGAGCAGATGATTCGGAAGGGCACGGCTTTAGCCGTGCCGATGAGTACAGCCCTTGAAATCTCCGCAACCGTGATCGCGAAGCGATCACGGTTGCGCACGCGTTTTACCATCGTGGCGCAAGGTTGATACCATTCCTCCACGTTTCAGACCGCGAAGGTGAGCACAATGAAATTCAGCAACGAATGGTCGCGTCGTCGTTTCCTCGCCGTCTCCAGCGCGGCAGCAGCCCAGGCCGCAGCCTCCCTCAAGGGCCTCTCGCAGACAGCCCCCAGCGCGGCGTCCGCCGCCGCGGCCGCGCAGCGGAACATTCAGGAGGCCGCCCGCCTGATGCCGCCGCCCGAGATCATCTCCGGCGGAATCGTGCCCCTCATGCGCTCCATGACCGCCCGCCCCCTGCGTTACCGCCCCATCTCCGGCGACTTTGTCATCCGCAACGGCGGCGAGCTCTTCAATCGCCCGCTCTACGCGCCCTGCTCCACCACCCAGACCGCCGACTTCCGCGTCGACGCCAGCGACCTCCCCGAGTTCTCCCTCTACCTTCCCGGCCACGGCGGCAATCTCAAGCTCGGCTTCATCTCCGCCAACGGTACCGCATCGAAGTGGGCCGCAGTCGCCGATGAGGTCGTCGCCCGCTACCGCCCCGGCCGCATGATCTACGAGATCCGCGACTCCCTCCTCGGCGCCGGTTCCATCCGCGCCGAACTCATCACCGCAGCCGAGGGCTCCGGCATCATTCTCAAGGTCGAGGGCAGCAATCTTCCCTCCGGCACGCGCCTCGCATGGGCCTTCGGCGGCGTCAGCGGCAAGAAGGGCCGCCGCAACGGCGACATCGGCTGCGAGATTCTCCCCGTCTCCCAGTTCTTCCAGGTCACCGAGGAAGAGTGTTTCGACAATCGAGTCGGCTATGGAGGACTTAACGCCTCAGTGGATACTCGCTTCATCTTTGCAAATGTTCGAAGTAAAGCTGCGGACATGGCGCTCTGCATTACGCCAAACTCAGTAGACGCACCGATCATAGTTGCTGCCGCTGATTTCAAGGCTTGGAATCTGCCACCAACAGCCGGCCCCGATCCTTCATGGAACGTAAACGATACAATCCATCCGATCCTGATCGGCTCTGCCGAGATCAAGAAGGAAGCCCTCTACATCTGCATCTATCGCAATGAGGCTGGTGCGTCGGCGCACAATCCCGAGGCTGAGTTCGCCGCCCGCAGCGCCCAGCTCACCTCCCTCGCCGCATCCCTCACCCTCGACACCCCCGACGAGTACCTCAACACCCTCGGCCCAGCCATCTCCATCGCCGCCGAGACCATCTGGGACGCGCACGCGCAGTGTGTCCTGCACGGCGGCGTGGCATGGCGCACTATGCTCGCCGGTTGGCGCGGCCCCTACGTCCTCGACGCCCTCGGCAACCACGACCGCGCTCAGCAGCACTTCCGTCATTGGCTCAAGCGCCAGAACCTCACCCCCATCACCACCGGCGATCCCGCCATCGGCCCCTGGGACGACACGCCCAACTTCCATCTCACCCGCAAGGAGAAGATGCTCCACTCCAACGGCGACCTCTCCGGCAACCACTACGACATGAACATGGTCTTCATGGACGTCCTCATGCGCCACCTCATGTGGACCGGCGACCTCGACTTCGCCCGCGAGATATGGCCCGCCTTCCAGCGCCACCTCGCCTGGGAGCACCGCCTCTTCCGCCGCACCTACACCGCCCCCGACGGCAAGACCCTCCCACTCTACGAGGCCTACGCCGCCATCTGGGCCAGCGACAACCTGCAGTACAACGGCGGCGGCGCGGCCCACTCTTCCGCATACAACATCTTCGCCTTCCGCTTCGCCGCCCGGCTCGCCCGCATCCTCGGCGAGGACCCCACCCCCTACGAGACCGAAGCCAATCTCATCAACGAAGCCATGCAGCAGCTTCTCTGGCTGCCTGAGCAGGGCGCTTTCGCCGAGTCCAAGGACCTGATGGAGCCGCAGACCGTCTACTCCAACCCCGCCCTCTGGACCGTCTACCACACCATCGACAGCGAAGTCCCCACTCCGCGCCAGGCCTGGCAGATGGCCGCCGAGCGCCTCGCCGCCCTCCGCCACGTCCCCATCCACGGCGAAGGCGTACCTTCTGAAGGCTCCGATCCCAATGCCGGGCTCTACATGCTCTCCTGCTCCGACTGGCTCCCGTACATGTGGTCGCTCAACCTCCTCCTGCTCGCCGAAAACTCCCACATGGCCCTCGCCCTCTGGCAGGCCGGAATGCCCGACGAGGCCTTCCGCATCTTCAAGGGCGCGCTGCTCGACTCCATGTTCATGGGCCTCTGCCCCGGCGACTTCCACATGACCTCCGCCCTCGACGCCCACCGCCAGGAGTCGCAGCGCGACTTTGGCGATCCCATCGGCATCACCTCCCGCGCCCTCGTCGAGGGCCTCTTCGGCATCCAGCCCAACCTCATCGCAAACTCCATCCGCATCCGCCCCGGCTTCCCCGCCGGCTGGAACCGAGCCTCCCTCCACCACAAGGACTTCGACCTCGCATGGAAGCGCGAAGCCATGAGTGAGATCTTCGAATTCACCAGCCGCCTCGCCAAGTCCGTCCCCCTCACCCTCATCCTCCCCGCGCGAACCACAACCCTCCCCACCGTTCTCTGCAATGGAACGCGCGCCACCTGTGCCTTCGACCCCGAAGCCGTCGGTTCGCCTCAGCTCATCATCCAACTCCCTGCCGCCCGCAGCTATAAGATCAGCGTGGAGTGGAATGGCTTTACACCCTATCGGACTCCCTCCAACCTTAGCTACCGCATAGGCGAAGGCCTCGTTCGCAGCGACTCAGTAGTCGGCTATGGCACCCTACATATCGGCGATGACTACGAACTCGGGCAGGCACTCGGTAATACCCTGATAGACGATCCGCAGCACGCCCTCACCAACTTCATCGTCACATCCCCCGGCTTCCACACCGTCTTCGCCAACATGCACCAGGGCGACTGCGTCTGGACCCTCCCCATCTCCTTCAACGCCAAGCCCGCCGCACCCGCCTTCGCGCCCGTCCCAGCCCTCGCCGCGGCCGCGCACACCGAGCCGCTCGACCTCACTCCCCTGCTAAAGAATCAGATCAACGACATCTTCCTCCGCGCCTACGACGAGCCGCGTTCTCCCTACTGCTCCCTCGCCTTCCCCAACAACGACCTCGGCGGCTGGGCCAACGCCGACAACCGCGCCACCATCGACGACGCCGGCCTGCGCGCGGCCAACGGTCTTCTCCACACGCCGCTCGGCGTCCCCTTCCGCACCCCCGCCAGCTCCGCGCCCAACTGCCTCTTCCTCTCCTATTGGAAGCAGGACGCGCCCTCCGCCAGTCTTCCCCTCACCGGCCGCGCCAGCGGCATCTACCTCCTGCTCGCCGGCAGCACCCTCCCGCAGTGCAGCCGCATGACGCACGGCACCGTCTCGGTCGCATACGCCGACGGCGCCACCGCCACCCTCCCTCTGCGCAACCCCGAGACATGGTGGCCCATCGAGCAGGACTACCTCCTCGACGACTTCCTCTTCGTCAACGAATCCCCTCTCCCCCCGCGCGTCGATCTCGCCACCGGCCAGACCCGCGTCCTCGATCCCGTCAGCTTCCACGGCCGTGGCCGCACCGTCCCCGGCGGCGCGGCAACCATCCTGCACCTCCCGCTCGACCCCGCCAAAACCCTCGCCTCGCTCCACGTCCAGTCCGACCTCTACGGCATCGTCATCGCCCTGCTTGCCGCAACCCTGGCCCGCACTTGAGTAATCTTCAGTCTCCGAATTAGTCCTTGCTTTGAAGGGGATGGGCTTCAGAGGCTGCTGAAAAACTCACGTTTTTGTCTTATCGGAGGGAGCAGGGGGCTTCAGCCCCCTGAAAAAAGCCAATGAATTCAAGGGGCTTTAGCCCCGGAGGGAATCTCTACCCTTCACAGACCAGCCGCCCTATTCCACCGGCAGCCGCGCCCTGTACCCGTCGCGCGCAATCACCGAGTACTTCAGCGGCTTGCCCTTCTCGTCCTGCATCTGCAGCGGGTGCCCCTCGTTGTCCACCAGGATCACCTTCACCTTGCGATAGCTGCCGTCGTTGGCGGCGTTGGTCGGCCGGTAGGTCAGCAGGTACTGGTTGCGGATGGAGTTGTTGATCTGCGCAAAGTCGGCGGGCAGCTCGCCCTGGAAGAGCGGCGAGAAGCTCAGCCCGCCGGTCATCTCGGCGAAGGTCTTCAACTGGTTCTGCGCCTGCAGGTAGTTCATCTCGCGCATCCCGCCGCCCGCGCTCATCTCGTTCAACAGAGCTCCGGTGCCGATGGTGAAGATGGTCACGTTGGGCGTCGCCTTGATCTTGGCCAGGATCTTGTCCAGCGTGATCTTGGAGAATGTGTCGCGCCCGGTGCCGATGAGGATGATGTACTTGCGCCCATCGATCCGGCTGGTGCGGTCCAGCGTCTCGTACAGCGCGTCGAACATGTCCGTGTCGCTGAACCCCGGCAGCGTCAGCGAGTTCAGGCTCTCGGCAATCACCTCCTTGTTGTTGGTGAAGTCGCTGAGAATGTGGGTCTGCAAGTCGTACGTCACCACGGCCACATAGTCGTCCGGGCGCAGCGAGTGGAAGAACCCGGCCGCGGCGTTGCGCATGTCGTTGATGAAGTAGTAGGAGTTGGCCGCGAACTCCAGAAGCATCACCGCCGTGATCGGCGTCTGCCCAATGCGCACCGTGTCCACCTTCTGCTCCACGCCGTCTTCCAGCACCAGAAAATTCCCCGCCTTCAGGCCGGGAACAAACTGGTGGTTCTTGTCCAGAATCACGCTCACGTCCAGGTTGACGATGGGAACGTCAACCCGCAGCGCGTAGGTCTCCCCGCCCGGGTTCTTGATCTTCGGCTCGGCCGGCGCGGGCGGCGGCGGTGGCTCCGCCGCCTCCTTCTTCTTCGGAATGACGATCGTCCCGTTGTCGATCGCGGGGCCTGCCTCGGAACCGGAACTCTGGTCAGCCGGCTGCGCAGCCGGTGGCGTGGACGGCTGTGCGGATGGCTGCGCAGCAGGCGGCTGAGCGGTCGAAGTCTGAGCAGCCGGGGCCTGCGCGGTCGCAGTAGTCGTGACAATGGCCACCAACGCAGCCAGCGCCAGCGCGGCAATCGGTGCCGTCTGGCGGCGGAGGGGGCGGGTTCTGGCGGACTGGTTCACGTTCGTCATCTGTATCTCAGACTTTACTCCGCTTTAGACGTTCTTCGCCCCCTTCCGGCTGCGGGTGCCCCAGGTGCCTCGCATCTGGGCACCTGGGAGAGATGCGGCAACCCCCTCCCGCCCCCCAAAGATTTTTCCTGCGAATTTCCCAGTAAATCCGCGTGTCAACCCCCTCGCCCCTCCATAATCCCCCTAACTAACTCCAACTAAAACACTTGCCCAAGAAAAATAGTTGGCATACTAGTTTTCCCCCACCGCGTATAATTAAATCAGTTAGCAAAACCGAACCGGCCCGGCCAACCCGTCGGGCTTTCGCATTTAACCAGCATGAATCCGGCAAGTCGTTGATTCCAGAGATCGACAGATCTAAACCATCTGGAATGAAGTTCTTGCAAATTTGATCCAGACCTAACATCTTATTTATGAAGATCTTGGATATTTTTGTATTTCCCCGTACAGTGCAATCGGCACCGAGCGACGGATCTTCGTTTTTACTACGCCTCTCGCGCTTAGCGCGAGATTAACAATCGCGTTTTGAATACTTTACGCTATTGCCACCGGGGGGGGGTGCACACAGCAGCCGGGATACGGACCGGTCACATCCCTGACAGATTGAACTGGCTGCATCGCACGGCAGTGTGGAGTCGAGAAGGTACCTGGGTGCAGACGCTGACGCTCTGCCTGAGACCTCTTGCACAGGGGATTCCCGCATAGTGATGTAGCATTAACAAAAAAGAGCAGGAACGCGAGTGACAACCATGCCGAAAGAAACCAAAGTACCAATCGCCGCCGATGAGATTCATGGATTGGCTGTCCATGCTGCGGGCGCGCAGTTGGTTCCGTACAAATATCAGCCGGGAGAACTGGAAGCGAATGAGGTCGAGGTCAAAATCTCGCACTGCGGAGTCTGCCACTCCGACATTCACCTGATCGACAACGATTGGGGCGTCAGCAAGTTCCCCTTCATCCCCGGCCACGAGATCGTCGGCACGGTCTCGGCCATCGGCTCCCTGGTCCGCGACCTCACCGTGGGCCAGCGCGTGGGCATCGGCTGGCAGGCAGACAGTTGCGGCATCTGCGAGTGGTGCCGCCAGGGCGACGAGCACCTCTGCGCCGCCGCGCAGCCCACCTGCGTGGGCCGCAATGGGGGCTACGCCGACTCCATCCGTGTCAACTCCCGCTTTGCCATCCCCGTTCCCGATGCGCTGGAGAGCGAAAACGTCGCACCCCTGCTCTGCGCCGGCATCACCGTCTACTCGCCCCTGCACAACCTCGGTGTGCGCCCTTCCTCGCGAGTGGGAGTCATCGGAATCGGCGGTCTTGGCCACCTCGGCCTGCAGTTCGCCCGGGCCTTCGGCGCCGAGGTCACCGCCTTCTCCACCTCCACCGACAAGGAAGAAGAGGCGCGCAATCTGGGCGCGCACCACTTCGTCAACACCCGCGACAACGGCGCACTCAAGAAGATCGCCGGCTCGTTCGACCTTCTCCTCTCCACCGTCGGCGCGGACCAGGACTGGCCGTCCATCGTCAACTGCCTGCGCCCCAAGGGAACGCTCTGCGTCGTGGGCGTACCCCCCTCGCCCATCTCCATCCAGGCCTTTCCGCTCATCGCAGGCCAGCGCTCCATCTCCGGCAGCCCCACCGGCAGCCCGCGCGATCTCTACCGGATGCTCGACGTCGCCGCCCGCCACGGCATCAAGGCCATCACCGAGCGCTTCCCCATGGCCAAGGCCAACGAGGCCCTGGTCCGCGTCAAGAAGAACCAGGTCCGCTATCGCGCCGTCCTCACCAACTGAAAAGAACAGTGGTAAGTGGTTAGTGGTAAACGGAAAGGCCCTGTTTTGCTTAAGGGCACGGGTTTACCCGTGCCATAAGCGGCCTATCTTCGAGGTGGGCTTTAGCCCCTGAGGGAATGTTGAAAGGATGTTCAGATGCGACTCTGGTGGGGCTTCGGCTCCGCCTCTTTTTGTTTAATGCCGCCGCCGCCCACTACGGCTTCGTCGCTTCGAACACCGTCCTTACCAGCCTCGCCATCTCGCGCTTGCTCACGGTCTTGCTCGGCCGGTCACCCTCGACCCGCACCACCACAATCAGATCGCGCGATGGCACAACCACGGCGTACTGGCCGAGGTGGCCTTCCATCCAGAAGCTGCCTGGCGGAAACAGGTACACCGGACGATGGCCAGTCGTGGCCGAGTCGCCCGTCCACCACAGATACCCGTAGCCCCCGGACTCGGTGTCCGACCAGGGATGCGTCGATTCGGCGACCCACTGCGCCGGGACCACCTGCCTGCCCTCCCAGTTGCCGCCGTGCAGGTAGAGCAGCGCAAAGCGGGCAAAGTCGCGCGCCGACATCTTCATCGTGTATGCGGCGTAGCGCGACTCCGCGATGCGCACGTCGTGGCCGTCCTTGGCGCGGAAGTCCTGCATCCCGATCGGCGCGCCGATCTCGTCGGCCAGGCTCG
>Ga0326727_10028519_pt1 | contig 10142 bp, 9 predicted proteins | sample MB2enrmetagenome_FD_207643 | JGI IMG/M metagenome (GOLD analysis project Ga0326727, IMG submission 207643) | Lab enriched peat soil microbial communities from McLean, Ithaca, NY, United States - MB29MY | ecosystem: Environmental > Terrestrial > Soil > Wetlands > Peat | place: USA: New York...
CCGAGCCGGCGAACGACGAGGCGAGGTAGAGGCCGGGGATCGGCGTCCTGGGCGAACGCGGGACGCCCGCCCAAATGCCGCGCTCGGGCGGCAGCGGCGCGAAGCCGTAGACCGCGCCGTCGGGCGTGTTGAGGAAATTGCGCATCGAGCGCGCGTTGAGAAACAGGCGCTCGCTCACCGCCGCGCCGAAGCCGGGATAGTCGCGATCGAGCGCGCGCTGGAACGCGTCGAGCCAGCGCTCGCGCCGGTCCCGCTCCTGCTGCCGCGTCAGCGCCGACCAATTGTCGAAGCGGTCGACGCCGACGACGCTGACCAGGATCGGCCCGCCCTCGGCGAGGCCGCTGTCGATCGCGCCGTAATTGGCGATCCCGTACGCCGGCAGCCTGTCGCCGGGGTCGGCCGCGAAGATCCGCGCGCAGTCGCCGTAATCGCGCAGCGACCTCATCCAGTCCGGCAGCACGATCTGCCCGTAACGCTCGAGCCCGAACTTTGCCGGCGGCGCGTCGAGGCCGAAATGGGCGGAGAACAGCGAGATCGACAGCGGGCGCCCGCCATAGGCGCGCTCCAGCCCCGCGCGCGCCGATGGCGGCAGCATCGCCGCGAGCGTCGAGGGCGCGCAGTTGGCGAACACTTGGGCGGCGGCGACGCGCTGCTCGGCCGCGCCGTTCTTGGGGTCGACGTAGCGCACGAAGGCCGGGCGGCCGTGAGCGTCGAGGTCGACGCCCACCGCCTCGCGGGCGAGCAGCACCGACCCGCCGGCCTTGGTCACCGCCTTGCCCAGCTTCATGGTGAGCGCGCGCGAACCGCCCTTGACGTACACGCCGCCCGATCTGAGGAACCCGCCCTGCGCCCTGGCGAAGAACGGCCAAGCCAGGCGGCGGGGGTCGTCGGCGTAATAGCCGATATTGCCGGCGACGGCGAATTTCGCCGCCTCGTCGTCGCTTAAGGAACGTTGCAACATCTCGTCGAGCGAGGCGCGCCAATCTCGGACGAGGCCGCGCAATTCGAACCCCGCGCGCAGCAGCTTGCCGATCGACCGCTCGGCGCCCGCCTGGGTCAGATGCGCGACGCCGGTCTGCAACGCCTCGATCGCGCCGAGCAGCTTGGCGAAGCCGTCGCGGCTGGCGGGAAATCGCTTGGCGAGCGCCTCGCGCGCCGCTTCGAACCCGACCGGCAGATCGAAGATTTCGCCGACCGGTCCGCCCCGCACCGAGAAAATCGGCGAAACGGCGACCCATTCGATTTCGTCGAGCAGCCCGAGTTGCTTCAGGATGGCGTGTTTGGGCTCGTCGGGATCGCGCGGGTCGGCGGTCTGATGCAACGCCGGCTCGATCGTCAACGCGCCCTTCTTGAACGCCGACGCCGCGCCGCCGAGGCTGTAATTGCGTTCGATGACGCAGACCTTGCGCCCGCGCTTGGCCAGCAGCGCGGCCGCCGTCAGGCCGCCCAGCCCCGAGCCGATGACCACGGCGTCGAATGAAGTTTCCTGCATGGACGCTTTCCTAAAGGCGGGAAGCGTCGCCGTCGTTGATCGCGGTCAAAGCGCGCGTCGTCGGGCCGCCGCGAGCGACGCAGCGAGGCCCGCGTCTCAGGGCCGCTTGGCGTCGGCGGTGAAGATCACCACTTCGTCCTTGCCGACCCGATCGAGAACCGCGCGCGCTTCCTCGTCGAGCAGATCGCGATCGACCGCCTCCGAGCGCATCGAGTCGACGCGTCGCCGCCAGCGGCCGCGCTCCGCTTGCAACTGCGCGAGTTCGGCCTGCAGTCGGGAGGCCTCCGCGTCGTATTCGGCCTTGGCTTTCAGACCGCGCTCGCCGGTCGAAGCGCCCCAAACGAGGCAGCCGCTGGCGACCCCGAGGACGAGGTAGAACGCGATCGGAAACAGAATGGCGCGGGCGCGCGACTTCACTGCCATGGCGCGAACATGCCCGCGGCGCGGTTAACTTTCCGTTTCCTCGCCAGCCGCCGACCGCGCGAGCGAGGGGAAACGCGGCCGGCTTCGAGCGCGCGCTCTCGGCTTTCGGCTTCAGCGCGCCTTGATTGCGGCGCGGCCGGCGTAGCGGGCCTGATCGCCGAGTTCTTCCTCGATGCGGATGAGCTGGTTGTATTTGGCGAGCCGATCGGAACGGGCCAGCGAGCCGGTCTTGATCTGACCGCAATTGGTCGCGACCGCGAGGTCGGCGATGGTCGAATCCTCGGTCTCGCCCGAACGGTGCGAAATGACCGCCGCGTATCCCGCGCGATAAGCCATATCGACCGCGGCGAGAGTCTCGGTCAAGGTGCCGATCTGGTTGACCTTGACCAGAATCGCGTTGGCGACGCCCTCCTCGATCCCCCGGGCGAGACGCGTCACGTTGGTCACGAACACGTCGTCGCCGACCAGTTGGCGCCGGGCGCCGATCATCTGCGTCAGCAACGCCCAGCCTCGCCAATCGTCCTCGGCCATGCCGTCTTCGATCGAGATAATGGGATAGGCGTCGGCGAGCTTGGCCAGATATTGCGCCTGCTCGTCGATCGATCGGGTCTTGCCCTCGCCCGAATAGACATAGGCGCCGTCCCGGAAGAATTCCGTCGCCGCGCAATCGACGCCGAGCGCGATGTCGAGGCCGGGCTTGAAGCCGGCCGTCTCGATCGCCGCGACGCAGAAGTCGAGCGCCGCCTCGGCGGACGGCAGGCCCGGCGCAAAGCCGCCCTCGTCGCCGACATTGGTGTTGCAGCCGGCTTTCTTCAGCGCGCTCTTCAGCGTGTGGAAGACTTCGGCGCCCCAGCGCACCGCCTCGCGCAGCGACGGCGCGCCGACCGGCAGGATCATGAATTCCTGGAAGTCGATTCCATTGTCGGCGTGAACGCCGCCGTTGAGGATGTTCATCATCGGAACGGGCAGGACCCGCGCGCTCGCGCCGCCGACGTAGCGGTGAAGCGGCAGGCCGCAAGCCTCCGCGGCCGCCTTGGCGACGGCGAGGGAGACGCCGACGATGGCGTTGGCGCCGAGCCTCGACTTGTTCGGCGTGCCGTCGAGCGCGATCATCGTTTCGTCGATCTTGAGCTGCTCTTCCGCCTCGAAGCCGGAGATCGCGTCGAAGATGTCGCGGTTGACCGACTCGACGGCGTTCAGCACGCCCTTGCCGCCGTACCGGCTCGCATCGCCGTCGCGCAATTCGACCGCTTCATGGGCGCCCGTCGACGCCCCCGAGGGCGCGGCCGCGCGCCCCATCGATCCGTCCTCGAGCACCACGTCGACTTCGAGGGTCGGATTGCCGCGGCTGTCGAGGATTTCGCGGGCGACGATGTCAACGATGGCGGTCATTTCGGATCCTCTTTTCCCAAAGCGCGACGCTTGGCGAGTTGCGCGTTTCTACGCCACGGTCGTTACAGGCGGAAGTCGGCGCCGACGCGCGCGTTGCACGTCGGCGAGCCTGACATTTGTCGTCGCCGAGACCCAAATGACCAAATCGAAGCCAGGCAGAAAAAATTTGCATGACAGCCCCGCTTGTGATGGTGACATTGTCAAAATTTTCGACTATCAAATTTGCCTTCGTGAAAAGGAGGCCGCCGCCATGTTCTGGCGACGGGCGTGCCGAGTCTGTGGGAGGACGGGGCGCTTGACCGGTTGATTGCGCGGCTCGCATCATTGGCGACGCAAAAGACGCGGCCGACCGGCATCGCAATTCAGGGATAGGGTGCAAGAAAGCAAGGCTTGGGAATGTCCCAAGCCTTGTTTTTTTGTCCGCCGCCCGAGACTTAGGCGTCCGCCTGTTCGCCTTCCGCCCAACCCGTCTTGACTTCCGCGATGAAATCGCCAAGCCGCCCCGCCGCGATCGCCGTGCGGGCGCCGGCCATCAGGTCCTGATAGTAGGCGAGATTGATCGCCGTCAGCGCCATCATCGCGAGGATCTCGCCCGATTTGACCAGATGGCGCCAATAGGCGCGCGAATAGTCTCGCGCGGCCGACGCCGACGACATGGGATCGATCGGCCTTCGGTCGTCGGCGAAGCGGGCGTTGCGCAGATTGAGCCGTCCGCGCCGGGTGAAGACCATGCCGTGGCGTCCGGCCCTGGTCGGCATCACGCAATCGAACATGTCGACGCCGCGAGACAGGCACTCGATCAGATCGTCCGGCGCGCCGACGCCCATGAGATAGCGCGGCCGATCGGCCGGCAGATGCGGCGCCAGCGTTTCGATCGTTTCAAGCATCGTCGCTTGCGGTTCGCCGACCGCGAGGCCGCCGATGGCGTAGCCGTCGAATCCGATGTCCACGAGTTCGCGCGCGCTTTGCACGCGTAAATTCCTTTCCTCGCCCCCCTGCACGATGCTGAACAAGGCCCGGCCCGGCGCGGCGGCGAAGGCCGCCTTCGAGCGCTCCGCCCAGCGCAGCGACAGGCGCATCGCGCGCTCGGCGTCCTCGCGCGAGCACGGCAGGCGCACGCATTCGTCGAGCTGCATCTGGATGTCGGCGCCGAGCAGATGCTGAATCTCCATCGCTCTTTCCGGCGTAAGCTCGTGGCGCGACCCGTCGATGTGCGACTGAAAGACGACGCCGCGCTCGTCGAGCTTGCGCAGCTTGGCTAGGCTCATCACTTGGAAGCCGCCGGAATCGGTGAGGATCGGATGGGGCCAGTTCATGAATTGATGCAGGCCGCCGAGCTCGGCGATCCGCTCGGCGCCAGGCGCCAGCATCAAGTGATAGGTGTTGGAGAGCACGATGTCGGCGCCGAGCGCGCGCACCTCTTGCGGATACATCGCCTTGACCGTGGCGGCGGTGCCGACCGGCATGAACGCCGGCGTGCGAACGAGGCCGTGCGGGGTCGTGATCGCACCCGTGCGGGCGGCGCCGTCGACGGCCTTGACGCTGAAGGAAAATTCGTCGCTCATTTCGCCTTGCGCGTGAAGCTCAGGAGCGCCCTCGCCCGCTCCGGCCGCCGAGCCCTAAGCACGCCCGCCACGAGGAATCAAATGTCGCCGCGCCGAGCGGCGCCGAACAGCAGACAGGCGTCGCCGTAGGAGTAGAAGCGATAACCCGCCGCAATCGCGTGCGCGTAGGCGCGGCGCATGGCCTCGAGGCCGCTGAACGCGGCGACCAGCATGAACAGCGTCGAGCGCGGCAGATGGAAATTGGTGAGCAGCGCGTCGACCGCGCGGAAGCGATAGCCGGGGGTGATGAAGATCGCCGTTTCGCCTCCGAACGGCCGGATCGCGCCGCCCTCCTCCGCCGCGCTCTCGATCAGGCGCGCCGACGTCGTGCCGACCGCTACGATCCGCCCGCCGCGCGCGCGCGCCGCGTTGAGCGCCTCGGCCGTCGACGCGTCGAGACGCCCCCACTCGGCGTGCATTTCATGATCGCGCGTGTCGTCCGCCTTGACCGGCAGGAAGGTGCCGGCGCCGACGTGCAGCGTCACCCGATGGACGCGCGCGCCGGTCGCCTCGACGCGCTCAAGCAGCGGCTGGGTGAAATGCAGCCCCGCGGTCGGCGCGGCGACGGCACCGGCTTCGCGCGCGAACACGGTCTGATAGTCGTCGCGGTCCGCGGCGCGGACGGCGCGGCGCGAAGCGATATAGGGCGGCAGCGGCGGCGCGCCGAGCCGCTCGATCGCCTCCTCGAGCGCCGCGCCGTGGAACGCGAACGCCAACGTGACCTCGCCGGCTTCGCCCTTTTCCTCGATCGCGGCGTCAAGCGCGCCGAGGAGACAGGCCGCGCTTTCGTTGCGTTCGCCGAAGCGGATGCGCTCGCCTATCCTCAGCTTCTTGGCCGGACGCACGAGCGCGCGCCAGCGGCTGCCATCGAGCCGCTTGATCAAGGTCGCCTCGATCCGCGCCGCAGTCTCGCCGCGCACGCGGATTCCGCTCAGCCGGGCGGCGATGACGCGCGTATCGTTGACGACCAGCGCGTCGCCGGGACGCAGAAAGTCCGGCAGGTCGCCGACGAAGCGATCCTGGAGCGCGCCGTCCGGCGCGACGACCAGCATGCGCGCCGCGTCGCGCGGAACGACCGGCGCCAGCGCGATGCGCTCCGGGGGAAGTTCGTAATCGAAGAGATCGACGCGCATCTCAAGCCTCTCCCTTCTCCCGCTCGCGGGAGAAGGCGGCCGGCGGAGCCGGCCGGATGAGGGCCTCGCTCGCCCTCGCCCCGGCCCTCTCCCGCGCGGCGGGAGAGGGGGACTTCATCAGCTCAGCGTCGCCTTGATGATCTTGTCGGGGTCACGCACGGGCTCGCCGCGCTTGATCTTGTCGACGTTCTCCATGCCGGAGACGACCTTGCCCCAGACCGTATATTTGCGATCGAGAAAGCCAGCGTCGTCGAAGCAGATGAAGAACTGCGAATTGGCCGAATTCGGGTCGCTCGCGCGCGCCATCGACACCGTGCCGCGCTCGTGCGGCTCGGCGTTGAACTCGGCCTTCAGGTCGGGGTATTTCGATCCCCCCGTTCCCGTGCCGTGCGGACAGCCGGTCTGCGCCATGAAGCCGTCGATGACGCGGTGAAAGACGACGCCGTCGTAGAATTTTTCCTTCACCAGGCGCTTGATGTGCGCGACATGGCCGGGCGCGATCGCCGGGTTCATCGCGATGACGACTGGGCCTTTGGTGGTCTCCAGGGTCAGCGTATCGCCGTCGCCGCTCATTTCATTTAGCTCCTGATCGTAGGGGACCGGCTCATTTCGCCTCGCCCGCCAGACGCAGCGTGACGATCTTGTCGGGATTGTCGACCGCGCCGTTGTTCTCTTGCGTGCCCGCCTTGATCTTGTCGACGACGTCCATGCCGGAGACCACCTCGCCGAAAACGGTGTATTGCCCATCGAGGAACGAAGCGTCGGCGAAGCAGATGAAGAATTGCGAATTGGCCGAATCCGGGTCGCTCGCGCGCGCCATGCCGACCGTGCCGCGCTTGAACGGCTCGGACGAAAACTCGGCCTTCAGATCGGGCAGATCCGACCCGCCCGAGCCGGTGCCGGTGGGATCGCCGGTCTGGGCCATGAAGCCGGGAATGACGCGATGAAAAACGATGCCGTCGTAGAACTTGCGCTTCACCAGCGTCTTGATCTGCGCCACGTGCTTGGGCGCGAGATCGGGCCTGAGGCGAATGACCACCTTGCCGTGCTTGGTGGTGAGGATCAGCGTGTTCTGCGCGTCGTCTTCGGCGAGGGCTGCGCCGGCGACGGCGGCGGCGACGAGCGCAAATGCGAGAACGGCGCGGCGGCTGACAAGCGGCATGCGAACCTCATGAGAGCGGCGGGATCGCCGCGGCGCGGCTTGATACCACGCGCGCCCGGCAAAGCAAGCGCGCGGGGCGGCCGTTCGGCCCGCCCGGGCGATTCGATTGTGGAACGATCCGCCGTCATGGCCATCCCCAGACTTGATCGGAGGACGGCCATGGCGAGATGAGTCGAGCGCCCCTACTCGGCCGCCACCTTCGGCAGCTGCGCCAGCGAGGCTTCCAGCGCGGCGTGATCGTAGTCCTGATCGACGAGCTTGCCGGCGAAATAGTCGGTGTAGGCCTGCATGTCGAAATGGCCGTGGCCGGAGAGGTTGAACAGGATCGTCGGCGACTTGCCCTCCTCACGCGCCTTCAGCGCCTCGTCGACCGCCGCGCGCACCGCGTGGCACGACTCGGGCGCCGGAACGATGCCCTCGGCGCGCGCGAACATCACGCCCGCTTCGAAGCATGGGTTCTGATGATAGGCGCGCGCCTCGATCAGGCCGAGAGCCAAGCAATGGCTGACCATCGGCGACATGCCGTGGTAGCGCAGGCCGCCGGCGTGGAAGCCGGGCGGGATGAACGCCGAGCCGAGCGTGTACATCTTGGCCACCGGGGCCAAATGGGCAGTGTCGCCGAAATCGAAGGCGTAGCGCCCGCGCGTCATCGACGGGCAGGCGGCGGGCTCGACCGCGATGGCGCGCACGTTGCGCTTTTCGCGCAGCTTCTTGCCCAAAAACGGGAACGCGATGCCGGCGAAATTCGATCCGCCGCCGGCGCAGCCGATGACGACGTCGGGATAGGCGTCCGCCGCCTCCATCTGTTCGATCGCTTCGATGCCGATCACCGTCTGGTGGAGGAGGACGTGGTTGAGCACGCTGCCGAGCGAGTACTTGGTGTCGGCGCTCTGGGCGGCCACCTCCACCGCCTCGGAAATGGCGATGCCGAGGCTGCCCGGAGAATCCGGGTGCTCGGCGAGAATGGCGCGCCCGGAAGCGGTTTCCTCGCTCGGGCTCGGCACGCATTTGGCGCCGTAGGTCTCCATCAGCGCCCGCCGATAGGGCTTCTGATCGTAGGAGACCCTGACCATGTAGATTTTCACTTCGAGGCCGAACACCCCGCCGGCGAAAGCGAGCGCGGATCCCCATTGGCCCGCGCCGGTCTCGGTCGTGAGCTTGGCGACGCCTTGCTGCTTGTTGTAGAAGGCCTGCGCGACGGCGGTGTTGGGCTTGTGACTGCCGGCCGGGCTGACGCCTTCGTACTTGTAGAAGATGCGCGCTTTCGTGCCGAGCTTCTGCTCCAGCCGCCGCGCGCGATAGAGCGGCGTCGGGCGCCACAAGCGGTAGATTTCGCGCACCGGATCGGGAATTTCGATCGCGCGCTCCGTGCTGACTTCCTGGCCGATCAGCGCCATCGGGAACAGCGGCGAGAGGTCGTCGGGCCCGATCGGCTTGCCAGTGCCGGGATGCAGCACCGGCGGCGGCGGCGCCGGCAAATCGGCTGCGATGTTGTACCAAGCGCGCGGAATGCGCTCTTCGCTCATCTGATACTTGACGCTCTCACCCATAGTGTTCCCCTTCGCCTCGTCGCGCGGACTCTTATCAACGGATGAGGCTAGCACGAAGCGAAGAGCTTGTTGAACTGCAAAATGAAACGCGACGCCAAGCTGCGGCGGGCTCTTGACGGCGGCGGCGCGGCCGCGCAATCAGGCGCCGCACGGCTATGGGCCGGAGGGACCGTCGGATCGATGACTTTCTTCGCGCGTATGCGCCAATATGTCGAATACGCCGCGTTTCGGCTAATGGCCGCCGTCTTTACCGCATTGCCGCTCGATTGGGCTTCGGCGGCCTCCGGCTGGGGCTGGCGCCTGGTGGCGCCGCGCCTCAGGCGCCACCGGCGCGCGCTCGACAATCTGGCGGCCGCCTTTCCGGAGATGAGCGCGGCCGAGCGCGAGCGCATCGCCTTGGACATGTGGGAAAACCTCGGCCGCACCTTCTCCGAATTCTTCCACATGCCGCGGATCATGGCCGAGGAGCGGGTCGCGCTCGAGCCTTTCGAGCGCTTCAAGGCGATCGCCGAAGGCGGACCGTTCGTCGTCTGCGTGCCGCATATGGGCAATTGGGAAGTCACCCCGCAGGCCGGCTTGCGCTTCGGCGTGCCGCTGGCCGGCGTTTATCGGCAGCTCGCCAATCCGCTGGTCGACCGATGGGTCTACAAGAAGCGCGCGCCGATGTATCCGGGCGGCCTTTTCGACAAATCGCCGACGACCGCGCGCGCGTTGCTGCGCCTCGCGCGCAACGGCGGCTGTCCCGCCTTCGTCGCCGACCTGCGCGAGGGGCGCGGCGTCGAAACGCCGTTCTTCGGCCGGCCGGCCATGTCGAACGCCTTCCCGGCGCTGATCGCGCGCTCGGTCGGCGTCCCGCTCTACGCCGCGCGCGCCAAACGCCTCAGCGGCGCGCGCTTCTCCATGCGCATCGAGCCCGTCGCGGTTCCCAGGACCGACGATCGCGACGCGGACGTCGCCGCCGCGACCGCGGCGCTACAGGCGCGTTTCGAGGAGTTCATCCGCGAGGCGCCGAAGCAGTGGATGTGGGCGCAGCGACGATGGGGTTGAGGCGAGCGCTTTCCCACGGCGGGCGAACCGTGGCAGACTGCCGGGCCTGAAAGCCGAAGGAGCCGCCCCTGATCATCGCCACCTGGAATGTCAATTCGGTCCGCCAGCGCCTGCCGCATCTCCTCGACTATCTCAAAGAGAAGAGCCCGGACGCGCTGTGCCTGCAGGAGATCAAGTGCCTCGACGAGGCGTTTCCGCGCGCCGAGGTCGAGGACCTCGGCTACAACGTCGCCTCGCACGGGCAGAAGACCTTCAACGGCGTCGCCATTCTCGCCAAGCGGCCGATCGAGGTCGCGCGCGGTCTGCCGGGCGATCCTCATGACGAGCAGGCGCGCTACA
>Ga0326727_10028521_pt1 | contig 10142 bp, 8 predicted proteins | sample MB2enrmetagenome_FD_207643 | JGI IMG/M metagenome (GOLD analysis project Ga0326727, IMG submission 207643) | Lab enriched peat soil microbial communities from McLean, Ithaca, NY, United States - MB29MY | ecosystem: Environmental > Terrestrial > Soil > Wetlands > Peat | place: USA: New York...
GAGCGCATTTTCCCATCCACGTATGCGGCCAATTCCTTCAGGTAAGTTTCGTCGTGATCCGCGCTGACGTTATAGCTTTGGTCGTAAATCTCGATTTTCACGTTCAGGCTCCCCGGCCATGTTGATGCCATTGTCGGCCATTGGCAGCATTGACGCAAGCAGAAGAGGCTGCCGCCAAAAGCAGGCTTGGCGGCAGCACTCAGTGGACGGAAACCTCAGGAAGCGCGAAGTGTAGCGCCGAGCCGCTGCTCGAGCGCAGAGACGATGCGGGAGGAAAAATCCGCGAGCTGTGGGTCGGTGAGCGTCGCCTGCGCGCTCTGAAAGGTCACGCGGATCATAAGAGAAAACTTTCCCGCCGGCACCTTGCCCTCGCGAAACAAATCGGCAGCCTCCACGCGTTGAATTTCCTGAATTCCAAGTGCGTGGATCGTCTCAGTCAATTTTGCAAACGAAACTCCATCAGCCAGCACGAGCGAGAAGTCGCGTTCGACGGCGGGAAAGCGCGGCAGCGGCGAGAACCGCAGCTTGGCGCTCGCTGATTCGATGCCCTCTAGCAACGGACCAAGGCGCAACTCCGCGAGAAAAACGTCTTGTCGCAGTTTGAATTGTTCGGCGATCGGCCGGACAAGCTGGCCCGCCACTCCCATTTGATTTCCACCGGCACGTGCGATGGATATTTTCGCCGCACGCGTGGCCGAGAGCCACGGGAGCACGCATGGATGCCAATCGAAAATTCCGGCTAGCTCGCCCAGATGATCGAGGTCGCCTTTCAGGTCGGCAAAAGAAAATTCACGCGCGGCTTCGTGAATTGTCTTCTCGCGAGCTAAGCCAGTGGCCCCGATTGTCAGGACTGGCGTCTCAACTGGCTCGCCCTCGCGCAGTTCGTAGGTTCGTCCAATTTCGAAGAGGCGCAGACTCCGCTGGCCGTGGTTCAAGTTCCACTCGATCGCACTCACCATGCTGACGATGCCCGTGGAGCGCATCGCGGAGGCATCTTCCGCAAGCGGATTCCCGATCACTGCAGGAGCAACACCCTCGGGACGAAAGACTTCATCGCGCAGCTTATCCACCAGCGGGATTTCCACAATTTCCTGATAGCCTAGGGCGACGATCCTTTCGCGCAAACGGTCCATTGCTTCGGCATGCGGCAGGCGATGCGCAGGCTGTCTTGCCGGCGGCAATCGCGGCGGGAACTTGTCGTAACCGAAGTGGCGCGCGACCTCCTCGATCAGATCGATTCCGCGCGTGACGTCGCCCCTCCAAGACGGCTGTTTGCAATTCCAAGCCGCGCCAAGAGATCCCGCACTGCCTCGGTTCGCATCCGAGCGCACAGGCTGAAAGCCCAGCGCGCTCAGGATTCCTTCGATATCGCGGTCGGGGACATCCGCGCCCATCACGCGCAGTAGTTCTTTCCGCGAAAGCTCGATGGGCTTTGCAGAGGCTGGCCGAGGATAGACGTCAACGACACCAAAGAGAAGCTCGCCGCCCCCCAACTGCTGGATCAATTCCGCCGTGCGGCGCGAAGCCAGTTCCACCATTTCCGGATCGATGCCTCGCTCGAAGCGATAGGACGCCTCGGTGCGCAGTCCAAGCGTTTTTGCCGTGCGCCGAACCGAAATCGAATCGAACCACGCGGCCTCGATAAGAAGATTGCGGCTGGCGAACCCGATCTCGCTCTCCACGCCGCCCATCACTCCACCGATGCCAACCGCATGAGACGCGTCTGCATTCACGCACATGTCTTTCGTGAGAGTGCGTTCAACACCGTCGAGCGTCCGCATTTTTTCGCCCGGACGCGCGCGTCGCACAACCATGCGGCGCTCGGCGAGTCTGTCCAAGTCGAACGCGTGGAGCGGCTGGCCGAGCTCGAACATCACGTAGTTGGTGATGTCCACCACATTGTTGATCGAATTCTGGCCGATTGCTTCGAGCCGCTGCCGCAGCCAGTCGGGAGAGGGCTGCACTTTCACGCCGCGCAAAATCCGAGCCGTGTATCGCCCGCAGAGGTAGGGGCATTCGATCTCAACGCGCGTGGCGCTGGATACATTTTCGGACGATTCCTTCAGCTTCGGCTCGACCGGTTTGAGTGGGAGGCGATAAATCGCAGCGACTTCGCGCGCCACGCCGAAATGACCGAGGCAATCGGGTCGATTGGCAGTAATTTCCGCGTCAAGCACGGGGCCGAAGGCGCTCTCCTCCACAGAGTCGATGGCGACGCCGGCAAGTGAAAGGCGCGAGGCGACTTCCGCAGCCGGCGCCTTCACGTCCACGAATTCTCTCAGCCAGTTGTATAGGACTTTCATCTTCGAGTCTTGAAACTCGCCAATCGTGCGCCACTCTATGGAAACTGGCGCAGGAAGCGCACATCATTCTGGAACAGCACCGGCAGCTCCGTCATGCCGTACTTCATCATCGCCAGGCGGTCCACACCCATGCCGAACGCAAAGCCCGAGAGACGTTCCGCGTCGTAATTCACAAAGCCATAGACCGCTGGATTCACCATCCCCGCGCCAAACAATTCAATCCAGCCGGAATGCTTGCAGATGCGACAACCACTGCCGCCGCAAACATGGCACGTCGCGTCCACCTCCGCCGATGGCTCGGTGAACGGAAAATAACTCGGACGGAGCCGCGTCTTTGTCTTGGGGCCAAGAAACTCTCTCGCGAAATAATCGACTGTGCCCTTGAAATCGCAAAACGTGATATCCGTGTCCACCGCGAGACCTTCAATCTGGTGGAACATGTAGCCGTGGGTTGCGTCGGGATTGTCGCGGCGATAGACCTTCCCCGGAACGACGATGCGCACCGGAGGCGGTTGTTTCTCCATCGTGCGAATCTGCATCGGTGAGGTGTGCGTTCGCAGGAGATGCCCGTCGCGCGCGCCCTCGATGTAAAACGTGTCCATGTTGTCCCGCGCAGGATGGTGTTCGGGAATGTTCAACGCCTCGAAGTTGTAGTAAGGCGTCTCTATCTCCGGGCCTTCCACAACACTGAATCCAATTGAGAGGAAGATGCGCTGCAGCTCGTCGAATGTCTGACGAATGATGTGGCGCGTTCCCAGGACGCGTTCGACGCCCGGAAGCGAGAGGTCAATTTTCTCGCGCGCTTGCGAGGATTGCTCGGCTGCTGCTTCGATCTCGCGCCGCTTTTCCTCAAGCGTGGTCTCGACGTGGGCTTTGAGCTTGTTCAACTCCTGGCCAACGACGCGCTTCAACTCCGGAGGCGCGGGCTTCAGCCAGTTGTCCGAAATCTGCGAGAGCACTCCCGATTTCCGGCCCGTCCAGTTGACAACAAAAACCTTCCAGCTTTCCTGGTCGGGAAAAGGGCGAGCGGCCTGTTCACAGAACTTTTGCTGCACCTCTTTGAAAAGCTCAAGGACACCGTCGGCCGTGGCAATTCCGAGCTGTGCGAGAGTCTGTTCGATTGGGTTGTCTGTCGTCATCGAAGCAAGACGCAAGATCGTGGGGGCAAGTCTGAAACCCGCCCCAGCATTCGTATCGAAAGCCCGTTAGGCCTTTGGTTGCGGCGTTGCGGGCGCGGCCGCGAGGTGCTCCTGCGCCTGAGCGACGAGCGCCGTGAAGCCCTCCGCATCGCGAACGGCCATATCCGCCAGAATCTTCCGGTCGATGTCGATTCCGCCGGTCTTCAAGCCGTGAATCAATTGGCTGTAAGTGATGCCGTTGTTGCGCGCTGCGGCGCCGATGCGCTGAATCCACAGCGTGCGTATATCGCGTTTGCGGTTCCGGCGGTCGCGGTAGGTGTAGCGCAGGGAACGATTCACCGCCTCTTTCGCCGATCGGTAGAGCTTTCCTTTCGTAAGGAAGAAACCCTTGGCGTGCTTCAACAGCTTTTTGCGCCGCGCGCGACGCTTTGTACCTCGTTTAACTCGAGCCATGACTCTGTTCTCCTGTGACGCGCCTGACAGGCGCAAATAAATGGGGAGACAACCGAAGTCCTGCTGGCCAAAGCAATAGAGGCCAACAAGATGGGTTTGTCTCGTGGAACTGCTTCAAAACTCCCGATGCAACGGGACATCCGGCCGGCAGGCACCCATTACGCTCTGCCTGGCGCGGGAAAAAACCTAGCCGTAAGGCAGTGCGCGACGCACATGCCGCACGTCTGAGGGATTCACCTCGACGGCCTTGCCCAGCTTTCGCATCCGCCGCGGCGCTTTGGTGCCGAGCAAATGGCGCATGCCGGAATGTCTGCGCATAATCTTGCCGGTCGATGTCACCTTGAAACGCTTGGCTGCGCCGCGGTGAGTCTTCAATTTCATTTTCTTATTCTTCTTCACAATTTCCTCTTTACAGGAATTCTTTAGGCTTGGCCGCCCGGCCCTGGTTGTGAGGGTCGCACTCCAACAGGCGCGGCGCCCTTCTTCGGCGCAAGCAGCGCCAACAGGATATTCGCTTCCATGCGCGGTCCGAATTCCACCTGGGCGTGCTCGTTCACGTCTTTAAGCAACCGGTTCATCTTGGCTCGGCCCACATCCTGGTGGGCCATTTCGCGGCCACGGTGGAAGATCATGGCCTTCACTTTGTGTCCTTCACCGAGGAAGCGGATGATCTGGTTCTTGCGAACCTGATAATCGTGCTCGGCCGTCGAAGGCCGGAATTTCACTTCCTTGATCTGCGAGCTCTTTTGATTCTTCTTGGCTTCGTGGGCCTTCTTGCTTTGCTCGTAAAGGAACTTGCCATAATCCACGAGCTTGCATACAGGCGGCACGGCATTCGGCGAGATTTCCACCACATCCAAGCCGGATTCCCTGGCCGACTTCATCGCGTCGAACAGGGACATCACTCCAAGCTGGTTCCCTGCCTCGTCGATCACGCGAACTTCGCGAGCGCGAATGCGCTCGTTGACTCGAAGACCCCCACCGCCCCGCTCTGCGATAAACTCACCTCCGAGGCACGCGGATCAGTTGTCCGGTGCCCGTCCAACCCTTCTGTACAGACAAGCTCGCACAGAGGGGCAGGCCAAAAAGTATAACATGGCTTCGCCGCTCTCCCGCAAGCGGCGTTTACTTATGGCTCAAGAGCCGCGTCCCCCGCCGAATCGTGAGACTTTCCAGCTTGAGGTTTCCAATCAGGGAATCTGGCGAGAATCGATTTCCTGGCGCAGGTCCGCGACGAATTGTTCCAATGGGCGCGGTCCAAGATCGCCCTTAGACCGATGACGAACGGCGACGCTGCCTGCTTCCGCCTCCTTGCCGCCGATGATGAGCATATAAGGGATCTTCTCGATCTGTGCATCTCGTATCTTCGCTTGCAGTTTTTCGTTGCGATCATCTAGATGCACACGGATGCCGGCGTCCTTGAGCTGGTGACTGACCTTCTGCGCATAGTCTATGAACTTGCTGCTCACAGGGAGAACCGTCGCCTGCACGGGCGCCAGCCAAGCCGGGAACGCCCCAGCGTAGTGCTCGATCAGCACGCCAAAGAATCGCTCGACGGAGCCCCAAAGCGCGCGGTGAACCATCAGGGGTTGATGTCGCGAGCCGTCTTCGCCTACGTACTCGAGATCGAAGCGGCGCGGTAGATTGAAATCGAATTGCACAGTTGTGAGCTGCCAGGGGCGGCCAATCGCGTCCACCAGCTTCACGTCGATCTTCGGCCCGTAGAATACGGCTTCGCCTGGCATGTACTTGTAGGGAACGTTCATGCGCTTGAGCGTGTTGATCAGCGCGCCCTCGGCGCGTTCCCACTCCTCGACGGTGCCCGCGTAATCTCCAGGCCGCGAAGCATCGCGCGCGGAAAGCTCCACTTCGTAGCGGTCGAACCCGAAAACGCGCAGCACTTCCCAGGCGAACTCGACACAATCCTGAACTTCCTTTTCAATCTGCTCCGGCATGCAGAAAATGTGCGCGTCATCTTGCGTAAAGCCGCGGACGCGCAACAGCCCGTGCAACACGCCTGAACGCTCATATCGATAAACCGTGCCGAGCTCGGCTAGGCGAACGGGCAGTTCGCGATAGCTTCGCAAGCGCGACTTGTAAATCAAAATGTGACCGGGGCAGTTCATCGGCTTGAGCTGGTATTCCGCCTTCTCAACTTCCACCGGACCAAACATATTTTCGCGATAGAAGTCGGCATGGCCGCTTGTCTTCCACAAATCGAGCCGCATGATGTGGGGAGTGAAAACAAGATCATAGCCGCGGCGGATGAGTTCGGCACGGAGCCAGTCTTCCATTTGCCGGCGGATGATCCCGCCCTTTGGATGCCAGAAGATGAGTCCTGGCCCAGCTTCGTCCTGAATGCTGAAAAGGTCGAGTTCCGCACCGAGCTTGCGATGATCGCGGCGTTTTGCCTCTTCCAGCTTGTGCAGGTATTCCTCAAGCTCCTTCGGCTCGACGAAACACGCCCCGTAAATCCGCTGCATTTGCGGATTGCCTTCCTGGCCCTTCCAGTACGCGCCGGCGACGTTCATCAATTTGAATGCCTGGATGCGTTTCGTGGAGGGAATGTGCGGCCCGCGGCAAAAGTCGATGAATTTGCCAGTGGTGTAAAACGAAACCATCGGCTCGCTGGCCTTCTCTTCAATCAACTGGCACTTGAACTCCTGGTTGCTCTGGCGATACAGCTCGAGCGCCTCCTGTTTTGGAAGCAACTTGCGCTCGTTCGGTATGTCTTTCGCGGCGAGTTCGTGCATCTTCGCTTCGATCTTTTCGAGGGCATCAGGAGTGAAAGGTTCATCGCGCAGAAATTCATAGAAGAAGCCGTTTTCGATCGGAGGTCCAACACCAAGCTTGACGTTTGGATAAAGTTCGAGAACTGCCGCAGCCATCAGATGCGCGGCCGAGTGCCGGAAAACTTGCACCGCATCCGAGTCTTTCGCGGTCAGTATGGAGAGCTTCACATCGTGGTCGAGCGGGCGCGAGAGGTCTATCAATTCATCGTTCGCGCGCGCGACGAGAGCTTCCTTCGCAAGCCTCGGCGAAATCTGGCTGGCGACGTCCGCCGGAGTCGTGCCGCGCGGCACCTGTCGCGTCGCGCCATCCGGCAGCGTAATCTGAATGGTCTCCATCGGTGATCTTCTTTCTTTGCGGAAAAGCTTAGATTACTGGCGCCGCACTAACCGGTCAAGGAAAGAGGCGATGCGAACCGACCGTCAAAGCCTGCAATGCTTCTAGCGGCGGCGAGATTTGGCGCGGCCGCGAGGCTTCGTCTTGCGGCGCGCCTTTGATGGCTTTCCGGTGGCGGCGCGTTTCAATTCAGCGCGGCGGGCAGCGGCCCAGCCAGCCTTGTTGACTTGACGGCCGCGCGCGATGCCAAGCGCGTTGGCGGGGACATTCTCCGTAATGGTCGAGCCAGCGGCAACGTATGCGCCATCTCCCACGCGAACCGGCGCCACCAGAGCTGTGTCGCTGCCAATAAAGACACGATTCCCAATCGTCGTGGGGTGCTTTGAAACGCCGTCGTAATTGCAGGTGATCGTCCCTGCGCCGATATTCGCATCACGGCCCACTTTGGCGTCGCCAAGATATGTGAGGTGAAGCGCCTTCGCGCCTTCATCCAGCACGGCTTTCTTCATTTCCACAAAGTTGCCAACCCGCGCTCGCGCTCGAACATCCGCTCCCGGCCTTAGCCTCGAAAAGGGACCTACCTGCGCTTTCGCGCCGATGCGGCACGTATCCAGAATTGAGTGCGCGTCGATTAAGACATCATCATCCACTCGCGCGTCGCGCAAGATGGTACCGGTGCGAATCACGCACCGGGCTCCAATGCGTGTGTTGCCGAGAAGCTGAACGCACGGCTCGACGACCGTGTCCGGTCCGATCACCACATGCGGGTCGATCACGACGGTCTCGGGCAGATAAACCGTCGCGCCCGCATCCATCAACTCCGAAGCCTTTCGCGCGCGGAGAATGCGATCCACGTCCGCCAGTGCAGCGCGCGTGTTGCAGCCGGTGATCTCCATCGGATCGGCAACGAGATGAGCGAGGACTCGTTCGTTGCGCTGACGAAGCAGGCCAACGACGTCCGTCAAATAAAGCTCGTGGTGGTAGTTCTCGGGGCGCAGCGCGTTGAGGGAAGGCCAGAGCTTTTCGAGCGTGAAGCAATAGATGCTCGAATTCACCTCACGAATCGCTTTTTGTTCCGGCGTCGCGCTTTTCTCCTCGACGACGGCCTGGACCCGACCTTCGGAATCCCGCAAGATGCGACCGTAGTCGGTGGGATCATGAAGTTCTGCCGTGAGGATGGTTGCGGCAGCCTCGCCTCGGCGGTGGGTGTCGAGGAGCGCAGCAAGCGTCTCCGTCCGCAATAAGGGTGCATCGCCTGGAACGACGAGAGCCAGCTTCGCACGTTTGCGAATCGCGCGCCGCGCAGTCTGCAAGGCATGACCGGTTCCGCGCTGCGGCCGCTGCAAAACGGTCTCAGCACCAAGCTCGCTGACGGCTGCACCGACTTCCTCAGCCTGATGGCCGACAACAACGAGCATTTGCGTCGGTTTGAGGCGCTGGCAGGCGCAAACAACATGCTCAATGAGCGGGCGTCCTCCCGCAAGGTGTAGTACCTTCGCGAGATCGGAACGCATTCGCGTCCCTTTCCCTGCGGCTAGAATCACAATGGCGGCGTCGCTGGAATTCATTTCCCGGATATTGTCGCTTTCCCGGCGAGCTTTGGCAAATGAAAGAAGAGAATTCGTTGACATAATCCCCAGAAAACGCTAACTAAGCACGGTTATCCACTCGGCGGCATGGAGGTGCAAGCATGTTTTGTGGAAAATGCGGGACAAGCAACTCGGACGGCGCGCAGTTTTGCGGCAATTGTGGTGCTGCACTGTCCGCAGCTCAAGCGGGCGCACCCATGTGGCCTGGGCCCGACGGACCGCCAATTCAGCCCTACGTCGGCCCAACGGGAATAAGCGGAAAAGCAATCGGCAGCCTGATTTGCGGACTTTTCTTTTTCATGTTCCCTGCGGCAGTTGTTGCCATTATTCTGGGTCACCTATCATTATCGGACATCCGAAAAGCCGCGGGGCGTCTGACCGGACGGGGGATTGCGGTTGCCGGACTCGTGCTCGGCTATTTCGGCGTGGCATTCATACCTTTCATTTTGATCATCGCCGCAATTGCGATTCCCAATCTACTTCGCGCTCGTACGGCGGCGAATGAAGCCTCGGCGGCGGGCTCCTTGAGGACGATCAATAGCGCCGACATTTTATATCTTTCCACGTATGACAATGGATATGCCCCTGCTCTCGAGACGCTCGATGGAGGCTCGGCTGGTGTCGCCGATTGCAATCATGCGCAACTGATTGATACGAGGCTCGCAACAGGATTGAAGAACGGCTACAGATTCTCCTATGCGCCAGTGTTTGAGAATTACCAAGCACAGTCTAGGGTCTCGCCTGAAGCTGCGGCAAAGGGCTGCATCACTCCGGGGGTATCCAAGTACACAGTGCATGCAGATCCTGTCGTGCGCGGGACCACGGGTCAAAGGAGCTTCTTCACAGACCAATCGGGCGTCATACGATGGGAAATGGAGGGTGAAGCGTCCGCTGACAGCCCTCCTCTGGAATAGCGACAACCCGCTTTTGCAAATTGGATTCAGGGCGTGGCGGGAACGGATAGATTGTATTGCGTGGATGTCTCGCTGACTTCGTGATCCTCGGTCGTTTCGGTCCAAAGTGTACGGTCAGCTAGCAGCCTGGTGACGAGTTGTGTGTGCAAAGCGTGGCCTGCTTTGTGTGCGACGACAAGGGCTTTCAGAGGTCGCCCAACCAACGCCAGATCGCCGATCAAGTCAAGCGCCTTGTGCCGGCCAAATTCGTCTGGGAAACGCAACGGACCGTTCGTGACAGTCTTTTCGTCCAACACGATGGCGTTTTCGACTGACCCGCCGCGAATCAACCCCATCGCCTGCATTCCAGCAAAGTCCTTCATAAACCCGAACGTCCGCGCTGGCGCCAACTCGCGACTGAACGACTCGCGATCCACGCTCAATTCGACTTCTTGCGGGCCGACCTTCGGATGGTCGTAGTCGACAAAGCAGTGGACGCGAAATTCGTCGGCGGGGTAGATGCCAATGCGGCGATCGCCGTCTGAAAATTCAAGCGGTTTTACCACATGGATATATCGTCGTTGCCGGCGCAGCTTGCGGATTCCGGCCTGCGAGAGCATATCGATAAACGGCTTCGAT
>Ga0326727_10028524_pt1 | contig 10141 bp, 7 predicted proteins | sample MB2enrmetagenome_FD_207643 | JGI IMG/M metagenome (GOLD analysis project Ga0326727, IMG submission 207643) | Lab enriched peat soil microbial communities from McLean, Ithaca, NY, United States - MB29MY | ecosystem: Environmental > Terrestrial > Soil > Wetlands > Peat | place: USA: New York...
CGGCGCTGGACATTGAGCGAATCAAGCGTGATTTCCCCATCCTTGACCAGAAAATCCACGGCAAGAAGCTGGTCTATCTGGATAACGCTGCCACTTCGCAAAAGCCGCGCGCTGTCATCGACGCCCTCGTGCGTTATTACGAGCACGACAACGCCAATATCCATCGCGGTGTGCACACGCTGAGCGTGCGCGCCACCGAGGCGCATGACGAGGCGCGGGAGACGGTACGGTGCTTTATCCAGGCTGCCAGCGCCGACGAAATCATCTTTGTCCGCGGCGCCACGGAGGCCGTCAACCTGGTAGCCGAGACCTATGGCCGGGCCAACGTCGGCGAAGGCGACGAAGTCCTCATCACCGCCATGGAGCACCATTCCAACATCGTGCCCTGGCAGATGCTCTGTGAAGAAAAGCGTGCCCATCTGCGCGTGGCGCCCATCAACGACGCCGGCGAGATCGAGTTGGACGTCTTCGAAAAAATGCTGTCGCCGCTCACGCGTATCGTGGCCGTGGCTCATGTGTCGAATGCGTTGGGCACGGTGAACCCGATCCGCAAAATCGTCCAGCTTGCTCATGCGCACGACGTGCCCGTGCTGGTGGATGGCGCGCAGGCCGTTCCCCATCTGCCCGTGGACGTGCAGGCCCTGGGTTGCGACTTCTACGCCTTCTCCGGCCACAAGGTCTATGGGCCCACGGGCATCGGCGTGCTCTACGGCAAAGAGGAATTCCTTGCGGATATGCCTCCTTACCAGGGTGGCGGCGACATGATCAGCTCCGTCACCTTCGAAAAGACGACTTACAATGTCGTGCCCTACAAGTTTGAGGCAGGCACTCCGGACATTGCCGGCGCCATCGGCTTGGGCGCGGCGCTCGAATATGTCTCCAAACTGGGCATGGACAGAATTACGGCGCACGAGCACGACCTGCTCATGTACGCAACCGACAAAGTCGGCGCGGTGCCCGGCGTGCGTCTCATCGGAACCGCGCGCGAACGCGCCGGCGTGCTTTCGTTCGTGATGGACGGCGTGCACCCCCACGATCTGGGCACCATCCTCGATCGCGAAGGCATTGCCATTCGCACCGGTCACCACTGCGCGCAGCCGGTCATGGATCGTTTCGGAATCCCCGCCACCGCGCGCGCCTCCTTCGCCGTGTACAACACGCGCCAGGATGTCGATGCGCTGGTGGAAGGAATGCGCAAGGCGCATGAGGTGTTTGCGTGACGTCAGAACTGGGCGAACTTTATCAGGAAGTCATTCTCGAGCACAGCAAGGCGCCGCGGAACTTTCATCGCATTGCGTCCGCGAATCACGAGGCCGAGGGATATAACCCCCTGTGCGGAGACCGCTGCTCGATCTATATCGATATGGACGGCGACAAGATTAACGAGATCGGCTTCCAGGGCTCCGGCTGCGCCATCTCTCGCGCGTCGGCTTCCATGATGACGCAAATGGTGAAGGGCAAGACCAAGGCGGAAGCCGTCAAGCTCTTCGAGCAGTTCCACAACCTGGTCACCGGCAAAGATGAAACAGCCCGAGCCGCCGACCTTGGCAAGATGGCCGTTTTTGGAGGCGTCTCCAAGTTTCCCGCGCGGGTCAAGTGCGCCACGCTGGCCTGGCACACGCTGCAATCCGCCCTCGAAGACGAAAAAAAGCCGGAACCCGTCTCGACCGAATAACAGTAGCGCCGGTCTCCTGACCGGCTGTCGTGCGGGCCTCCCGGCCCGCACAGGGAATCACAATGACGCCGACCGAAAACAACCAGCAGCCCGCCTCCGAACCCTTCCGCGAGGAAATGATCTGGAAGCAGTTGAAAACCGTCCGCGACCCCGAGATCCCCGTCAACATCGTCGACCTGGGCCTCATTTACGCGGCTGCGGCGCTGCCCGCTGAAAACGGCGGCAAGCGCATCGAGGTGCGCATGACCCTCACCGCTCCCGGCTGCAGCATGTCCGACGTGATCAAAGCCGAGGTCGAGCGTAAGCTCGCCGCGCTGCCCGAGGTGCGCGAGGTCAAAGTTGAGATCGTCTTCGATCCGCCCTGGGACAAGAGCCGCATGTCCGAGGCGGCCAAACTGCACCTCGGCTTCGACTCCGATTTCAGTGCGCCCGCGCCGGCTCCCGGCTCCTTCAAAATCCTCCGCTGAATCTCCGTCTCTTTCGGTTCTCCAATAAAACTCAAGCCCCATAAGCGCCCTGAAAAGTACGTTTGTCACAGCCGGTGATCCATGACCATAAGCTTATGAATCTACGATAGATACATCACGAGATTACGGATGCAAACGGTGAGTCACTTGTCAACCCCCTCTCAACCTAGGTAGAACGACCCGGGGGCAGGAAAGTTCTGCCCAGAGCGCTTGATTTCGAGGAACCAGATCCGGATCGCGGGCTTAAGGATCCCGCCGCGGGCCGAAAACGGGCAATCCAAGATTGAGCGCTTCAGCGCGGAGGGCTCCGTTCGCCGGTTTATGACCAACTCCGATGCAAGGGCCTCCATGCATCGGAGAAACCGGAGAACGGGGCCCCGAAACGCAAGAGATAAACCGCCAGGCGAGCCGGCGCGCCTTCACGCGGTCAAAGACCGAGGGAATTCAGGCTGCGTTCAGCGGCGATGAGCGAAGAAGCAAGCGCTTGATGGAACCATGGGTCCGGTTCCAGGCCGCACCGGGGGAGTTGTTTACCAGAAAGCGGTTGCCGTGGTCCCTGAAGCACGGATTAGAAAGCATATGCCGTACTCATTCAATTCTTCGCGCCGGCGCTTTTTAAAGTCGATGGCCGCAGTTGCGGCAGCCACACAAGGGAGATTGGCGCTGCCGGCATCGCTCGTGCGTCCGGTGCTCGCCAATGCCGAGGCCTGCTCAGCCTCGCAGTGTCTCGACTCCGGGTGGGAGTATTATCGCGGCGCGCTCGACGGACCCTGGGAGGTCTGGCGCGGCGAAGAGATCGCGGTCTGGGAAAAGGTTTCGCTGCCCCACTGTTTCAACCACTACGACGCCTGCGATCCCGATACACCGTACTATCGCGGTCACGGGTGGTACCGCACCCACTTGACCCTGGCCAACCCCATCAAAGATGGCCGCACGCTGCTTTACTTCGAAGGCGCCGGGCAAACTTCGCATGTGTACGTCGACGGCGCCCTGGCCGGCTCCCACGTGGGCGGATACGACGAATTCGTGCTCGACATTACCGATGCGGTTGCCGCCGTGCCTGCAAATATAAGCGGCGTTCCCCTCGCCGTCCTCTGCGATAATTCCGAGAATCTCGAGCGGCCTCCCTCCGACTTGAGCGACTTCAGTCTTTATGGCGGCCTCTACCGTCACGTCCATCTGGCCTATGTCCCCGCAGTATCTCTTGAAGCAGTTCACATCGCGCCATCGTTCCTTCCCGGCTCCGCGGCCACGGTCAAGGTGAAGGCCCGCCTCTACAATCCCTTGAAATTCTCCGGCAGCGCCGCGCTCACCGTGGAAATCGCCGATCCCGCCGGCAAAACCATCGCTCATCTCGAAAAATCCCTCGCCGCATGGGACGGCGAAGCAGAAATCGCATCCACCACGATTGCGTCTCCATCACTCTGGTCGCCCGCTCACCCCAATCTCTACTCCTGCAGCGTCACCCTCACTACTCCCTACGGCAAAAGCTCCGTGCAGGAACGCTTCGGCATTCGCCATACGGAGATTGTGGACCACGGACCCTTCAAGCTGAACGGCGAGCGCTTGCTGCTTCGCGGCACGCAGCGCCACATGGACCACGCCAGCTTCGCCGCCGCCCAGCCCGATGCGCTCATCCGCACCGAAATGGAACTGGTCAAGGCCATGGGCGCCAACTTCATCCGCCTGGGTCACTATCAGCAGGCGAAACTGGTGCTCGATCTCTGCGACGAGCTTGGCCTGCTGGTTTGGGAAGAAGCGCCGTGGTGCCGCTCCGGCGTGGGCGACGAAAAATGGAAGAGCCAGACGCGCCTCATGCTCGCCAACATGATCGACCAGCACTTCAACCACCCCAGCGTGATCATGTGGGGCCTGGGCAACGAAGATGACTGGCCCGGCGAGTATCCGGCGCTGGATCAGGCGGCGATTCGTGGCTTCATGCAGGAGATGAACTCGCTCGCTCACGAGATGGACCCGTCGCGCTTCACCTCGCTCCGCCGTTGCGATTTTGCGCGCGACATCCCCGACGTTTATTCGCCTTCCATCTGGGCCGGCTGGTACAGCGGCGTCTACAACGATTATCAAGGCGCTCTCGAAAAGCAGCGCGCGCAGGTCAAGCGCTTCGTGCACATTGAGTGGGGCGCCGACAGCCACGCTCGCCGCCACGCTGAAATGCCGGAACTGGCGACTAAGGCTCCATTTGGCGCAGACCTTTCTGCGAACACTCCGGACTCGCTCGAAAAGGGAGCCAAGACTGCTGAGTCGCACAAAGGAGATTGGTCCGAAACCTACGCCTGCGACCTCTTCGATTGGTATCTGAAGGTGCAGGAAACCCTGCCCTGGCTGAGCGGTTCGGCGCAGTGGGCCTTCAAGGATTTCACCACCCCCTTGCGCGTTGAAAATCCCGTGCCGCGCGTGAATCAGAAAGGTGTCATCGAGCGCGACATGACCAGGAAGGAAGGCTACTTCGTCTTCCAGTCCTATTGGACCGAGGAGCCCATGGCGCACATCTACGGCCACACCTGGCCGGTGCGCTGGGGCGCCGAGGGCCAGGCGCGCATCGTGAAGGTCTATTCCAACTGCCCCACGGCCGAACTCTTTTTGAACGGCGCATCCGCCGGCACGCGGCAGCGTAACAGCCAGGATTTTCCCGCCGCCGGTCTACGCTGGATGGTGAAATTCGCTCCCGGCAAAAACCATCTCCGCGTCGTCGCCAGCAAGAATGGCGTCACGGTCAGTGATGAAATCGAGCTCGAGTACCAGACTGCAAAGTGGGGTAAACCGGCGCGTTTTGCCCTGGCGCAAATCGCCCGCGACAAGAACGTCGTCACCATTGAAGCCACGGCCTTCGATGCCAAAGATGTGCTCTGTCTCGACGCGAAAAATGTCGTCCGCTTTTCCCTCGCCGGCAACGGATGCTTGATTGACAACCAGGGCACCTCCACCGGTTCGCGCGTTGTGCAGCTTTACAATGGCCGCGCGCGCATTTCCATGCGCTGCAACGACGGTGCGTCGACTGCCGGCGTCACCAGTGAAGGCATTGTGTCCGCGTTTGTAACCGTTTCCGGCTGAAGCGCCATTGTTCGTCGCCGGAAGGCATGGCTTCCATCGCGCCGTCCGCAAAAAACGGCGTCGTCTTCACGTGAGGTCGCCGCACGGGCCCAGGAGGTTAGATTTATCTCATGTTCGCATTGTCCAATTCGAAAACCTGCGCAGTTCTTCTTTCGTCGATCTTCGCGGCAGCTCTCCCCGCAGCAGCCCAGAAGCCCACGCGGCAAAATGCCAAACCCGTGCCGCCCCGCGTCTTTCTCTTGAACGCGCAGGAACTGGAAACTCTTCGTTCCGCCGATGCCGGAAATCCACGCCGGCAGGAACTTGTTGGCGCCGCCATAGCCGCTGCGGACCGTGCCATGACCGAGGGCCCCTTCTCGGTAATGGACAAGCCCGTGACGCCGCCCAGCGGCGATAAGCACGATTACATGAGCCGGGCCACCTACTGGTGGCCCGATCCCTCCAAGCCCGACGGTCTTCCCTACATTCGGCGCGATGGCCAGACCAGTCCCGAGAATCGCAAAATCACCGATCACGAAGAGTTCGGCCGCATGTGCACGGAGGCGCGCGCCCTCGCGCTGGCCTGGTATTTCACCGGCAAGGCGGACTACGCCAACCGCGCCGCGCTCCTGCTGAGCACGTGGTTTCTCGATCCTGCGACGAAGATGAATCCCAACCTCGAATTCGCCCAGGCCATCATGGGTGTCAACACCGGTCGCGGGACTGGCGTCATTGACACCCGCCCGCTGGTCGACGCTATCGATGCCGCCGGTTTGCTCGCTGGCTCAACCGCATGGACCGCTGCCGACGACAAGGGTCTCCACGATTGGTTCGCGCAATACCTGCACTGGATGCGCACCAGCAAGAATGGAATGGATGAAGATGCGGCCAAGAACAATCACGGCAACTGGTACGACGTGCAGGTTACCTCCATGGCGCTCTTCCTCGGCGATCGCATGTTCGCCGTTGACACGCTGCAGCGTGTGAAGACCCAACGCATCGCCGTGCAGATCGAGCCTGACGGGCGTCAGCCGCTCGAACTCGCTCGCACCAAAGCCTGGGGCTACAGCAATATGAGTCTTTATGCCTTGTGCCAGCTGGCCACGCTCGGCGACGAAGTGGGCGTCGATCTTTGGAACTTCAGAACCGCTGACGGCCGCTCCATTCGCGCCGCCATTGACTTCCTCGTGCCCTACGCGGCCGGCAAAAAGGCGTGGGACTATCAGGAAATCGCCGGCTTCCACGCCAGCGCCATGGCGCCCACGCTCTGGGGCGCAGCCAAGGCCTATCACGATCCCAATTACGCCGCCCTGGCGCAACAGATCGGCTCAGAGAGAGATGACGTCGAGACCCTGTTACTGCGCGACGCTCTTCCGAATCCGCGCTAGGATTCTTCTTCACCGGGTTGCGTTTCTGCCAGGCGTTCTAACTGGTTGCGCCAGTCGAGCGACTCCACAAAAGCCCTCGACTCGCGCCAGCCGGGCTCCACAATCACGTACAGCTCCAGGTACACCCGCGTCCCCAGCAGCGATTCGATCTTGCGGCGCGCGCTGGTCCCGATCGCCGTCAGTTTCGTTCCGCCCTTGCCGATCAAAATCGCCTTCTGCCCCGTGCGCTCGCAGTAAATCGCCGCGTTGATCCGCGTCAGCGGTTTCTTGCCCGGTCTCGGCGGCCCTTCCGGCTCTTCAAAACGCTCAATCACCACGGCCGCGGCGTAAGGAACCTCCTCGCCGGTCTCGATCAGAATGCTTTCGCGGATCAATTCAGCAACCATGAAGCGCACCGGCTGGTCTGTGTACTGGTCCATTGGGAAGTAGCGTTCGCCCGTCGGCAGCACATCCACAATCTTGCGCACCAGCACGTCCAGGCCGTCGTGTTTGCGCGCGCTCACCGGGATCACCTGCGCAAACTTGTGCCGCTTCGCCAGTGATTCGATCATAGGCAGCAGCTCATCCTTGCGCACCAGGTCGATCTTTGTCAGCACCAGGAACACCGGGCAATCCAGCTTGCGGATCAGCGAGAAAAGAAACTCATCTTCGTTCGCCGCGTCGAGGCGCCCGGATGTGGGTGCCCCCGGTCCCTTGCCTTTGGGGACCGGGGAGGGATCCTCGTTCAACCGGATCCTCCGCGTCACATCCATCAGCACCAGCACCAGGTCGCGCGATTCCAGCGCCTCGTGCACCTCCTGCAGCATGCGCCGGTCGAGCTGCGAAGCGGGCCTGTGCACGCCCGGCGTATCCACAAACACAATCTGCGCCGCCGGATGTACCGTCTTCCGTGCCGGCACCTCCAGCACGCCAATGATGCGGTTGCGCGTGGTCTGCGGCTTAGCCGTTACAATGGCTACCTTCTCGCCCGTCAGGGCGTTCAGCAGGGTGCTTTTGCCCACGTTGGGCCGGCCGAGGATGGCAACAAATCCGGATTTCACTTCTCGTTCTCCATTTCTATTATCGCGGACGCCCGCACCGAAACACTGCTAACATCGCCGCATGACGCCTGCAAGCCAAATCCCCGGCGGCCAGACCGCGCGGCTCATCCTGCGCCCGATTGCGATCGACGACGCGGCCCAGATCCAGGAGCTGTTCCCGCACTGGGAGATCGTGCGCTACCTGCGTCGCGTGATTCCCTGGCCGTATCCCGCCGACGGCGCTCTTCAGTTCATTCGCGACTTCGCCCTGCCCGCCATCGCCCGCGGCGATGAATGGATTTGGACGCTGCGCCCGAAAAGCGAGCCGGAGCGCGTCATCGGCATCCTCAATCTGCGCCGCGGCCCGCACGACAACCGCGGATTCTGGCTCGGCCTTGCGTTTCAAGAGCAGGGATTGATGAGCGAAGCCTGCGCCTGGGCCAACGAGTTCTGGTTCGAGACGCTGGGCTTCCCGGTATTGCGCGTCGCCAAGGCCCGCGATAACACCACCTCGCGCCGGATCTCAGAGAAGCAGGGCATGCGCCTCGTCGGCGTTGAGGAGCGGGACTACGTCTGCGGCCGCCTGCCCTCGGAGATTTGGGAAATTACCGCGGACGAATGGCGTGCGTGGAAAGCGCGCCGCGCAAAAGAATCCGCTTGAACGAATCTCCTGCGCCCACTCCGGCAAGCGCCGGCAGACTTCAGTCTTCCTTCGGAAACGGCAGCCGCGCGGTCGGCGGAAACAGCCGCAGGCGCTCGATGCGCCGCCCCGTCGACGCCACAATCTCCACGCGCAGTCCCAGCGGATCGAGCAACACCGTTTCGCCGGCCTTGGGAATGCGCCCCGCAATCTCGCTCACCAGGCCGCCCAGCGTCGTCGCTTCGTAGTCTTCGCCCAGTTCCACCGTCTCGCCAAGAAGGTCGCCAAGCTGATCGGCGGGAAAGCTCCCCGGAACGAGCCATGAGCCGGCGGGTTCGCGCTGCGGCTCTTCGATCTGCGTGTCGGTCTCGTGCTCGTCGCGAATGTTGCCCACGATCTGCTCCAGCAGATCCTCAATGGTCACGAGGCCGGCAACGGCGCCATACTCGTCAATCACGATGCGCATGTGCTGTTTCTCGCGCTGCATCTCGCGCAGCAGTTCGTAGCCGCGCTTGGTCTCAGGCACGAACGCCGCCGAGCGCAGTATCGTGGCCACGGTGCGCGTGCGTGCATCCTCATCGGCAATCTGCAGCAGGTCGTGCGCGAACGCGAGACCCTTGATGTTGTCGAGCGAGCCGGAGTAGACGGGCACGCGCGAGTAGTTGTGCTGCTTCAGCAGCTCCAGAAAGCGCTCCAGCGTAATCGATTCCGAGACCGCGAAGATCTCCGGCCGCGGCGTCATCACTTCCCGCACCAGCATGTCGCCAAACTCCACCGCCGAGCGCACCAGCTCGCGGTCGCTTTGTTCGAGGATGCCCTCTTCTTCGCCTGCTTCGATCAAATCATCCACGTCGGGCACGGGCTCTTCCTCAGAATTGGCCGGCGCCTCCGCCAGCGCCGCCACAGAAAAGAAGAATCGGATGAAGACCGTAACCGGAGTCGCAAGCCACAGCAGCAAACAGATGGGCCAAAGCAACCGCGTCGCCCACAGCCCGCGCGTGCGGTTGAAGAGCAGCGAAGGAATCAACTGATTGCAGAAAATGACCACCAGCACCACGCCCAGAACCGCCTGTGCAATCTCCGCCGGGTTCGCCTCGCCCTGTTGCGTCGCGCGGCCAAAAAGAATCGCCCCGAACTCGAGCGCGATCAGCCCCAGTGAAAGCTGCACCAGAACCGCCGCGCATAAGGCGGCGTGCTCGCGGCTCAGGCCGAGATGTGGCTCGATCCGCTCCTCCCACGCGTCCAGGTTTTCCTGCACTTCGCGGCTCAGAATCTTGCCAAACTCGGAGTACACACGGCTGATGTATGAGGCCAGTGTCGCCACCACCGCGAGCACAGCGAAGAAGCTGATCTGCAGCAGGGTCATGGTTTCCGTTTCCGCGCCGGCTTGCGGACTCCCTGACTTTCCCGCGTCCCATCCTTGCGATCGCGCCGTGCCCCATCCTTTCGCGCCCTTTGCGAAAGGGTGGGAGAGGACGTTCGCTCAATCAGCCCCAGCGGCAGCCCCAGCCGCGCGCGCAAACTCCGCTCGCGCCGCTGCATTTCGCCCTCATCGGTTTCATGATCGTGGCCGGCCAGGTGCAGCAGCCCGTGAAGCATCAGCACCTTGATCTCGGTGGCCAGCGAGTGCCCCTGTTCCACGCTCTGCCTCTGCGCCGTCTCCACACTTATCGCCACGTCGCCTGCAACGTTCTCTGTACCCCGGACGAGATGCTCGGAGCGGAACGACAGCACATCCGTGGGCTGGTTCTTGCCGCGAAAGCGCAGGTTCAGTTCGCGCATCGCCGCGTCGCTGGTCACGAGCACCGTCACCTGCCCGCGCAACCGCACTGCGGTTTGTGCCCGCGTCAAAAATCGCGCCAAGGTTCGCGCCAAGGTTCGTATCGATGGCAGCCGCGGCA
>Ga0326727_10028525_pt1 | contig 10141 bp, 10 predicted proteins | sample MB2enrmetagenome_FD_207643 | JGI IMG/M metagenome (GOLD analysis project Ga0326727, IMG submission 207643) | Lab enriched peat soil microbial communities from McLean, Ithaca, NY, United States - MB29MY | ecosystem: Environmental > Terrestrial > Soil > Wetlands > Peat | place: USA: New York...
AGGACGTGAAGAAGCTGGTTGACCGGCTGAAGGCGGCCGGCCGGCACGAGGCGGTGGCGCATAACCGCGCCTATCGCCCATGGGGCTTCTACGAGAGCCTGATCCAGGGCGACCGGTTTCAGGTCAAGCGGATCGTTGTCAACCCGGGCCAGAAATTGTCGTTGCAAAAGCACTTCCACCGCGCGGAGCACTGGGTCGTGGTCAGCGGCACCGCGCTGGTCACCCGCAATGCCGAGACGATATTGCTGAACGAGAACGAAAGCATCTACGTCCCGCTGGGTGCGGTGCACCGGCTGGAGAACCCCGGCAAGATCCCGGTGGCGCTGATCGAGGTGCAGTCGGGCGCCTATCTCGGCGAGGACGACATCGTGCGGGTCGAGGACACCTACGGGCGCGTTTGACCGGACCAGTTACGCGCGATCAGGACGGCGTGCGGATCACCTTCGCGGGGTCCTCGCCATATGGCGGTGAATAAATCACCAGCAGCTTGATCCGTTCCGACAGCACCTTGATCGAATGAAACACCTTGGGGGGGAAAAACATCATGTCGCCTGGCCCGACATGGTGGTCGACGCCGTCGATCCCGGCGATCGCCTCGCCCTCCAGGATGTAGACCGCCTGCTCCAGGTCGGGATGCGCGTGCGCCGGCGAGCCTTCGTTGCGTTCGATGTCGCCCAACGCGATCTCCATGTATTTCGCGCCGTTCACCGCCGGGCCGACGAGGCGGTAATTCTTCGTGCCGGTGTGGTTGGCGGGGCTGTAAGCCTCCTGCTCCGACGCGCGGATCACATAGGGGGACTTGGCGGTCATCAGCCGGTTCCTTGTTGCAAAATCGGATTTATTGCGCGTTCGACGTGGGTGGTGCTCAGGGTTGCGCCGCGCCTTTGGCGGCTGCCACGGCCTGCTCCAGCTTCAGGATGCGAATGGCGTTCTGGTGGAACAGCTTGTCGATCACCCCGGGCTTGAAGCCCTCCATCTCCCATTCGTCGCAGCATTGGCCGGGGCTCCAGCCCGGATAGTCCGACCCGAACAGCACCTTGTCCTGCAGCCGCCGCTGCATGTCGTGCTTGAGCGGTGCCGGCACGTATTTCGGGCCCCAGCCGGAGATGTCGATCGAGACGTTGCGTTTGTGCAATGCCACCGCGATCAGCTCTTCGGTCCATGGCCAGCCGGGATGCGCGGCGACGATGTTGAGGCGCGGAAAATCCGCCGCAACGTCGTCGAGGTTCGGGATCGGCCGCGCATGGGCGAGCTTGAAGCCGAGGCCGCCAGGCTCGCCGGCGCCGATTGCCGTGGTGCCGCAATGGATCAGCACCGGTGCCTCCAGCGACTGCAGCAGATCCCAGATCGGATAGAATTGCCGGTCGTTGGGCGAGAAGCCCTGCACCGGCGGCTGATACTTCACACCGATCAGGCCGAGATGCTTGATCGCGTGCTCGATCTCCTCCAGGCCCTTGCGGCCCCGCCACGGGTCGACCATCGCCCAGCCCGGCAGGAACACGTCGGGGTGGTCGCGGCACAGGGCGGCGAGCTGCTCGTTGCTGTAGACGCCGCCGGCGGCGCCATGTTCCGCGTCCCAGGCGATTGGCATGGCAAGCACGTCGTCGCGGCGGAAATCATCGGCGATCTGTGCGTCCGGCCGCGCATCGAATTTGCCCTTGAACATGCGTTGCGCAGCCGGGATGAATGGCAGGCTGGCCTCGACATAGGCCTGGTTCATCGGATGAACATGAACATCGATCGCGCGCATGAGGATGTCCTTCTAGTGGACAGTGGCAGCCGACAGGTCGGGCGTGGCCCTAAGGTTGGACGTGGCCCTAAGGTCGGGCAGGGCCTCGGACCAAAGCGCCCGGATCGAAGCCGGTTCGAGCCCGCGGCTGATCACGACGAGCTGGGACCGACGCCCTGCCGTCGGCCAATGGTCCAGCATGAGCGGCGCGTGCATCACGTGTTCGACGCACTGGATCACCACCGGCCCGCTGGTGCCCGCGATGTCCACGATGCCCTTGATCCGCAGCAGATCCTTGGCGTGGGCGATACGGAGGCGGCGCAACCACGCATCGAACGCACGCCACGCCAGCGGTACATCGGCGAACAGCGATACCGCGGTCGTTGCGTCATCGTGTTCGGCGGCGGCAGGCGCGGTCACGTGCTCGGCGAGCAGGCCGGTGCGGGCATGCCGCGCGGCGGCAGCGTCGGTGGGATCGATGAATCCAGCGGGCAACAGCGCAGCCGTATCGATCTTGCCGAGAACCGCGGTGTGGATCGGCGCCACCGGATTGAACCGCCGCACCAACGATGTCACCCGTGTAAGCGCCGCCGCGTCGACCATGTCCGACTTGGTGACCACAAGCTGGTCGGCCAGCGCGATCTGCTTGCGCGTTTCCGGATGCCGCGCCAGTTGGCCTTCCACCAGCACGGCATCGACCGTGGCGATGATCGCCTCCAGCCGCAGCGCGCCGGCCATCACCGGATTGCGCATGATGGCCTGGGCGATCGGCGCGGCATCGGCGAGGCCCGACGGCTCGATCAGCAGGCGCGCGAATTGCGGTAGCTCGCCGCTTTGCCGCCGGCTGAACACGCGCATCACCGCGTCCTCGAAATCACCGGCCAGCCGGCAGCACAGGCAGCCATTCGCCAGCACGACGGTGCGATCCTCGCCATGCTCGATGAGCAGTTGGTCGAGTGGCACCTCGCCGAATTCGTTGATAGCGACAGCGGTGTCCGCAAGCCGTGGGTCACGCAGCAGGGCGTTCACCAGCGTTGTCTTGCCGCTGCCAAGGAAGCCGCTGAGCAGGACGACCGGCAGACGCCGCTGGGCTGCGTGTTGGGTCAGGAACATGCGTCTCCGCGATCCCGTCTGGTTCAGCCGGCTTTGGTCAAGCCGCCTTGGGTCAAACCCCGCATGGTCACGCAGCTATGCGCCGGACCGATCGGCGAACGCCAGGGCGGTATCAACGTGTCGGCGGCCGACGAGATAGAACGCCACCGACATGACGATGGCAAGGATCGCCACGCCCCCCAGGCCGCCGCGGAAGTCGCCGGTCAAACGGCCAAAATATCCGATGATCGTGGGCGCAACGAAGCCGCCGAGGACCCCGAGCGAACTGATTGCCGCATAACCGCCGGCCGAGGCCGCGCCGGTCAGGAAGGACGGCGGGATGGTCCAGAACGGCGCGGTAAAGGCCAGCGTGGCGGAAAATGCGACGGTGATCGCAACGATGCGCAATGTCGGATCCGCCAGCAGCACGGAGGTGAGCAAGGCCGCGCCGGCCAGCAGATTGGCGAACGCGGCGTGGCCGTAACGTTCCCGCCGCGCATCGGACCGCCGCCCCCACCAGATCACCGCAACCAGGGCGAACGCGCTGGGGATCGCGGCGACGAAGCCGGTTTGCGTGTTGCTCATGCCGAAGCCCTTGAGGATCAACGGCAGGAAAAAAAGGATCCCGTTGATCAGGCAGACATTGGTGAAATACATCGCCGCGAGGAACCATACGCGTGGATTGACCAGGGCCTGCCACACCGCCCCCTGCCGCAGCCGGTCGCTCTGGCGGTGCTCGGCCTCGAGCAACGCGGTCAGATGATTGCGGTCGGGCGCCGGCAGCCAGTGCGCGTGGGCGGGGCCATCCTGCAGATACCACAGGCAGATCGGCGCCAGCACCACCGCCGGCACGCCCTCCAGGATGAACAGCCACTGCCAGCCATGCAGCCCGGCCACGCCGTCGAGCGACAGCAGCCAGCCCGACAGGGGCGATCCGATCAGGCCGCTGATTGCGACGCCGGTCATGAACAGGCCGATGATCCGCCCGCGGTAGGCGGCCGGGAACCACAACGTCAGGAAGAACAGGATGCCCGGGAAGAAGCCCGCCTCGGCGGCGCCCAGCAGCAGCCGCATCGCGTAGAAGCTGTTCGGACCGACCACAAAAGCCATTCCGGCCGCGCACAGGCCCCAGACCAGCATGATGCGCGCGATCCAGCGTGTCGCGCCGAACCGATAGAGCGCCAGATTCGAGGGCACCTCGAACAGGCAATATGTCACGAAGAACAGTCCGGCGCCGAGGCCGTAGATCCCCGGGTTGAGACCGAGATCCCGGTTCATTTGCAAGGCCGCGAAGCTGACATTCACCCGATCCAGGAAGGCGATGAAGTAGCAGGCGAGAAGGAAGGGAACGATTCGCCCGGCCACCCGGCGCAGCACGCGCTGCGTCTCGTCGGTGGTTTGCGGCCGCCCGACCACGCTGGCAGTGTCGTTATTCAGGACGCTCATGACCCCTCCCCGGCACGTGTGAGTGCTCTCGGTCTCCGCACCGCCGAATTGATATCCGGTGGGTCGAACACATCCGGGCTTTCTTACAAGGTCGCGCCAAGGTCGTCCATGGGCGCGGTGCTGCTTCACTTCTCCCCTTGGGAGAGGTCGCCGCGCAGTGGCGGGTGAGGGTGGCGCGGCGCGAGCGCTTGGAATGTGCGGCGAGGCCCTCACCCGGCGCGCTGCGCGCTCCGACCTCTCCCAGAGGGAGAGGTGTACGAGGGGGGGACCTGCCACTCGACCCTTGTCACGTCTGACGCTATCCTGAAGAACATTACGCGTGGGCGGAGCGATCGCTGCGCCCGCGATGGAACCTGGGAGACGCCCAATGCCGATGCAGCCGCCGGAGGTGTGGCCGGATGACCCACTGCCAGCCACCGGACCGCTGCGCGGCGTGCGGGTGCTGGACCTGACGACGGTGGTCATGGGGCCGTCCGCGACGCAAATATTGGGCGACCTTGGCGCCGACGTGGTGAAGATCGAGTCGGAGGCCGGCGATTCCATGCGCTGGATCGGGCCGTGGCGGCACGAAGGGATGGGGCCGCTGTTTCTGCAGGCAAACCGCAACAAGCGCAGCGTCGTCCTCGATCTGAAATCTGCCTCCGGCAAGGACGCCGCCCTGGCGCTTGCGGCGCGTGCCGACGTGCTTGTCTCCAATGTTCGACCGCAGGGGCTGCGACGCCTCGGACTCGACTACGAAACGGTCCGCGAGACCAATCCCCGCATCATCTACTGCGCCGCGGTGGGCTACGGCGCGGACGGACCGAATGCCGGCAAGGCGGTCTACGACGACCTGATGCAGGCGGCCTCCGGCATCGCCGGCTTGTTCGGCAGCGTGGACGGCACGCCGCACTACGCCCCGATCAACATCTGCGACCGCGTCGTTGGCCTGTACGTGGTGAACGCCATCACCAGCGCGCTCTACCATCGCGCCATGACCGGCGAGGGCCAGGCGATCGAAGTGCCGATGTTCGAGACCATGACGCAGTTCGTGCTTGCCGATCACATGGGCGGAAAGGCCTTCGAGCCGGCGGAAGGCGGCATGGGATATCGCCGCCTGCTGTCACGCACCCGCGGCCCCTACCCGACGAAGGACGGCTATCTGTCGCTCGTTGTCTACACGGACCGGCACTGGCGCGCGTTCACCAGGCTGATCGGCTGCCCTGACCTGCTCGACACCGAGCCGCGCTTCCGCACGCAGGAAACCCGCACGCAGCACGCCGAGGACGTCGGCCATTTCCTGTCGGAACATTTGCCGCAACGAACCAATGCGGAATGGCTCGCGGCGCTGCACGAAATCGACATTCCCGCCTGCCCGGTGAACACGCTCGAATCACTTTTCGAAGATCCTCACCTCGGCGCCGTCCAGTTCTTCGAACACGCCGAGCATCCGACGGAAGGCCAGGTGACGGTCTGCCGCTTCCCGGTTCAGTTCAGCCGCACCCCGGCGTCGGTGCGTCGCCTTGCGCCCAACCTCGGCGAGCACAACACGGACATACTGGGCGACACGCGACAGGGCGAAAATGCAGGGACGGAATGAAAATGCCGGGACGGCGTGAAATTGCGGGCCGGATCAGCTTGCGCCGGCACCACCATCCGGCCGCGTCGCCAGCAGGAGGCAAACATTGGTGATCAGCCCAACCGCCTGCTTCAATCGCCGGTCAAGCCGGGATGCCGGTCCCGCGACCGTAACGATGTAGACGGCATTGTTCCAGCGGAACGATGCGGAGACCGTGGTCACCCCTTCCAGGCTCTCGCCCTGGTTGAGGTACCAGCCACGCGCACGGCCGAGGGCGATATCCTTGCGCAGGCCGGCCTTGGTGATGATCGTCCGATCCGTCAGCGGTTTGAGTTTAATCGCCTTCAGCACGGCGGCAAGCGCGTGATCTTCCAGGCTGCCCAGCAGCGCCTTGCCGCCCGAGGTCGCGTAAAGGCTGCGCACCGGATCGCCGACCGCGACCAGAAAACGCAGTGGATGGGTCGGTTCGAACACCAGCAGGTAAGTGGCCTGCAAACCGGCAACCTTGGACAGCAGCACCGATTCACCCAGTGTATCCCGCAACGACTGCAACATCGGCTCCGCGCGAAGTGCCACGGGATCGTGGTCGCCGATCGCCTTGCCCAGATGCTGCAGGCGCAGCGTGGGATAATACCCGGCGCGCGGGGCGATCTCGTACAGGTAGCCGCGCGCCTGCATGGTCTGCAGGACGTCATGGCAGCTCGACACCGGGATCCGCATCAACCGCGCGATATCGGACAGCGGCAAAGGTCGTTTCTCCGCCGCGAACAGTTCGAGAAGGTCCAGGGTGCGCTCGACGATTTTCGACATTTGCCGTTTCACGGTTTTCGTGGTGGCGAAATACGACACGAAACGCCCCCGGGTCAATCCGCACCGTGGCTGCCCACCGGCACCTGTCATCGTGTCGTGACTTGTTGTTGCCGAAACGTCATAGCCGCGCCTGAACCGGCCATCCCCTTGCTGCCCACAGCACGGTTGGTGTCCGCGGCACGAGGAAGATGGCCGGTTGATCCCCGGGGCAAGCCCGGGGCTTCGGCCCGGCCATGACGATGTGACGGCAAGCACGCCTCGGCCAGAGACCCCCGGCCAAAGACCCTCGAAAGGACGCCGTACCAGCAATGACCGAAACGACCGAAGCCCCGGACAAACCTGTGATCCGCACCGAGATGCGGGGCGCCGCGCTGTGGATCTGGATCGATCGCGAGGCGCGGCGCAACGCGATGAACAAGCGGGTGATCGCCGATATCGCGCACGCCATCGAAACAGTGCAGCAAGACCCCGCGGTGCGCGCGATCGTGCTGAGCGGGGTCGGCAGGAAGGCGTTCTGCGCCGGTGCCGATCTCAGCGGCGGCACCGATACGTTCACCCTTGGCCTCGACGAACCGATGACGGATTTCGGCAAGCTCGCCCGCCTGGTGCGCAATGTCGGGGTGCCGGTGATCGGACGGATCAATGGGGACTGCGTCGCCGGCGGCATGGGGCTGATGGCGTTGTGCGATCTGGCGGTGGTTGCCGACCACGCGCGCTTCGGCCTGCCGGAAGCGAAGGTCGGCGTCTTCCCCATGCAGGTCCTGGTTTTCCTGCGCGGCATGATTGGCGCACGGCATATCAACCAGCTTTGCCTGACGGGCGAACTGATCAGCGCCGCGCGGGCATACGAAATCGGCATCGCCAACAAGGTCGTGCCGTTCGACCAACTCGACGCCGGGGTCGAGGCGCTGCTGGACAAGATGACAGAGTTGTCGCCGGTCGCAATGCGCCGCGGCAAATACGCCATCGCGGCGATGGAGCGCATGGCGTTCGCCGAGGCGATGGCGTTCGCGGAAACCCTGATATCGGTCACCGCGCTGACGACGGACGCAACGGAGGGCCTGGCCGCCTTCAACGAGCGTCGACCACCCCGATGGAAGGTTCTCAAGAGTGGGGAAGGTCCCAAGACCGGGGAAGGCGGCAAGGACTGACGGTCGAGACCGGGCAATAATGTTCTGATATTAGATCGTTCTATGGACGCATCGGATCGTCGGCGCAGAACGGGAGGTTGAAAGCCACCGCGCGGATGCGGCTCTCGGCATTCAGATGTTGTCCATGCAGCAGCAACGCGACCGCGACGATGGATACGAATACCCAACGAAGCCGCAGCGTGGGTGGTGACCCGGCCAGCCAGGCGAAGCCGAGCGCACCCAACACGCCCAGCGTGCCGCCGACGACCACCTCGGGCGTTGAGTGCCAGCCAAGAGCCACGCGCGTCACGCCGATCACCAGGGCGCTGAGGAGGGCGATCGCACCGACCTCCCGTTTTCGCCGGCGGAGCGTCACCGCGATCCCGCCGGCGATTATTGCCGCGGCCGCGGTATGCCCGCTCGGGCTGCGCAGCGTGGCCAGATGCAGCGCCGGACCGCAGGTGAACAACACCAGCTTCAGCGTCAGCACGGCACCGAAAGTGACGCCCACCGCGGCCAGCCACGCCACCGCGCCGCGCCGCCAACCCAGACCGGCCAGCACAAGCGCGACCACGACGATCAGCGGCAACACCACTGCCTGGTCGGCGAAGTCGGTCAGGAAGCGCATTCGGATTGGGTTAGCATGGCTTGCGGCGTGTCGCACAGCGTTGCGCCACAGCGGGTTTGGCGCGCCACGTGCATTGGCTGGCGCACTGGCGGGCGCACTGGCGGGCGCACTGACGGGCGCAGGCGGATCCTAGCGCAGTACGACGGGCTTGGGCAGCAGCCCGGCCTCGAGCAAGTGGTCGTGGATCTCCGGCAGCGGCACCTTGGTAAGGTCTTTCACCATCGTCTCGCGCACCCGCGCCCGGGTCAGGTCGTCGAGGGCCTCCCGCAGCCGGCTCGACAGGCCGGGCGCGACAATCAGGATCAGTTCGTCAAATTGCCGCGCCCGATTGTCCTCGATCAACATCTTGGCGAGCTGGTCGATGAACCGCTGTCGCGCCTGCTCGTGCGGGTCGAGCCGCGGCGCAATGGCATGACGGCCACCGGTCGCACGCATGACGCCACGCCCCGGCCGATCGGAGACAAGGTCATGGGTCCGCCGATGCGCGTCCACCGAGGTCATCTCGCGCAGCACCGCAAGGCCGCGCCGATCGCCGGTGACACCCAACACGCGCGCCTGACCGCCATCGGCCACCACGATCCACACGCGGTCCAGCGGTCGCCGGCGCGTGCGGGGGACCCGGGGGCTTGGTGGTGTCACTCTTCTGCTCCTCTCGGGCCATCAACGGCGACGCCGGCCGCGGCCGCGACGAGCGCACTGCATCACTCATGGCAGAGTTCCGCCTTGACATGGGTCAAGGCGCGGCGACGACACGGGGGTTGTGTCTGGACTGCCGACCCACAGGCGCCACAGACAGAACGCGCCAAGGACAGAAGGCGCCTGGGGACGGGAAAGTGAGGCTCGCGAACGGATTTCGCTCTCCAGCGCGCGGCGGCTTCCGGGCGTCAGCGCGTCATACGACCGATGGTCGCGATCAGTTCCTCGACCTTGTGCCGCTGCTCGACCACGTCGCCCGAGGTGAACGCGCCGGCCACGCAATGCGACACGTGATCGCGCAACACCTGTTCCTCGACCTTGTGCAGCGCGGCGCGGACCGCATTGATCTGGGTCAACAGATCGACGCAATAGCGATCTTCCTCGACCATGCGCCGCAATCCCCCGACCTGACCCTCGATGCGCTTCAGACGGGTGAGCACCGTCGTCTTGGTGGCGTCGTGCATTTAGACCTCCGGGGACGCGGCCCGCCCTTGATACCATACCCTGGAGGGGTATATAGGCCGGATCACTCGGCGCGTCACCCTCGGATGCGGCGTGGTTCGAAAACAAAGTGAGTTGCACGATGGCCGACGCCCACGCGCATCACCACCATGCGGCGCCCGATAAGGCACCCGACGTCGCGCCGGGCACGACCGTTGCGGCGGCGATTGATCCGGTGTGCGGCATGCGGGTCGATCCGGCGACCTCGAAGCATCGCTTCGAGCACGCGGGAGAGGCGTTTTATTTCTGCTGTGCGCGTTGCCGCGAGCGGTTCAGTGCCGACCCGGCCAGCTTTCTGCACCCGAAGCCGGCAGCAGATCCCCCAGCCGCGCCGCCGGGCGCCATCCATACCTGCCCGATGCACCCCGAAATCCGTCACCTCGGCGCCGGCAGTTGCCCGATCTGCGGCATGGCTTTGGAACCCCTGGTGGCGACCGCGGACGCGGCGCCAAACCACGAGCTGGCCGACATGACACGGCGGCTTTGGATCGCCCTCGCACTGACCGTTCCGGTGGTCGCGCTGGACATGGGCGGCCACCTGCCGTGGCTGA
>Ga0326727_10028526_pt1 | contig 10141 bp, 9 predicted proteins | sample MB2enrmetagenome_FD_207643 | JGI IMG/M metagenome (GOLD analysis project Ga0326727, IMG submission 207643) | Lab enriched peat soil microbial communities from McLean, Ithaca, NY, United States - MB29MY | ecosystem: Environmental > Terrestrial > Soil > Wetlands > Peat | place: USA: New York...
AGGTATTCCACTTTTTCCGTGGGCTGCCGTTGAATGCGAAAAGTTTCATAAGACTGATTCAGCGGACCCGGGATAAAAACCGGACAGTATGGAGATCAGAGCCACCCTAGGGCGCTCCGGGATGGAGGGTTAACAGTAGCTTTTCTTCCCGTAGGAAGGTATTATTGGCCCACGGGCACACCTGGTGACGGTAAACAAAGATATAAGTTCCAAGACGCCTGTGTAGAAAACCGGGGTATCTTTGTGCCGGACGACAAAATCTCTCGGTACCGATGGGTTATCCTCTTTGCCGCGTTTGTTGCCAGCATGACCGGCCCGATCGCGCTTTTCGTCATGCCGCCGCTTTTTCCGGCCATTTCAACAAACCTAGGCATTCCCCTCTCCGCCACCAGCTTTGCTGCAATGACCAGTTTTGGGATCGGTATTTCGGTCATGGCGATCCCGTTTGCGATCCTTTCACCCTGGATCAGCTGGAAATCTGCGGGGCTTACCTGCCTTGGCACCATCCTGCTTGGCGCACTCATCACGGCCGCCTTCCCGACCTTTTCGGGGATCTTCCTTGGCCGTTTCATCGCGGGCCTGGGTTTTGGGATGGCATTTGTCTGGCCGGTCAGTGCCTTCTCGGTCTGGTTCAGAAAAGACGAAATGGGCCTCGCAACCGGGATCTGGTCGGCGACACTTCCCCTCTCAGGACTGTTTGTCTTTATCCTTGCACCGGTGTTAATCACTTCGTATGGCTGGGCCTCAGTTCTCTGGTTCTCCGTTCTTTTTGCCGCCGTTTCTCTTGTGCTCTGGGCGGTTCTCGCACGCCCCCCGGCAGATACCGCTGTGCGGACGACCGGGGGCCGTTTTTCCGATGAGCATGCGATCTGCCTTTCCCATGACTGCTTTGTGCCCGCGTTTCTCGACCGTGATGTCTGGCTTGTCGCGGTAGCGTGGTTTGCGCTCAACTATTACCTGCTGGGGGTAACGTCCCTTGCACCTTCGTATTTCACCACGGTCCTTGGGTTTAGTCTCTTTACCGCATCCGTACTTGCAATTCTACCGGTCTCCATGATCATCTGGGCAGCCCCGGTGGCCGGTATAGCATCGGACAGGTTCCGTACGCGGAAAACGTTTATTTTAGCGTCCATGGGGGCGGGGCTCCTGCTCTGCCCGGCACTGTTCTTTCTTGGCCCGGGCCTCCTTTCCTGGACACTTTTTCTTGTCGTCCTTGGGATCGTATGGGGGATGACACCGGCAATGGTCTTTGCCGCGCCCCGGGAGATCGTTGGCCCGGAGCATGCCGGCCCTGCATCCGGTATCCTGAACCTAATGGTCGGGCTTTCTGCCCTCCTTGCCCCCTGGATCACCGGCATTCTGGTACCGGTTCTCGGGTGGCAGGGAGCGCTCGCAAGCACCGCACTCCCCTCATTTGCCGGCATTGTTGCAGTAGCGGGAGTAAAAGGCCTGAGATAGAGAAAAAGAGTGCGCACCGGATCGCACCTGACCTCAACCGTTTGCTCCCGCACACGGTTCTCCGTCTGCCGGCTTCAGGTTAATCCTGACAGAAAAATTCCCGGCGCGAACGCTAAGTCAGGAAAAAACCCCAGCCCGGGGATGAGGAAAAACCTGGAAGGGAAGAGGCCGGTGTATGTGGGGAAAGGGCAGGGAAACACAGATACACTCCTGCGCCACAGCTAAAATTATGAGCCAGTACCAGATTGCCGTACTTGTCGGAAGCCTTCGTAAGGATTCGTTCAACCGGAAACTTGCCAATGGCCTGGTGAAGATTGCGCCCCCGGAATTTTCTTTTCTCCCGGTACAGATCGGCGACCTGCCGCTGTACAACCAGGACGAGGACGAACACCCGGCGGCGGCAGTTTTCCGGATGAAGAGCGAGATAAAATCGGCGAACGGCCTCCTGTTTGTATCACCGGAGTACAACCGTTCGATCCCGGGCGTGCTCAAGAACGCCCTTGACCACGGTTCCCGCCCGACCGGCCAGAGCGTGTGGGCAGGAAAACCGGCCGGGATCATCGGTGTCTCAACGGGAGCGATCGGGACAGCAATGGCCCAGCAGCACCTGCGAAATGTCCTCTCGTACCTGGACGTTGCCGTGATGCGCCAGCCCGAGGCCTATCTCCAGATGCGGGAGGGCATGTTCGACCCCGCCGGAAATATCGGGGCGGGAAGTAAATCCTACCTCCAGAACTGGATGGACCACTACGTGGCCTGGATAAAAAAGAATGTGGGGTGAGAGGCCCGGCACCAAATAAAACGCCCGCAAAACCGCCCGCTCCCTGAGCGGGAAAATAAACCTGTAATATCGCTTTTTTTGTAAAAATAAGCTAAAATTGAGCCCCATATAATGGCCATAAACGGCCCATAATGGCCTTTTTTGCGGCCTCTCCTTCCGGGATCGGACAAATGCCCGTTTTGCAGGAGATCGGCCCGGAAAAAGCGTTTATGCGAACGTTTTATTTCGTCCGTTTGCCAAAATACGGCTGATTTAAAGACATTTCGAAAAGGAGCCCGATACGGGCCCTGATTCGATCCCGGGATGGTGAATCCGGGCTCAATTCGGGCCCGGATGAGCGCAGCTCCGATCAGGTACACACTTGAGGTTAGACCTGCGGTCACGTATGTGAGACCTGGTGTCGGAACCTGCAGGGAGGTTCGGCCGGACCATAAAGTGAAGCCATAGGGGTTTTGCCTGACGCATAAGGGTCCCGTATATATTATGATTTAACAAAGTCAAATGAGTGATTCCAAAGGTTTATTAATTATTGTAAACCTACGATCTCTCAGTACAAATTCAGTTAACTTTCAACCTGTGAGTGTGAACTGCATGGCATTTTCAGTACATGTCAACATGAACCGCTGCACCGGTTGCGGGAACTGCGTGGTTTCCTGCCCGGTCAATGCCCTCGAACTGTACACGGTAGATCCCGTGACCCGGGAAAAGATCTACCATGTCAAGGACGGGAAATCGATCAGCCTTGACGTCAAGATGGAACTCTGCGCCGGGTGTGGCGTCTGTGTCGGGGCCTGCCCGTACAAGGTGATCACCCTTTCCGGAAAGGGAGAGACCGGGTCGCTTAGCATGGTGTAAGGATTGGTGAACAGACCATGACAAAAATTACCCTGAACATGATCACCCAGCGGTCGATCGAGGAAGGGGCAGCGATGGAGCAGGGGAAGACCAACCCCAACTACTTCGAAGCCTGCTCGATCTGCGAAATGAACCCCGAAGACATGAAGAAACTGGGCATCTGGAGAAACACCAATGTGCGGGTGACGAGCGAGTGCGGCAGTGTGATTGTCAAGGCCATCGAGCCCACCCAGTACTGCCCGCCCGGCCTTGCCCATATCCGGCAGGGAGTCTGGGCAAACCAGGTGGTCCCGCCCCGGACCCAGTCGACAGGAACCCCCCAGTACAGCGGGTTCCCGGTGACCATTGAACCGGCAATGAATGAAAAACTCAAGACGGCCCTCGAGCTCGTGCAGGGCTCGGTCGGGCTCTGGAAAGGAGGGAAGTAACATGCCAAAACTGATCAAGGGTGTCGGATGCCCGTACTGCGGGTCGTCCTGCGATGATGTCGAAGTCCTGGTCTCCGATGACGAAACACAGATCCTCGAAGTCCATAACGCGTGCATTATCGGAAACAACCTCTTCCACCACGCAAACGACCCCACCCGCCCGAAACTTCCCCGGATGCGTCAGCCCGACGGCTCGATGAAGGAGATTACCTATGATGAGGCGATCGATTACTTCGCAAAAACCCTGCTTGCGGCCAAGAAGCCACTCATCTACGGTTTCGGCTCCACCAACTGCGAGGGCATGAGTGCCGTCGCCCGGATTGCCGAGAAGGCTGGTGCCGTCCTCGACAACTGTGCAACCATCTGCCACGGTCCCTCGTTTTTGGCCATGTTCGACAACGGCTACCCGAGCTGCACGCTCGGTGAAGCAAAGAACCGTGCCGATGTCGTTGTCTTCTGGGGCTGCAACCCGATGCATGCCCACCCCCGCCATACCTCCCGCTACTCGATCTTCCCCCGCGGCTATTTCACTCCGAAGGGCCAGATGCAGCGGACCGTCATCAGCGTTGACCCGCGCCAGACCGATACCGCGAAACTCGCTGACGTCCACCTGATGCTTGACCAGGGCCACGATTATGAGCTCTTCGATGCATTCCGGACCGTGCTCCGGGGCTATGACATCCCCGACAAGGTAGCCGGTATCGATAACGAGACGATCAAGAAATCGGTCGAGATCATGAAGAACGCACGGTTCTGTATGATCTTCTTCGGCATGGGCTGCACGCATTCTGACGGCCACAACCACAATGTCGATGCTGCCATCAGCCTGACCCGCGACCTCAATAATTACACCAAGTGCTCGATCATGGCCATGCGGGGCCACTACAACATCACCGGCCCCGGCCAGGTCTGGTCCTGGCAGTTCGGGTTCCCGTACTGCATTGACCTCTCCAAAGGCACCCATGCCCACATGAACCCAGGCGAGACCAGCTCCATCGACCTTGCGATGCGTGACGAAGTGGACTGCTTTGTCAATGTCGGCACCGATGCCGGCGCCCACTTCCCCATTCAGGCAGTCCAGCATCTCAAGAAACACCCGTTCATTACCGTCGACCCGAACTTCTGCATGGCAAGTGAGATCGCTGATCTCCACATACCGGTCAGGATTGCCGGTGTGGACGAGCCGGGCGTTGTGTATCGTATGGATAACGTTCCCATCCAGTTCCGGTCGGTCATAAAGGGTCTTCCAGGCGTACCAAGCGACGAAGAGCTCTTTGACAAGGTCTACGAACGCATGTGCGAGCTGACCAACACGGAACCGATCTGGCTTGTTGCAAAGGAAGACCGGAAATACCCCCAGAACCCGGCGGTGAGCTGAACATGGCATCAGGAGAAATTATCATCAAGGGCGGATTCGTTGTCGACCCGACCCGTAAGATGGACGGCGATGTCGCAGATGTCGCCATCAAGGATGGGAAGATCGTTGACAAGGTCAGCTCCTCCGCAAAAGTGATCGATGCAAAGGGCAAGACGGTCATGGCCGGCGCCGTGGACGTCCACTCCCATGTGGCAGGTCCCAAGGTGAATGTCGGCCGCCTGTTCAGACCCGAGGATAAACTATTATCGGGAGTTTGCAGGAGCGCGATGGCACAGAAGAACGGCTCCCGCATGGAGTCCGGGTTTTCTATCCCGAGCACCTTCAAGACCGGATACGACTATGCCAGGATGGGGTACGCATTTGTTATGGAAGCCGCGATGCCCCCCCTCTACTCGCCGCATATCCACGAGGAGATCCACGATACCCCGATCATCGATGAGGCTGCACTGCCGGTCTTCGGCAACAACTGGTTTGTTATGGAGTACCTCAAAAAGGGTGAGGTCGAGAACACGGCGGCTTATATCGCCTGGCTTCTCAATGTCACGAAGGGCTTTGGTGTCAAGTGCGTCAACCCCGGCGGCACCGCGGCATGGGGCTGGGGCCTCAACTGTTTAAGCCTTGACGATGTCGTTCCGTATTTCGATGTCACCCCCAGGGATATTATCAAGGGTCTTCTCCAGGCAAACGAGTACCTCGGCCTCCCGCACTCGATGCACATCCACCAGAACGATCTCGGGAATCCCGGCAACTACCGGCTCACCATCGATTCGCTGAAACTTGCCGAGGGAGTCAACACTAATAACAAGTTCGGTCGCGAGCAGGTCATGCACTCGACCCACCTGCAGTTCCACTCGTATGGAGGAACCGGCTGGGGCGACTTCGAGTCCAAGGCAAAGGAAGTCATGGACTACGTGAACAAAAACAAGGCGATCACGGTCGATACCGGCAATGTCACCCTCGATGAGACCACCACGATGACTGCCGATGGTCCCTTCGAGCACCACCTCCACAGCCTCAACCACCTCAAGTGGGTAAATGTCGATGTCGAGATGGAGACCGCTGCCGGAGTCGTTCCGTACGTGTACGACCCGAACATCAAGGTCTGCGATATCCAGTGGGCGATCGGCCTTGAACTTGCGCTCTATGCAAAGGATATGAACCGGATCTTCGTCACCACTGACCACCCGAATGCAGGGCCGTTCACCCGGTACCCCCGCGTTATCAAGTGGCTCATGAGCAAGAAGGCCCGCGAAGCGGTGCTCGATTCGTTCAAGCACAGGGACAAGGTCATTGATGCCACGACCCTCCACACCATCGACCGCGAACTCACTCTCTACGAGATCGCCCAGATGACACGGTCAGGTCCGGCAAAGTGCCTGGGCATGTCCAACATTTATGGAGGCCTTGCACCCGGCATGAACGCCGATGTCGGTATCTTCGACCTCAACTACAAGAACATGCCGAGTGACCCCGAGAAGATCGAGAAGGCATTCCAGCGGGCTGCCTGCTTTGTCAAGTCCGGTGAGATCGTGGTCAAAGACGGCGAAGTCATCAGCCACGGCCACAAAAAGACCGTATGGGTTAACGTCAAGATGCCCGAGAACCCGCAGGTTAAGCGCGATATCACCCAGAGCTTTACCAAAGAATACACGGTCGGTCTCATCAACTACCCGGTCCGGGACTATCTCGCCCCGCACCCGTTCGTGATCGATGTCGACGTGGAGGCATGAGGTGCGATCATGGCAACAGTTACGTTAAAACCCACCAAGGTCCCTGAGCTGATGCTCGAGGGCTACAGTATTACGCCCGACGCATTTGCAGGCAAGACCGCTGCACAGATCGCAGCACTCCCGGCCCACGAGGGCAAGATCCATGTCACTCTCGGGGACTTCTTTGCTGTCTCCGGTGAGACAGGTGCCACTGCTGCGGACACCGATATCATCATTGCCGGTGACTGCACCCGGGTAAAATACATCGGCTCCAAGATGACTGCCGGGACCGTTACGGTCAAAGGCAATGCTGACATGTACGTCGGTGGCTGGATGAAAGGCGGTAAGATCCACGTCACGGGGAACGTTGATTCCTTCTGCGGGATCCAAATGCAGGGCGGCGAGATCGTCGTTGACGGCAATGCCCAGAACCATGTCGGCTGCGCCTACCGCGGCGACTGGAGGGGCATGAAGGGCGGCACCATCCGGATCAAGGGAAGTGCCGGCAATGATATCGGCACCTTCATGCTCGGCGGCACCATCATCATCGAGAAGAACGCATTCATCCACGTCTCCACCCACGCGGAAGGCGGCACCGTCATCATCAAAGGCGATGTCGAGGGCCGAGTCGGCGGCCAGATGGTCAAGGGTGACATGTATGTGCTCGGGAATATCAAGTTCATGATGCCCGGCTTCAAGAAAGTCGACCGGGTCGAGAAGGAGATCGATGGCGTCAAGGCCAGCTTCGACCACTACATCGGCGACCTTGGCGAGCGCCACCCCAAGAGCAAGGGCCAGGAGATCTTCGCCAATCTCTACCTGAAGGCTGCATGATCCTCCCCTTTGCATCACATACATCCGGCCGAGCCGGCCGACAACCTATTTTTTATAATTATCCGGGACTGCTATCGTCCCCGAGGATCCCATGAACGATATTGGCAATACATTCATCAAAGGAACGCGGTACCCGGATTTCTCCACCATCGACCTCGTCCTGAGAGTCCCGGAACCCCCCCATGAACTCCCGGTCAGGGAAGGCCAGACCATAATCAAGCTCCCCAGTCCGAAACGGTTCAAGGTCCCGGACGTACCGGTCAGGAAAGCCATCGAGAGCTGGGAACCGGTTGGGTTCTTCTCCCGCTCAAGTCTCAATCTCAAGGAACTCTCGTATCTCCTCTGGTGCATGCAGGGGTTCAGGAAGATCGTGGCAGAGACCTTCCAGCTCCGCAATGTGCCGTCAGGTGGTGCGCGGTACCCGCTCGAGACCTACTTTGTGGCGAGCGATGTGGAAGGACTGGAAACCGGTCTGTACCGGTACCTCCCAAAGTCAAACAGCATTGTCGCCGAAAGGCTCGACCCCGACCTGACACTCGAGATGAGCACGGCAAGCTTAAATTTTAAGATCATGACCAGGGCTGCCATCACCTTCCTCTGGGTGGCTGTTCCGTACCGTTCAGTATGGGCGCTCGGCAACCGGGGGTACCGGAGCGTGCTGATTGAAGCCGGGCACACCTGCCAGAACCTGATCCTTGCTGCCGCAAATCTTGGGTATGCCGTTTTTCCTACAGACATGTTCCATGATGAAATGATGGTCAAACTCGCGAACCTTGATCCGGAGACCCAGTGGCCGGTCTATATCGCCGCTGTGGGAAAAACCGGGGAGAATGTCACGCTGGGATAGACCTTTTCTGGTCTGCCCCGGCAAAGAGGAGTAGGTATTATGTTCACATCGGAAACAGAAGCGTTACCGTCCGATAACCCGACGGGCACGGGACAGATAACCACTCCCTCGTTTATCGCCAGGGGACATGCTTCCCTGCCGGTTAAAGGGGGACTGCCCGCTCCAGCCCCGATGGTACAACGCCTGAGTTGCATCAGGATTGATGGGGAGACGGCACATCCCGGGACCCACGAGGTCATCGAGGAGGTCCCGTTTGCCCTGTTCGTGAACGGCCGGCACGTGATGACCGCTATGATGAGCCCGGTAGATCTTGAAGATTTTGTTACAGGCTATCTCTTTACCGAGCAGATCATCAAAAATGCCGGTGAGATCGAATCGGTCCGGTTCGAGAAGAACCGGATCAGCGTGATCACTACCACTATATTCAGGCCAATCGGTCCCAAAAAGACCATCCTTTCCGGGTGCGGAGGGGCCGCATCGTTTATCGATACGGCCAAGCTTCCCCGGATCCCTCCCGGTTTTTCCGTTTCGCCGGAGAGTGTGCGCACGAGTGTTCGGGAAGTGCTCGAATCCGAGCTGCACACCATGACCGGCGGCATTCACGTTGTCGGTCTTGCATCAGAGGATGGCATCATTACCCGGTCCGAGGATATCGGGAGGCACAATGCGCTTGACCGGGTGATCGGGTACGGCCTCCGGAACGGTATCGATCTTTCAAGGACATTTGTTATCTGTTCCGGCCGGATATCCTCGGAGATGGTACGCAAGTGCCTGGTTGCAGGTATCCCCGTTGTTGTCTCCCGGGGCGCGACCACGAGCCTTGCGGTGCGTATCGCAGAAGAGACCGGGGTCTGCATTGTCGGGTTTGTCCGGAGTACAAAGATGAACATTTATTCTCACCCCGAGTGCATCCAAGGCGTCCCCGATTTTCCCCGTTAACAGCGGCATTTCGTCCGGGGTTGGCAAAACAGCAGTGATAGTACCGGCAGTTATTCCTGCCGGGATATTTTGTTTTATAACGCGCTCTTGCCTGCCGGGAGATCCGGTGTTGCCGGCCCGGCATTTGGCAGGGTGCCTGCGATCTCGTCCCGGAGCTTTTCAAACTGGATCTCGTCAAGCTGTTCGGAAAGCAGCCTGCCGCTCCATGCCCGGCGGTAGACCCAGTCGACGATCCTGTCTATGGCAAAGAGAACCTGATCTTCAGTCTCTACGGTTAAGAGTTCCCGCCCGACTTTCGGGTGCCGGCCCCGCCGCCCGCCGACCGTGATGAGGAAATGGGTGTGGGCTTCTTTTAACAGATTAAAGGAGCAGGACGTAACGCACATCCCGCACTGGACACATTTCTTTTCGTCGAGTTCGGAGATCCCGTTGCGGATCTTTATCGCATCCTCCTTGCAGTAGTACACGCAGGAGCCGCACCCGGTACAGAGCCCGGCGGTCCGGACCGGCCGGATCCTCCCGATGACCCCGATCTCGTTGAGCATCGGACTCGTGCAGGCATTCGGGCATCCCGACAGGGCAATGCGCATCTTGACCGGCATTGCCTTGCCAAAGAGTTTTTTGTCGATCTTCTGTGCAAGGCCGATGGTATCGATATTAGCAAACTTGCAGCGATCAGTTCCCGGGCACGAGGTGATATTGACAATCTCGTCTTTCTCGGAACCGATCGGCGTGCCGTTTTTTTCGAGCCGGGCAGCAACCCGTTTGAGGGATTCGGGCCGGACATGCGGGATCTCCAAGGATTGCCGGGTGGTGCAGTGCACGGTGCCTGTCCCGTATTTTTTTGCGATTGTTGCGATTCCCCGGATCTGTTCGGCAGTAAGAGAGCCGGCAGGCGCCCGGATGCGGACC
>Ga0326727_10028527_pt1 | contig 10141 bp, 12 predicted proteins | sample MB2enrmetagenome_FD_207643 | JGI IMG/M metagenome (GOLD analysis project Ga0326727, IMG submission 207643) | Lab enriched peat soil microbial communities from McLean, Ithaca, NY, United States - MB29MY | ecosystem: Environmental > Terrestrial > Soil > Wetlands > Peat | place: USA: New York...
TAATCGAAGCCAACCTTGATAGAGCCGTACTTTCGGCTGAGGGGATGAGATTGTATCCCGAATATGCGGAGGTTGTTCGGCAAAGGGTATCTCACCTTCAAACACAAGGAGGCCAAGCCGAGGATGTTCGTCGCCCTCAAGATAGTACAAAACCGTCGGGACATATCGGCCCATGACAATCGCTCCTTGGTTGGCTGGCACTACCCAGGGTAGCGTAACGACCGACGGGAGTCATCCGGCTCCCGTCGGTCGCCCTCTTTTGCTACGGTGCAGCCATGGAAAACGAAGAATACTCAAAGGAAGAAGCCGAGCGGCGGGCTGCGGCCAATTTGGCCCGGCTATTAGCGACGCCACCCAAGCCACGCGCCGCCCCCAAGCCCGTGGCGAAGCCTACAGCCCCCGCGCGCGCCTCCAAGCCAGGAAAGCGCGGGCAAGCTGCCGAGGGGTCTTAGGCTGCGTTAATCCGCCGATAGGTCAGGCGCTTGCCCTCGGCGCCTTTGAGGGCAAGCAGTGCGCGGGTGTCGTCGTTAATGCCGAGCCGTGCGCGATTGGAGTAGCGGAACGAAAATTCGTCCAGGTAGCGTTGCAGATGTTGCTCGCCGCAATGCTGGTAAACACCGATCAGGCCGCGCGTGAAGATACCGAAGAACCCTTCGACGCTGTTGGTGGTCACGTCGCCACGGGCGTATTCCTTGGCGCCGTGGTTCACGGTCTCATGGGCGGCAAATTCGGCGCCTACGGCATCGTAAAGGCGGCTTTCGTCGGTGTGCAGGCGGGACTTGCGGCTCGCGTTAGTGACCAGCTTCTCGCGGATATTCTTGCCGGTCACGACGGGCATCGAGAAGGCGCGGGCAGCGCCCCCTCGCTCCACCAGGGCGAAGATGGGCCGCTTCGCGGCGGCTTTGCCGGCTTTGATATAGGGCGCGCCCTTACGGCTCTTGCTGGCACCGGGATTTGCTTGCGGCCCTTGTAGGCTTCGTCCGCCTCGATGACTTTTCCCTCTCCGCCCATCGGGATCGGATTGGCGTCGCGCATCGCCTCGCGGATGCGGTGGCACATGAACCACGCGGTCTTATAGGGAAGGTTCAGCATGCGGTGCATCTGGTGCGCGCTGATGCCCTTCTTGCTGGCGTTCATCAGATGGTTGGCCATCAGCCATGTCGTCAAGGGAAGATGGCTGCGCTCAAACACGGTGCCGACCGTCACGGAATACTGCTTGCGGCAGTCGCGGCAATTCACGAGGCCGTCGCGGTGCTTGTCACCGTCCATGCGGGTCGCGGCATAGCTGCCGCAGTGCGGGCAATATGGGCCATGGGGCCAGAGCACGGCTTCCAGATGCTCGCGTGCCTTGGTCTCATCGTGAAAGTGCGGGGCGGAGAGGTCTGTCATGGCTAATTGCTCCTATGACCAGAGACCTACTCCGCCCCACTTACTTTGTCAAAGTAATAATTACGAATATAATCCCAATTACTTAGTTGGCAAAACAAGGGAATATTCCTATGTCCCAAGAGCGTGACAGGCCGGCCCCAAAGATCGAGATCACCCGCCCGATGTTGGAGGCGGGAGTTGCTGCGCTGGAGGAGTTTTCTGGGTCTTACGGGTCGATGCAGCTTGTTGAGGCGGTCTATATCGCCATGGCCGCTCTAGCCTCTCCGCATGCCCGGCCGACTGGCTAAAATCGAAGTGGTCCGAACGAAGCCGCCAGCCGTAGACATGAAGCCGCACCCAAATGGCATCTAGGTCATAGGTCATATCTGCCAGCGTTTCAGGCGATATCGTGACTTCGCGCAGCCTGGAATTAATATGAGCCGTGCGTTGGTTGCTAATCACGAGACGTCCGTCTTGTTGGGCTTTGGCGCCAAAGTGAAGAATTTCGTTTCTTACTTTGTTGATTAGACTGACTTGCCGGAGGGCTTCTTCAAGTGCTTCCCGGTCTGGGCCGGATATCTCCCTCGCATCCATGACACGACCTAAGAGACTGATCGCCTGCTCAATCTTCACTCCTGACAACAGCGCCTGTGCGGTAGGTTGCTGAACGTCCGCCGTGATCCACAACAAAATCGCAACATGGTCTTCAACCCATGAAAACGCATGGACAAAACGTCCCAACGCCGCCAGATATTTCGCGGGCGCCATCGGCAGTAGCATCTTATCGCGCCGCTTGCGGCCGGCGGACCCGGGAAGGGGATGCGCACTCATGGATCAGGAGCCTAACGGATGGACAAGGAACTGACCAAAGAGGAAATCGACCGGCGCGCGCGGGAACTGGCGCGACGCGTGATGTCGATGCCGCCCAAGCCGAGAGTCAAGGGGAAGGCGGCGGTATCGCCGCAGCCAAACCCGCCGATGGGGCCAAAACGAGAGAAACCCGAGACTCGATTTTGAGTCTGCGACTCTTTTTTGAGTCATGGGGGATTGCCAGACTCGCTGCGATGCTTCTACCTCGGCTGCACTAAAATGCGGCGCGAATCTGTCACGCGCCGAGTCGGCGGCGTGGCGGGCGTAGCTCAGCGGTAGAGCGTCTCCCTGGTACGGAAAAGGTCATCGGTTCGAAACCGATCGTCCGCCCACCCGCAGAACTGGCCCGCCACCGGGCCATACTAGACTTGCCGTGGCCTGGCGCAAGGCCATGCGGCGGCATTCATCGCGCCCGTGCCTGGGAATTAGCATCACGCGTTATACAAAACGACTACAAGCGGCAGGACTGGTCGCAGGCCCCGCGCGATGGTTAGGACAAGCCAAAGGGCAAAGCTGCGCCAAGGTCCCTGAGAGGGCAATAGATGTCGCGTCTCGCGGCGTTCGCTGTGATGGCCCCGGTCAAATGAACGCAGTGTGCGCGGTCTGGGGACGTAATCAGTCGCAAGTGGTTCGACTGCCGGATTCGGGGTGCCCGTAGATCATCGGCGTGGTGCGACAGTTCTGGCCATTGGGTCCGGTCGTCGTGGTACCGTACTGAGGCTGGCCGTAAATAGTCGGTGTGGTGCGGTACGTTTGGCCGCTCGGCGAAGTTGTGGTGGTGCCGTATTGCGGCTGACCATAGATGGTTGGGCGGGTGATATACTGCTGTTGTGCCGATGCAGTGCCAGCCAATATAGCGGCGGCAACGACACCAGCGAGCGCGACGGCTTCGATTCTGTTCATGAGTCACCTCCATCCGTCTGGTGTTTCTTTGCCAACAAGGCTGGATGGTAGCGTCCCGGAACGCGCGGGGGAAGCGCGCCGGAAGGTGCTGTGGGTGTACACAGCGCAGCGGGGCGCCGACGACTGTGCGCCCAACGCATTCCGGTCCCACCCACAAAGACCGAGCTTGCCTCAAGACAAACCCATCCCTAGACTGGGACGCGTTAGCGGAGGTCGAGATGAAGGATGCAGTCAGCCTGACGCTCAACGAAGCCGGCTACGTGGTTGGGCAGTCCCGCGCTACCATCAATCGCGCCGTCGACCGGGGGGTGATCAAAGCCAAGCTCTTTCGCCGAGGCAAGGCGCGGGTTCGCAGGGTTGGTGGCGCCGAATTACGCTTCCTCGCCTTCGCCGCCCAGGTCGGCAGGGACTTCACGCCGGCGGCGCGGCGGAAGATCTATGAAGCGATCCGGCGGGCGCGGCCTGAGGCGTCGCGACTGGAGCTGGGCGTCATGGAGCTCAAGCTGACAGAAGTCGATCGCCACATTGACGCGCGCCTCAAACGTCTCGCACAGGTGAAGGCGCTGGTCGACGAGAGTGCGCCCGAACCCGTACTGCGCGGAACTGACGTCCCGGTGCACGTCGTCGCGGCCCTCGCCCGCAGGCAGAGCACGACCGAGATCGTCGAGGACTACCCGATCCTCACCGCCGAGCAGGTGGAGGGGGCGGTCGAGTACGCGAAGGTATATCCAAGGACTGGTCGCCCGCTGCCAACGCGTAGCCTCAAGCGCATGCTGGCCGACCTCGCGGCGGCAGGCGTCTGGGAATTGGAGAACGACACTTCCGCGGTCGGGCCACGCCTCATTCCGTGACGATCTATTTGCTCGACGAGAACGTGCTGCGCGAACTCCGTCCCGGGGGCAATACCAACGTGCAAGCTTGGTATGCGACCGTCTCGACCGCCTCGCTGCGGATCAGCGCCTTGACGTTCTTCGAGAAACGCCGCGGCGCGGAGCGGTTGCGCAAGACCAACGCCGACCGCGCGGCCAGGCTGCTCGCCGAAATCGACGCGCTCGAGGCGGCGTATGGCTCCCGCGTCATCCCAGTTGACGGCCCCGTCGTTGCGGAGTGGGCGCGGCTGCTCGGCGCCAAGGACAAGAACCAACGGGACCGTGCGCTTGCCGCAACCGCTCGGGTTCACGGCTTCGTATTGGTCACGCGAAACGTTGTCGACGTAACGGGTTGTGACGTCGACGTCCTCGACCCCTTCCACACTGCGCCCAAGGTGATCCGGGTATGAGTATTAGGTCGCTTCCGACGCACAGGAGCGATTGGCCAAGATTGGCAGGCGGTGGAGGCGATCACACTACCCGCCACGTCCTTGCTTTCTTTCCTAAGGCAATATATTCCTAAAATCAAGGAATATTGTCAGGACAGCGCCTCCGTGTTTCTCCGCCGACCGCCGCATTCGCCGCCCCGCACAGCCACAGGCGCCCCCACCCGACCTCACGCACTCCCCAAACTGCGACGTCCGCACGCGGGCCGGCTGCCATCCCGCGCGCCGACGATCCGGAGAAAATTTCGCAGCCGCATCGATGGCGGGCACGGCATCGGCGTGCGCGCCTCGTTGGGCCTGCTCACAGCGCGGACCATCCACGGCGACGACGGCGCGGCGGCCCGGGCACGGAAACACCGCACCGCCAAACACGACGCGGCGAGCGACGTTTTATGGCGAGGCGGTCGGCTGCCGGGATCGCCTGCCGGAGGTGTTCGAGCGCCACTTCAGCCGGACGCCGCCGGCGTTCTGGCTCCCCAGGGTGTGGCTGGAGCACACCAGGCTGGCGCCCGTGCAGGATCGCGCCTGCGTGCGCACCGAGGCGGCCACGCTGGCGCCCTGGCGGCAGACGATCGCGGCGGTACGGGGGGAGAATCCGCAAGCAGGCAGAAGCCCATACACCTGTACGGGTCCCCGACCTGGGCGGACCCACACCGACGACCGCCCCGACCGTCACATCGGAAAACCTATGCAGAAGCCCATGCACCTGTACGAGCCTCGGCGCTGGACCAAACCGGGGGAGCGACCGCCCTGGAGGTGCCCGCGGAAACATCCGCAAAAGCCCATGCACCTGTGCAGGCCCCAGAGCTGGGCGAGGCGCAGGCTGGCGGCGGCGCATGCTGACGCAACGACCCCATACACCCCGAGGATCGGGGTGCGGTGGACGTGGCGGCGCGGCGGTGGCGCAGGACTTCTCGCGGAAACCTGTGCAGAAGCCCATGCACCTGTACGGGCATGACCCCTCACCCTCGCCGCTTCGCGTCTCGACCTTGGTCCGCTCTTCGCGGCCCAAGCCCGCCAAGTGCGGGCGAGGTGAAGGGAGTGGGCGACATCGGCCCCCCTCTTCCCGGCCTTGGTCCGCTTTGCGGACCTTGCCCGCAAGGGCGGAGGGGGGCAGCCCACCCCCTGGGGTGGATTTCCCCACCGTGGCATGCCACATGCCACCGAAGCCAATACCAACGTGCCAACGCGCACCGTCCGGAGAGCCTAAGGTCGCCATGCTGCTGCTGATCCCCGGTCCGGTCACCACACGGCCGGAAGTCCGCGCCGCCCTGGCGCAAGACCTTGCGCCCTGGGACAACGATTTCCGGCCGCTCTACCTCGGCGTGCGCACCCGCCTGCTGCGCATCGCGGGCGGCATGCCGGACACCCACGTCACCCTCGCGCTGCAAGGCTGCGGGCATTTCGTGACCGAGGCCGCGGTGCGCAGCTTCCTGCCGCCGGGCGGCAGGATCCTCATCCCCACCACCGGCGCCTACGCCGACCGGATGATCCGCCTGGCGACCGAGGCCGGCCGGGCGGTGGTCCAACTGCCGATCGCGCAGACCGCGCCCGCCGCGCCGCAGGCGATCGCCGCGGCGCTGGCTGCCGATCCCTCCATCAGCCATGTCGGCATGGTCTACAGCGAGACCGGCAGCGGCGTGATCCACGACGTGCCCGCCATCGGCGCCGCGGTGCGGGCGGCGGGGCGACGGATGATTGTCGACGGGGTCTCCGGCTTTGGCGCGCTGCCGTTCGATATCGCCGCGCAGCCCGAGGTGGACGCGATCGTGTTCACCTCCAACAAGTGCTTCGAGGCCCTGCCGGGCCTGGCCTTTGCCGTCGCGCGCATCGACCGGCTGGTGGAAAGCGCCGGCCATGCCGGAAGCTGGTCGTTGGACCTTGCCGACATCTACGCCCACAGCCTGCGCACCGGCGGCGGCAGCTTCCGCTTCACCCCGCCGGCGCAGGTGCTGGCGGCGTTCAACGTCGCGCTCGATCTGTATGACGCCGAGGGCGGGCAGCCCGCCCGGCTGGCGCGCTATACCGCGAATGCGCGCGTGCTGTACGACGGCGTGATCAGCCTCGGGCTGACACCCTACCTGCCGCGCGAGGTGCAGGGTCCGGTGGTGATGAACGTCCACGCGCCGCCCGACCCGGCGTGGAACCTGCAAGGCTTCGTCGACGCGCTGAAGACGCGCGGCGTGCTGATCAGCAATTTCTACAATACGCCGAGCCCGAGCTTCCGGGTTGGCTGCATCGGCGCGATCTCGCCCAGCGACATGGCCTATGCCGTGGCCGCCATGGGCGAGGCGTTGCGCGAGCTCGGCATCAATCGGAGGGAGGCTGCCTGACCATGGCGTCGGATCTGGAGATCGCACGTGCCGCCACGATGCGCCCGATCGCGGAGATCGGGGCGAAGCTGAACATCCCCGCCGATGCGCTGGAACCTTACGGGCGGTTCAAGGCGAAGATCGGGTTGGATTTCGTGCGATCGGTGCAGGACCGGAAGGATGGCGCGCTGGTGCTGGTGACCGGGATCAGTCCGACGCCGGCGGGCGAGGGCAAGACCACGACCACGGTGGGCCTCGGCGATGCGCTCAATCATATCGGCACCAGCGCGGTGATCTGCCTGCGCGAGCCGAGCCTGGGGCCGAGCTTCGGGATGAAGGGCGGTGCCGCGGGCGGCGGGCTGGCGCAGGTCGTGCCGATGGAAGAGATCAACCTGCATTTCACCGGCGATTTCCACGCCATCACCTCGGCCAACAACCTGCTGGCCGCGATGATCGACAACAGCATCTACTGGGGCAATCCGCACGGCATCGATGCGCGGCGGATTTCGTGGCGCCGGGCGATGGACATGAACGATCGTGCGCTGCGCTCGATCGTTGGCAGCCTGGGGGGTGTTGCCAACGGGTTCCCGCGCGAGGACGGGTTCGACATCACGGTGGCGTCCGAGGTGATGGCGGTGTTCTGCCTGGCGAACGATCTCGCCGATCTGCAGGCGCGGCTGGGCAGGATGATCGTTGCCAATACGCGCGACGGCAAGGCGGTGACGGCGAAGGACATCAAGGCCGATGGCGCGATGGCGGTGCTGCTGCGCGATGCGCTGGCGCCGAACCTGGTGCAGACCATCGCGGGGTCGCCGGCGCTGGTGCATGGCGGGCCGTTCGCCAACATCGCGCATGGCTGCAACTCGGTGATGGCGACGCGGCTGGGGCTGAAGCTCGCCGATGTGGTGGTGACCGAGGCAGGGTTCGGGGCCGATCTGGGGGCGGAGAAGTTCCTCGACATCAAGTGCCGGTCGGCAGGGCTGACGCCGTCGTGCGCGGTGGTGGTGGCGACGATCCGGGCGCTGAAGATGCACGGCGGGGTGCCGCGGTCGGGGCTGGGCACGGAGGATGCGGCGGCGGTCGGGCGGGGTGTGGTGAACCTGGCGCGGCACGCGGAGAATTTGGCCAAGTTCGGCATGCCGGTGGTGGTGGCGCTGAACCATTTCGTTTCGGACACGGACGCGGAGTTCGCCGTGGTGCGCGAGGCGATGGCGGCGAAGGGCGTGGAGGTGATCCGGTGTACGCATTGGGGCGATGGCGCGCCGGGGGCGGCTGATCTGGCTCGCGCTGTTTTGCAGCGTATCCGGTCGGGTGAGGCGGCGTACAAGCCGCTGTATCCGTCTGGGATGAAGCTGGCGGAGAAGATTCGTGTGATTGCGACTGAGATTTATCGCGCGAAGGACATTGCGCTGCCGGATGCGGTGGCGCGGCGACTGGCGGGGTTTGAGGAGGCCGGGTTCGGCGATGTGCCGGTGTGCATTGCGAAGACGCAGTATAGTTTCACTGCCGATCCGACGGTGATGGGCGCGCCGGAGGGGCATATCCTGCCGGTGCGCGAGGTGCGGCTGTCGGCGGGGGCGGGGTTCGTGGTGGCGATCTGCGGGGAGATCATGACGATGCCGGGCCTGCCGCGGGTGCCGGCGGCGGAGTCGATCTTCCTGACCGAGGATGGGCAGATCGAGGGGTTGTTCTGATTTCGGATTGAGTTGGCTGGGGCGGCAGCAGATCGTACATCGCCATCGCGGTGCGGGGGTGCAATCGAGACGGCGATGGTGGCGCGCGGCGAGATCCGGCTCGACCCGTTCGGGATCACGCTCAACGTCGCGGAAATCTACGCGGATTAGCCGGGGCACTGCTGAATGCCGCCAGGAAAGCAGCGGTGCTTGCCGTGTGTCCCAAGGAGGGGTACATAGGTTCAGCAGTGGGACTGTTGCATGATCCTGAGCTTTCGGGACGAGTGGCTGCGCGCATTCTTCGTTGAGGACGCACGGTCGCGGCACGTCCCGACCGATATCGAAAGCCGGGTGTTCCGTAAGTTGCAGATGATTGATGATGCGACCACCGATCAGGACTTACGGGTGCCACCCAGCAATCACTTCGAGAAACTGCGCGGCAACCTGGCCGGCTTTCACTCGATCCGGGTGAACAATAAGTGGCGGCTGATTTTCCGATGGGATGGCAGAAAAGGAGAAGCGGCAGGGATATATCTGGACGACCACAGTTATCGATGAGGCAAACCATGCAGACGACGAAGCGCAAACCGGCGACGGTGGGCGAGATCCTGGTTGAGGAGTTCATGCAGCCGATGGGGCTGACGCAGGCCGCGTTGGCCGAGGCGATGGGCGTGCAGCGCAAGCACGTCAACGAGCTGTGCAACGACCGGCGGAACGTGACGGCGGCGACCGCGCTCATCCTGGCGCGCGTGTTCGGCAACAGCCCCGACTTCTGGCTCAATGTGCAGCGGCGCAGCGATCTGTGGGAGGCGATGAACAGTCCGCGTGAGCGCGAGCGGATCGAGCGCGCGAGGCCGGTGGGCGCCGCGGCGTGATCGCTGGCGCCGATTTGCCGCCGGAACGACGATTTGGGCCGGCGCACGTCGGCCCGCCCGCGGGGCCGTGCGGGTCCGTCATTTCGGCTTACCCGCAACGATCCGGCGTCGCACAGTCCGTTCCATGAAGGCGGGATTCGACGGGGAGAAAATCGCCCGCCAGCGCATCGCCGAGGAGGCGGAGGCGCGGACGGGGTTCCTCGACCTGGGCGGGCTGGGCCTGACCACGTTGCCGGCGGAACTGTTCCGGCTCCGGCACCTGCGGACGTTGAACCTCGGTGCTGGCATCGAGCGCGAGGACGGCACTTGGCACGAGGCGTACAACGCCTGGCTCGACGACGACACCCCAAGGAATCAAGTCGCCGCAGAGCTTGGCAGCCTGCGGCAACTGCCGGCGCTTCGGGCGTTATCTGTCGCTGCCACACCGCTCTCGGACCTTGCGCCACTGGCCGGCCTCGCCGCGCTGCAATCGCTCGATTGTAGCTTCACGCAAGTCGCAGACCTGACGCCGCTGGCGAGCCTCTCCGCGCTGCAATCGCTCGATTGCAGCGTCACGCTAGTCGCCGACCTGACGCTGGTGCTCGGCCTCCCCGCGTTGCAATCGCTCACTTGCTCCTCCACACAAGTCAAAGACCTGACGCCGCTTGCGGGCCTCACCACGCTGCAATCGTTCGATTGCAGCGACACGCTAGTCGCCGACCTGACCCCGGTGCTCGGCCTCCCCGCGTTGCAATCGCTCACTTGCTTCTCCACACAAGTCAGCGACCTGACGCCGCTTGCGGGCCTCCCCGCGCTGCGATCGCTCGATTGCAGCTCCACACAAGT
>Ga0326727_10028529_pt1 | contig 10141 bp, 10 predicted proteins | sample MB2enrmetagenome_FD_207643 | JGI IMG/M metagenome (GOLD analysis project Ga0326727, IMG submission 207643) | Lab enriched peat soil microbial communities from McLean, Ithaca, NY, United States - MB29MY | ecosystem: Environmental > Terrestrial > Soil > Wetlands > Peat | place: USA: New York...
GTATCCTTTTCAACCAGGGACAAGTGTGTTGCGCAGGATCGAGGGCCTTTGTCCATGAGGAAATATACGACAGGTTCCTCGAGGAGGCGGCGGCGGCCTTCAACAAGGTCAAAGTCGGCCTCCCGTGGAATCCGGAGACCCAGATGGGCTCACAGGTTAACGAGCAGCAGTTGAAAAAGATCCTTGATTACATCGAGATCGGAAAAGCCGAAGGGGCGAAGGTCGTCAGCGGCGGCAGCAGGATCACGGATAATGGATTGGATAAGGGCGCCTTCGTAAAACCGACCATCCTCGCCGAAGTGGACAACAGGATGCGGGTCGCCCAGGAGGAAATCTTCGGACCGGTGGTCAGCGTCATCAAATTCAAGACCGAAGAAGAAGTGATAAGGCTGGCCAATGACAGCGAATATGGACTTGGCGGCGCCGTGTGGACAAAGGACTTAAACCGGGCTTTCAGGGTGGCAAGGGGAGTGGAAACGGGCCGGGTGTGGGTTAATAATTACAACAATGTGCCAGTGCACGCGCCTTTCGGTGGATACAAGAAATCCGGAATCGGACGTGAAACCCATAAATTGACTCTGGAACACTACACTCAGAAAAAGAACATTTTCATCAGCTTTACGGAGTCTAAGCTCGGTTTGTACTGATATGTGCTATTCTTAGACATTCTGAAGTTTTTCAAGCACCTTCCGTTGGATTTCAAGTTGCCGCGGGCCGCTCAAAACAGGTCTACCAGGACTTGTCGAAGGTGGACCCGCCGCAACGCCGAGCGATCTGTCAAGTATTTATGAATTTCCGATCAGATCGGGGCTTCCTGACCGGGCCGCTCGCTCAGAACATTAGCTGACCGGAGCTGACCGGCGACGGTCAGCATCCAAGCGGTGCTCAACTGGAGGCCGTTGAGGTTTTCATAGAGTGGTATTCCACCTTCAATCCCAATACTGAAGCTGCCATTCGTAAGACTCACACCGGTCAGAAAATCGAGCCGCTGACCGCCGTAATTTCCGGGATCGGCATCAGGGGTCGGAGCTCCGGTCATCGGATTCATCAGCTTGTTGATCTCAGGGTCGCTTCCCCGGATTCGGTCCGTGTCGTTGAATACCATGCGCACCCAGGAAGTGGCGGGGCCGAGGGCCCGCTGGATCCACCAGGTCAGTTTGAAGTTATCGCCGCGAGCCCAATCGTTATCGTTTTTCTCGATATGCCAGGCATATGTGGCTTGAGCCCCCAGATTCCACAGCTTATCCGAACTCAACCGGCTGTATGTCAGCGAGGGTTTGAGGTCAAATGTCCCCGAGCCGAGCTGCATGTCATAGGGAGCCCGAAACACTTGATTCATAATTGTGACTTTTTCGTCGATGCTGCCGGTCGGGATGCTTAGGCCAAGACTGCCTGTCAGCACGTCATTTATCTTGTATATTCCGGTCAATTCCGTGTCGCCTGACCCGCCGGCGCACATGGGATCACTCGGTTGCCGGCCCATGCCCATATCCATCTGCATCCTCATGCGGTTTTCCTGATAACTTCCCATACCCATGACGGTCAGTTGGTCCGTAATTCCATACATCGCCATGAACATATGCATATCCATACTCATCCCGGTGGGGATCATCGTATACGGGTATTGTTTCATTGGACCGACACTGCTCACGGGGATGTCCGTTCCCCCATCGCGCAAACCGTTCATTTCCACATGCATGAATTTGTAGTTGAACATCCACATGCCGGCGGGGTGGGTGTGGAATATCTGATCGCCGAAAGCAGGATTATAAAGCATCTGGGAGCCGGGGCCCGTATGGCCGGCGTGATGGTCCATGTGTGTATGATTATCTGCGATGTTTTCCTCGGTGACAGCGTACATCACCTGGTCGAAACCGGCCAGTTCCCCCCCGTTTTTGTCAATAAACGCCCGAGCGGCACTTTTTTCCCCAAATGCCCGCTTGGCCTGCTGGGTCATGACGCCTGGTTTTTCAGGCATGATCACCCAGGCCGCATTCCCGGCGTCGATGAGCACCGCTGAGTTGTTGTCCGCCACACGGATATTTATGATTTGGTTGGAGTGCGTTTTCAATTCCCCTGCTGCGCAATCGATACTGCAAAAGCCCATGGTATGGCCGTCCTGATACTCAATCAGGACGCGACTGTTCTTGAATCTTTCGCGGTCCATACCGCAGGCGTCGCATACCTTGTGCCTGGCGATGTCGTCCTGGCCATAGGCGCCTGCGGCGCATGAGAGGATAAGGGCTATGACCGTGAAAAAGATGGAGAGTCTTTTCATCTGATGTTTTTCCTTCTTGTGAGGCATTGACCGGAATGATGCATGAATTTGACCGCCACAAGTGCTGCAGTCTGTCAGGCCGCTTCATTGAGCGCAAACCGGGCCGGGTCGAGAGGCCAGCGGCCGAATTCCCGCGCTGCCTCCACCAGGGCGTGGATATTCTCGGGGGGCGTATTGATGGGAAGGCCGCAACCAAGGCCGAGGATGTAACCTTTCGGCGAGTCCCAGGCCTTGGCGAGGCATTCCCTGACGTTGGCCCGCACGTTGTCCGGTTTTCCCAGGTACATGACCGCCGCGGGCCGGATATTGCCCAGCAGGAGCACCCGATGTCCAACCTGAGCTTTCGCTTGAGCCAGGTCGACGGCGTCGTCGAGGCTCAGTATCGCGGCCCCCGTGTCGGCCATCTCGTCCCAGATTCTGGAGCTGTTGCCGCATATGTGAAGTGAAGGGGGAGCACCGGTTGCTTCGGCGATCGCCGAAACAACCTCTTTTTGGTATGGCAGGGCGAACTGGACATAATGCTCGTAGCTGATCATGGTCCCGGAGGAAGTCGGGTCGGCCAGCCCGATCCTGGCTCCGACCTTGAAAGCCGACACGGCAAAACGAATAATGGTGTCTCTGGTCAGCCGGAGTAAACGATGTGCAAACTTCGGGTTTTTACGCAGGTCGCGCAAAAACCTGTCCGTGCCTCTTATTCCGGCAGCGGCCGTGAATGGACCCGATGTGGTCAGGTTGACGGGCACCTGGTCCCCGACTTCCTTGATCACGATGGCCGCTGCTTCGAGAAACAGGGGAAGACGGCCGTCAATCTCCGGGTCCGGCACCTTCAGGCGGTCGAGATCGGCTTCCTCGGTAACCGGAAACTCGGTCACGTAGGGGCTGTTATCTGGAAAGGCGAGGTGGCTGCCGATGGCCTCGGGAATACCGGTCAGGCCGGGACCGGTATTGATATTGTCGGCCCCGTATTTCCTCCATGCGGAGATCTGTCCCTCGGCCATCAGCCGGGCCGAGTTGTTGTACTCGCCCACGCTCACGCCGATTACCCTGGCTGCATGGTCGCTGATCAGCAGGTTGACCGGGATACGGTCGTAAGGCTTGCCGTTCACCGCGGCGATGATCCGTTCTTTGGATGTCATTGTCTCTTTAAACGATGAAGTTGTCATAATCATTGGCCCCCATAACCCGTCTCAAATAGTCTATTATGTCGATTGATATAATGAGCATATTTATCGCTTCTGTTTGCTCTGTCAAGAAAAAAACGGGCGCCTGAACCGTGCCGGGAAAGAGGAAAGGCAATGCGGCATAGAAAATGGAGCCGCCGAGGCCATGCCTTTCTACCTCATCGAATGGAGCGATTCTTCTTCGTACAAAAATCATAGCGACCGGCGGGCTCAAAATTTTCTGCTCAAAATTTTCTTGACAGGTTTTAGCAAGGGGCGTATTGATTGGCCACATGTTCATAATATCAATCGACATTGTTGCAATGTGAGGCGTCCAGATGGAAAAAACGTCCTGTAGAATAGCCCGAACAGCAGCCTTGCTGTTCGGAGGCTTTTTTCCTCCAAACCACTTTCGCCCCGGTTTGACCACGGACCCGGCTATGAAGATGGAAAACCATATGACATTGAATTCTTACCGATGGGTGGCAATAGGCGTGTTTTTGATTGGGGTGTTCCTTCTCTATAAGGGCGTCAACCATGCGGCGATTCGCTTGACCGCCTGCCCTTGTCAGCATGCGGCGCAACAGGAAGGCCGCCGGCCCGCTTCCGACGATGCGGCGGCCAAAAGCTACTCGGAAGTCCATGGAGAGTGTACGGGTCACAGCCATGGACCCGCAGCCAACGGAACCGGAGAGGGACCCCAATGACCAGGAGTTGGAAAATTACGTCTGTCTTTGCTTTGCTTGTGAGTACGGCCCTTTTGGTCGTTCCAAGGATATTTCCCGTTTGTGGCGTAACGGTGCAAACGGCCGGCGGCGCCATGGCCCCCATGCGCTGCTTTTACACCTTACAGGCGGAGTATCTCATGGCGCTTGCTTCACTGCTGGTTTCCGGCGCCCTGTTTTGTACCCTGGGGTCGGAGGCGAGGCGCCTTCTCGGACTATTTCTGGTGCTGCTGGGAGCAATCATAGTCGTTCTGGCGCAGCGTTGGACCATTGGAGTTTGCGCAGGCACTGAAGCTCCGTGCCATCTAACCCGTACTTTGACGGTCGCCGGGGGAGTCGCTCTGGTAATAACGGGTGGAATTTTGTCGCGCCTGGCATCCTCCGCCGACGCCTGATTGCATCGTCTCTTCGGCGGGATTTTCAACAGCGGGGCTTCGGCTGCATATGCTGCACATCATAAGACAAAGCTTGACCAGGAGATGGGCCCAATCGCTCTCGACCTTGCTCTCCGTGGCCTTTAGCGTTGGAATCCTTTTCGCTCTTTACCTGCTCTACCTGGGAGTTTCCTCCGGATTCGAAGCGACCGTCGGAAGGCTGGGCGCGGATCTTCTCGTAATACCGGCCGATGCCTGGGTTCAATCCGAAACAGTGCTGTTTACCGGTGCCCCGATAAATATGTACATGGATGCTAGCTTCGAAAAAAAAGTTGCCGGCATCCCCGGCGTTCGTTCGGCCAGCGCTCAGTTTTTTGCCCAGACCTTGAATGCCGACTGTTGTTCGCTTACCGAAGCCACGCGTCTCATTGGCTTCGATCCCGATTCGGACAGGTTGATCCACGCATTGCTTCAAAACGCAGGGAAAAGAGCGCTCGCCCCGGACGAAATCCTGATAGGCGCAAAGATCGACGGATATCCCGGCTCTCAGGCAATGGTCCTTAACAAAGTATTCAAGGTCGCGGCCGTATTGGAGCCAACGGGCGCCAGTCTGGACTACAGCATTCTCATGCCGATCGCGTCCGCGCGAAGGTTGGCCGAATCCAAGGAAAATCCCTTCATGCAGGTGTATTGGGAAAAATACGGGCAACCGGACCATTTGATTTCAGCCATTCTGGTCGAGGTTGATGAAAAATACGTCAAAGAGGACGTGGCCGGAAGCATCGGGAGCTTTCGGGAACTCAAGGTTATCGAGACGACGAGTGTTTTGAGGGACCTAAAGGTGCAGATGGAAACCCTCTTCCTCATTATCCTGGGAGGAGGTTTGCTCGCCATGCTTTCGTCGGTTTTAAACCTTTTCTCGCGGTTCTTCTGCATGGCCTGGGACCGAAAAGGCGAATGGGGGCTCTACCTTGCTCTTGGCGCCACTCGCCGCGACCTCAAGATATTTGTGATTGGGGAAGCCCTTATCCTCAGCATGGGAGGCGCCCTTGCCGGGATTGTGCTGGGATACGGCCTTTACTATGCAATTTTGGCATTGCTAAACAACCGGAAGGCCTTCCCATTCATCGAAGCTTCTTTTTCCGCGCAACTCCAGGGGATTATTGGCGCGGTGGCGATCTTTTCATTTATCGGCATAATCTCCGCCTGGTTCCCTGCAAACCGGAGCGCGGGAATAGAGCCGTCCGCCGCCATGGCCCTGGAAGATATCGATTGATTGGAGGCGCTTCACTTTGCTTCTTGAATCCGTCAATATTTCGAAAAGATATGATGGCCACGCCGTTCTGGAAAACGTGTGCATCCGGATCGAGCAGGGAGAGTCCGTGGCGGTTACCGGCGTTTCAGGATGTGGAAAATCGACCCTGCTGTCCATTCTGGGTTTGCTTTTGGACCCGACGGAAGGTGAACTCCTGTTTCTGGATAAGAAAACGTCGGGCTTGCCGGAAGATGAAAAAGCGCGGATCCGCAATTCTCGTTTCGGTTTTGTTTTTCAAAACCCACAGTTGATCGGTTCTCTTTCGGTTCTTGATAATGTGTTGGCGCCTGCATTTCTGGCCCGAAAAAACAATCTGCAAACCAGGGCCGAGGCCATACTGGAAAGTTTGGGCTTAAAGAACAGGCTAAAGCATCTGCCTTTTCAATTGAGTGTCGGGCAGAAGCGCAGGGTGGCAATAGCCAGGGCTTTGTTGCTGGACCCGGTAATAATCTTTGCCGACGAACCCACCAACGATCTGGATTCCGAGCGCGCGGCCCGGATCGGAGAGCTTCTATTTGAATTGCCGCTGAAAGGCAAGGCCCTGGTCCTGGTTACCCATGATTCCGCGCTGATTAAGAAAGCGTCCCGCACCGTGCGGATACAGGATGGAAGGTTGCGGGAGCTTTCGGTTTCGGCAGCATCGGAAAGAGAGGAACGGTAATGAGTTATCTGGACAGGGCGATACCGCCCACAAGGGAATCGCGGCTCAACCCGTGCATCACCTTCGGTGGAACAATTTGCGGGCTCGCCGGAAAAGGGGGGAAGGGATGCCTGCAAAGCGCCGAGCGGAGCTTTTCGCAGGGCTCCATCTGCCTTCTCATCCCCGCCCTGGCGATTATCAACAGTCTGCCCGACACCGCCGTTCTCCTGCACGGCGCGGCCGGGTGCGGAACGATCACCCACTCCCAGAACGGGGTCGTTCGATCGGGTTCGGCCGCACGCGTGGGAATAGTCAGGGACGTCCTCTGGTTTACAACGGCCCTGCAGGAGATGGACGTCGTAAACGGCGGCGAGAAGAAGCTCGATCAGGCCATCCGCGAGATCGACCGGGAGCACTCGCCCAAGTTTCTCGTGGTTGTTACCACCTGCGTGCCGGGAATCATCGGCGATGACGTAGACACCATCGTCGAGCGGATCGGACCGGAGATCAGGGCACGCATTCTGCCCGTGCACTGCGAGGGATTTAAAACGGCCATCTGGGCCACGGCGTATGACGCCGTCTACCACACTATCGGCCGCAATCTCCTTCAACTGCCCGAGGGTGAATCGGCTTCGCCGCCTAACCCCCGGCTCGTAAACCTCATGAACGTCTCCTCCATGGGCCGGCTGGACGAAGTGGAACTGGTGCGCCTTCTTCGCAACCTGGGGCTTGAGGCCAACATCTTTCCAGGATTCGCGGACCCGGGCAGTATGTACCGTGCAACGCAGGCGGCCCTTTCCATCTCAACCTGCCCGACCCACGACGACTATTTTTTCAAGCACCTTCACGAGAAATACGGCGTGCCCTACGTCATTCGGCATATGCCCATCGGAATAGCCAACACGTCCCTGTGGCTGCGGGATATCGCAGCGGCCCTGGGGCTCGCGGAAGAAGCCGAACGGCTCATCGAACGGGAAACCGCGAGCCTCGAATCGGCGCTTAAACCGTTTATCGACGCGTTTCGGGGCAAGCGGGCCTTTGTGTCGACCGGTGAAATCCGGGCCCTGGCCAACGCCTCGCTCCTGCTGGAATTGGGCTTCGAGGTCGTTGGGGTGCGCACGTTCCACCACGACGAGTTTGCCGAGGGCGAATACCAGAAGCTGGCGGCGGGCGGCAATGACTTCGTAGTGAACATCGCCGATTGCCAGCCCTTCGAGGAGGCCAATCTACTGCGCCGGCTGAAGCCGGACGTTTTCATGGGGCATGTGAACGGAAACTCCACCGCGGCGCGCCTGGGGATTGCAGCCGCGGCCATCTACCATGTCGGGCTGCACTACGTTGGATATCGCGGGGCCTTTGAGGTGGCCAGGCGTCTTTATCGGCAGCTAAAAAACCCGGCCTTCAACCGGCGCCTGGGTGAGCATGTTCGTCTCCGCTACAAGGAGGAGTGGTACCAGTGCGACCCATTCAGCTACATTCGTCACCAACAGGAGGCCGTCGATGCATAGCTTCATCGAAAGGCCCCGGTTTTCCTGTGCGTTGAGCGGAGCACTCATGGCGGCCTCCGCCCTGCCTGAAACGATCCCCATCCTGCACTCGGTGGCCGGTTGCGCCGGGAGCGTCGCCTGGACCCAACAGGGGGGGTCGGCGCTCCAGGTGGGCGGGCCTTGCGGCTGCCTGAGCGTTCCGGGGACGAACCTAAGGGAAAGGGAAGTGGTTTTCGGTGGCGCCGACCGGCTGCGCGAACAAATTGCCAATACACTGAAGGTCATGGAAGGGCGTTTTTTTGTCGTCCTGACGGGCTGCGTCTCCGAGGTGATCGGCGATGACGTGGATTCAGTAGTTCGGGAGTTTCAGCGGGAGGGCGTGAGCATCGTCGCGGCCCGCACCGGCGGCTTCCGGGGCGATTCCTATCGCGGTTACGAGGAACTCCTCAAGGCGCTCTTCCGCAATTATGTCCAGACTGCCAGGAGGAAGTCGCCCAGGCTCGTCAACCTGTGGGGTGTGGTCCCAGGCCAGGACGTGTTCTGGCGCGGAAACCTGGAAACGATACGACGGCTTTTGGAAGATCTCCGTTTGAAGGTCAACACATTTTTCACAGGGGAAGACTCCCTGGAAAGGTTGGCTGGCGCGGGTAAAGCCGCGCTCAATGTGGTGGTCTCCCCGCTATACGGGGTGGAAGCGGCGGAAGATTTCAACGATCTTCACGGAACAGAATACATTATCGCCCCCTTCCCCATCGGCCCCACGGCAACCCGCCGCTTTCTTGAGGCGGTAGCCGGGGCCCTGGACGCGAATGAAAAGGATCTCGAACGGATCGTTAACCGCGAAAGAGATCGGTACTACCGCTATCTTTCACCACTGACGGACGCCTGGAACGACTTCGACTTCCAGCGTTACGCGCTGGTCATAGGAGATGCCAACTACTCTTTTGCGCTGGCTGATTTTTTGGCCGACGACCTTGGCTGGCTGCCCGAACAGGTCGTGGTGACCGATGCTCTGAGGGAAGACCAGCGGGAAGACCTGGTCCGCAGGCGCTCCAGCCTGCGCGAAACCGAACACCAACTCATCTTCGAGAGCGACACATCCGCCATCCAGCGCCGCATAGACAAGCGATGGCTGCCCGTGGTCGCCGATTCCTACCGGGAGAGCTTTCCCTACCAGGAGACCTTTTCACCGGCTTTCGTGATCGGCAGCTCCCAGGATCGTGAACTGGCCGAACTGCTTCGCGCCGGATTTCTCTCGGTCAGCTTCCCCGTATCCAACCGGGCGGTTCTCGACCGCACCTACGTGGGCTATCGAGGTGGACTGCGCCTTATCGAGGATCTGACGGCCGTCATGGTGGCGACTCGCTGAAAGCGGATGCAAAATGAAAATTGCAATTGCGCTGGGTGAAGATGGCTTGACCCTTGCTCACTTCGGCCATGCCGAAAAGTTTGACATCTACGATGACGGCCACGGCCCGTTTCTGATGGCCGAGAGCCGAAAGAACAGCCCGCCTTGCGGCCGGGAAGACTCGGCGGCGCTAATGAATGCCGCGGCCCGGCTGATTTCCGATTGCGCGGCCGTCGTGGCCGCGCGGTTCGGTCCATGTGCGTTAAGGGAAGTGGGAAGCAAGGGGATATTCCCTTTCGAAATAGAGGGCATTTTGGATAAGAAGCTTTTGGAAGGTCTTGCCCGCTTGCGTGACCGTCTTGCCGGGGGAAGATCCAAACATGGAAGGAAAAATGACTCATGAAGGGCAAGATCAAGCAGATCGCCATTTACGGCAAGGGAGGAATCGGCAAATCCACCACCACCTCAAATATCTCGGCGGCATTGTCGCTTGCCGGCTACCGGGTCATGCAGATCGGCTGCGACCCAAAAAGCGACTCAACCAACACCCTGCGGGGAGGTCAGTACATCCCCACGGTCCTGGAGACTCTGAGGGAGAAGTTCCGCGTGACCGCCGACGAGATCATCTTTCAGGGGTTCAACGGGGTCTACTGCGTGGAAGCGGGAGGGCCTGCCCCCGGGGTCGGCTGTGCAGGGCGAGGGATCATCACCGCCGTGGAACAGCTCAAGCAGTTGCGGGTATTCGAAGATCTGGGCCTTGACGTGGTCATCTACGACGTCCTTGGCGACGTCGTTTGCGGCGGCTTCGCCGTCC
>Ga0326727_10028532_pt1 | contig 10140 bp, 14 predicted proteins | sample MB2enrmetagenome_FD_207643 | JGI IMG/M metagenome (GOLD analysis project Ga0326727, IMG submission 207643) | Lab enriched peat soil microbial communities from McLean, Ithaca, NY, United States - MB29MY | ecosystem: Environmental > Terrestrial > Soil > Wetlands > Peat | place: USA: New York...
GTTTAGCGCCTCCCGAGACTGCCCCCAGCTTGAAAATCAGCCACTTGCGCCACTAAAAAAATCTGGCCAAGGGGCGAATCTGCCAAGTCGGGCTAATGAAACAACGGAGCCGCTGCTGCCGGAGATCTAACCCGCGCCGGACGCGTTGTTCAAGGAGTGCGAGTCTCTGGATGCCGAGTCCATCTTTCGCGGGATGTTCCCAGAGGGCGTCAAGTTCTTCGATCTGCCGCTGCTGGAGCGCTTCCATCGGCGTCAGTACCACTTGGTCAGGCTTAGGGGATCGTTCCGTTTGGCCAAGCTGGTGCGCGATTATCGCCCCCAACTCCTGCGCAGCGAGTCGTGCCAAAACCCGCGAGGGCGAACGAGCATCGAACGCCTCTTGTTCAGCTTAGGCAACGACGTGTTTGTCGTCTATGACATGCCGGAACTGCTGGTGTATGCGCCGACAACGCAGGCCGCCGCCAAAGCCGCTGCGCACCTGAAGCAATACCGTAAACCCGCCTACAACAAGCCCGGCTTCAAGCTCATCAGCGTGAGTAGCAACACGCCCATCACGCAGTTGGTCACCGTGGACCAGACCGCCCCGCTGAGCGAAAGCGAATTGCGCCTGCATTACGGCGCTGACTTCCTGCTCTGGGAGGCGGAGTGGCTGGGGAAACTGCGTCACCGGCACAGCGGCGTGAGCATCCTGTTCGGGCCGCCGGGGACTGGCAAGACCAGTTACTTGCGAAGCTTGATGGCGCGGCTGATCGACCGCTTCACGTTTTACTACCTGCCGACATCAATCTTCGACGTGTTGAGCAGCCCCAACTTCGTGAAGTTCTGGATCGACGAGAAGGAGGGCGCTGGGGGCAAGCAGAAGATCGCCATCATGGAGGATGCCGCAGAACTGCTCCTGCCCCGCGACGAGAGCAGCCGGACGAAGGTCAGCAACCTCCTGAACATCGCCGACGGGTTTCTGGGCGAGCATCTGCGGTTGCATGTGATCGCCACGACCAACGCCCCGGTGCGGCAACTTGATCCGGCCCTGCTGCGACCGGGGAGGTTGATGGGGACACGGGAGTTCCGCCGCCTGACGCGCCCGGAGGCGCAGCGGCTGGCCGAGGCCAAGCAGTTGAGGCTGGCGGATCAGCCGGACTATTCCCTTGGGGAAATCTACTGCGGCGCGGTCGGCGGTCCAGTGTTCAACGCGGATCGGCAGGTCGGCTTCGCGCAGTAAGGACGGTCAACCATGCTGGAGATTATAGTTTTCATCCTGCTGTTCTATGTTGCTGCCAGTTGGCTCATGGGCAAACTGGCCAAACGGCCCGACGGCGGATGCAGGGCCATGACGTTTGGCTGTGGCCTGTTCTTGGCCGTGTTCATGACGGTGGTGTTCATTCGGGCCGTGACCGACCCCACGGAGGAATTCATGGCAGCCTTGGTCATCGTGCCGTGGATCGCACTGGGCATCATGCTCATCGTCAAAGCCGTGAAGGAACGATGAGTTGCAGCGAGCTTCCCATGCTTAACCGCCGAGTCGCAGTCCGGTGCGCCGATGGCGAACCCGGCTCAGAACGGCCCGAAAAGCCTGTCTCGAAAAACGTTCGTTATTCTGTACACCACTGGCCCCCGGTCGCCCGATGCGGATTTCCCAGTGTTCGCAGTCTTAAAAACCCATCTCCCTATTCATTATAGCATCAACTCATGTATCCCTTCGTTTGTGAGATATGACAACCAAGTCATCATCCCGGTTGGTCGGCTACGCCCGTGTCAGCAGTAACGGTCAGGAACTCCAACTCCAGCTTGACGCCCTGAAGAAAGCCGGAGTTGCCAGGGCAGATGTATTCACGGACAAGGTGTGCGGCGCGAAAGCGGCCCGGCCCGGCCTCGATGCGTGTCTCCAGCGGTTGCAGGCGGGCGACACCCTGCTGGTCTGGCGGTTGGACAGACTGGGCCGGTCCATCCGTCACTTGATTGACCTTGTGGAAGACCTCCACCGGCGCGGCGTGAAGTTCAAGTCGCTCTGCGATGGTGCCATCGACACGACGACCGCCAGCGGGGAACTGATCTTCCACGTCTTCAGTGCGCTGGCGCAGTTCGAGCGGCGGCTGATTCAGGAGCGAACTAACGCCGGACTCAAGGCTGCCCGTGCGCGTGGACGGCTCGGCGGTCGCCCGCCGATGCCCTTGGACGACCCCCGGATTCAGACCGCAAAGAAGCTCCACGCTGACAAGAGCATGGTCATCGCCGACATCTGCAAGACCCTTCAGGTCAGGAGGCCAACGTTCTATCGGTGGGTGGCCATCCAGCCACAGCCGACCAGTGCGGCGTGAGACTGGGCGGTTCCGGCGGCGATGGCCCAGCGCCGGACGGCATCCTCACCAGCGACCATCAACGGACGCGCCTTTGAGGTAAAGAAGATCAAGGCGAAAGGGCTTGGCCGTCGGAATCGTCCGCGAGTTGAAGATGCCGCCGTCCAGCGTCCACAGGGCGCTCCAACTGGCGGCGTGAAACCGAACGCTCCGGCTGCACTGGCACTGGTGCGGTCTGAACGAAATCTCGCGTATCTGGAGTTGCCGGACACGGACCCACAGTTCACGGGGTATGCCAGGCGGGAGGGCAACCGTGTCGGCTATGAAATCTCATCCAACTTGTCCTTTGTCACCTGCCATTTTCCTTTGTCCTTCTTCAGCGTGTAGGTGTTTCCAGAGGCGCTCAATCCCGCCTCATAATAACCGCCCTCCACCTCCACCTCCGTATCCGATTTCCACTGGATGCGGGTGACGTTAAAGATCAGACCCTGCCCTCCGGTCTTCTTGTCCAAAACCCCCTTGCCAGCGTCAGCCGTGCATTCCGACCGCTTCCGAACCGGCGGTTTGTTGTCGGCGAATCGTTTGATGAACTCGTCGGACGGGTCGCCGTAATTGTCGCCCACTGACAGGAAGTAAACCTTGGCCTTCTTCTGCTGACCCGAAACGTTATGGTCGAACTGCCACCGGAAAACTGCCTCGCGAATATCATCCTCCTGACGCTGACGCGCTGGGTCGGCTCCCACGCTCACCGAAGCGAAGGCCAAGAATAGAAACAGGCTGGTGATATTTCTCATAGGGAATCTCATAGGACTTTAATTGGGCCACGGCTGGTTCTCTCATCCCAGCCTGCTGCGGTGCGGCTGCTCGGGCAGTGTGGAAGCCGGGAGGTTAATCCTCCCGGCAATCTGGTTAGCGGTCATGCTTTGGCTTCGGTAATCGCAACTCAAACTGGCCGCCACTCCACGACTGAGCCGCCAGATTGACGCGGACGGTAATCGTGTCCGGCATCGTGTGGGAGTAGATAACCCACCAACTGCCCGCTTGAAGGGCGCTGCCAGTCTCCTTGGAAAGGTCGCTGGAGAACGTCAGGCGCACGCTCATTCCCTTGACCTCATCCAGGCGGCAAGAAACGCCGTCAATGCCTGCCCATCTCCCTCATATACCAGCGTCGTGGACCACTCTGGTTCCCAGTAGCTGGTCAATCCACCGAGATACTTGAATTTGTCGGCGCGGAGAACGGAGAGCACCTGATCTCCCCGATTGGTGTCGTAGCCCTGCGGAAAGAATATTCCCGGCTGGGAGAGACGGAGGCTCAAGCCGAAAGCGCAATGGCCTGTCGCAGCGAGTGCCACTGCAACAAGCGTGAGTACAGCATTCCGTTTCATACGCTTCATTGGACGGCAGTGGCGGCAAAATGCTCCATCGCCCAATGCCGCTTGGCTCAGCAAGGTATCGGCCCCGCCCCGCTGCTCAACGCCCAAAACCGTTCCAGCGCACGGACATGGCCGACGCGCTTGGCGCTGGTCACGGGTAGCGGCCATCGGCTCGTTGGCGGCAATGCCAGCGGGCCGTCCCGGCGACGCTGGCGCAGCGCCGGGGCAAGCCCGAAGCTCTCATCCTTCGGTCCCCGGAGAAGCTGAACGGCGACGCCGAGCCAAAACCGCTCGTACCGCCCAACGGATAACCCACCAAAGCATCTGCGCCGGAAAGACGAACAACGCCCAAAGCACCACGATGGCCAGCGGTCCAGTGATGGTGAGCAAAAGCAAACTGGGCAAATCCTTGACTCCCCTGCCAAAGACCTCAAAGCCATCATAGTGCCCGCTATAGGCCAATACCCCCAGCACCCAAAGCACGGGTGAGCCGATGGCCAGACACCAACCCAGAACGCGCAGGATGCGCCGCCACCAGACTCTGGGCCTGCGCGGCCTTGCGGGGCTAATCAAGCCTTGCTGCGTTATCGGGCAATCTGCTTTGTCCTGCATTTACTTATCGGTGCTCGTCCGGCATCAACCCATGCACCGGGAGCCTATTGGCTATCGGGTCTAGCCGTCAACAGTCCATCCGCCTCGCCCGACAGCACAAGCGCCCAAATGCCACCAGAGCGTGGGAGGGCATGGCGGATGGACTTGGCACTGGCCAACGGACAGCGGCCTCCGGCTCCGTGGCGGCAGTGACTGCGGCAGCCCTCCAGCGCGGCATCAGGCCGGGCCGTCCCGGCGAAGCTGGCCCAGCGCCGGGACGATCAGCACGAAAGCCGCAAGTTACAGAGGCGCGGCTTCGCTGTCCCAGCGGAAGGTCAAAAAGCCCTTGCCGTGCGCCAACACCGAGGCAAGATTTCGTGTAAATGAACGCACCGCAAAAGCAAGCCTCCGAGAGCCGTGCTGCGTCGGAAGACCAATCTAATAAAGCGCAGGCCGAGCAAAACCTCCCGGCCACGCTCGTACAGAAGCTATTCATCGTTGGGCTTTACCTTTACCTACTCTCGCTGGTTTGGCTCACGTTGAGCCACCACTGGTACGGGGTGCTACCGAAGTGGCTCGACCCGCATCAGGAACGGAGCCGCTGACAACATCGACATATTGTCCGCCGCGAGCACATTGTGTGACGCAGCGGGCCACCGCCGGGCCGCCCGGTGGCGCTGGCCCGACGCCGGGGCGGTCAGCACGGGGCCGCAGGCATCAGGGAGCGCCCGATGCGGAACCGCTGATCCTGTGGCGCGGGAGCCGGAAGGGCGAGCTTTTGGGCTAGCCGTTTAGGCCACGTCGTAGTCATTTCACGTCAAATCTGTGAACGACTGTGGACCTGTCGAATCAAACAACCGTCGCACGGCTCGCAGTCGGAGGCTCAAGCAAGCTGCGATGGCTGCAACGACGAATGCGAGCACCACAACGCCAAGCTTCCACGGAAAAGAAAGCGTCTTAGCGCCTCCAATGACGAGGGCCATGCCGCCGATGACGCCGATGCAAGAACGCCCCCTGTCACGCACCGCTTCAGCGTCGGTGTGAGCACGCCAAGGAATCAAAATGCGCCGCCAGCGCGCAACGAACTCTTGTGCTTGTGCGATTTTCATGGTCATAAAGGTGTCGAATTTGCCGAATGGGTGAGGTGAGCGACCGTCGCCGACAGCAACGGTGAAGCGCACGAGGCGCTTGCGAATTGCCACCCAGCGTTGAACGGGGAAGCTGGGCGGCTGTTCGGCTCCACCGATTCGTTAGGCCACTTCTTTTGCAATCGAAAGCTCATAACGCCGCGTCAATCCATCCGTGGAATGATACCAGTCTCCCACAAAAACAAAGCCATTCTTTTCGAGCACTCGTTGTGAAGGTCTGTTGTTTGCGAGTGTCTCGGCGCGGACTAAGCGGATGAACCCAATGAGCCTCACCCATGCAATGATACCGGCAACCGCCTCGGTGGCAAAGCCGCGCTGTCGAAAAGACGGAATGACTGAATAACCGATCTCACAACCGCGTTGAGGGTCTGGCAATCTCTTGAAACCGGCGTCGCCTACCAAACAATCCGTTTGAAGATCAATAATCGCCCAAGGCAGCCATTCTGCGGCTTGTGGCACTTTATTAAGCTGAACCAAAACAAAGGGAATCAATTCCGGGGCAACCGGCCATTCGGCGGGAATATTTGCCGCCAGTAGTCGCGCAAAGTCGGTTCGGCTAGAAGTGAATGCCTCAAGGAGCGGTCGCCCTAGCGGGACAAGCTTAAGTCTCTTAGTTGAAAGTGTCGTTTGCAAACGCGGGCGCGTCTAGTGGCCTAACCTTGGGATTAAGTCCAAATTCCTTGGACGTACTGAGAATCGCTTGTCATACCCGCCCCCAACCTAAACCGCTGCGCCGCAGGTGCAAGCAAAGTTCATGACCCAAAATAGTGAAATGACAAACGGGACACCCAACCAGCGGGACGCGGCGGTTGAGCCTCACGCTGGTCGGCCCGGTTTCGGGGGCGGCGCTGGCCCCAGCCTCCGCCTTTCCGGGCAGGACAGGAGAACAAGCCGAGCGGCTCCGCTCGACATCACGATCAATAAGCACCGTTCTCAGTTGAAGCCTCTGCCGCCGAACTTGGTGCTGCCGCCAGGGCGGCGTGAGGTTGGGCCGCTGCTTAGCGGAAAGGAGGCAGCAAGCACCTGCAACCGCCTCGGGCGAACCCGCTTGGCAGGTGGTGAAGGAGCCTGGAGTGTAATCCGTCACGCCAGCCAATTAGATGTCTTCTTGGGCGTTGCATTCCATGCGCATCATCCGAGCCAGGGCGCGGCTGTCCGAGTCCTCGGAACGGGAAAGGGCGTCGAATACTCCTTGGATGTCTGCGGCTGGCCGGTTCTGACCGAGCTTGAACTTGCCTTCAATGCGGGTGATGGGAATCTCGAAGGCGACGATGGCCTGGATGAGCTTGTCGCGGTAGTCGTCGGGAAGGTCTCCAGGCCATCGCCGCTCGAAGGACGCCTCGTAAGTCGATACCGTCTCGCACAGGAGAGAGACAACGCGTTCGTGCTCGGTGAAGACCGCCGGAATACCGTAGGCGTGGACGGCGGCATAGTTCCAGGTCGGCACGGCGGGCTTGGTCTGATACCAGGATGGAGAAATGTAACTGTGCGGGCCGTGAAAAACGGCGAGGGCTTCCCTGCCGGGAGCGAAATGCTGCCATTGCGGGTTGGCGCGAGCCATGTGGGCAACGAGCGTGCCGTGGCTCCCAGCATCAGGACGGTAAAGCATCGGCAGGTGGCTGGCAAACGGAGCGGTCCCGTCGTGAGTGATAAGCGTGGAGAAGCTGTGGCGCTGGATGAACGCCGTGAGTTTGTTGGCGTCCTCGACTCGGAAAGCGGGCGGAATATACATCGCAGAATTACGAGGGAGCGTTCACAAACGCCCAACCCCAGGGCAGTCTAGCCGCCATGCCCTGCGGCGCAAGCGTTCAAGTTCACGCAAGCTGTACGAGGGCAAGGGGGATACGCTGCGGTTGAACTGAGCCGTTGAAACCCCGGCGCACGCGCTGGCGCTCATCGGGGCGGCCAATCGGACTACCGCCGTGGGGTCGTAGTCTTCACGCCGGTCGCCCCGGCAAAGGGGGCGGATGCGTCTTTGGAGGCGGGGGAACGCTCTCGAAAGGATTGAAGCTATGCTCAACGCCGAGTGGACCTAATGCCGAATTCGGCATTGGGTTTATTGAACTAAAGCGCTTCGCGGAGAGTCTAGGTTAGAGGGACTCCTGCGGTGACTTTTCATAATCGAGAAGCTGTTCCTGCGTAAGCTTTTCGACGGAAGTCACCTTCAGACCCGACACTTTGGAAAGCGCGGCCTTAAGCTGATCGCCATCATAGGCCAAGAAGGAGCCGATCAATTTGTCGCCTTGTTTCTTGGTCCTGAAGTAGCCGATCTCGCCGTCCTGGCCTGAATACACGTGGATTCTCGCCAAAAACTCTGCCGGGGTTCTCGGCGAGAAATCACCGACCGGCTCAAATCTTACCGCCCACACGCCCTTGGAGGCGTCGAGATTGTTGAAGTCAATCAAGGATTCCTGCGGTGACTTTTCATAGTCGAGAAGTTGTTCCTGCGTTAGCTTTTCGACAGAAGTCACCTTCAGGCCCGGCACTTTGGCAAGAGCTGCCTTAAGCTGATCGCCATCATAGGCGAGGAAAGAGCCTATCAGTCTGTCGCCTTGTTTCTTGGTTCTGAAGTAGCCGATCTCCCCGTCTTGGCCTGAATGACATGAAGCGTACTGATGTATTCTCCCCAAAAACTCTCCCGGGGTTTTCGGCGAGAAATTATCCACCGGCTCAAATCTGACCGCCCACACGCCCTTGGAGGCGTCGAGATTGTTGAAGTCAATCAAGGACTCCTGCGGTGACTTTTCATAATCGAGAAGCTGTTCCTGCGTTAGCTTTTCGACGGAAGTCACCTTTAGACCCGACACTTTGGAAAGCGCGGCCTTAAGCTGATCGCCATCATAGGCCAAGAAGGAGCCGATCAATTTGTCGCCTTGTTTCTTGGTCCTGAAGTAGCCGATCTCGCCGTCTTGGCCTGAATACACGTGGATTCTCGCCAAAAACTCTGCCGGGGTTTTCGGCGAGAAATCACCGACCGGCTCAAATCTTACCGCCCACACGCCCTTGGAGGCGTCGGGTTCACCGATTTCAGCCTGCTGCGGCTGTGTTTGGTTTTGCGCATCCGTCATGGTTATCAGCGTCAGGCCAGCCAAAAGAGCAATGGCCAGCGCCAATCCTCGGTCTGTTTTATGGAATTTTGCGATCATACTTATCCTTTCTTTCATTTGTTGTTTGTCTTCCAGAATTCCGGCCAGACTTGGCCCCCGGACGGATTGGCCAAATCCTTCCAAAAGCTTTACAATGGTCAGGCCGTAAGATTCGTTCTCGCCCGTCCGCGCGTAGGAGAGCGCCAGCGCGTCGCACGCCAGTTCCCGGTCCAAGCGCAGACGGTGAAAGGCCAGCCATACCAGCGGGTTGAACCAGTGAATGATCTGCAACCCCAGCGTCACCCAGCCGGTCAGAATGTCGAGGCGCTTGATGTGCGCCAATTCATGTAGGAAGACATGGTGGAGTTCTTCGCGTGTAAAACTGGACACAAGTCCCGTTGGTAAGAGCAATCGGGGACGCACAAAACCAAACAGCGTCGGGCCTTTGATCGCCTCCGTCTCGATAAGCGTCACCGGTGTCCCGACACCCATTTGCGCCTTGCAATCTTCCAGCAATCTGAGCGTTGGTCCGTCAATCAACGGACGCTGCCGCGCCAGGCGGCGACGGAATTTGTATTGATTGATGACGGCGCAACTCACCAGAAAAAGAGCGCCTGCGGCCCACAGCCACGCAAGCCAGTGTCCGCTGGCTGAAGCTACTGCGGTGGCAGCCCCTTCGGCACTCAAAATAGGGGTATCCATCGTTTGGAGGGAAGCTGTGTCCGGCTGCGCGTGCTGCGCCACGGCGGGCATTTTCAAAACATTGAATAGGCTTGCCGAAGATGGGATTGTCCATGGCAAAGCCAAGCGCAGCAGAACCAGCAGCCACAGCGCGTAACGCCAGCGCGGTTTCAGATGCCGCCCGCAAAGCCATTGCGCCGCCAGCACCAACAAAATGAGAATCGAAGCCTCCCCCGACATTTTCAGCAAGCCGGGAAGATGGGAAAAGATGTCTTGCATAAAATCGGTTTAATCGGGGTTCTTGAGCAGACGCCGCAACTCGCGGATTTCATCGGGAGAAAGTTTGTCCCGTTGGACAAAGTGAGCGAGCATGGGCTGCAACGACCCGCCGAAAACGCGCTCCAAAAACGACTCGCTGGCGGAATCAACACACTCTTCCCGCTGGACCAGTGGGCGATACAGGTAGGCGCGTCCTTGCTTGCTGAAACCTAGGACTTTCTTTTTGACCAGCCGGTTGAGATAGGCTTTGGCGGTGCGGGGATGCCATGACGGGTCGGTTTGCCGCAAGGCGGCGATGATTTCGCCAGCGGAGCAGGGAGCCTGGGACCAGACGACCTTCATGACTTCCCACTCGGTTTCCGAAATTCGAGGTATCTTTCTCATGGCTTGATCTTCGCGATTAATATTGTAATCGTCAAAGATTACATTGATAATCCATAGCGGTCAACAAGAATTCTTTCGTCTTTTTTTGCTATCCTGTGCGCCAAAAAATAGCCACTTAGCGGGTTGAACAGGCAGGTCGCCGTAAGGCTGGTCCGAACTGTGCCAAAACCTCTCCAACTCATGCCGGTTTGACCGCTGGCCTGGCAAAACATCACGCTCAGGGCCGCGCATTATTTCTCCTGTTGGCGGCGCACGCGCTGGCGCTCATCGGGGCGGGCGAAGGGCGCTTCTCCGCGCACCTGGA
>Ga0326727_10028533_pt1 | contig 10139 bp, 7 predicted proteins | sample MB2enrmetagenome_FD_207643 | JGI IMG/M metagenome (GOLD analysis project Ga0326727, IMG submission 207643) | Lab enriched peat soil microbial communities from McLean, Ithaca, NY, United States - MB29MY | ecosystem: Environmental > Terrestrial > Soil > Wetlands > Peat | place: USA: New York...
GATACCCGTCAGCCTCCCAGGCCTTCAGGCCACCCGCCATCACTTTCACGTCCGAATACCCCCGAAGAAGCAGTTTGCCCGCTATCTCCTGGTCATAGGGTCTGCTTATCGAATTGCCATAGACCACTATCTTCCTGTCTTTGTCTTCCTCGGAAAACTTCATCAGGTAAACGATGTCGAAAAGGGTCATCGGCATATTGACCGCCCCTTTTATATGCCGCTTTTGGTAGAAATTGTTCGGCATGGCATCGACGATGACGGTATTCCCCTGCCGGTAACCCTGCATCACCGCGGAGGCGCTGATCGAGGGAATGGACTCCGGGCGCTCGGGTATCAGCGGGACTCCGTTGGGATTGGTCATATTGAATGTAATCGCCAGGATAACGCTGACCGCAGCAATGATCAGAAAGTCCAGCATTGAGAACCTCGACGCCCTCATCACCACGCTGGCCTCTTCTTCAATGATTTCCTGGTCTTTCATGAGCCAGTTGCGTATCTCGCTGACAAATTTCCTGGAAAGGTCCGGATAGTCCCGCAACAACTGGTCGAACTGTTCCTTGGTAAACACGATGAGCTGGGTTTCGCCAACACTTTGGACATTGGCGGTTCGTGGCGCCCCGGCCAGAAGCGCTACCTCGCCGAAGTGCTCGCCCGGTCCGCATACGGAAAGCTCCCTTTCGACACTGTTCTCATGCCTGACGAAAATCCTGACTTGACCCGAACCAACAATGTAGAACGCATCCCCCGGGTCCCCTTCCTTGAAGATCAGCTCGCCCGGTCCGGCAGTCCTGCTGCCGAGGGTCCGTGAAAGCACTTCGAGATCATCGGGAGGCAAATCCCGCAAAATCGAGCGCTTCAGCAAATCTATTCTGTTTTCGGGTTCGGCAAAGGTCATCGGTTTCTATTTCTTTTTGTGTAAGTCTTTCAATTGCTTTACAAACCGGTCCGGGTCCTGAATGACTCCTAAGTGGCTGAACAGCACTTTACCGTTTTCGGTCGCAATTATCATGGTGGTAGGTGTGGGCACGCCTTCCATCGAAACCGAGATTGACGAATCGTCGTCAATAAATACGGGGAAAGGCACCTTGTATTTCTTCTCATAGGCATCGACCTCGGCTTTCTCACTCCCCACCGCTATCGCAATAACTTTTACATCGGCCAATTTTGAGTCCGACGTGATTGTTTTGTATACATTGTTCAGTATTGGAGCGTTGGCGTGGCAATGCGGACACATTGCGCTCATAAACTCCACAACCACCAGCGAGGCCTTAATGTCGGAGACTTTGAACGGCGCCATTGTCGTCAGACCGAGATACTTCTGGGTCTGAGCGGAATCAGGGGCCGGAATCGTGAACTTTGCCGCGGGGAACTGCTGTTGGTCGGCAGAAACAGAAGGGCAAAACTGTAAAAGAATTAATGCACAAATAAAGCCCCAAAAACAATAAACTGCTCCTCTTTTTTTCATCTCTTTTTCTCCAATCGATGCTCTCGGCTCAATCCGTGGTCTTCCGGGCTTGCCGGAATCCAAAAGGACAAGATCACAGAGAATATTTGATGCTCTTGATTCCGTCAATGCCAAGATGAGCTGTTCGGTCCGGATTCTTTGACTAAAAAGTCTTTTACCGGACTGACGGTATCGGCCGAATCACCTTTCCGGAGACGAATAATCTCCCCACCAGAAACACTCTCGAGGGGAAGGAAAATTATTGTTCTGCTTGTTGATAACCTCTAAGTTAACAATTTCCAATCGAAAATCTCCGGCGTTCTTCCCGAAGTTTTCGGACCTCACGCGTATTGTGTTTACTTTTTAATTTTCAGTTCAGTTCGAGGCTGCTGCTATTCCGTTAAAGTTAACCTACACCCTATGAAGGAGACACGCCCCGCCCTCACGGAGTGAATTCAAAGCCCCGCCCTCGGGTGGGGCTTTTTCCCTTTTTTGGAGTCCGGCAATGGTTCGAATCGGGATACTTTCTTCGAAATCGCACCGGAACCGGTGACCGTCCGATAAGCGGCTCTCTGATTTCGATCGGCCATATTAATTATCGGTCATCTTCACTGAAAACTTCAATCACACTTGCTGTGCGGGCTATCAATGACCGAAGAAATACCCTCCGGACTGCGGCTGAATTTCCTCGGCCTTAATAAACCGCGATTTTCGAACGGACGTCGTTTCACTTGAAAGACGCCGGCTGCTCAGGGGCTGGAATCAGTCCCGGGAAAGTTTAAACTTTGAAAAACGCCTTCGTGTTTGCGCCGCATACCGGGCACACTCCCGGCGCGTCTTTCTCTGCCGTATAACCGCAGATCTTGCAAATCCAGTAGTCCTGAACCGGAAATTTATCCGGATCGGCAAGTGCTTTTTTATAAAGCTCCGCGTGCACCGCTTCCACTTTATTTGCCTGGTCGAAGCTTACTTCGGCGGACTTTTTCCCCTCTTCTTTCGCATGGGCTATCATTTCCGGATACATATTCTTGAATTCATGAGTCTCGCCGGCTATCGCATCCTCGAGGTTTTCCTTCGTGCTCTTCACTCTTCCGGATGTGCGCAGGTGTTTGAGTGCGTGGATGGTTTCCGCTTCGGCGATGGCGCGGAAAAGCTTTGCCACCCCATGCAGAAATTCATCTTCGGCCCTTTGGGAATAGGCCAGATACCTTCTGTTCGCCTGCGACTCGCCGGCAAATGCATCCATGAGATCCTTCTCGGTCTTTGACATCTCTTGCTCCATGGTTTTAAGTGATAGTGGGTTAAATCTTCCCGTCCGGACGGGAACATGCATCAGACCGCAAAACTTCGGCCTTTCCTATTACGATCCATGGTTATTTCAATTCGGAACTCCGGTTAATAACAGCAGATAGCGCTAAAAATAAGGAGGGGCCGTGTCCATGTCAAACATGCCATGCGGCCACTCAATTTTAGTTTGACCACGATAAGGAAACATGTAATCTTTTGTGCTCTTTTCGCTAAAGCAAAGCCGCATACTCATTCATACTCTCATAACGCCCCGATAGTTCAAGCGGCCCTGGCAATCGGCAGTTATTTCAATTTTTCTCTTTCGAAGAACTTTATCGTCCTTAATTTCACACTCAGCAGGAGGGTTCAAGGCTATGAGTTCACCTTTTCATCCGGGAATGAGCCGGCAATTGACTGTGATCACTACTCCAGATGACTCCGCCCGGCGGTTTTATCCAAATCTGCCGGACGTTTTCGGCACTCCCTGCCTTGGAGGACTGATGGAGCGCGTTTCAGCCGAGCTGATAGACGAGCATCTCAACCCCGGCGAACAATCCGTCGGTATATCGATGGATCTGAAGCATAGCGCCGCCACACCGATCGGTATGTCGGTTCGGGTGCGAACGGAAGTCGTCTCTGTCGAGGGCAGAAAGCTCACCTTTAAGCTGGAGGCATTTGACGACGTGGAAAAGATCGGGGAAGCAAACCACGAACGTTTCATTATCGTGGCAGACAAGTTTAACGCAAGAGTGGCCGAAAAGGCCAAAAAGGTATAGGGCGGCAGGCTTTGGGGGCAGAGAGACCAGGCTCATGAATCCTGCTTTAGGGTCTAACCGCCTCTGCGGAGAGGTGCATGATGTCGTCAAAATTAGGCTTTATTTTCAATCCGGCGAGCATCGCCGTTATCGGGGCTTCGGATGATCCACGAAAATATGGTCACGAAATTTTAAAAAACCTGATCGAGTGCGGCTTTACGGGTGCGCTTCACCCGATAAACCCCAGGACTGAACGCATCCTCGGCTTGAATTGCTTCAAAAATGTCAAAGAAATCCCGGGGCCCGTTGACCTGGCGCTGGTTATAGTGCCGGCAAAAATAGCCGCCCAGGCCATTCAGGACTGCGGCGACCATGGAGTAAAGGGCGCAATTGTGATCTCCGGGGGATTCAGCGAAGCCGGTCCGGAAGGCGAACAACTCCAGAAGAAGCTCGCCGAGGTTGCGGCCCTGAACGGGGTTCGTCTGGTCGGGCCGAATTGTCAGGGCGTAAACAACCCGTATCATCCTATGTGCGCCACATGGCCGCTTCTCACGCGAAAGGGGCGCGTTGCCGTAATCAGCCAGAGCGGCACCGTCGGTGCTGCAATGCTCGACTGGTTCCAGGAAGATGAACTCGGGGTGTCCGGTTTCGTCGGCCTCGGGAACCGCGCTGACATAAATGAAGTGGAGCTCATCGAGCACTATGAATCCGACCCCAACACAAAAGTGATAGCATGTTATCTGGAAGGCATAAAAGACCCGGAGCGGTTTCGAAAAACACTTGAAGCAGTCACCAAGCCCATCGTCATGCTCAAATCGGGACGCACTCCCCGAGGCCGTATAGCGGCAGAATCCCATACCAAATCCCTGGCCGGCGCCGATGCGATCTATTCATCTCTTTTAGACCGCTACGGCATATGCCGGGCCGAAACCTTCGAAGAACTCTATGATTTTTCAAAGGCCTTCGCCTACCTAACCCCCCCATCGGGAAACAGGATCGTCTTCGTAACGACTTCCGGAGGGGCAGCCATTCTGGCAACAGATGCGGCCGAAAGAGAAGGACTTTACACGGCGCCTCTGTCTCCGGAACTTTCTGAATCTCTGCGCTCGGTCGTGCCGGCCCACGCGATAAGAGCCAATCCGGTCGACCTCACCGGAGATGCGACCTCCGAGATGTTCAAAAGTGTCATCGATATGGTGAAGCAGGATTTCGATACAGTAGGAGTGGTCTTCGGCGACCCGATCCGGAATGCCTCCGAAGCGGTCACTCAGGGTGAAAACGAGCTGGTGATATTCATGGGAGGGGCGGACGTCGAAAGATCGGAAAAACTCAAAATGCAGCGCAAAGGTGTTCCGGTTTTCCCGACACCGGAACGCGGCATTTTGGCGCTTTCTCAACTCGTTCCGGCCTCATGCAGGGGGGAAAGGGCAAAGTATACCATCCCCGAAGCATCGGGACGCTCTCAGATGGAGCTTTGCGAAAGCTTCGAATTCCTGGAGGACAAAGGCTTCGAGTGCATTTTTGCCCGTCCGGCCGCAAGTCCGGGCAAGGCGGTACACCTTGCGCACAGGATGGGCTTCCCGGTGGCGCTCAAAATCGATTCACCCGACATTCTCCACAAGTCGGACTGGGGCGGTGTGCATCTCAACATCCAGTCGGCCGGGCAGTTGCGGCAAGCCTATGACAAAATGCTGGAGGAGGCCGCGCGCAAGTTTCCTGCCGCTCGAATAAGCGGAGTTGTGGTAAGCGCCATGGCGGCGCCCGGACTTGAACTCCTTATCGGTATGAGCAGAGACCCCCAGTTTGGCCCCGTAATCATGTTTGGGCTCGGGGGAGTAACCGTTGAGCTTTTCCGCGATATCTCGATGCGCCTTCTGCCTATGACGAGGCAAGATGCCCGCGCAATGATTTCTGAAATCAAGGGAGCAGCTCTGTTGAAGGGTTTTCGGGGCCGTCCGCCTATTGATGAAAATGCGCTTGTGGATGGAATTATGAGAATGGCCGCCATTGCCGAAGAGCAGCCGGAAATTCTTGAAATGGACCTGAACCCGGTTATAGCCTATCCGGAAGGCATGCTGGTGGTAGATGCCAGGATATTAAAAGCATAACGTGGTCTAACCTGGACTCCCATGGCAAGAACCATTGGAGATGTTTACTTTTACTATGGTTCATTGTCCAATTGGCCAGGAAGGAACGCAAATGGAGAAAATAAGCCTGAACAATTCTTGTATGTGTGAGGGGCGGGAGTTCGCCAACCTTGAAAGGTTATGCCGGAAGACATCGTGCTACATCTGCAAAGATGGAAACTGGGAGCCTGACAACAGAATACCCGTCCTCTAGCCTCTTCGATTTGGTCGGAGGGCCTTTTAACCTCTGCCGGATAAAGCGGCTGAGAAAGATAACAGCCGGAGGTCAACATGGCGCTTCCGGCTTTTCGTATTTCAGGCCGTGAAGCATCGGTGCATTCGCCGGGGCCGAGTTGACAGTACCGTACTGCCGATCTCCGATCAGGTGGCGTCAGAAATCCTTGCAAACTCTTATCGTAAACCTTAGAAGACAACTGAAGAACCTGACTTCCAGATCACGAGGCAAACGAACAAAAGCCGTTGTAAAGAGATTTATGTTATGCCTGAGCAATCATCCACAAAGGGCGGGCTCAGAATCGCGCTGGTTTACGCTGCCGTAGGGGTGCTTTGGATCGCTTTATCCGACCTGGCCGTGGAGCTGCTTTTGGGCAGGTCCCATACGGCGGAGGTTGTACAAACCCTGAAGGGCTGGTTCTTCGTATCCATATCCGCCCTGCTCGTCTATTTGCTCACCAACCGGACGATCTCTTCCATCAAACAGTCTGAAAAAGCCCTGCAGGAGAGTCAACACGCACTTTCCACGCTGTTCGAGAATCTTCCGGGAATGGTTTACCGATGCGGGGGAGATCCGGACTGCCGGCTCGATTTCGTGAGCCCTGGAGCTGTCAAGTTAACAGGGTATTCAATAGCCGACCTGAGCCTTAAACGAAAGCTGACCGATTTGGTCCTGCCCGAGGATCGCGAGATGGCCAGGACCAAAATTCTGAATGCCCTGGACACAAGAGCGCCTTTCAAGCTCGTCTACCGGCTCCAAACCGCCGACGGCCGCATTAAGTGGGCATGGGAGCAGGGTCTTGGCCTTTACTCGGCACAGGGCGATCTCATCGCGGTGGAAGGCTTTGTGGCGGATATCTCCGAGCGAAAGCGCATCGAGGAAGCTCTCAAAAGGTCCGAGGAAGCCTATAAGGTCCTCGTTGAAGGCACGTCTGACGCTATCCTCATGGTAGACGTCCACCGCAATATTGTTTCCGTCAATCAGGCGCTCCTGGACCTTTTCGGCTACTCAAGACAGGAAGTTATCGGGAAATCCGTCAGGATTCTGCATCCTTCCGAGGACAGCTACATAGATTTCGGCGACCTGGCCTATCCGGCCATTGGACATGGCCCCCTCAGGCTCGAATGGGAATTAAAGAAAAAAGACGGAACAATCTTCCCGGTCGAGGGCGTCTATTCGGTAATCATGGAACCGGAAGGCGAGATCGGAGGTCATGTCGGAATATTGCGGGACATCACCGAACGCAGGAAAACCGAACGGGAACTGCGCGAATACCGGGAGCGCCTTGAAGAAATGGTCCATGACCGCACAAAGGAGCTTGAGGAGGCGCAGATCGCCCTTGTGCAAAAAGAGAAGCTTAAGACGCTGGGCGCCATTGCCGCGGAAGTCGCGCACGAGATCAGAAACCCCCTTATGTCGCTGGGGGGCTTTGCACGGCGGCTCCAGAAGAAATATCCGGATTCTCGGGAAGCTGAAATCATACTTCGAGAGTCCGAACGACTTGAAACGATCCTCAACCGGATGAATGATTACCTGCGCCCTGTGGATATGAAGCCGCGCGCATGCCACGTGAACGCCATCCTCAGTAATTCAGTCGGCCTGCTCGCCTCGGATCTGGAAAGAGACCAGGTAAAGGTGCAACTCGATCTCTATCCGGACTTGCCCCCAGCCCACGTCGACCCGGCAATCCTTACCCAGGTATTTGTCGTAATGATTCGAAACGCCGTGGGAATGATGGACACTGAAAAAGAAATAACCCTCAGGACATACTACGGAGAACACAACGTTTTTGTAGACATGATCAGTTCAGCTTCGGCAAAAAAGCTGATGGACCCTGAACTCATGCTTTCGCCTTTAGAAGACGGTCCAAAATGGACGGGGATCTCTTCCACATTCAAACTTCTCAAAGGAATGGGCGGGGCGCTTTCCTTCACCAAACGAGACTCGAAGGCCGTCTTCACTGTTTCTCTTCGCAAGAGCCATCAACATCAAAAGACTGAATAATTAGTGTTCGTCAGTCTCGCCCCTTTGGGCTCCAGAGTTTCGATTTCAGCTTTTCCAGAAATACGAGGGACTCCATTCTGCGCTTGTTTATCGACCGTTGCACCCTTTTGACTCGAAGAAGGAATTGATTCCTGAGACTTCTCCTGCTCTTCCTCCCCTCTTCGATCAGCTCCAGCACCTGCGCCGGTTTCTTTCCCAGTTCCCTCAACTCCTTTTCCGAGAACTTTTTCATCAGGCGGTTGAACTCAAAACTGTCGCGCCAGTAATGCAGCACCTCCGCGGCACATGTTTTGATCTCCATTCCGCGGCTCTGAAAAATGTAAGTATAAGCCGTCTGTTCTACCCACATCATCTTGAAAGGCACGGCTATTGAAAGCAAATCGCACGTCCGCAACACCTCTTCCAGCACGCTCGGATCCATTGTGGACGGCAGCCCCAGAATGCCTGCGTTCACCATCCAGAGCGGCCCCCCGGGGGCAACCGGAAGGCCGGCCTCTTTCATAACTGCTTCATCGCTTAATACGCTGAGATATTCCGGGAAAAAGTTTTTTGATAAATCATGCTCCCGCTCGTACATTACCGCATGGCCACCCCGGAGGAATTCGAATATCCTGTCCGGCCCTTCCATCCAGAATGTATCGCTGTCCACATAGACCAGATGGCCCTCTCCGGGGGTGAACAAATCCCTGAGCAGCTCTATTTTCATTCGGTGGTTGAATCTGTACGGCCCCTGCCATGATTTGATCCGTCGCTTGCTGAGCAACACCGGCTCAACCGGGAGATTTTCAAACTTCCCCGGTCTGTCCGTATAGACGAGGATTTCCCCATCAAAGGGCATTTTGCCGGCAAGCGATGAGATGCTCAGCACCGCTTGCCTATAAAACTCTTGTCCGCCGTGGACGAGGTATACGAACCGGACTCGGTCTTTCATTTGTATGCGGTTCTCCACTCTGGGGGCCGATCCACAATATCGCTGCAAAGTTTTTATAGTCAGCGCATGCCGGCCCGCGGTTCACCTTATTATTGCAGGATAGTCAGGAATTCAAGCGGTTATTCGGACTGCCGGGCATGTGGCGCATGGCAAATCGCATGCGACCCTTCATGACCGTGCAGGGTGTGATCTATGATTACAAGGCGAAAACCGGTGCTTATTTTTCCCGAACATATTGAGTAAACAGGCCGACATAACTAGTTTCGCATCAGAGATGCTTTTTGCCGGAAATGCAACCTGTAAATTTCTAAAAGCTCTACAGGGCGATAGAAAATTTTTTCGGTCCACGGAAAGGAGAGTTTAAAAATGGATTTCCAGATGCCTTCTCAGTTTATCGAGAATCTCGACGACTTTGAACAGTTCCTGTCCGCGCGGCTCACACCGAACCTGTCAACATGGTATGCGCAAAAGGAAATCCCGCGGGATTTTTTCCTGGGACTGGGAGCCGGGAACTGGCTTGGGTTTGAACCGGACGGGAACGGATACCGGCAACAGGCGGCTCTGAAACAGGCCATCCTCATGGAACATCTGAGCGCCGTTTCACCTGGCGTAGGCGTGGCCGTGCTGGCTCAAGTCTCATTAGGCGCCATGGGAATAGCGCTTTTCGGAAACCAGACCCAGAAAAATCAGATTATTCCTCGCGCGGCCCGTGGAGAAACCCTCCTCTGTTTAGGAAATACGGAGCCGGGCGCAGGAAGCGATGTCGCAGGGATAGCCTCGACTGCGGAAAAAGTGGATGGCGGATGGCTGCTCAATGGAACAAAATCGTACGTGACCAACGGTACCATAAGCGACCTTGTCCTGGTAACAGCGGTCTCGTCGCCTGAAGCACCCAGGAACAGCCGCATTTCGATGTTTCTTGTCGATCTTTCATGGAAAGGCATTTCCCGCTCTAAGCTCCACAAAGAGGTCTGGGTCCCGTCCGACCTCACCCGCATCCAATTCCGCGATGTTTTCGTACCGGAGTCAAACCTTATCGGCAGACAGGGGCGCGGCCTCCAGCAGGTGCTGGAGATATTCTCGAACAGCCGCATTACAATCAGCGCGCTGACATTGGGCACAGCCGAAGGAGCGTTTCGAACCGGTATTGAACATGCGAAAAAACGAAGGGTTTTCGGTCAGCGGGTGATCGATATGCAGGCAAAGTCATTCGAAGCGGCCGATTTCTACAGCAAACTCGAAGCCGTTCGGCTTACACTCTGGAAAACATGCTGGGAAAAGGACCAGGGGCTCGATTTCAGGCTCAGCGCGTCGATTGCCAAATACCTCTCGGTCGACCTGGCAAGGGCTATAGGCA
>Ga0326727_10028534_pt1 | contig 10139 bp, 11 predicted proteins | sample MB2enrmetagenome_FD_207643 | JGI IMG/M metagenome (GOLD analysis project Ga0326727, IMG submission 207643) | Lab enriched peat soil microbial communities from McLean, Ithaca, NY, United States - MB29MY | ecosystem: Environmental > Terrestrial > Soil > Wetlands > Peat | place: USA: New York...
GTGCTACGGCAACGCCATGCCGTTCGCGCGCAGACATGCCCATGGCGAGTCCCTGGAGGGCCGTCTGTGGCACCAGGTGCCGGCCCTGCTGTCCCTGCACCGGATTGGCATCGCCGTCCGCCTGCATGTTCTGGGGGACTTCTACAGCCTGAGCTACGCCCGATTGTGGTGTCACCTGCTGGCGGCGTGCAACCGTCTGCATGTCTGGGGCTACACGGCACACCCGGAAGACAGCGAGATCGGCGGCATCCTGGCCTGGATGAACGAGCTGTTTCCCGACCGCTGTGGGATCCGCTTCACCGTCGAGCCGGGCTCGCCGCTTGGGCCGCTGCAGGCGACCACCTGCTGGGAGCGGCCGCACGCCTCGGTGATCGCCGACGGCCAGGTCTGCCCGGCGCAGCTCGGCGCCACCGAATGCTGCGGCACCTGCGCGCTTTGTTGGGCCAGGCCGATGCTGGGGCGGCGCATCGTCTTCCTGGGGCACGGCATGGCCGGCGGCCGGCATCGGCGCCGCGGGCAAGGCGTACTGCTGTGAGCGGAGAACCCCTGAGCATGAAGGCGCCGGCCATGGATAATGCTGGGCCCGCCTGCTACCGGGTGGCTGACTTGGCGCGCCGATGGGCGTGCAGTCCGTCCACCGTGCGCAACCGCATCGCCGACGGCCAGTTGCGCGCGATCCGTATCGGCGGCACCATGATCCGCATCCCCATCGCCGCGGTGCTGGAATACGAGGCCGCATGCCAGACCGTTCAGTCCGAGACGCAGAACCCCGCCTCTGCCGCGTCGCCGGCCGAGAAGCTTGGCACATCCGATACCGCAGCCGTCGCGTCTCTACGGGATGCGCGGATCGCGCAGCGGCTGTTGCGGCTTTAGCCCGGTTCAAGGAGCGTCTGTCCGCCCCGCCGCAAGAGGCGGTCCTGACGGTGGGCGCCGTTCTCGAGCGCTACCTCGCCGACCGCGAGGACGCCGCCATTCCCGGCCTGCCTCGGCTGCAAACCGCTCACAAGGCGCTGCAACGCCGTCTGGCCGATACACTCCCGGCGCACCTCGCTGCCGCTGCTTGCCGCCTTTATGCGCGCGGACGGGCAGCCGATGGCGTCACCCCCAGCACCGCCCGCACCGAGCTACAGGCACTCACGGCAGCGCTCCGCTGGGCTGTCAAGAAGCGGATGCTATCGGCCATGCCGGAGCTATGGCTCCCGCCGCGGGCGCCGGCCAGGGAGCGATGGCTGAACCGGGAGGAGGCGGATCGGCTGGTTGCCGCCTGCCGGGCGCCGCACGTCCGGCTCGCCGTCCTGCTCGCCCTTAACACCGCCTCCCGGATCGGTGCCGTCCTCGCGCTGACGTGGGATCGGGTGGACCTGGAGCGGCGGCTTATTGACTACCGGGAACCCGGCCGCGCGCCCACCCGCAAGCGCCGGGTCGCCGTCCCGATCAATGATACGCTCCTGGGGGCGTTGCGCCAGGCTGAGGCCGTCCGGACATGCCCGGCCGTGGTTGAGTATGCCGGTGACCGGATCGGCTCGCTCAAGCACGCCTTCCGCGATGCCGTCGCGCGAGCCGGGCTGGATGGGATGGTGACGCCACACACGCTGCGGCACACGGCGATTACCTGGATGGTTCAGAAAGGCATCCCGCTCTGGGAAGTTGCGGGCATCGCCGGGCTGACGATCCAGATGATTGAGGACACCTACGGCCACCATCAACCTGAGCGCCTGCGCACCGCCGCCGCTGCGCTTGGCTGACCCAGTTCATATGAACTTTGGGTAGGTGTTGCCCTCGCGGCTAAGCCATTGATTACATTGGTCGGGGCGAGAGGATTCGAACCTCCGGCCCCAGCGTCCCAAACGCTGTGCTCTACCAGGCTGAGCTACGCCCCGCGACCAGGCCGGACCCTATGGAAGCGGCGCCGGCAACGCAAGAGGTTGAAACACTCACGGCGCGTTGCCGAAAACCCGCTGCAGCACCTGGTCGCCCACCCGGATATCCAGCCGCGCCGTGGTGCCGGCGGCCAGTTCCAGCGTTGCCCGCACCGGGCCGTGGCTGTCGATCACCGCCAGGCTCTCGGGCACGGTGTTTTCGGCAATGCTGCGGATCGTGCCGTCGGCGTTGATGAACACCATGTCGAGCGGCGCGATGGTGTTCTTCATCCACATCTGGCTCTCGCGCGGCTCGCCCCAGTCGAACAGCATGCCCCCGTCCGGGGCCACGCTCTTGCGGAACATCAGGCCGGTGACCTGCTGATCCGGCGTCAGCGCCATTTCCACCTGAAAGGCGTGGCGCACGCCGGCGTGGGTGACGATCACCAGGGGCTCCTTCGGCAGGTCCGGCTGCGGGCCGGTTTGCGCGGCCGCGGGAAGGGCCAGCAGCGAACCGGCGAGCAGCGTGGCGAGCAGGGTGCGGCGGGTCATGCGAACAAGGTCTCCTTCAGTGCCAGTTCGGCCAGGCGTTTGATGTCGTCCCGCACCTCGCCCTCGCGCGGCGCATCGCGGAGCGTGGTGAACCAGTGCTCCGGAGGGTTGCGGCCGGCGGCGCGGTTGTAGGTCAGGCCCCGCAGCACCGCCTCGGCCTGAGCGGTGGTGCGGGCGGGAATCGGGAGCGCGTTCAGCGCCGCCCAGATGCAAGCCCAGCAGCGCCCGACCGTGTACGGGTTGTAGCCGCCGCCGCCGACCACGACCAGCCCGGGTGCGAGGGGAAGGAGCGCCGCGGCCACGTCGTGGTGCGCGTTGTTGGACAGCGCGAGTCGCGACAGCGGATCCTCCTCCAGCGAGTCGGCGCCCGCCTGCAGCAGGATGGCCTGCGGGCGGCGGGCGCGGATCAGCGGCAGCACGGCCTGCTCGACGAGGTGGCGCAACTCGGTGTCGTTGAAGCCGCGCGGCACCGGGAAGTTGCGGGCCGCCCCACCGGCGCGGTCGTCGGCCCGGCCGGTGAACGGCCACCGTCCCGCCTCGTGGATGGAGATGGTGAACACCCGCGTGTCGTCGTGGAAGGCGTCCTGCACGCCGTCGCCGTGGTGCGCATCGATGTCGAGGTAGACGATGCTGTCGAGGCCGGCGTCGAGCCAGGCCAGCATCAGCAGCACCGGATCGTTCAGGTAGCAGAAGCCGGCGGCGCGGTCGGGGCGGCCGTGATGGGTGCCGCCGCCCGGGGCATGCACCACGCCGCCGGCGGCGGTGAGCTGGGCCGCCAGGATGGCGCCGCCGGCGGAGGTGGCGGGGCGGCGGTAGATCTCGCGATACACCGGGTTGCCGTCGGCGCCGATGCGGTAGCGCTGCCGGTCCTCGGGCGAGACCCGTTGCGCCGCTTCGGTCCGCTTCAGGGCGGCGAGGTAGCCGGGATCGTGGAAACGGGTGATCTGCTGGTCGGTGGCCATCGGCGCCTCGACGGCGCAACCCGGGTCCAGCCACCCCATGGCGCGGATCAGGTCGGTGGTGGTGGACACCCGCGGGATGGCGAGCGGGTGCTTCGGGCCATAGGTCGAGTGGCGATAGATTTCGGATCCGATGTAGAGCGGGCGCGGGCGGGGATCGGGTGGCATCCGCCTGCGATAATCACGGCCGCCCGCCGCCGGCAAGAGCCGGCACGGGAGGTGGGTCAGGACGGCGAGGGCAGCACGGTGGCGACGATGCTGGCGTCCAGCGCCTCGTACTGGTCGTAGCCGATGGTGGCGTAGAGCTCGGCGCGGGTCTGCATGCGGCCGAGCATCGCCTGGGTGCCGCCGGTGGCCTTGATCGAGGCGTACAGCTCCTGCTGCGCCTTGGCCGCGACCCTGAGCGAGGACACCGGCCAGATCACCATGCGATAGCCCATCGCCGCGAACTCGTCGGCGGTGAAGTGCGGGGTACGGCCGAACTCGGTCATGTTGGCCAGCAGCATCACCCCGGGCAGGCGGCGCGCGAATTCCTCGAACATCTCGCGGCTGGTCAGGGCCTCGGGGAACACCGCGTCGGCGCCGGCCTCCAGGTAGAGCCGCGCGCGGGCCACGGCGCCGTTGAGCCCTTCGGCGGCGGCGGCATCGGTGCGGGCGATGACGACCAGGTGCCGGCGCGCGCGCACCGCCGCGGCCACCTTAGCGGCCGCCTCGCGCGGGTCGGCCAGCTTCTTGTCGTTCAGGTGGCCGCACTTCTTCGGCAGCAACTGGTCCTCGATGTGCACGGCGGCGGCGCCGGCGTCCTCGAAGCAGCGCACCATGTGCATGACGTTGAGCGCCTCGCCGTAGCCGGTGTCGCCGTCCACCAGCACCGGCAGCGCCGAGGCGCGGGCCACCTGGCGGATGAAGAACGAGACGTCCTCGATGGTGATCACCCCGAGATCGGGCAGCCCCATGGAGGCGCTCATCGCCGCGCCGGAGAGATAGAGCGCCTCGAAGCCGGCGGCCCGCGCCTGAGCCGCGGCCATGCCGTTGTGGGCGCCGGGGATCGGCAGGATGCCCGGGCGCTCGAGCAGCGCGCGGAAACGCAGGCCGGCCGGCTCGGCGGGAAGCGCATCGGCGAGGAGGTAGGTCATGGCGGCGTCTCCCTCATGGCAGGAACCCCGGATTCGGTTTCCTGGCTCGAACCAACGGGTTATTCAAGGCGCCGGAAAGGACCCACGCGTTGTTGAAACGGCTGCCAATACGGCTGCGATCGGTCGCTTACGCCTTGCGCGGCGGATTTCTGGTCCGGCCGCTGGTGATCGCCGTTGCACTCGGCCTGTGCGGCGCGGTGCTGTCGTCGATCGAGGAGGCAAAGCCGCTGGTTGCCGCGTGGGTTCCCACCGTGCTGTTCCCCGCGCGCCAGGATGCACAGGTCGCGCAGGCGATCCTCAGCGTCATTGCCACCTCCACCATGACCGTGGTGTCGATCGTCTTCGCCATCCTGCTGATGACGCTGACGCTTGCCTCGATGCAGTTCTCGCCGCGCATCCTGATCAGCTTCGTGCGCGACCGGGGCACGCAATGGACGCTCGGCATCTTCCTCGGCACGTTTTCGTACTGCGTCGCGGCCCTGCCCGCCGCCCGCTCGGTGCCGCAGCCGTTCGTGCCGGTCGCGACGGTTGTGGGCGCGATGCTGCTGGCCCTGCTCTGCGTCGGCTGGCTGCTGTTTTTCATCCACCACATTTCGCATGCGATCAGCGTCAACCACCTGGTGGACCGGATCGCGCGCGAGACGGAGCGGGTGATCGATGAGCTGATGCCGGACCCGCGCGCGAGCAACTACCGCCCGGCCCCTGCGGAGTCCCTGCCGGACGAGCCGGAGTTTCCGCTTCTGAACGAGGTGTCCGGCTACATCCGGTTCATCGACGTGCCGCGGCTGCTGGAGGTCGCCCGGACCCACCATGTGCGCGTGCGCGTCACCCGCCGGGTCGGCCACTTCGTGCCGGCGGGGGTGCCGCTTCTCATGCTCTCGCGGCGCAGCCGGCTGCTCGGCGATGGCGCGGCGGAACTCGCCAGCGCGTTCGACATCGGACCGATGCGCACGTTGCAGCAGGACGTCGAGTTCGGCGTCATCCAAATCGTCGACATCGCGCTCAGGGCCATCTCGCCGGCGGTCAACGATCCCAGCACCGCGATCACCTGCATCGACCAGCTGAGCCGTATCCTGATCCGCTGGCTCAGCCGCTTCCCTCCCGAATCCCGGCTGTGCAGCCCGCCGCACGTGCTGCGCGTCGTGCTGCCCTGGATCGACCTTGACGGCCTGCTGAACACCGCCATCGAGCAGATCCGCGCTTACGCTGCGGGCGATGCCGCGGTCAGCCTGCGGCTGTTGCGGCTGCTGCAGGACGTCGCGAGCACGCTGGAGAACGACACGCTCCGCCAGCGCATCATTCAGCGCGGCGCGCGCATCGTCGAGGGCTGCCGCGCCCGTCTGCCGGCAAGCGAGCTCGCTGACCTGGAGCAGCGCCTGGCCGCGCTCCAGGGCATCGCCGGCAAGCAAGCCGCGGAGGGCTAGTAGCGAGGCGCTGCCTCGCGCTCCGCCAGGTCCGGCGCGCGCCTTCGCGCGACGGCTCCGCCCTGGACCCGCCTGGGGCCGAGAGGCCCCTGGACCGCATTTACTTGGGCGCTTCGCGCCGAACGGTGCCGCAGCGAAGATGGCGCGAAGCGCCTAAAAGATTGGGACCCGCGGGCCTCTCGGCCCTTTGCGGGGTCCAGGGGCGGAGCCCCTGGAACAGGGTGGCGGCACCGCCCCGCAGTTCCCACGTTGTTGTCATCGGGTCGCGGGCCAGGGGGGTCGATCGCAGGCCGCTTCGCCTGTAAGTAGAATCGCTTTCGCGCAACGGAGCAAGAACACATGGATATGACGGGGGAGCGGCGCATTCCCGCGCCCCGCGAACGGGTCTGGCAGGCGTTGAACGACCCGGTCGTGCTCAAGGGATCGATTCCGGGCTGCGAAAGCCTGGAGAAGCTGTCCGACAACGAGATGACGGCGACCGCCTCGGTCAGGATCGGGCCGATCGCGGCACGCTTCAACGGCCGGGTGCACCTCAGCGACATCGAGCCGCCGAGCGGCTATCGGATCAGCGGTGAAGGCCAGGGCGGGGTGGCCGGGTTCGCCAAGGGGGGCGCTGTCGTGCGGCTGGTGGAGGAGGGCGAGTTCACGGTGCTGTCCTACCAGGTGCAGGCGCAGGTCGGCGGCAAGATGGCGCAGCTTGGCGCCCGGCTGATCGACGCCACCGCCAAGCAGATGGCGGACGCCTTCTTCAGCCGCTTCGCCGCGCTGGTGGCCACGCCGGGCGCCGCCGAGCCGGGCGCGGATTCGCCGTTGCCGCTGGCCCTCGCCGCGGCGCCGCGGGCGCTTCGGGTGTTCGACATGATCCCGCGCGCGCCGTTCGGCTACCCGCTGATCGGCTGGGTCGGTGCGGTGGCGTGCCTGGCCATCCTGGTCCTGCTGTTCGGAAGCAGCCTGTAGTGCTGCCCGGGAGCGTCGCCGAGACGTCCGCCCTGCTGGCTGGGGGCGGCTACGTCGCCGACCAGGCGCTGGCCACCACCGTGCACCTGGCGCTGGCCATGCGCCGGCCGCTGTTCCTGGAAGGCGAGCCGGGCACCGGCAAGACCGAGATCGCCAAGGTGCTGGCGGGCGGCCTGAACCGCCGGTTGGTGCGGCTGCAATGCTACGATGGGCTCGACCTCGCGGGCGCCGCCTACGAATGGGACCATGCCGGCCAACTGCTGGCGATCCGCATCGCCGAGGCGACCGGCACGCAGGATCGCCGGACGCTGGCCAGCGACATCTACAGCCGCGAGTTCCTGCAATCCCGGCCGCTGTTGTCTGCCATCGACCCCGACCTGCCGCCGTCCGTGCTGCTGATCGACGAACTGGACCGGGCGGACGAGCCGTTCGAGGCGTTCCTGCTCGAGGTGCTGGGCGACTTCCAGCTCAGCATTCCCGAGTACGGGACGGTGCACGCGGCGGTGCCGCCGGTGGTGGTGATCACCTCCAACCGCACCCGCGAGGTGCACGACGCCATCCGGCGGCGCTGCCTCTACCATTGGGTGGACTACCCGGATGCGCGGCGCGAGCGGCAGATTCTCGCGCACAAGGCGCCCGGGGTGGCGGAGCGGCTGTCGGCGCAGATCGTCGCCTTCGTGCAGCTGTTGCGGCGCGAGGAGCTGTTCAAGCTGCCGGGGGTGGCGGAGACCATCGACTGGGCGGCGGCGCTGACCCATCTCGACAAAGCGGAGCTCGACCCGGCGGCGGTCGACGAGACGCTCGGCGTGCTGCTGAAATACCAGGACGACATCGCCCGCGTGAAAGGGTCGGAAGCCGCGCGGTTGGTGGCCGAGGCGCGCGAGGCCGCGCTTGCGGTGCCGGTGGGGTGAGCACAGGGGCGCGTGGCGGCAGGCTGGCCGGCAACGTGTTCCGCTTTGCCCGGCTGTTGCGGCATGCTGGGCTGCCGGTGGGGCCGGCCGACGCGCTGGCGGCGCTGGATGCGTTGCAGCTTGTGGACATCGGCAGCCCCGGCGAGGTGCGCGCCGCGCTCCGCGCCACACTGGTCCATCGCCATGAGCACGCGGAGCTGTTCGAGGCGGCGTTCCGGCTGTTCTGGCGGGACCCCGATGCGGCGCGGGCGGCGGCGGCACTCGGCCTGTTCGAGGCGGCCAAGCCGAAGCCGCCGGAGCGGGCGCCGCCGGGCAGCCGCAGGCTGGCCGAGGCGCTCGCCCCGGCGGCGGAGCCGAGGCTGCGCGAGAGCCGCGAGGAGGTGGCCGCGGAACTGCTCCAATCCGACAGGGAACGCCTGCAAGGGTTAGATTTTGAAGCAATGAGCGCGGCCGAGATCGCCGCTGCCAAGGCCGAGATCCGCCGCCTCGCGCTCCCGCTCGACCAGCAACGCACGCGCCGCCGGCGGACCGATCCCGCCGGGCCGCACGTCGATTTGCGCGCCACGCTTCGCGCCAGCCTGCGCCGGGGCGGGGAACTGGTGGAGATCGCCCACTCCCGCCGGGTCAGCCGGCCGCCGCCCCTGGTGGTGCTTTGCGACATCAGCGGCTCGATGGGCCGCTACACGCAGATCCTGCTGCATTTCCTGCATGCGGTGGCGAACGACCGCGACCGCGTGCACAGCTTCCTGTTCGGCACCCGCCTCACCAACGTCACCCGCCACCTGCGCCACCGCGACCCCGAGGTGGCGTTCCAGCTGATCTCCCACCTGGTGGTGGACTGGTCGGGCGGCACCAGGATCGGGGAAGCGCTGCAGCAGTTCAACCGCTGCTGGGCGAGGCGCGTGCTGGCGCAGGGCGCGGTGGTGCTGCTGGTGACCGACGGGCTGGACCGCGATGGGGCCGCCCACCTTGGGGAGGCCATGGAGCGGCTGCACCGCTCGTGCGCGCGGCTGGTGTGGCTGAACCCGCTGTTGCGTTGGGACGGGTTCGCGCCAAAATCCCAGGGCATCCGCGCCATGCTGGGGCACGTGGACGAATTTAAGCCGGTCCACAACCTGGCCAGCCTGCGCGCCCTGGTGGAGAGCCTGTCCCGCCCGGCCTCGCCGCGCGAGATGCATCGTTGGAGGATCGCCGCATGAGCCCGATCGAAGCCGAAGACGTGTTGTCCACCGCCGCCGAATGGCGGGCGGCCGGCGAGCAGGTGGCGCTGGCCACGGTGACCGAGACCTGGGGCAGCTCGCCGCGGCCCCCCGGCAGTCGGATGGCGGTGACGGCGAGCGGCCGGATGGCCGGCTCGGTGAGCGGCGGCTGCATCGAGGGTGCGGTGGCCGAGGCGGCGATGACGACCATCGCCAGCGGCACCCCCCAACTGCTGGAGTTCGGCGTCACCAACGAGCGCGCCTGGGAGGTGGGGCTGGCCTGCGGCGGGCGGGTGAAGGTGTTCGTGGAGAAGCTGACGTGACCCCGGACGTGCTGGCAGCGGTCAACGCGGCGCGGCGGGAGCAGCGGGCGGTGGTGCTGGCGACCCGGCTGCCCTCGGGCGAGCAGATGCTGCTGCCCGATGCCGCGGCGCCGGCCGAGCTCGCCGAGGCGGCGCGCGCCGCACTCAGGGACGACCGCACCGGCACGGTGAAGCTGGCCGACGGCGAGTGGTTCCTGGAGGCGTTCAACCCGCCGCTCAGGCTGGTGGTGGTGGGCGCAGTGCACATCGCACAGGCGCTGGTGCCGCTGGCGGCACAGCTTGGGCTGGCGGTGGTGGTGGTCGACCCGCGACGGTCGTTCGCCACGCCCGAGCGGTTCCCGGATGTCACCATCCGCACCGAGTGGCCGGATGAGGCCATGGACGCGCTCCGGCCGGACGCGCGCACCGCGGTGGTGACGCTGACCCACGACCCCAAGCTGGACGATCCGGCGCTCGATCGGGCCTTGCACAGCGAGGCGTTCTACATCGGCGCGCTGGGCAGCCGGCGGACACATGCCGCACGGCTCGCCCGGCTCAGGGAGCTTGGCCATGACGAGGCGGCGCTGGCGCGGGTTCGCGGCCCGGTGGGACTCGACATCGAGGCGGTGACCGCGCCGGAAATCGCGCTCTCGATCCTTGCCGAGCTCACGGCGGTGCGCCGCCGCTCGCCGCTGGCCGCCCGGTGAGGGGCGTGCGCAAAGCAAGAAGGCCAGGGGCTCTGCCCCTGGACCCCGCCAAGGGCCGAGAGGCCCTTGGAACCCATTCGTTTAGGGGGTCTTGGCGAGGGGGGTCACGAGGGGCAGTGGCCCCTCGTGACCC
>Ga0326727_10028535_pt1 | contig 10139 bp, 6 predicted proteins | sample MB2enrmetagenome_FD_207643 | JGI IMG/M metagenome (GOLD analysis project Ga0326727, IMG submission 207643) | Lab enriched peat soil microbial communities from McLean, Ithaca, NY, United States - MB29MY | ecosystem: Environmental > Terrestrial > Soil > Wetlands > Peat | place: USA: New York...
TGTTCCACGGAATCGACAGCAGCCAATCGAGATAGTTGCGCACGACGGTCGCTTCCGCGGACATCGGCGACATCTGGCGCAGCTTCTTCAACTCGTGCTGCGCCTTTTCCCGTGCTTCCTTGGAAAGCTTGGTCTTGGCGATCTTTTCTTCGAGATCGGCGAGCTCATCCCGGCCATCGTCGTCGCCGAGTTCCTTCTGGATCGCCTTCATCTGCTCGTTGAGATAATATTCGCGTTGGGTCTTCTCCATTTGGCGCTTGACCCGCGAACGGATGCGCTTCTCGACCTGCAGCACCGAGATTTCGCTCTCCATCAGTCCGAGCACCTTCTCCAGGCGCGCGGTCACCGACAGCGTTTCCAGGATCGCCTGGCGGTCGGCGATCTTGACGGCGAGATGCGAGGCGACGGTGTCACCGAGCTTGGCGAAGTCGGTAATTGCCTGAACGACGCCAACGACTTCAGCGGAGATCTTCTTGTTTAGCTTCACGTAGCTCTCGAAGTCGGACACCACCGAGCGCGCCAAGGCCTCAGCCTCGACCGAGGTGGCATCCGTGTCGGCGAGCGCGATGGCCGTGGCCTCATAATATTCCGAACGGGCGGAATATTTCTGCACGCGGGCGCGCTCAAGTCCCTCGACCAGCACCTTGACGGTACCGTCAGGCAGTTTGAGCAACTGCAGTACGCTGGCGAGCGTTCCCGTTTCATAAATCGAATCTGGATTCGGATCGTCGTCCGACGCATTCTTCTGCGTCGCGAGCATGATCAATGCGTCATTCTTCATGACCTCTTCGAGCGCGCGGATCGATTTCTCGCGGCCGACGAACAGCGGCACGATCATGTGGGGAAAGACCACGATGTCGCGAAGCGGCAGCACCGGATAGGAGTGGCTTTCGCCGTGCACGATCGTTGGCCTGGTTTTTGGGGAAGTCATGGCCTGTTCCTTTTGTTGTGCCCCCTTGCACGCGGTCCGCGATTTTGCGCAACCGCCACAAGGTGCCGGGGTCGTCCGGGGTCACGTAGCCGCATCTCTGGCCCGCTTCCGGATCGTTGGAGCGGCGAATCTCAATGTCACTTTTTCATCGCCGACAGCATTAGGTGGCTATCGCCGATGGAGGTGTCAAGCCGTTGAAAGAGTGGACCAACGAGGCTCAACGCCTGCAAATTCTCAAGCTCAAACGGCTGCCGAAGAACGCGGCGGCCGTTCTCGTGTCATTGCCGATCCCACAACCGCCACCCGATCAGGCGCTGGCGCTGCTCTCGATGGCGCGGTCGGAGCGATCGGCGTAGATGTAAAGCGGACGAGCGGTACCCTCTACCACCTCGCGCGAGATCACGACCTCTTCGACACCTTCCAGGCCGGGCAGATCGAACATGGTCTCAAGCAGGATGCTTTCGAGGATCGAGCGCAGGCCGCGCGCGCCCGTCTTGCGTTCGATCGCCCTGCGCGCGACGGCCCCAAGAGCCTCGTCGGCGAAGGTCAGCTCGATGTTTTCCATTTCGAACAGCCGCTGGTACTGCTTCACCAGCGCGTTCTTCGGATCGGTCAAAATCTTCTTCAGCGAGGCTTCGTCGAGATCCTCCAGCGTCGCCACCACCGGCAGGCGGCCAACGAACTCCGGTATCAAGCCGTACTTTAGGAGATCCTCCGGCTCAACATGGCGGAAGATCTCGCCGGTGCGGCGGTCTTCCGGCGCCAGCACCTGCGCGGCGAAGCCGATCGACGTCGAACGACCGCGCGCGGAGATGATCTTCTCAAGGCCGGAGAACGCGCCGCCGCAGATGAACAGGATGTTGGTGGTGTCGACCTGAAGGAACTCCTGCTGAGGATGCTTGCGCCCACCCTGCGGAGGAACCGAGGCCACGGTGCCTTCCATGATCTTCAGGAGCGCCTGTTGCACACCCTCGCCCGACACGTCCCGGGTGATTGAGGGATTGTCGGATTTGCGACTGATCTTGTCGATCTCGTCGATATAGACGATGCCGCGCTGCGCGCGCTCGACGTTATAGTCCGCCGACTGCAACAGTTTCAGTATGATGTTCTCGACATCTTCGCCAACATAACCAGCCTCGGTTAACGTCGTCGCGTCCGCCATCGTGAACGGCACGTCCAGAATTCGCGCCAGCGTCTGCGCCAGCAAGGTCTTGCCGGAGCCGGTGGGCCCTATCAGCAGGATGTTCGACTTCGCGAGCTCGACGTCGTTGTGTTTAGTCTGGTGATTGAGGCGCTTGTAGTGATTATGGACCGCGACCGACAGCACCTTCTTGGCGTGGCTCTGGCCGATGACATAATCGTCCAGCACCTTGCAGATTTCTTTCGGGGTCGGAATGCCATCGCGCGACTTCACCAGCGAAGACTTGTTCTCCTCGCGAATGATATCCATGCACAGTTCGACGCATTCGTCGCAAATGAAGACGGTTGGACCCGCGATCAATTTACGAACTTCGTGCTGGCTCTTGCCGCAGAACGAGCAGTAAAGCGTGTTCTTGGAGTCGCTCGTGCCGACCTTACTCATTCTCGTCTCCGTCCGCCGTTCGATCCCGTCCGCTCGATCGCCCCATTCCGGCGTGCACCGGACCAGAGTTTAAGATAGAGCAAAATCTGTACCAAAAAAGACCTTTTGCACCAGATACCGCGCGAATCGCGGCCATTCGAATCCCCCACGATCATAGCTGATCTGACCTAGCCAACCATGCTGACACCCGACTATCAAGAATTCGCTAATCGGTACACGACTGACCCCCGTGACAATACCGTGATTTTACCCTTTAAAGCGAGGCAATCCTGCGGAATTCAGCCCGCCGTTGCGCGATTACCACGCCGGCCGACCGGCACGAAAGCGGAACTTTCTGCCCACGTCAGGGCGTAGGGTACCGGCTGCGGCCGTAACCGGCGTCCGCGGCACCCGATCATGGCCAAAAGCGGGCGCCTGAAGTCCGGGGCTAAGTCGCTTTCGCAGCCGGCTCTTCCGCGCGTTTGTCGATCACCTTGTCCACGATGCCGAAGTCGCGGGCCATCTCGGCGGTCAGGAACTTGTCGCGTTCCAGCGCATCCTCAATCGCCTTGTAGGTCTGGCCCGTGTGCTTGACGTAGATCTCGTTGAGCCGTTTCTTGAGGTTCAAGATTTCCTGCGCGTGCAGCATGATGTCGGTAGCCTGGCCCTGGAAACCGCCGGAGGGCTGGTGCACCATGATACGGGAATTCGGCAGCGAAAAGCGCATCTCCGGATGGCCAGCGGCCAGCAGTAGCGAGCCCATCGAAGCCGCTTGTCCGGTGCAGAGCGTCGATACCGGAGGCCGGATAAACTGCATCGTATCGTAGATCGCAAGTCCCGATGTCACCACCCCACCGGGCGAATTGATGTACATCGAGATTTCCTTCTTCGGATTCTCGGCCTCCAGAAACAGGAGTTGCGCGACCGTCAGCGTCGACATGCCGTCCTCGACCGGTCCGGTAACGAAGATGATGCGCTCTTTCAAAAGCCGGGAAAAAATGTCGTAGGCGCGTTCGCCGCGGTTGGTCTGTTCGACCACCATCGGGACAAGGTTCATGTAGGTTTCAACCGGATCGCGCATTATTCACCTAAGTGGTTGGCGGAATCAGACATCCCTCGGCAAGGCAGAACTGGCTCGAAAAAGGCAGATCTGGCTGGGTTGCCGGGCGCGGACGAACGTCCCGTGATGCAGGTCAAACAAAACAGGCCTCTCACATATGGACCAATTCTCCGGTGACAAGACCGGATTAAAATCAGGCTTAACCCAGGGCACTTGAAGCTGATTCGTGGCATCGAGCCCAGCGGCGGAGGCTCGCCACCAGAACGCTAGGCGGCGCTCTTATCCGCCTCGTCGTCCCGGTAGAGATCCTCCCGAGTGACCTTTTTCTCGGTCACGTTGGCAAGCTCAAGGATGAAATCCACTACCTTGTCCTCATAGATTGGTGCACGGAGTTGAGCAAGGGCATTGGCGTTGTTACGATAATAGTCCCAGACCTCCTTCTCCCGGCCGGGCATCTGGCGCGCGCGCTCGATCACCGCGCGGCTGACTTCGTCATCGGTGACCGTAATCTTGTTCTTTTCGCCAATCTCCGACAGCACGAGCCCCAGCCGGACCCGCCGGTCGGCAATCCGGTGGTACTCTTCCCGGGCGGCTTCTTCCGTGGTGCCCTCATCAGCGAAGGTCTTGCCATTGGATTCCATCTCGGCCTTGATGGAATTCCACATCAAATTGAATTCCTCCGCGACCAGCGAAGGCGGCGCCTCAAAGCGATGGCTCTCGTCGAGGCGGTCCAGAAGCAAGCGCTTGACCCGCTGGCGGGTTGTTCCGGCAAATTCCGCGGTCAGCCGCTCGCGTGCGGCCTGCCTGAGCTTGTCCAGCGACTCCAGACCGAGGGCTTTGGCAAAAGCGTCATCGATGACGGTCGCCTGCGGCGCCTCGATCAGTGTCGCCGTGGTTTCGAACTCGGCGGGTTGGCCAGCCAGCTTCTCGTTGGCATAGTTCTTCGGGAATGGAACCTTCAGGTTGCGGGTTTCGCCGGCGGCGATCCCGAGCAATTGCTCTTCAAAACCCGGAATGAAGGTATGCGAGCCGATCGTCACCTGGATGCCCTCGCCGGTCCCGCCGTCGAACGCGACGCCGTCGATGGTGCCTTTGAACGAAATCGTGACCCGATCGCCTGACTCGGCCGTGGCGCCTTCGCCCTTGGGGGCAAAGGTGCGGTTCTGGTCGGCGATCCGCTGGATGGCATCGTCAACATCGGCATCGGTGACGTCGGCGACCGGCTTGTCCACGACAAAACCCTTGAAATCGGCCAGCTGAATCTGAGGCACCACCTCGATCGAGACGGTGTAGGTCAGATCGGATTTTCCGGAAAGGATATCGTCGACGGCCTTTTCCTCCGATGGCATGGTGATCTTGGGCTCGGTCGCCAGGCGAAAGCCACGTTCGGTGAAAATCTGCGAATTGGTATCGCGGATGGTCTGATCGATGGTCTCCGCCATGACCGAGCGGCCATAGACCTTCTTGAGATGGCTGACCGGCACCTTGCCCGGACGAAAACCGTTGAGACGGACCTTGTCCTTGAGGTCGAAGAGACGGGCGTCCGCCTTGGCATCGAGGTCCGATGCGGGAACGCTGATCTGGAATTCGTGCTTCAATCCCTCGACGAGAGTTTCTGTGATCTGCATGACGTCAATCTTCTTCCGCTTTCGTCCGGCCCAAGCGCCGCAACTTGTAAAATCTGGTCGACGCACGGCTCAAGGGCCAACGCCGTAGACTAAGTAGACCTATTTTTGGAGGAGCATCTGCCTCCGAAAATCATGTCTACCCGTAATCATCATGCAAACGCCGTCAGCGCTTGGTGCGGGCGGAGGGACTCGAACCCCCACGACTTTCGTCACTGGAACCTAAATCCAGCGCGTCTACCAGTTCCGCCACGCCCGCTGATAGCATCCTGTCCGGCCGCGATGCCGCGGGCGCGGGCTTATAGCATGGGCCGAGCCGCCCGCAGCAAAAAAATGGCCGTTTGAAAGCCTCCCTGGAAGTAGCTGCGACAGCTGGACATATCCAGTGGAAAATGGTCCGCATCGCTCGCATGTCAAACCGGATAAATCGGACCAATCGACGCCAACTGATGGCCGGGATCGGGACCGCGGTTCTCGCTCAGGTGCTGCCGGCCATGGCCGCGCCGGGACCGCTGGCCTGCGCGCTGCGTGCGAAAGCCGACAGCCTCCCGCTACGCCCGGGAGGGTCGCGGAATCCAGTCTGGTCGCTGGGTGATGGCGATATCCGATTCAGGCGAGGTGACGTCCCGGAGATCGTGTTCGGAAATGGCCTGCCAATCCCAGCGGTCCTCAATTGGCGCGGGATCGATGGGGCTTCGGCCGCGGAACCGTTGTTGGCGCGGACTTCGGTGGTACCCGGCGCAACCGACACTTTTCGCGTTGCGCTGCGTCACGCCGGCACCTACCTGTGCGACCTCGCCTTGCTCGGCGACGGCGCGGCCCAGCCAAGCCGCGGGCTGCCGGTTATCGTTGATGAAAGCGAACCGGTCGCCGTCGACCGCGACGTGGTGTTTTTGATCGAAGACTGGCGGCTACGCGTCGATGGGACCGCGATCGCGCCCGGGATCGATCCCAAGGGCACGACTTCGGTGTACACTGTCAACGGGCTAACGACGCTGGAAGTCACGGCGCGGGCCCATGAACGGCTGCGGTTTCGCTTCATCAATGGCTGCCAACGCAATGTAGTCGCAATCAAAATAGAGCGGCACGAGGCGCAGGTAATGGCTCTGGACGGGCAGCCGTCTGAGCCCTTCCTGGCGCGCAACGGCGCGCTTGTGCTGGCACCGGGGGGCCGCGCCGACACCTTCATCGACGCCGGCGCGGCGCCGGTTTCCACAGCTTCCATTCTGCTGCACGATGGCAAGGAGGCCCGTCCGATCGGCCGGTTGGTGGCCTCAACGGAACCGCCGATCCGCGATGAAGCCATGACTGCGGCGTCCGCGCTGCCGTCCAACGGCCTGCCGGCCCAACTCGATCTCAGGAATGCCCTGCGCTTCGACCTCAGCCTGGGGGGTCCGCAGGCGGATTGGATGCCGCCGCCAGACTTCGTCGCCAGCAGCCCGCCCGCCTTCCGCGCCAAGACCGGCCGCACCGTGGTATTGGCGCTGACCAACCGAGCGGAGATCGCGACCGTTTTCCATCTTCACGGACATCATTTCAGGCTGCTCGACCGGCTCGACGACGGCTGGAAGCCATTCTGGCTGGACACGCTGGCGATCGATGCCGGACAAACCCAGCGCATCGTCTTCGCCGCAGAGAAGTCCGGGCGCTGGCTTTTGGAAGCGACCGCGACCGATTGGGCGGCGCCGCGCCTTATCAAGTGGTACATGGTCGAATAAGGAAAAGCTATGAGCGCAACCGCCCCCAGGATTCGCAGCGTCACCGCCCGCGCCGTCGACGTGCCGATTTCGCGGCCCGTGAAAAATGCCTTTGGCGTGATCCGCTCAGCCCCGCTGGTGCTCATCGATGTGACGACCGATCAGGGCATCACCGGCCGTTCTTATATCTTCGGCTACGCCAAGCTGACGCTGAAGCCGCTGGTTGCCCTGATCGGCGAAATCGGCGCCGATCTGACCGGCAAGCCGATAGCGCCCTTCGACCTCATGGCCGCGATGGACGCCAAGTTCCGCCTTCTTGGCTGGCAGGGGCTGATCGGGATGGCGGTATCCGGCCTCGACATGGCGTTCTGGGATGTCCTCGGCCGGGCGGCCGGTCAGCCGATGGCTACCTTGCTCGGCGGATCGCCACGGCCGATCCGGGCCTATGACAGCTACGGGGCCGTCGATCCCATCGCCGACGAGAATGACCTGCGCCGATCGCTCGAACGGGGCTTTCGCGGCATCAAGATCAAGGGCGGCGACGGCGATCTCGCCAATGACGAGCGGGTGGTCAAAGCTGTGCGCGCGCTTATAGGCCCCGATATCGCACTGATGCTGGATTTCAACCAGTCGCTCGATCCGGCAGAAGCCAGCCGACGCATCGACCGGCTGGCGGCATATGATCTGCACTGGGTCGAGGAGCCGGTGGCGGCGGAAAACCTGCAAGGACATGCGTTGGTGCGCACGACATCGCCGATATCGATTCAATCCGGCGAGAACTGGTGGTTTCCGCGCGGTTTTGCCGAAGCGATTCAGGCAGGCGCGAGCGACTTCATCATGCCCGATCTGATGAAGGTCGGCGGCATCACCGGCTGGCTACGCGTCGCCGGCCAAGCCGAAGCCGCCTCGATCCCGATGTCCAGTCACCTGTTTGCCGAAGCCAGCGCTCACGTGCTCGCGGTGACGCCGACCGCGCACTGGCTCGAAGTGCTCGACCTTGCCCGCGCTATTCTGGCCGAGCCGATCGAGATCATCGACGGCATGGTCACCGCGCGTGGGCCCGGTTTAGGACTGACATGGGACGAAGCCGCCGTCGCCAAATTCAGTCTGAACTGACCGACCGGTCATCGCGGCGGCCTCAATAGTCGATCCCGAACTCGTCGTAGATCCGCCGGAACACCGCCGGCAGCACTTCGGTAAGGTCCTCGGCGATCAGGCCGGGGCCGGCCTCGCCCCCCGCCTCGCCGTGCATCCATACGCCGATGCAAGCAGCCTCGAACGCCGGCGTGCCCTGCGCCAGCAGGCCGGCGATCATCCCGGCCAGAACGTCGCCAGCCCCGGCGGTGGCGAGCCAAGGTGGCGCGTTGGCGGCGATGGTGGCGCGCCCGTCGGGGGAAGCCACCACCGTATCCGCCCCCTTGAGCAATACGATAGCACCGGAGCGCTCGGCGGCCGCCCTCACACGTTCGAGCTTCGAGCGAAGCGGGTGCTTATTGCTGAGGTCGCTGAACAGTCTTGGAAATTCACCCTCATGCGGGGTCAGAACCACCTGCCTGTGCTCGGAGGATTTGATCGCTTCGAACAGCCGGTCTGGTGCCTGCGCAAAACTCGTCAGTGCATCGGCGTCCAGCACCAGGCCGCGTTGCGCGGACAGCGCTGTGAGCACAAAATCGCAGGTCCGGTCGCCAACTCCGGCGCCCGGACCGATCACACCGGCGTTGAGGCGTTTATCGGTCCACAGTTCGGCGAATTGGACCGCGGTATCAATGGATTGCAGCATCACCGCGGTCAGCGCGGACGCGTTGACGGCGAGCGCATCCCTGGGCGAGGCCAATGTGACCAGCCCGGCCCCCGCCCGTAGCGCGCCGCGTGCGGACATGCGGGCCGCGCCGGTCGCGGCGATTTCGCCGGAGACGACGATCGCGTGGCCGCGCCCGTATTTATGGCCATCGACCCGCGGCACCGGGAAAGACTTGCGCCAGAATCGCGGGATGTTCTCGAAGGTTCGCGGCGCAATTTCCGCAATCACACGCGCATCGATGCCGATATCGGCCAGCTGTACGCGACCGCAATAAAGCCTGCCCGGCAGTAACAGATGCGCAGGCTTGCGGCGGAAGAAGGTGACGGTGGCAGCGGCGTGGACGGCAGCCCCCATAACGGCTCCGCTGGTGCCGTTGATGCCGCTCGGCAGATCGACGGCGAGAACCGGGGCGCCGTTGGCGTTGACCGCTTCGATCATGTCGTGCGCCTCGCCTTTCACGGGCCGATCGAGCCCGGCACCGAACAGCGCGTCGATGATCAGCGCCGGCCTGCCGATCGCCTGCGGATTGAACGGCAACACCGGATATTTCCAGCCGCGCGCCGCAGAAGCCGCATCGCCCTGCAGGCTGTCGCGCTCGCACAACAGGATCACCGAGACGTCCCGGCCGCGGGCGGCCAGCTCAGCCGCCGCCACAAAACCATCGCCGCCATTGTTACCTGGTCCGGCGATCACCAGAATCGGCCCATCCGGAACCAGGTCCATGGCCGCCTCCGCGACTGCCTGGCCCGCGCTCATCATGAGTGCAAAGCCCGGCGTGCCCGCGGCGATGGTCAGTCGATCCGCACGCTCCATTTCAGCCGATGTCAGAACTTCCATGCCAAATCCCTGGTACAGGCGCCTTATACTGAGGCATTTCCACCCAACTCGCTCTATCAAACTCTCCCAGATTGCACGACGATTGAGCCCTTTGCCTATTTCGCGGGCTTTGCTAGTTTGAGCTGGCTACCCAACCCCCGGCAATATGCCTGTTAAAAGTCTGATAACATTTCAAAATCAGGCGTTTTAACAACTTGGCATAGACCCTGCTTTTGGGGAAGCCAGTCTGGTTCGTCGTGCTCACCTGCCATTTTCGAGTGTGACCGGCTGATTGCTTGAAGGACGATCGACTAGAACTGCGCGCATCCGCGCAGTGGGGAAACAAATCTGCGGTCCGCTATTGGAAATGCCGGGAGGCGCTCTGTGAAAAAAATAGAAGCCATCATCAAGCCGTTCAAGCTCGACGAGGTCAAGGAAGCGCTTCAGGAAGTCGGACTGCAGGGCATAACCGTAACCGAAGCCAAGGGCTTTGGCCGCCAGAAGGGTCATGCTGAGCTCTACCGCGGTGCCGAATATATCGTGGATTTTCTTCCCAAGGTCAAAATCGAGATTGTGATCGGGGATGACTTGGTGGAGCGCGCGATCGATGCGATCCGACGCGCCGCCCAGACCGGCCGCATCGGCGAC
>Ga0326727_10028539_pt1 | contig 10138 bp, 7 predicted proteins | sample MB2enrmetagenome_FD_207643 | JGI IMG/M metagenome (GOLD analysis project Ga0326727, IMG submission 207643) | Lab enriched peat soil microbial communities from McLean, Ithaca, NY, United States - MB29MY | ecosystem: Environmental > Terrestrial > Soil > Wetlands > Peat | place: USA: New York...
TCACGCAACAGTATCCCGAGCAGGAGCTGAACGAGAACGCGTATCGCATCTACACCACCCTTGACCCCGACCTGCAACGCGCTGCGGCCGAGGCGGTACAGGACGGGATGAAGCTGGTCGACGCCCAGGTGCAGAAGCTGCGTACCCGCCGGGAGAAGGTAGGAAGCGGCAAGGACGCGCATATGGAGGTCACGGTCCGGCCTGGGCCCATGCCGCAGGTGGCGCTGGTGGCCGTGGATCCGCATACGGGCGACGTTCTGGCCCTGGTCGGCGGCCGCAACTACGGCTTTAGCCAGTTGGACCATGCCATCGCCAATCGGCCCACCGGATCGGTCTTCAAACCCTTTGTGTACGCGACGGCAATGGCCAGCGGCCTCGATGCGGCGCCGGGGACGGCGGAAACCCCGGTTTCCGCCGTCGACGACTCGCCCTCGACCTTCAGCTACGGCGACCAGATTTACGAGCCCCGCAACTACAAAGACGAGTATCACGGCCAAGTGCCATTACGCTACGCCCTGGCCGAGTCGTTGAACAATGCCACGGTGAAGCTGGCCGAACAGGTCGGCTATGACAAAGTGGCCCAACTGGCGCGCGCCGCCGGCATTACCTCAGTGAAAGCGACTCCGGCCATGGCGCTGGGGGCATATGAGGCCAAGCCGATCGACGTGGCCGGGGCATACACCGTCTTCGCCAATGGCGGAGTTAGGGTCTCGCCCTTGATGGTGCACTCGGTGCGCAACGCGCAAAACGACGTGCTGCAGGACTTCCATTCCGAATCCAAGCCGGTGCTGGACCCGCGGGTTGCCTACGTTATGACCAGCATGATGGAAGGGGTGATCAATTACGGCACCGGGTACGAGGTGCGGCGGCGCGGCTTCATCGCGCCCGCGGCGGGAAAGACCGGGACCTCGCACGATGCCTGGTTCGCCGGTTATACCAGCAATCTGCTCTGCGTGGTTTGGGTGGGGTACGACGATTACAGCGACTTGCGTTTGAGCGGTTCGCAGACGGCCGCGCCTATCTGGACCGAGTTCATGAAGAAAGCGGTCAAGCTGCCCGGATACCGCGAGGTAAGCGAGTTTACGCCTCCCCCGGGAGTAGTGGACGTACGGATCGATAAGAATACGAATCGTCTCTCTACCCCGGTCTGTCCGCAGGCCGTCACCGTGGCCTTCATCTCCGGGACGGAGCCCAGAGAGACTTGCGAGCAACAACCGGGCGACAACCGTAACTTCTTCCAGAAGCTGCTGGGCATTGGTCCCAGTGCGCCGTCGCTCCCTCCGCCATCCCAGCCGGTAGTCGTGAGACGGCCCCCGCCGGGCACGGCTCCGCCGCCGAACGCGCAGGCCCAGAGCTCGCCGCCACCCCCACCGCAGGACGAGAAGAAAAAGAAAGGTATATTCGGGCGGATTGTCGGGATCTTCAGAGGCGACGACAATGGCCAGTCCGCGTCCGACCCGCCCAAGCGGTAAGATAACGAGAAAATGGAATCAGTCTCCCCCGGACCCGGGACTGAGGTCGGGTCCAGCTATATCGAGGCCGGCACCCGGACGTTCTGGCGGGTCAACATTGCCACCGTCGCGGGAGGATTCTGCACCTTCGCCCTCATCTACTGTGTGCAGCCGCTGATGCCGCTGCTCGCCGACACCTTTCAGGTGACGCCTACTCAGAGCAGCCTGGCGCTTTCCTTTACCACCGGCATGCTCGCAATCGGGCTGCTGGCAACAGGGATTGCGTCCGAGATGCTCCCGCGCAAATCCTTGATGGCAGCATCCTTGGTTGTGTCGGCGCTGCTGACGGTGGGCACCGCGGTGGCCCCCACCTGGCATTCGCTGCTGGTGACGCGGGCGCTGGCCGGCTTCACCATCAGCGGATTTCCCGCCGTGGCCATGGCCTATGTCAGCGAAGAAATCCATCCCAAAGCCGGTGGTTTGGCGATGGGAGTTTACATCGGCGGAAACGCGTTCGGGGGGATGTCGGGACGGCTGGTGACCGGGGTATTGACCGATCTGCTGTCGTGGCGCTGGGCGATCGGGCTCATCGGGGCTTTGGGAATCTGTGCGAGCCTTTTGTTTTGGTTGCTGCTGCCGCCCTCGCGCCACTTCACCCCACGTTCTCCAAATTTGCGGGTCGCCAAGTCCGCGTTGTTCCGCCACTTTCACGACCGCGGGCTGCTCTTGCTGTTCGTTATGGGTTTCCTGCTGATGGGAAGCTTTGTCTCGGTCTATAACTACCTGAGCTTCCGGCTGGTAGCGCCACCCTATTTGCTTTCCCAGACCGCGGTCGGTTTGTTATTTACCGTCTATTCGGTGGGGGTGTTCAGCTCGGCTTGGGCGGGAAACATGGCGGCACGCCACGGCCATGGCGTGCTGCTTCTGGCCATGGTGATGGTCATGGCGGCCGGGCTCGCCATCACCTTGTTCCATTCGATCTGGGTGATCCTGACTGGTCTGATCGTGTTTACCTTCGGCTTTTTCGGCGGCCATGCCGTGGTGAGCGCCTGGATCGGGGTGCGCGCGCAGACGGCCAAGGCAGTGGCTTCCTCGTTCTACCTGTTCAGCTACTATGCGGGTTCCAGCGTGTCGGGAACCCTGACCGGCTTGTGCTGGAGCAGCCGGGGATGGGGCGGGGTAAGCGCTGCCGTGGCCGGCCTGCTGCTAATTGCCTTGCTGGTGGTGTTTGGCTTGAGGCGTCTGCCCTCCCTGGCGCCGTTGGCTGGCGAACCGGTCGCCGTGCAACGGGATCTCGGAACGGCTTAGACCTCAGCGGTGAGGTGCGGCGGCATAGTTTCCGGACGGCGCGGGACCCAGGATTTGTGATAGGTCCGGACGGGAAGATCAGCAAGGTGTTCCCGAAGGTCAAAGCAGACGGGCACGCGGCCGAGGTCGTAGCGGCGCTGAAGTAATCCTGCTGCCTAAGGCGCTTTTCCCCGGTCGAGCTGAAAGGCGCGGCCGCGCCTTTCAGCTACGAACAACTTTCCGTACGCTGAATGCCGGCAATATGGCCGCGATGAGCAGAAAGCGTTTTATCATACACTCTCCTGAATTGGGGAATGTCCGCAGTATCGGATAAACGATGCGAACAGCGCAACCGGAGGACAGTTACGCGCTTGGTGCGGCAAGACCCTTAACACGCGCGTTCTATGATCGCGATCCGCGCAAGGTCGCGCGCGATTTGCTGGGCAAAGTTCTTGTGAGACACGAGGGCAAGCACCTGCTGGCGGGCAGGATCGTCGAGACGGAAGCGTACCTCGGAAAAGACGATCCTGCGGCGCACTCGGCAGCGGGTCGGACGCTGCGGAACGCCGTGCTGTTCGGGCCTCCGGGCCATGCATACGTTTACCTGATTTATGGGAACCACTTTTGTCTGAATGTCTCGTGCCTGCCGGAGGGAGATGCCGGGGGCGTGTTGTTCCGGGCATTGGAACCCATTGCCGGTATCGAGCAGATGGCGAGAGCGCGGGGCGTGGCGAGCGATTCGAGGCGGCTGATTGCCAGCGGTCCGGGAAAATTGGCGGTGGCGCTCGGCATTACGCGTCTGCGAGACAACGGGAAGGACCTGACGAGTTCTGACCTGATGATTGTGGATGACGGATTTCGTCCGGCGGAGATTGCCAGTACAGCACGAGTTGGGATTACGAAAGCTGTCGAAGAGCAACTTCGGTATGTGGTCGCTGGAAGCGAGTTCCTGTCCAAACCCGTTCGGCGAAGACGGCGATGAGGGACGGGAGTTGGCTTGTGCGGCGCGGCAACATCCGCAGCGATCGGGTGATCGGGTGATCCGGCGATCTGAAACGCACGTCTGACTTTCCGATTAACCGGTCATCTGTTCGGCCGATAAGTGATAAGTCAGGTGCGAAATATTGAGGTCGCAGATCACCCGATGCTCGATGTTTTTTCGATCACCCGATCACCCGATCCTCTGCTCAATCGGCTCGGGATTGATCCAGTTCAGTTCGGTTTTGCTCCGATCAGCTGGCTTTTGGGATGAACCCGGGGGATGCCGGTCCCTGTTACCAGATTGAGCCTCTGTCGCGTCTGGATGGCATCGATCTCCTCCATTGCCTCGGCGGGAAGAACGGAGATGTTGAAATTCTCCCTGGCGCGATCAGGAGTCTTCGGCGTCGTCAGAACAGCAGTTCCACGCTGTACCGCCCACGCAAGCAGTACCTGGGCGGGAGTCTTGTTGACCCGCTGCGCAATCGCAATGATAACTGGATTTTCCAGTACCCCCGGCTTCATCCCATGGCCCAGCGGTGCGAAGGCGAGCATCACGAGTCCGTTGCGGTGGCAGAATTCCAGGAGCTCGGCTTGCGGCAGATAGGGATGGGACTCGACCTGGACCACGGCGGGCTTAATTCTCGCCGGCTTGAAGATCTCCTGCACTTGCTCGAGGCTTACGTCCGATAAGCCGATCGCCTTGCATTTGCCGCTGTCCACGAGCTTCTCCATCGCCCGCCAGGTGTCCATCAGCGTGATGTCTTTGTCATAAATCACATGGTCGTTTTGGTCCCTTGGGTCCTGGTTATCTCCTGGCTGAAAGGCAAAAGGGGTGTGGATCAAATAGAGATCGATGTAGTCCAATCGCAGCCTGCCACAGCTCGACGCAAAGGCGGGCTGGACGCGCTCCGGGCGATGATTGTTGTTCCACAGCTTGCTCGTGACGAACAAATCCTTGCGGGTAAGCAAGCCGGCCTGAATGGCTTGCTGAATCGCCTCTCCCACCTGCTCTTCATTGCGATATCGTTCCGCGCAATCGAGGTGGCGGAACCCTGCTTCCAGGGCCGTCCTGGTCGCGTTTCTTGTTTCGGTTGCATCGGGAATCAACGTGCCGAATCCCAATGCGGGCATTGTGCCTGCTCCTCCGCGAAGCGGCAGTTCGTGGTATCTGAGGTTGTCGGATTGCTTCATGATGTTCCTCCCCGTCAAAAATCAGATCAGGAACTGGGTTTTGCGCTGGGTATTCTCTCGATCTCCGTGTTTCTGCGGTTCTGCGGTTCTGCGTTGGGTGTTTTTTCGTCAACTAAACGCCGAGTAAGCGAAACTCATGCGGTCCTGAGGGCCTCGCTGCTGCGCGGGTCAAGCCGCCAGCGTGGCTTTCGGGGCCATGCTCGTCAGGGGCTTCAATTCTCCGAGAATGGTCGGCAGGAGTTCAGCAACGGTGGGATGAATATGCATGGCGCGTTGCATCACCGTGTAGTGCGCCTTGGCATACATCAGGTCCAGAACACAATGGATTACTTCGTCGCCTTCCATGCCAAGGATTGCAGCTCCCAATATCTGCTTGCTGTCGCCATCCACGAGAATCTTTATAAAACCGTTCGTCTCGCCTTTTTCCACTGCGCGTCGCACCCTGGTCATAGGGCGTTGGCCGATTAGCGGATTCCTGGTTGACTTGCGTGCCTCGGTTTCTGTAAGACCAGCACGGCCCAAGGGGGGATCGATGTAAAGGTTGTAGGCGGTGATCCGGTCGCTAACCCGGCGCGAGTCGCCATCGAGCAGATTCGCCGCCACGATCTCATAATCGTTGTACGCGGTGTGCGTGAAAGCTCCTCTACCGTTGCAATCGCCGAGTGCCCAGATGCCGGGAACATTGGTTCGTAGTTGTTCATCCACGCCAATGTAGCCCCGGTGGTCTGTCGCTACGCCTGCTTTTTCGAGACCAAGATCGTCGGTGTTTGGCCTCCGGCCGACCGCCAGCAGAACATGGCTCCCAATCACCTCCAGCGAGCCTTCAGCACAATCGGCCGTCACTCTCACTCCCTCCGAATGCGGGCTAAGCCCGATGCATTTGCTGTTCAGGCGGACGTCAATCCCTTCCTGACCCATGATCGCTTCAATCGCTTGGGAAATATCCTCATCTTCACGCCTGACCAGATGGGGTCCCATCTCCAGAATGGTTACCTCGCTTCCAAAACGGCGGAACATCTGCCCGAACTCCAGACCAATGTAACTTCCCCCGACGATCACCAGGCGCCGCGGCAAGAAATCAACCTCCATCAGGGAAGAATTTGTAAGGTAAGGAACCGCGTTCACACCCGGCAGAGACGGCACCACCGCCCGGCCACCCACATTTATAAAAATGAGATCCGAACTCAGCAGTTCGCTCCCCACTCGAATCTCTTTCCGCGACTCAAACCGTGCATGGCTTTGATATACGGTGCAGTTCTGCATCCCCTTCAGCCAGGTTTCAATCCCAATGCGCGATTTACCGGCAATGGCATCTTTCCGCGCCTTGACTGCTTTCATGTCTGTGCTGATTGCGCCGCTTACCATGACTCCGTATTCCGCGGCGCGATGCGTCAGGTGGGCCGCGTAAGCGCTGGCGACCATGGCCTTGGTCGGGGTGCAGCCGGTGTTCACGCAGGTGCCGCCGAACAATTTCCGCTCGATAATGGCGACCTTCCTGCCCGCCCCGGCCAGACGTCCCGCCAGAAATGGGCCAGCTTGGCCGGTTCCAATGATGATGGCATCGTAGTTTGTCATACCCGATCCTTCACCGTAGCTGTCGGACAGAATGGGAATCAGGCCGCATGCTCAACCCATGGTGCCCGCCACGCCGGAGCCTCGAAGGGCTCGGCGAAGTACTGAGTCTCGTGGACGACCTTTTCATTCCGAAATTCCATTATGCTCACTGTCTGGAAAGGCTTGCCTTGGTAGTTGATGGTGTACTCCGTTACCCATAATTCCCCGGCTCCCACCATGCGGCGAACCTCGAAGCCGCCAGGCTTTCCTGGATGATGTCCCCGCAACGCTTGCAAGTTGCGGCGGCCACGAATAATCTCGCCCGACTGCGGATATTCACAGATCGCGTTCTCGTCGTAAATATCGTGTTCTGCTACCACATCCCCCGCGGCGGATGCGGCCCAGTGCTGCTCCAAGAGCGCTTGAATTCCACCTGTGGTCACGTTCTGCACCCCCATCCGCCGGCCGGCTGAATCGGCTCGGGTTCATAACTCACCAAACCCCGAGATCAGTCCGATCTCACAGACTGACGTACTCCCGTCCGAGAGCCGCAGCGCCGGGTAGTAGGTATTTTGAATACGGATTCACGCCCTACCGGAAGTGTTGCCCGGCTTGTGCGCGGTAGTCTGCGTCTTCGGTTGCGACTTGCTCCTGGATACTGAATGAGTGCTAGGTCCAGACTGCGAGGCGCCAAGCGGGCCAGAAGTCGGCGTGTGGGAGATGTGGCCGGATTAGTAACGGGAAACGCCCATCTTACCAACGACGCGGGCTCGAAGTGGAAGTTGGAAGCTCCGATAGGGCACTCGCTGCCGATTTGGGGAAGTGGCGGGCGATCCCGAACCGCCCGCCGAGACCTGCCAGAATCCCGCTGGCGATTTAGCTGATTTTCTCTTCCAACTCTGCCCAGCGAGCGTAGAGGTCGTCCACCATTTTCTGCGCGGCGATCATCTCTGCTTGGGTGGCCAGCAGGCGGGGCGCGTCGGAGGCGATGGCCGGGTCCTCGAATGCGCTGCGCTTGGCCGCCAGGACCTGCTCGGCCTCGGCGATGCGCTGCTCCATGGTCGCAAACTCACGCGCCTCCAAGTAGGAGAGTTTCTTTTTTCCAGACCCGGCCGCAGCGCGCACTGTCGGAGTCTGATTTTTCTGCCGGGACTCAGCGGCCATCGACTGCTGGCGAGCTTTTTGCCATGCGTCCCATTGCGAGTAGTCGGCAAAATCCTCGGCGGCGCCCATGCCGTCCAATCCGAGCACCACGGTGGAAACGCGGTCCAGCAGGTAACGGTCGTGGGTGACCATCACCAGCGCCCCGCGATACTCAAGCAGGCTCTCTTCCAGGATTTCCAGCGTATGAATGTCCAGATCGTTGGTGGGTTCATCCAACAGGAGCACGTCAGCCGGTTCCAGCATCAGCTTGGCAATCAGGATCCGGGCGCGCTCGCCGCCGGAGAGCCGCGACACCGGCTGGTTGAGTTGTTCTGCGGTAAACAAGAACCGCGAGGCCCACGAGGCGACGTGAATTACCCGCTCGCCATACACGACGGAGTCACTATCGGGGGCCAAAGCCCGCGCCAGCGTCAGCGCCGGGTCGATTTCGCGGTCCTGATCGAAGTGTACGATGCGCAGCGCGTCGGCGCGGCGGACCTCTCCCATCGACGGTTGCAGGTCGCCGCGCATAAGACGCAGCAAGGTGGTTTTCCCGCTGCCGTTTGGCCCGACCAATCCAACGCGCATGCCCGCCGTGACGACAAAGTCGAGGTTCTCGAACAAGGTGCGATCGCCGATACGAAAACTCACCTGCTGCATTTCGATCAGACGCCTGGTCCTGCGGCCGGTGGCGAAGAAATCGATCTGGGCAGACGCGCCGCGCCCCCGCGCTTCCATGTCCGCCAGTTCGCGGATAAGCTCCTGCGCCTTGTCGATGCGCGCCTTCGCCTTGGTGGTGCGCGCCTTGGGACCGCGCCGTAGCCACTCGATCTCGTTACGGACGCGGTTTTCCAGCGCCTCCTGCCGCTTCGTCTGCGCCTCCAGAAACTCCTCCTTCTTCTCCAGAAAGGCGCTGTAGTTTCCCGCGACGCGAAGCAGGCCTTCCGGATAAACGCGGTTCAGTTCGGCCACCGAGGTCGTGGCGTTTTCCAGGAAGTAGCGGTCGTGACTGACGACCACGCAGGCGAAGGGTGCACTTTGCAGCAAGCCTTCGAGCCACTCTATACCGGCCAGATCAAGATGGTTCGTGGGCTCATCCAGCAGCAGAACGTCCGGTTGTTGCACCAAGGCTTCGGCGATAGCCAGGCGCTTGCGCCAGCCGCCCGACAAGGACGCGGTGTCCACGTTAAAGTCGTCGAATCCCACGCGGCCCAGCGTCTCCGCGGCGCGGCCTTCCCTTTCGGCGCGCGGCACTTCGGCCGCCGCCAACGCGCGCTCGATAATCGAACGGACGGTCTCGCCCGGACCAAATTGCGACTCCTGCGCAATGTAGCTGAGGCGGGCAAGCTTGCGGACCGCGATCTCGCCACTGTCCGGCGGGATGCGGCCGATCAGGATTTGCAGCAGCGTCGATTTGCCGGAGCCGTTCGGCCCGATCAGACCGATGCGATCGCCTTCGGCAATGGTGAAGCGAAGGTCCTGAAACAAAGGCGCCGCGCCAAATGCCTTCGACACGCCCTGGGCATTGAGGATGGGAGGCAAAGAGAATGTCGTCTCCAACTCGATTTCACAGAAAGAATAACAGGGCAGGACGCTGATTCCCGAACGCTCTTTGTGGCGAATCACCTTCCGCTTCAGGGCAAACATGTCGCGGGAACCTCTCACCGCAGAGGACGCAAAGGACGCGGAGATACACGGATGAACGAGGACGATGAAAAAAATGGACATAGATGCCCTCTGCGTACTCCGCGGTAAAGGGGTTTTATATTTTTTCACACCTTCTGAGTCAGGCAGCGGGTAGCTTCGGCCCGGCGCTTCGTTTTTCGATTGCCTGAAGCAGAACCTGGATCTGTTGCAGGCGCTCATCGGTTTGCTCGACGGCTTCGCCGTTCTTGTGGCTCATCAGGATCAGCTTCACGGAAACCGGGAAGACGCCTGCTTCCAGGAACAACTCGTGCGTGATCCCCTTGACGAACAAAGCTTCAAAAAACAACACCAGAGTTATAGCGATTACCAGCAGCGACCACGGATCAAAATGACGTAAAGGCCCGTTGGCCATAGCTCTCTCCCTTACCAGCCGGCGCCCATTGATGTTCAGGCCGGCCGTACGCAACTAGGATGCGACTGGCAGGAGCAGTAATCAGGAGCGCCAATGTGCAGGGGGCCAGCAGCCCGGGAACCAGCAACCCTCGTTCCGGCTGACCACTGACCCCCGACTACCGGCGTACTGACCACTGCCAACGGTAGGCGTATAATCTGGCGTTCTCCTGAACCGCTCTTTTACTGAGGTCATAAACGCTGAGGCCCTAGAACCTGCAAACACGCGTCCGACAGGTCGCGAAGGAGGGTTGGATATGTATAAGCAGAATTGGCGGGTAGCGAGGCTGGCGCTGGCGGTTGTGCTGTTCACCCAAATGGCATTGGCTGCCGACAAGCTTCCGAACATAAAGATCCTGGCCACCGGAGGCACGATTGCCGGGGCGGCTGCGGTCAATACCGAAACCGTGAGTTACAAGTCCGCGGTTTTTCCT
>Ga0326727_10028540_pt1 | contig 10138 bp, 8 predicted proteins | sample MB2enrmetagenome_FD_207643 | JGI IMG/M metagenome (GOLD analysis project Ga0326727, IMG submission 207643) | Lab enriched peat soil microbial communities from McLean, Ithaca, NY, United States - MB29MY | ecosystem: Environmental > Terrestrial > Soil > Wetlands > Peat | place: USA: New York...
GCGATGGTGGCGGTGGAACCGGAGTTCGTCGCGAGCAGCGCGCTGCCTCCGCTGTTCGCCGCGGAGGTGTTGGGCAACCAGACTCCGGTATAGGTCACCGCCGGGCTGTTCTGTTCGGTGCGCCCGGCGCCGGCGATGAATCCACCCGGCACACCCGAGCCGTTCTGGATGTCGAAAGCGTTAACCCAGACCCATGACCCTTGTCCGTTGGCGTCCCTGACGTGGGGCACATATATCGAAAAAGTGTGAGGGCCGTTGGCCAAGCCGCTGACCTTGAAGAGCGCCTGCTGATAGAGTGTCGTAGGGCCATAGGTGTCGACGGTGCTCAGCGTGCCATCGAGATAAACCGTTGCAATGCCAGCCCACGGATCCAAAACGCCGATCCACGTGATGCCCGTCCCGGTGAAGCTAACGACCGCTGTCGCACCGGGCGCGTTGGTCAAGGCGGAACTTCCGCCGCTGTTGAGGGAACTGCCGTTGGTGTACCAATTGCCGGTGTAGGTAATGCTTTTGTCGGTCCACTGAATGCGCGTGGTAGTGCCCGTTTGGGCATGGCTGAGCGAGGCGCAGACTGCAACCGCTACAGGCAGAAGAAGATAATTACGCAGAGCGCGGCTTGTCACGATGGTCCTCCCGCGAACTTAGGTTGTCTCCTGCCTCTGGGAATTGAGCGAGTCTCGAAACAGGCAGTCGTAATGTCGGCTCAGGGTGTGGTTGCCCACCAGGATTAGAGGGCAGCGCTCTGGCTCTGAGCTTAAGTCTAGCCGGTAAGCACATCTTTAGCTGTTCAATATCGCTCACCACAAACGCGATAGCCTCCAGCGCCGCAGACCGCTTTCCCACCCGGCAGTTCAATGCACGCTGTCGAAAGTTAGCAAATACTCCCTAGGGTGAGAATGAACCGACCTTAAGGCGCCCGCCTAATTGAGCCGCGACCCTTCTGCCCTTACTTTGAAACAAGAGCAGCCGCCCTCCCGGCAGCGGCTCACGTGAGGAGAAACCTTGCAGGCAAGGACAAATTGCGCAAAACCAGGATCCTGCTAGTCAGCTCTCCGTCGCTGTCGCGCATCGTAGAGCATCTCTTTCGTGGCCGGTCCGAGTTCGAAATCGTAGGTGCTTTGAGCGGTTTGGGAAGCGTGGGGCGGCAAACCGAACGACTCCTTCCCGAACTAATCGTGGCGGACGTGAAACCAGTGAGCATCGGGATTTGCCGGGTGGTCGCTTCCATCAAGAAGTCCAGCCCCTTATCCAAGCTGATCCTGATCTGTCCGGTCGAAGATCTCGCTCGCGCGGCCCGCAAGTGTGGCGCTGACGCCTGCCTGAACGATGAGAAGTTGGCAGGCCATCTCTTACGAACGGCCCGCACCCTGGCGGACCGTCCCAAGATGGCTAACGCCGGGGATTAGAGAACACCCCGTTATCAAGTTCGGTTTCCGCTTCCTAAAAGGCCGGCTTTCGAACGAAAAGGAGAACCTCGTGAAAAAGCAAGTTATTCGAACCGTTTTGCTCCCGGGGACATTAATGTTGATGGGCTCGATGGCGCCAGCTCTTGCGCAGTTGTCGGTCGGGGGCCTGGAGCTTCCGCCCAACTACAATACCTTCCAGCCGCCTGCGGCAGGCGGTACGTATGCCGATCCGGTCTTCGGCTCGACGGTCAAGCGGATATCGAACGCCTTGGGCACGCCCAACGCCGATGGCGGCGGCAATTTGACGTGGATCGAGGACGAGTATTCGACCATGAGCCCGTTCAACAGCGACAATTCGAAGATCCTTCTGGTGCATCAAAGCTACTTCGCGCTCTACGACGGAACGGGCTTTTATATTCGGGATCTTCCGCTCGAGATCAACGCCTCCAGCGAACCGCGGTGGTCGAGGAAAGACAATCAGACGATTTACTACGTTTACGGCAACCAGTTCAAGACCTATGACATCTCCACCGGCGCCATGACCATCGCGCACACCTTCAGCGAATACTCCGCCATCAGCGGCATGGGCGAATCCGACATCTCTTTCGATGGGGACCACTTTGTTTTCGCCGGAGACGGCCGGTACGTCTTCGAGTATCAGATCAGCACCGACACGAAATCTCCCGTGTTTGATACGGCAGGGAACGCTTTCGATAGCCTCTATATCACGCCCAAGAATAATGTGATCGTTGCCTGGATACAGAGCGGCACGGTCCGCTACACCGGCCAGGAGTTGTTTGACGCCAACATGAACTTCTTGAGGCAGGTTGGGCGTGCCGATGGCCACAAGGATGTCACTCTGGACACCAATGGCGATGAAGTTCTGGTGTGGACGAACTCCAACGATCCGCAGCCGATCTGCAACAACGGCATCATAAAGATCCGGCTTGCCGACGGAACACAAACCTGCCTGGCAACCTTCGATTGGAGTCTCGCGGTGCACATCTCCGCCCCGGACAACAGCGGCTTTGTTTATGTGGAGACTTACGCCCCTAGCAATCCTGACCCACCGGCCGGATGGGTGGCGTATACCAATGAGCTGTTGCAGATCAAGCTCGACGGTTCGCAGGTGCTTCGGTTGGCCCATCACCGCAGCCGCCCGTTCCAGACCAACACCTACAATTGGCAGCCGAAGATATCCACCAGCCGCGACGGCAGCCGGGTGGTTTACAGCGGCGACTACGATTTGCAGACGATCGACGGGTATGCGGCTGAGTACAGCGACGTCTACCTGATTGTAGTGGGCAGCCCACCGACTTCGACGCCCGCCTCCGTCACGCCTGCTCCCACAACGACGGTGGTTCGCTACGAGCAAAACAATGCGGCGGTCCAACTCACGGGAACCTGGCTCCCGAATAGCGGAGCGTTCAACAGCGGTGGTTCCGCCGTTCTGGCAACGGACCAGGGCAGCCAGGCCACGTTCACTTTCACCGGAACGGGCGTGAACTGGATCGGGTATCGGGACCAGTGGTCGGGCATTGCGCAGGTCTATCTGGATGGCGCGTTGAAGGGAACCATCGACACGTACTCCGCCAACGCGTTGGCTCAGACCGTGGTCTATTCGGTAAGCGGTCTCAGCAATGCCAGCCATAACCTGACAATCGTGGTCACCGGGACACGCGATGCGACATCCGGCGGAGCGTGGGTTTGGGTCGACGCTTTTGATGTGTCCGTTCCGTCAACCACCACGACGTCGTCTCCGGCTCCGGTGGCAGTAACTCCACCATCCACACCGTATCGGATAGAGCAGAACGCCGCCGCGGTCGTTTATACCGGAGGCACCTGGTTCACCAACACCACGGCTCCGTGCAGCGGCGGGTCGTGCGTTCTCTCGATGGACACGAATGCGCGCGCCACGCTGACCTTTACCGGCACGGGCGTGAAATGGATCGCGTATCGGGACCAGTGGTCGGGCATCGCCCGGGTATACGTAGACGGTGTGTTGACAGCCACTGTCGACACCTACGCTTCTCCTGCCCAAGGGCAAGCAGTACTGTACACGGCCGCGGGCTTAGCCAGCGGGGTCCACTCGTTGGCGATTGAGGTTGCCGGAACACACGACACGGTGTCCCAGGGAAGCTGGGTTTGGTTAGACGCTTTCGATATTACTCCTTAGTCTTCAGTCTGGTTTTCCATCGAGAAGCATCGGGCTGAAGCCGCGCTAAAATACGTTGAGCGATCAAGACTGCGCTTTGTAAAATACGTACAGGAACACTGTTACCCCGACGCTTGCCAGCAGATGAATTAGCGAGGCCAACAAGACCATTGTAGGAGTCACGCCACTCACAATGTTCAAAATGTCGCGGATGAAGCCTGCCACCAGCAGAACCGTTAGCAGGGTCATCCCGATCGATGCAAAGAACGCCGCATTCTTGAGGGTCATGATGGAATTATACGCCCACCGCTTTCACCGGCCGCTGCATGCCGTACGAAATGGCTGGCAAGCAGTAAGGGCCATTATGGCGAGCTTGTTGGACCCGCGTCTGGCTCCTACGCCCGGCGACTCCGCCTTCCGAACGCGAAGTTCTACCCAATAGGGTCACGTTGGGCGGTTACCCTGCGGCGTCCGTTCAGCCTGCTCGATTCGAAACCTCAACGCCCGGAGCGTAAGTCCCAGATCCAGCGGGCGGCGCCCCATTCACTTTCCCATACCTCCCAATGTCCCTCCCATGGACTCGGAGCTGTGTGTGCGGGGTTGCACCCCGCAGCCGGCGGTGGCGTCGAAACTTTAGCGGCAGTGAGCAATTCGATACAGCCATGGACTGGCTCTTCGGATAAGCTAAATAGTAGCTGTTCCCGGTGATTCTATGCCTCTACCTTGCGGAGGAACTCCCGAAACCATTCTTCTTGTTGAAGACCACCCGGTCCTTCTCAAGCTGGTCAAGCAGATTCTGGAAGATGCCAACTTTGCGGTGATTCCGGCGAGCAGCGCGAAAGAGGCGATTCGGCTGGAAGCGGAGTTTCCCGGGACCATCGACCTGCTCCTCAGCGATGTGAGAATGAAGAGCATGTCCGGCGCCAACCTCGCCAAAAGACTCAAGGAACAGCGCCCGCAAATGCGTGTGATGCTCATGGCCGGTTACCCGGGCGGCGCCTTGCTGGTTCTCAATTACGGTTGGTACTATATCGAGAAACCGTTCGTAGCCTCGGTACTGGTGAGTAAAATCAAAGATATCTTACGTGGTGAGACGCGGGAGCAATCCACCGATCGATTCAACACCCTCAAGGAGCCCCGCCGATCCTTCGGACGGGTATCTCTGGACCTTCAAGCCCCCGCTGCCTGGCGGACGCGACGCAGGGCCTGATTCCGGCTGGCCGTTCTTGTTTACATCTTTTGAGGAACCGCGCAAAACACCGTTAGTTTTTTTGGCCGCTTCTGGTGCCGAGTTGCGCCCTTTGCCTTCTCAGTCTCGGGACTCGGTTTCGGCCGGCATTTTCACAGATGGCAGCCGGATGAGCTTCCGCTGGATGGCGTACTTGATCAGTGCCGAGCGATCGTGCAGGTCCAGTTTCCGCATCAGGTTGGTCTTGTGCGCGTCAACCGTCTTGACGCTGAGCACCAGGTGCTCCGCAATCTCCTTCAACGCCAGGCCATCGGCAAGCAGCTTGAGGACTTCGCGCTCGCGGTCACTCAGCCGCTCATAGCTGGTCGCCGCGCTCCTGGCGCCCTTCACATATTGTTTGACCACTTTCTTGAGCGCGCGCGAGCTCATGTATTGTCCGCCCTTGTTCACGACGTCAATGGCATGAATCAAGTGCGCCCGCGGGGCATCCTTGAGAACGTAGCCGGAGGCGCCGGCTCCGAGACAGCGATTGATCACCTCCTCCTCTTCGTACATGGTGAGGATGATCACCTTGGCCTTGGCGTTGGTTTGCAAGATTCGGCGCGTTGCGTCAAATCCGCTTAGATCCGGCATGGCGATGTCCATCAGCACCACATCGGGATGCAGTTGCCGGGCCTTGGCGACCGCCTGCCGCCCATCCGCGGCCTCCCCCACGATTTCCATCGAAGGCTCATCCTTGAGGATGGCCTTGATTCCCTCGCGGAACAAGGTGTGATCGTCGCAGAGCAGGACTGTGATTCTTTGCTTCATGCGATCTCGCTATCTTCGAGCGGCAGATGGGCTTCAATCGTGGTGCCGCGCCACTCCGCCCGCCGGCGCGCCGGCCGGGAAGCAAAATGAATGGCTCCTCCCAAGAGTTCAACGCGCTCCCGCATGGCTCGCAGGCCATAGGATTGGCGGGGCACTCCCAGCTTGCCTTCCACATTGAAGCCCTTTCCGTCATCCTCGATCTTCATGGCCACCGAATCCCGCCCACTCGCCAGGGTGATTTTGACGCTGTGGGCATCGGCATGGGCGACAACGTTGGAAAGGGCTCCTTGAAGCACCTTGTACAGGGCTGTCTCGCAACGCGCGGGTAATTTAGCCCGCAAGCGCGCGGCGTCAAGACGCACCTTGATCCCCGTTCTTTTGGCGAACTGGCGAGCATAGAGTCGAACCGCCGGCACAAACCCCTGCTCATTCCAGACCGCCGGCCCCAAATCAAACGTAAGGTGCCGGACACTTTTCAAGGCGTGCTGGATCAACGCGACCGATTCTTTCAGTTTCCGCTGGAGCTGACTGACATCCCCCTTCTTCAAGTCGAGTGCGATCACTTCGGTATAGAGCTTCAGAACAATGAGGTCGTGTCCGATTTCGTCGTGAAGATCCTGCGCCAAGTGGCGTCTCTCCTTCTCGTAAGCCTCGCCAAGCTGGACGGAAAAGTCCTGCGACCGCCGCTCCGCCTGGCTGATTCTCTCCTCCAACGACTGCCGTTCGGCGGCGCCATGTTGGGCGTAACCCGTGAGAAGAAAGAACTGGTAGATCGAAGCCCACCGGGCAAAAGCCTTGGTCCATTCCACTTTAGCGGATTCGCCGGACAACAGGTATGGAAGGCAGCTTTCGACGTAGAGGGCCACGGCGACGGCGACGCACTCCGGGGGCACTCCGCTACGGGCCAGGTCCTGACCCTGGCGCTCGGACTTTTCTCTGTAAGCTTGCGGGTCCGCGAAGATCAGGTCGCGAAGTTGCGGTGCGACGCGCAGTCCCGAAAGCATGGCCACGTACTTGCTGCACAGTCTGTAACGCTTCAACAGCATGCGCCACGACGAGAGGATTTTTGAGGAATGGGAGGTCAAGGAGGTCAGGGCCGCGAGCAACGGCTCCTTGACTTCCAGGACCATGCGGCCAGTTGCGTCGTTGTCCATCACATGGTCCCGCCCGACCTGGCCGCCGCCCGATCCAGCGCCTCGCCCAGATCCTGCCGTACCTTGAGAAAAACCTCCGGGCGCGATTCCCAAAGGTAAGGCTTCTGCACGATGCGATCCGCATATTGGTCGGCGGACTGCCGGCCATCCAGCCTGGCGAGCAGAGCCAGGTATTCGTAATCTTCCATTCCTTCTCGAATCAGCTTAAGCCGGATGCTTTCGATGGGAATGTCGGTCCGCCCGCCGATGCGATCCGGACGCCCCGGATAAAACAAAGTCCCGTCCCCGTTTCCCCCGAAGAGACGGATGTTCACCCAGGGATCGTTATTCTGGCCATACGCCTCATCCATGCTGTAATAGAGCTCGCCTTCCATCCGAAACTTCCAGGCCAGCCATTGCATGACGCGGTTGGCGGATCCGGGCATATCGATCATGTAGCTTGGCCACCCGGCAAAGTACTCGCCTCCCACGATATTGCACCCATGGCTGGCGCACGACTGATAAAACCACAGGCTCTTGCCTGGTGGGGTCTGGTGGGCATAGGCTTCGATCGGCGGGGTGTCGTCACAGAAGTCCGCGAAACCGGGTTTCAGCTCGAGACAATTGACCAGGGGAACCCAAATCTGAACCACCGCCTCCAGTTTTTCGGTGAACGGTATGGTCACCAGGCTGCGAACTTTGGGATCGACCTCGATGGCCACTTTGCCGCGTTTGAGCACCTCCGGAAAATCGCGGCTGGATGGTTCATCCCACAGGTAGAGGAATAGCCGGTCGCTCCAACCTTTTAACCGGAAGTGCCTGCTCCATTCCGTCCAATACAACCGCTCCTGCTCCTTGGTTTCGAAGACTCCGGGTGTACGAACCTCCGCCGAAGTTGCCCGCGCACCGCGCAGCGGTTCCCCTTCGGGAATTGCAGCGCCATCCAGAAACGGCCCGACTTCGGCATCGTAGTCGCGCCAATCCAACTGCATCTTGCCCGCGGCATAGGAGAACTTCGGTGTCTGCATGCTGCCTCCATTGGTGCTAATACGGTGGAGTAGCGCCGCCTTGGTATACACGCCGGTGATGGAATGAAGATCTTCATCGTTGGTGTACCGGCCACGATGCTGCTTGAGGGCGTTGATTCCGTTCAGACCGAATGACGACTTTAGGGTGGAAGTGGAAGGGAGGGTGAACCTCCATACGGTCAGGTTGATCGGCACGGAGAACTGCACGGTTCCAAGGAGAGAAATGCGGGCCGAGCCGGTGTACTTTCCCGGACGGGCGGTGACGGGGACAAAGATTTCGACCCATAGGGGCTGATTGCGGCCGCGCCGCACAGTGAAGGGGAACGCGTTACGCACCTCGTTGGCATATCGATCCACGCGTGGAATCAGAGGATCGGGCCACAATCCCTCGCCGCCTTCGATCGAAGAGGGGCGGCGCAGGTTCACGAACTCCTCCAGGTATACGGTCACGTTCTTACTGGAGATCTCGGCGCCTTCCGTCGTACGGAGATCCGAAAAACCGATATCGATGCCCGAGAGATCCTGGGCTCTCCCCCGCAACACGATCTGGAAGGGCTCGAACTCGTTGCGCCCCGCGTAGAGGTCTACGCTTTTCAGAAGCAGGCTGGGGACGGGATCGAGGGGCTTGACTTTCGCCAAAGGGTGCGTGGTCCACCAGGTGAATAGCGGCGGCTGAACGACCGCGCTCGAGGCTGCGGCCGCCATGGTAGACAGAATCAGAACCAGCCGGAAGGGCATGGCTAGGCCACCCGTTCCGCAGGCAGGGGCGGGCCGCGCCGCCGTTTGCCGACATCCAGGCGGGTGACGATTCGGCTCAATTCCTCCACTTTGTAATCCCATGATTCCCGTTCCATGAGGCGGGAAACATGGGGGTCCGGACCATGCTTACCATCGCGGAGCAGGACTTCAATCTGATTGAGAAACTCCTCCGGCGTGCTCGCCGTGCGCAGCAAGCCATCCAGCTTCAGAACCTCCGGCAGCGGCGTGGCCACGACCGGCAAGCCGGCCGCCAGGTACTCGCGCAGCTTCAGGGGATTGGCCGCCACGGTCAGATCGTTGACCACGAATGGCAGAATGGCGACATCGAAAGCCTTGCAATACGCAGGGAGGGATTGATAACTGCGCCTTCCCAGGAGATGCACATTGGGCAGCCCCCGCAAGGCCGATGTATCCGTCTGAATCTCTCCGATCAGCAGGAGCGACCACCGGGGCCGGGAGGAAGCCAGGTAGCGAACGACCTCCAGATCCACCCAATCGGCGATCAGGCCAAAGAAACCGATCACGGGCCGTTGGAGCTCCGCACAGTCCGCCGGCACCGCAATCGAATCGACACAAGCACTTCTAAAATGGGCCACATCGACGCCGTGTGTAACCAGAAAAGTGTTGGGGTTGTAGCGGCTCTTGGTCTCGTAGAGCCGGCTGGAGGAAACCACTACCATGTCCGCTTTCTCCATGAGCGTGCGCTCCATTTCGAGAATCGCGGTTTCGTCGGTGCCGGTGAACTTCGAGAATTCGTCCACGCAGTGATAGACGACCAGCCGCTCACCGAGCGAGCCTGCAACATCGGCGGAGCTGGGCACAAAGGTCCAGGTGATCGGTTCTTGAAAGCCGAGCTTCCGGCAGGCGCGGCGCAAGCTCCAGCGCAGGAGCCGGCGATTCAACCATCTGGCCGCCCGGTTGCCGTGAAAGGGAATTACCAGCGGTGAGAAAACGGAGATGTTCTTCGCCACCGCGCGGCATCCCCGGAAGTATTGCCGCAGCTTTTTCCAGGCGCGCCGAAGGTCGCGGACCGATGCGGTGGGGTTGCGGTTCCCGGTGGAGTTGACCCACAGCACCCGGTTCTTCTGGGCGAGCCTCAAGACGATGTGCTTCTTGCTCAGGGGATCGCCGTCCCAGTCGTTGCTGAAGCAGATAATGTCGTTGCCTTCGATCATGACGGCTGTACCTCGAAGAGAGCGGGGTGCATCGACGCGTCCGCCGGACCCGTGTGGTTGCCGATGAAATACCGGTGCCAGAACTCAAACACCAGCAGAGTCCAAATCTCTTGGGATCGATCCACGCGACCCTGCTCGTGCTCTTCGACGAGCCTGGCCGTTTCGTCGAGATCTACGTATCGGCTGCAAGCCGAATCCCTAGCCAGCAGATGGTCGCGGGTGAACTGCCGCAGGGAGGTGCGCAACCAGGACCCGATCGGGATCGGAAAACCCTTCTTGGGGCGGTCGATAATGGCGTCGGGAAGGACGCCGCGCATGGCGCGACGCAACAGTGTCTTCCCTCCCCTTCCGTGGACCTTCGAAGCGTTCGGCAGAGTGGCGGCGAATTCCACCATCCGGTGATCCAGAAACGGAACGCGCAACTCGAGCCCGTTGGCCATGGTCATCTTATCGGCCTTGATCAGGAGGTCGTCGGGCAGCCAC
>Ga0326727_10028541_pt1 | contig 10138 bp, 6 predicted proteins | sample MB2enrmetagenome_FD_207643 | JGI IMG/M metagenome (GOLD analysis project Ga0326727, IMG submission 207643) | Lab enriched peat soil microbial communities from McLean, Ithaca, NY, United States - MB29MY | ecosystem: Environmental > Terrestrial > Soil > Wetlands > Peat | place: USA: New York...
GAAGCGTGAATCCAATCGGCAAACCCTCATTGCCCTGATTGACGAGCAGTTGCAGTATCACCGGGGCCGGAAAGAGATGGCGCGCAGGGCCGCGGCGACCTTTGAAAACCTGGGCAGCCTGGTCTTCCTTTGCCTGCTGGCTTGCGTCCTGCTCAAGCTGGCCACTGAAGCGCTCGATGCGGGTTACTTCGTTGTCCTGGCCATTGGCCTGCTGGCTGCCGTGCTGCCCGGTGTCTCGGCGGCTTTTGTGGGCATTCGCAGTTACGCGGAACTGCAATTGCTGGCCGAGCAGTCACACCACATGATAGCGGAACTTGAGAACGCCAAGGCTCGCGTGGTGAGGCTTGGCCTTGACCGAGCGCTCGTCTCGCAGGACCTGGCCGCTGAAGCTCTTGCGGTAGCAACCATGATGCTCCAGGATCTTGACGGTTGGGGACGGCTCTTCCGCGGCAAAGCAACAGAGACAACATGAGGGCAAGCCGCCGGCCGGGTGAAACAAGGGAGTGCAAGGCGATGAAGGATTCCGCGCCTTTTCGAGAGCGAGTTTCGATCCATGATGCCGGCGCTCGCTAGTTGCATTCCCGGCGGAGGTTAGCGAATTATCGGTTTGCGAAGCCTGATTGAAGAGTCGGGGATGGTAACTTGATGCAAGGGAAAGAACCACCATGAGCATGGAAACACGAATCAAGATTGCGGTTGTCGGGGGAGGCTCCAAGCTGGGCTCCGATGGCCCGGATCCGCTGATTTCGGACGACAAGCTGGCGAGCGAAATGGAGAGTAAGGGCGATCTGGCGGCGGCGGAAGCGCTTTACCGCCAGACGATGAAGACGCGTGAGCGCTGGCACGGCCCCGAGCACCCGGTTACGCTCGCATCAATCGCCAATCTGGCTCGCGTACTGAGCGCCAGGCGCGACTATACAACAGCGGAATCCTTGTTCCGCCAGGTGCTTCAGGCCAGGGAGCGCGTACTCGGGCCGGAGCATCCCGAGACGCTGCGGTCGATGAACCATTTAGCGGCTGTGCTCAACAAGAAGGAGGATCGCGGCGCTGCGGAATCTCTTTACCGGCGGGCGCTGAGGGCTAGCGAACGTGTGCTGGGTCCGGAAAACGCCGAGACTCTGGCCACGGCAGCTGCTTTGGCCAACCTGCTGGTCCGGGCTGAGGAGTATGAGGAGGCCGAACCGCTCTGCCGGCGAGTGCTCGACGCCAGGGAGCGTCTGCTCGGCCCGGATGACCCGGAAACGGTGAAGGCTGCGAATAATCTCGGCGTGCTCTATTACAACCAGCGTGAGCTTGCGGCCGCCGAACCGCTCTTCCGCCGCGTCCTCCAGGCCAGGGACCGCGCACTGGGGCCGGAAGATCCGAAATCGCTCGCCACGGCCGGCAATCTAGCCAGGCTCCTGCAAGCCAGAGGAGACATGGCCACCGCCGAACCGCTGCTGCGCCGGGCAATCGAGGCCAAGGGCAAGACCAGCGAGGGCGAGCAGGCGGATTTCGCCCTCGATCTGAACAATCATGCGCTCATCCTCCGCCGGCTCAAACAGCTTGGGCTGGCCGAGGCCTTCCTGCGCCGGGCGTTGGCCATCGAAGATCGACTGCTCTCCTCCGATCATCCCAAGCGCGCGCACCGCCGCAACAATCTCGCCATGGTTTGCATGCTGGCGAATCGCCTGGATGAGTCCGAGAGCTTGAACAGGGAGGCATGGGCCCATAAAACCGGCCAGCACGATGTTACCAGCGGACGCATTCTCTTTCTCCGCATCGCTCTTTGCTGGCTGCTCGACGCCGATGCCTCTCTCTATCTGGGCCAACTGCGCACGCTGCTGGCTCAGCCCAACCTCACCAGCCTGGGCGGCGTAGACCGCCAATGGGAAGCCGCCGACATCCTCGACGAGCTCAGCAAGCGGCTTACCACGGAAAAGGCCGGCTTCCTCCGGGCTCTCGTCCTGGCCCTCAACGAGCCCGGCAAGATTGCCCAGCTCGATCGTTTCTCCCTCTGGCTTTTTGTGCTCGACGAACCCCTGGATGCTCCCTGGCCCGAGAAGCCTTGATTGCCCTTGCTCCCATCTCGAGTCCCCGAAACCCGCATTGACGGCGTTTTCGAGAAAGCAATAGAACCTCTCCGGTGCCCGAAGGGCAGGATGAGCCATCCCCGAGCCGAGGCGATCATTGAGCGCTGCCCATCAATGCCGGCGTGGAGTGCGGCGCGGTTGCCGGCGCCCCGCCAAAGCGACGTTCCCTGCGGCAGAACTCCGTGAGCGCGCTATCCAGGTCGACGGCGTCGAAGTCGGGCCACATGCGATCTGTAAATAGGAGTTCGGCATAGGCCGACTCCCACAGCAGAAAGTCCGACAGGCGCATCTCGCCGCCGGTGCGAATTAGCAAATCCACCTCGCCGCTCTCCGCTGTCAGCGTCTGCGCCAGGATGCGCCCCACGCGCTCGGCCGAGAATGCTTTGTCCTGGCAGAGCGCTGTGGCCGCGCCGGCTGCGGCGCGCGCAATGGCCTCGCGCGAAGAGTAATCCACGGCAACTCGCACATGAAGCCGGCGGCCCTCGGCGGTGGCGGCTTCCGACTTTTCGATCTCGCGCAGCAGCAAACTCGGCAGACGGTCGCGCCGGCCAATCACCTCGAGCCGTGCGCCCCGCTCCTTGAGCGATTGCGTCTCCAGGCGCAAAAAGGCTCGCAGCAGCCAGAAGATGCTGTTCACCTCGCTGGGCGGCCTGCGCCAGTTGTCCGATGAAAAGGCGTACAGCGTCAGGCAGCGGATGCCCGCGTCGGCCGCACGCTCCACAACTCGCCGCGCGGCGGCCGCTCCGGCGCGATGTCCCGCCACGCGCGGCAGTCCGCGCCGCGTTGCCCAACGGCCGTTGCCGTCCATGACGATGGCAACATGCAGTCCCTCTGTCATAATACTCTGCATTGCAAAGTTACCTCGCGCGAGAATAGATTGATTGATCGGTTGCCGTGCCGTCACTCTTGCCGGAAGAATGGGAGAACGTCAGGCGTCGAAGAATAACGCGAAGCCATTCTCCCCATTTGTGTGCTCACGCAGGCGTGAGAGTCGTGTTTACGCCGTGCTCTTTGCAACCGGGGAAGCGGATTGCTGTTCCGAAGACTCTGTTGCCGGCAGTGAGCTATACCAGTCGATCTTGCGGGTGAAGTACATGGCGGCTGCCACAGCCAGGAAGCTGGCAATCGCGCCCACCAGCAATGCGTTGTCTTCGAGCCGCAACATGAGATAGATGAGTACATACAGCAGAGTGAAGATGACCAACGCCCTCAATCCCTGCAATCGGCTGGAGAATACCCATCCCGCGTTGGCTGCAAGCAGCACTACCGTTGCCGCGCCGGCAAGCAGAAATCCAAAATCGAAGCCGATTCTCTCGGCGAGGGATAGCAGGAGCAGGTAGAAAATGATCTGAGCCATCCCCACCAGAACATATTGCGCGGGGTGAACGCGTTTGCCGGTCGTGACTTCAAATACGAAGTAAGAGAGGAAGAGGAGTCCCAAGAAAAGAGCCGCATATTTGAGGGATCGGTTGACGGATTGATAGGGATCCGCCACTTCGATGAAGGAAACGCCAAGTGCCGTCGCGTCGAGCCCGCCGAATGAGTCGGCTTGCCCTTCGGCTCGAACTCCGCGAGCGATGAAGGGTACGGTCCACTCCGCCGTGAAGCCATTGCCGTATACCGTCCGCGCGAGGGGCAGGAATCCGCCGTCAAATCCCGGGCTTGGCCAATCGCCCTGCGCGGAGAGGTGTGTGGTCTTGCCATAGGCAAGCACTGCGATCCGTTGAGCGCCGGAGAAGCGCAGGGCGGATGAGACATTGAATTGCGCATTGGGCTTTGCTGTGACGCCCGCCTTTGCGCCCAGCAGAGTCAGCTTGATGTGCTGGCTCTCGTCTCTACCGATGGACAGATCCTGGCCAATCTCAGCCGGCACAAGCGTCAAGGCTTTTCCATCGGACGTCATCGTCGCGTCTGCCAAAGCTCCGCGCGCATCGCTCACTCCAACCACGATCTCGGCACGGCTCCAGTCGAGTTCCGCCCCTGGCGGCGCCGCGGCCGGCACTCCTGTCAGATCGAATGCCGCGTCGAGTTGCAGATCTGCCTTGAAAACCGGCACCTTGAAGAGCGAACGGCGGCGTTCTTCCGTCTCCGTCTTCACAACCGCTGAAGCTCGCGAAGGAAAAACCAGATACACGCCATGCTTTGTAACATCGCTCGGAGATTGGGGCGGAATGTTGTAGGGGATGGCAAGCGTCGGTCCAAGAAAGGTTTGCTGGCCACCCACATAGCCGCTTATCTCTTTGACGACATCCGCGGCTCGCGTGGTTCTGTCGTCGACCAGGCCGTTCACAAAGAGCGCGGGGATGGTCATAAGCAGGGCCAGACCGCAGACCACGATGAGTTTCACGCCCATCGAACGGGATTTCGTTCCGGCTTGCATGACGGGTTGCAACATCGAGAAGCTACTCACTTGTCTTCCTCCTTACCGTATCTCACTTTGCATCGCAAAGTGTTGGTGCAAAAAAAACTTCAGGCTCGGGAGGGGGCCAGGCTACGCACCGGCGTCTTCTGCGCGCCCGCCGCCGCATCCCGAACCACCTGCTCGAGCGTGGAGAGGTACTCCATGTAGCGCGCCCGGCCAAAGGCCGTAATGCGGCAAACCGTCAGCGGACGATTGCGATCGGTCTTCTTCACGATCTCCACCAGCCTTCCTTCTTCCAGCACGCGCAGATGCCGGTTCAGATTGCCGTCGGTAAGAGCGCAGAGCTGTTTCAGGTCGCCGAAGGCCAGTCCCTTGGGATTCGTCACCAGGGAAGTCAGAACGCTCAGGCGCGCGCGCTCGTGAATTACGCGATTCAGGCCTTCATAGGCGAAGCGCCCTTCGCTGCCTTGAGGCTCAGCCTTCATCGCTGCCCTCCTGCGCGCTAAAGAGCAGAATCCCGGCCACCAGCATCTGCCCTGCTCCATATGGAATGCCCATGGCCCACGGAGAGAGCGCGCGGCTGTCGCCCAGAGCAATCGAAGTCAGCCCCGCCAGCAGATACCACACGCCCGCCGCAACCATCGAGCGCGGCAGAAAACGGCATGACGAAAAAACGCCCAGGCTGAAAACTACCTGCCAGAGCCCGGGAAGCATCCACAGCGACCCCGGTACAAAGCGCACGAGCACAATCGTGACTAGCGTCCCAGCGGCCACCGATGGCAGGAATTGCTCCACGGCCATGCGAAGCATCTCATCTGCCATGCCCGAGTGAATGCGGCGAGTGCGCGCATACATCTCAGTCCCAATCAAAGCAGCCGACAGGATGGCAGTCCAGATCCAGATGCTCAAGTAGGCCGGAATATGGTTCATCGGATCGGGAAGCCAGAGCGCTTGCGCACCGGCCGCGCCAACCGCCAAAAGACTTGTCCCGGCAAGAGTCGCAGGGCCGTAGCCGCGGAACTCGGTGCTAGCCGCCACTTGTCTGCGGATGCTGCCGATGTCGCCCAGCGCCTTGTTCAGGTCGTTCATGCCGATCTCACTTTGCATTACAAAGTACACGAAGCCCGATTCCTTGTCAACTGCGCCGGTTTCGGAGGCTGCCGGAGCACCGCTAAGGCAATCCCAATTCCCGCCTGGCAAACAACCCGAACTCACTGGAATACACCAGTTCGCGCGTTGCCCATGTCTCCTGCACAAAATCCACCCGGCACCACCGCCGGAACAGGCATATCCACCATTGCGCGTGCGGAGAAACCCTGTTGTCGGGAAATGCCAACTGCGAATCCGTATAGATGGAATACATAAGGTCGATCAGCGCAATGGCAAACTGCGCCGCATACAATCCGCTCTCCGGCGGCTCCTGCGGCGGATTCCATTCCACATACGGGCGCGCGCTTGCGCTTGAAACGCCGCCTGGAATGGGTTTCTTCGGAAGGTCGCCTGTCTTACGCTGGTCGTTCAGCCGTTCCTCCAGCCCAACCAGCTCCTTGCGCTCCCGCAGCTCCTTCAGAATCCCCTCATACCGGTTTATATGGTCCCCATGAGACTTCTCCATCTCCGGTGTGCGCGGATACCAGATGGAATACATCCGGTCAAACAAGTCGGGTATATCCGCCCGGTCTTTGACCTTTGTCTCCCTGGGCGAAAGCGCCGGCTGGATGGCCGTCATGGCGATATGGTGACCCAGCCTCCGATAGGCCTCGAACAGCGTCTCGGTAAACCACTGGTTGGCCGTCGAATCTTGCGGAAACTGCGCACTCTTCAACTGATGCGCCAGCAAATCCGCCGGCTCATCCCCTACCAGCGAGGACTTCATATACACAATCGTTCCCGTATACTTGTCGGCGCCCTCGTCCCCCAGGCACTCGCACGCCGTCGCAACCGCCGCCGGGGCTCCCGCTCCTCGCGGCGGGGGATAGCGAATTGTTCCCACCACGCAATGCGCCTTGCTGTAACCCGTATCCTCTTGTATCTGTAACGGCCGCAGATCCAGATCGATCTCCGCTCCAAAATCCGCTCTGCACTTGGTGATCGCCCCGCCCATCCCCTCGAACTTCATCTCCGGATCTTGTTCGGCATCGCAAACCACAATGTAGGTACACCGCCGCCGCACCAGTTCATACAGTCCCATATTCTCAAAGTGGCCGCCGTCGCTCAGATTCACATACTCCGCGCCATCGCCCACCGCTCCGAACAACTCCTTGAAAAGGTGCCAAAGGGCAAACCGGGGCGTTGAGCGGCCGCTGATCGCGGGCCAGGCGTCCGTCTTCCGCGTATTCGATATCCACCAACCCAGCCGCACATTGAAGAACGTCATCAGGAACGCCAGAGCCGGATTGCTGTTATACCCCTGATTGGGATTCAGCGCCGCCCCCGATATGGCGACCGCGGAGTCCAGAGCGATGCCCCCGCCCCGATAAGCATATTCATCCGTCGGAACATAGCCGTTATAACTCACCTTTCCGTCCCGCTCCCCGTCCGTCCACGAGACGCTGTAGCCTGACAGCAGAGGCGTAAATGCAAAGCTCGTTCCTTTCCGCTCCTGCGTCGCAAGGTCTTCTCCGGTGGTCAGATTCAGCGTGGCGCAAATGATAGGAAAGGGCCCGTCGTATTTTCCCTCCCTATCCGGCGGCCAGTGATAACCAACCGGCAGCAGATCTCGCATGCGCGGTGTGAGCTCTCGCTTCAGTCCGTCCCAGCCCGTAACTTCACTCCGATCGTCAAACCCCGTAAACGGATCGGGCTGCCGCCTTCCCGGCACCGTTGCCCCCAGATAGCAGCGCGACAGCCGGTTCCTGTAAAACGTATGCATCGAAAACTCGTTGATGTCCACGCGCCAGCCCAGCAGCAATGCCACCGCTGCAGCCGAAAGCAAACATAGAATATCCGCAGTTACAAATGGGAGCCACTTTGAGCCGAGTGTAAGCGGGCATTGCGCCAGCCCCCAGGTCAGCTTGTCCACACCCACCGATGTTCCGAACGAAAGCAGCAAAAGCATGCTTACAATCGCTACCGGAGCCGCCACTACCGCCAGCAAATCCACGGGCTTCAAACCCAGGAACGCACCCTCCGTCGGCTTTCCATCGGCCTTGCCGCTCCACCCGGCAAAGATGGTCGCACCGTGCGCCGCCGCAAATGCAATCAGCGACGACCAGATCCAAGCCACACCCTTGCCTTCGATCCAGTACCCCACATACGGCCCCAGCAATACCAGACTCACCACGCCGGCCCATAGCAGCGCATACAACAAGGACCACGCTCGCAGCCGCGCCAGCCACTCCCGCCGAATGCCCCCGTAATCCCGCCCCAGCAAGCCCACTGTCAGTTCAATCGCCACATAGGGCATGCTCAGCAGCAGCGCCGGCAATATCGCCAGGCGAATCCGCCAGGGATCGATCGTGATCCCCGCCACCCCATCCTTCACCATGCTCATGACGCCAACCACATTGGCCGTGACCCCAGCGGATACTTGACTCATTGAGAAACTCAGCGACTGGTTCACCGCATCTTTTGCGCCCAGCGTGGCATGAATCCAGTCGCTCAGCGCCACTGAAGCCCATCGGGTCCCCTCCATCGCCGCCCAGCCCAGCGCCACCCCGACCGCGGCCGCCGCTGCGCCCCCCGTCGCAAACCCAAGCAAGGCCCATCCTCTTCGGAGCCGGCCGGCTTTGGGGTTCAGGATCTTGTATGCCCTCATCGCTCCGCCGGCAAAGATCACCACCTCTATCGTCGCCAGCATGAGGACGCATAGCACGGCAATCGGCAGCCAGTAGCACAACGACTTAGAGGCAACATGCATCTGCACCCAGTAACTCGCCCACAGCGAGCATCCCAGCCAGGGCGCAATCACCCACGCCACCACCGCCCCATTCGTCATCAGGTCTCTGGCAAGATCCCGGCTCGTCTCGGATATCTTCTCCTGGAAGCGCAGATTCACGCATAACTTGTACACGGAGTACATAGTCCACGCCAGCAGCGGCACACCGCTCAGCCACCACCCCCATTCCCCAGCTGCGCCGCCCAAGAGGCCGGGACGCCAACCATCGATCGGCTCGGGCACGAGCAGATGCACAAAAAAGAACCCGCACGCAAACGCGGCCAGAATCGGAATCTGGTTCAAAATCGCGTTTCGCAGCCAGATGGCAACCGCCGTCCACGTATCCGTGGAAAAGAATCCCCGCGTCGGCGTAAGGTAACTCGCATACCGTTTCAGCCATTGAATCGGCTCCGGCGCCCTGGGCTTGCACCCCGGTTCCGCCTGCGGAATCAACTCCTTCATCACCGAAGACAGGGTTCCGTTGCGCAGAATCCATCCCGCCATGAACTCATGAATATATCCCCCGCCGGAAACAGATGAAAGATAGTCGATAAACGGCAGAACTCCCAACTGCGCCAACCCTTGCATCACGCCCAGATTGAAGGTTGCGCTCCGAATCCCGCCTCCCGAAAAACAAACTCCGGTAAGACCTCTTCCCGCCGCAATCGCGTAGATATCTTCAGACTTTACGCCGTCCACGCCCCTGGCCTGCAACTCCTGCTCCAGCAGCCACTTGCTCGGCACGAAGGCAGTCCGTGCGGCCAACCCCTGCTGCAGCTTTGGATCCGCCTGCAGGATCCTTGGCAATGTTTCCCTGGGATAGTAAGTGCCCCGAATCTCCACGCAGGGTCCGAATAACAGTTCGGTCATCCTGGCGGCGTTTTCGGCGCCGTCTTTCGCCAACTCCAGATCGAAGCCGAACTTATTTGCGGCTTTCCTGCGCAGCTCTCCATCGCTGCCCAGCCTTTGGCGCAGGCTAACCTCGTCGAATATCTCGCCGTCGATCTCCTGAGTCTGCGGAAAGGAAACCTTCGCCAGTTCCATCAGCCGCTTGCAGTACTTCGTGTTCCCGTCTTCCGCGGCTTCTCTCGTCGTAACTTCCAGTTCCTCGCTCATGTCAACTCCGTTTCTTCGTCAATCCACGCGCGCGGGCCTTCCTTCATTCCCTACTGCAAGGCCGGAATCGGGAGATTGGCCGGCGGCTGAACAGATCCGTCCGAGCCAATAAACTGTCCTGCGAAGTAGGCGACCATACCCTTGTGGTAGTCCATGATGCGGTAGAGTTCGTTGGCGCCATCTTCGTTACAAAAGTCCCTAAAGCTGTGAGCCCGGAGATACTGCTTTTCAGTTTCTTTGCAGGCGCCTTTTTCAATTCGGTCGGGCACAAACGCAATGCCCTGGCCGAGATCGGCCGCCGTGGGCATGATCGATGCCTCCATGAAGATGATGCTCTGGTTGTAGATCACCTCCGGCTTGCGCCGTGGGCCGAAGGCGAGAGTGTCGAGAATCGGCAGTTCGACCACCGGGTCGATAAGCTTGTAGCGTGCTTTTTGCCGCGCAATGACCGATTGCATGGTAGAAATCTCGAAGAACTTGAGAGAGTCCATGCGCACCAGCGTGCTGACCTCATGCTCCGAGACGCGCGAGTTCAGGTCGTCGCTGGCCTGCGACTGGGTGGTATCGCTGGAGATTGTGGCCGCTGCGTTTTCGTTATAGGTCACGTTCACATTCAGCTCCGCGCCCCGCGCGCTCGACAGGGTGTACGGCGTCACGGTCATGGCCAGCCCGCCGCCCACCTTTGCCGTCACTTGCGCGGGCTTTGACGCC
>Ga0326727_10028542_pt1 | contig 10137 bp, 13 predicted proteins | sample MB2enrmetagenome_FD_207643 | JGI IMG/M metagenome (GOLD analysis project Ga0326727, IMG submission 207643) | Lab enriched peat soil microbial communities from McLean, Ithaca, NY, United States - MB29MY | ecosystem: Environmental > Terrestrial > Soil > Wetlands > Peat | place: USA: New York...
CGACGCCATCGCCGGCCTGATCATCCTCGCGGTCAACATCTTCGGGGGCATCATCATCGGCGTCACCCGGCACGGGCTCAGTCTGTCCGCCGCCTCCGATATCTTCACCAAGCTTTCGGTCGGCGACGGCCTGGTGTCGCAGATCCCGGCGCTGATCATCTCGCTCGCCGCCGGCATGCTGGTCGCCAAGGGCGGCACGCGCGGTTCGGCCGACAAGGCGGTGCTCGGCCAGCTCAGCGGCTACCCAATCGCGTTGTTCATGGCGGCGCTGATGATGTTCGTGCTCGGCGTCATTCCCGGTCTGCCGTTCATTCCCTTCGCGTTTCTCGGCGGGCTGATGGCCTTCGTCGGCGTCGCGATTCCCGCCCGCCAGGCCAAGGAGCGCGCAGTCGCCGTTGCGGCGCAAGCCGCGCGCGAGGAGAAGGCGCGCGCCGAGCAGCGCGGCTCGATCAAGGAACAGCTGAAGTCGGCCGAGATCGAGCTGTGCCTGAGCAAGGAACTGACCGCGACGCTGTTGCCGCAATACGAGGAGATCGCGTCGCGCGTCGCCAAGATGCGGCGCAAGTTCGCGCGCCAATACGGCTTCGTCGTGCCCGAGATCAAGCTCACCGACGACATCAGGGCGCCGGCCAAGACCTATCAGATCCGCATTCACGGCACCGTCGTCGCCACCCAGGAGCTCAAGACCCACGAGTTCCTGGTCATCATCGGCGACGGCCGCCGTCCCAACGTGCCCGGCGACGACGTCCGCGAGCCCGCCTTCGGCATGAAGGCGATGTCGATCTCGCAGGCCTATCTCAAGGACGTCAAGCGCGAGGGCTTCAAGCCGATCGACTCCGTCTCGGTGCTGCTGACCCACTTGAGCGAGGTGATCCACAACAATCTCGCCCAACTGCTGTCCTACAAGGACATGCGCGCGCTGCTCGATCGGCTGGAGCCGGAGTACAAGCGGCTGGTCGACGAACTGTGCCCGTCGCAGATTTCCTATTCCGGCCTGCAGGCGGTGCTCAAGCTGCTGCTGGCCGAGCGGGTGTCGGTCCGCAACCTCAGCCTGATCCTCGAGGCGATCGCCGAGGTCGCGCCGCACGTGCGCCGGCCGGAGCAGATCGTCGAGCACGTGCGCGTGCGGCTGGCCCAGCAGATCTGCGGCGAGGTCCAGGACCAGGGGGCGCTGCGCGTGCTGCGGCTCGGCAACCGCTGGGACATGGTCTTCCATCAAAGCCTGAAGCGCGACGCCAAGGGCGAAGTGGTCGAGTTCGACATCGACCCGCGGTTGATGGAGCAGTTCGCCTCCGAGGCGTCGGCGGCGATCCGCAAGCGCATGGAGGACAAGCTCGTCTTCGCTCTGGTGACGACCGCCGAGACGCGCCCGTATGTGCGCATGATCATCGAACGCATGTTCCCGACCTTGCCGGTGCTGTCGCAGCTCGAGATCGCGCGCGGTTTCGAGGTCAAGTCGCTGGGCGCGATCTCCTAGTGGACGCGAACGGCGACATCGCCCGGCTGTTCGATCCCAACCTCACGCTGGCGGTGTTCGTGCTGTTCTGCCGCATCGGCGGCTGCCTGATGCTGATGCCGGGTTGGTCGAACGCGCAGATCCCGATGCAGGTCCGGCTGTTCGTCGCCGTGGCGACGACGCTGGCGCTGACGCCGATCCTCATCGATCAGGCGCCGTTGCGCTCGCTCAGCGCCGAGCCGCTGCCGGCGCTGCGCCTGATCGTGATCGAGAGCGCGGTCGGGGCGACGATCGGAATCCTCGGCCGACTGCTGTTCCTCGCGCTGGAGGCGATGGCGGTGGGCGCGTCGGCCATGCTCGGCCTCGCCAATCCGTTCGGCGTCGAGGTCGAGCCCGGTCAGATGCTGCCGCCGCTCGCCACCTTGATCGTTCTTTCGGCGACGGTGCTGATCTTCATCACCGACGCCCATTGGGAGGCGTTGCGCGGACTCGTCGCGTCCTACCGCGCCATTCCGATGGGGGTCGACTTCGATCCCGGCTATTCGCTGCGGCAGGTCGCCAGCATGCTCGCCGAGTCGTTTCGCGTCGCGCTGAGGGTCACCTCGCCGTTCTTCCTCTATGCGATCACCGTCAATCTGACGATGAGCCTCATCAACCGCCTGACGCCGCAGGTCGCCATCTTCTACGTCGCGACGCCTTTCATCGTCGCCGGCGGCCTGCTGCTGCTCTACTTCACCGCCGGGTCGATGCTTGGCGAATTCATGGCGGCCTTCGCCGCCTGGCTGAAGATGGGCTAGACGACGATGAAGCGGCGGCTGGAGGCGTTGGCGCGAATCGGCAAACTGCAGAAGCAGCTGCACGAACTGGCGGCCTGGCGGCTCGCTCAGATCGGCCGCCGCCGCGACGCGCTCGCCGAGGACGAGCGCGAGATGTGGCGGGCGATGGGCGAGGGCCTTTCCGCCTATGGCGCGCCGGCCGAAGCGGGCATGCGGCGCATCCGCCGCCTCGAGGCGGAGATCGCCGCCGCCGAGGCCGCCTACGCCGCCCAGTCGCGCCAAGCCACTGCACAAGGCGCTCGCGCCAAGCTCGTCGAGCGCGCCCACGACGGACTCGAAGCGAAATATCGCGACCAGCAGCAGCGCAAGGAGCTCGCCGAGCTGATCGAGCGCTCGCTCGCCAAGCCGCCGTCAAGCTCGGCGTAAGCCTGCGGGCGGATGTTCGCTTCGCTGAGAACCTGCGGGGAATCCATGGCTATCGACGCTTCCTCGGACATCGTGCTGGAGGTCGCCAAGGCCGCCGATCCGACGCGCGCCGCCGCCGTCGCGCAGCGCCTCAACGCGCTCAGCGGCGCGGCGGGCGCCGACGCGGCGGATTTCGCCGACACGCTCGCCGCCACCGCGCCCGCCGCCGCGAGCGGCCCGTCGGCGGCCGACGCGCGCGCGCGTTTCGCCGCCGCGGCTGACGCCGCCGACGCGGACGACCAGAAGACCGCCAAGGTGAAGACCGAATTCGAGTCGGTGATGCTCAACAGCTTCGTCAGCGAGATGCTGCCGAAGGACGCGAGCACGGTTTTCGGCCAGGGGCTCGCCGGCGACATGTGGAAGTCGATGCTCGCCGACCAGGTTTCGCGGCAGATCGCCAAGTCGGGCGCGCTCGGCATCGGCAAGCGCCTGTTCGCCACCCATCCGCTCGCCGCCAGCGACGCGCTGGAGAAGGCGAAACGCGCCGACTCCGCGACCGCGGCCAACGCCGCCCAGATGAGCGCCAATTCGCTGGCGCTGCCGAGCGGCGTCGAGGTCGACGGCGGCGCCGTCCTGTTCGCCGCCGAGAAGCGCTCGTGAGCGCCGTTCTGCGCTTCGCCGCCAACGGCCGCCCGCAGTCCGCGGCGGCGATGATCCTGCCGGTCATCGAGCGGCTCGCTCTGACCCTCGACGAGGAGAACGAGGCGATCGCGCGACGCGGGCCGGTCGACTACAACGCGTTCAACCACCGCAAGAGCCAGGGCCTGCTCGAGCTCAACCGGCTCGCGCCGAGTCTCGCCGGCCTGCGGCTCGGCCCCGCGCTCGCCGCCGCGCTCGGCGACCTGCAGAAGCGGCTCGAGACCAACCGCCGGCTGCTCAGCACGCAATTGAACGCCGCGCGCGCGGTGTCCAACATCATCACGCAGGCGATCCGCGACAGCCAGTCCGACGGCACCTATTCGGACCGCTACTGGATGGACGAATGATCCGCATCATCATGATCGGATTCTGGGCCTGCCTGACGACGCTGGCGGCGGGCTATGCGACGACGCATTTCCGCGCGCTTGCCGCCCATCCGGCCGCGGTCGAGTCGGCGGCGCCGAAAGAACTGAAGAAAACCAAGGAGTTCAACGTCCCGAAGATCCGCGACGGCGCGGTCAGGGGCTACATCGTCGCGCAGCTCTCCTATGTCGTCGACAACGCCGCGGCGAAGAAGGCGCCGCTGCCGCCCGACGACTTCATCGTCGACGAGGCGTTCCGCTACGTCTACGACGATCCGTCGATCGACTTCGACCATCTCGAGACGTTCGATCTCGACAAAATGACCAAGACGCTGATCAAGAACGTCAACGCCCGGCTCGGCGCCGACGTGATCACCGACATCGGCATCCAGGAATTCTCCTTCCTCACCATCGCCCAGGCCAAGACGCGGCTGTGACGGCGGCTAGAACGCCCCCGCTAGCGCGAAGCGCCCGCCGTTTTTGCGCAACGGAGCGGCGCGTTCGGGTGTGATGCGCTTGCCAAACTAGTTTTCTCCCTCAACTGTGTTTTCGCCGCCAGCGACGTCACGGGCAGGCGCCAGTCAATTTCTTTACAATTCTGTCACAGCGTAGTATTGAGAATTTCAGCTTACGAGAATGGCGGGAGCCGTTAATGAAGCCGGCTTGGAGTCTTTGGCTCATTTTGGCGACGCCGATGATTTCTGCGTCAAATACATCCCTTGCGCAACAGGACAAAGTTACCAGGATTCATGTCACGTTCTCAAGTTATTACGAGCGCATAAGGCCAGGTTATGGGGAGGGCACATCCAACGAGGAGATGAATATTGTCTTGTCTGGCAATAATCATATTCAAGAAACATCAAAATCCACGAATTCATTGGCAAGTCAATCGTGGAGCGGCGAACATACGCTAGGTGATGAATATTGGCACGTAAGTGGACCGCATACACTTATAAAAATTCAAAAAATGTCGCAAAGCGTTCGTTCCACGACGATTGAAGTTATCGGAAATACATGTAAAGCCTCTTGGCGGATGACATTATTGCCAGGATACAAAGAGTATTACTTTTATAGCATATCAATTAAGGATTTCGCGTATTATCGGCAAGCTCGAATGATCAGCAGTACATGCGAGATTGAGAGTAACTGAGTTTGCGGAGCGCGGAGGTTGCGCCACTTACCTCGCTCTCGACGATACTACGTTGGTCTCGCGAGCCTGCCGTCCGCTGCGAGAACGTCCGCGCGTCCGTCGCAGAGGCAGTGGCGCGCTGTAGGCTACGGAAGATTGGCTTGAGAGCTCTTGGCGACTGGCGCTGACGCCGAGGTGTAAAGCCGCCGGCCTCGATTGATTGGAAATCGCCTGGCGCCGGCGAAACGGTTAGACGGTCCCCGCCAGCGCGAAGTGACCGCCGTTTTCGCGCGACGGGGTGCGCTCGGGGAAGAAGCGTGTCGCGATTTCGCTGGGGCCGAAGTCTTCGGTGCTGCGAAAGTCGAACTCGCGAAGTTTTTCGTGCAGCGCGGGCGTCGCGAAGAAGGTCTTTGGAATAGTCGAACACGACTTCGGCGCCGCCCGGCAATTTGCCGATAAAGGCGAGGGTGGCGAAAATCGCCGGCTGGGTGAGATAGGGGACCACGCCGAACCAGAGGAAGAAACTCGGCCGCCCGGCGTCGAACCCCGACGCCGCGAGCGCGGCCGCGAGGCTTTCGGTCTCGAAATCGCAACCGACGTAGACGACGTGCGGCGGCGCGGCGATCGCCGCTGCGGCGAGGCGGCGGCGTTTCTCGCCCTGCGTCGCCGGTTGGTCGACCTCGAAGACGCGCAAGCCCTCGGCTGGCTCGACGCGATAGGCGAAGGTGTCGAGGCCGGCGCCGAGAACGACGATCTGCCGCACGCCACGCGCGATCGCGCGCCGCGCGGCGTCTTCGGCGAAACGGCTGCGCAAGGCCGGATTGGCGCGCGCCTCGGCGACCGCCGCGCCGCTGAATTGTCCCTCTCGCATGGGGCGAGACGATCCTGAGGGCGCGCCGGCGTCGAACACAGCGCAGGGGGCTTGACTTCGAGCGCGCTCCAACCTGTAGCAGAAGCGGCGTCGAAACGAAGGGCATGCCCGTGAAGATCGGCCAACTCGCCAAGCTGAGCGGCCTCACCGGCCATACGATCCGCTATTACGAGCGGATCGGGCTGCTGCCGCGCGCCCGGCGGGACCGATCGGGCCAGCGCGACTACGACGCCGCCATCCTCGCATGGATCGAGTTTCTCGGACGCTTGAAGACAACCGGCATGCCGATCCGCGAAATGTTGGTCTACGCACGGCTGCGCGCCGAGGGCGCTTCGACCGCGGACGAAAGACGCGCGCTGTTGGAGCGGCATCGCGTCGGGGTTCGCCGGCGGTTGAGCGAGCTTCAGGCGAGCCTCCTCGTTCTCGACGATAAGATCGCCGGCTACGCCGGCGCAACCGAGGATGGATCGCGCCATGACCAACGACCAAAAGCCAAGCGACGAACGGTTTGAACGCGGCGCCCGCGCGCTCGCCGGCATCGACGGGCGTGGCGGCCAGAAGGTCGTCGACGCGCTCGCCGACGTCGCGCCCGACTTCGCCCGCTATCTCGTCGAGTTTCCGTTCGGCGACATCTATTCGCGGCCGGGCCTCGACCTGCGCGCGCGCGAGATCGCGACCATCGCCGCGCTGACGGCGATGGGAAACGCCGCGCCGCAGCTCAAGGTTCACATCCAGGCCGGCCTCAACGTCGGCCTGACGCGCGAGGAGGTCGTCGAAATCCTCATGCAGATGGCCGTCTACGCGGGCTTTCCCGCCGCGCTGAACGGGCTGTTTGCGGCCAAGGAGGTTTTCGCGGCGCGCGGCGGGTGACGCAGGCCGGCCATCCTTGCGCGTCGTCGTCATCGGGAACATATGGGCGGAAGGCCCACGCGTCGCCGCCGCCGATGCTTGAGGGGGGCCTCGCCACCGTACGTCGTCTCCAGCGTCGCGCGGCCGACCGAAACGACGCGGGTCGTAGGTTGGAGGTTGCCATGGCCGACTACATCGCACTGATTGAAAGTGACGACGAAGCGGGCGCCTTCGCCGTGTGGTTCCCGGACCTTCCCGGTTGCACGGCGATGGGCGCGACGGTCGAGCAGGCGTTCGCCAATGCGGCCGAGGCGATGCGCGACTGGGCCGAAGCGACGCTCGCCAAGGGCGGCGCCCTTCCCCAGCCGCGCGCGATCGAGGAATTGCTCGCCGAAGCGGAAATATCGGAGGCGATCGGCGAGGGAGCTCCTTACCAGAGCATCCCGCTCGTTCGTGAGGCGAACCATCCGGCGTAGGCGACCCTGGCGAGCGACGCCGAAGCCAAACGCGGCAATTTGACGGCTCCGCCTTTACCGAGCTGACGGCGCGGCGAGCGGTGCGAGAGATGGCGATCTGATTCGCGCGGGCCCGCCTCTTGCCTTTTGTCTCGCGCCCGCGCATAGGGCCGCCCGAACCTTCTCTCCCCGGAATCCGAGCGCGCGACCCATGGGCTTCAAATGCGGCATCGTCGGCCTGCCGAACGTCGGCAAGTCGACGCTTTTCAACGCGCTCACCCAGACCGCCGCCGCCCAGGCGGCCAATTACCCCTTCTGCACCATCGAGCCGAACGTCGGCGACGTCGCCGTGCCCGACCCGCGGCTGGAGACGCTGGCGGCGATCGCCAGCTCGAAGGAGATCGTCCCGACCCGGCTGACCTTCGTCGACATCGCCGGCCTGGTGCGCGGCGCCTCGAAGGGCGAGGGCTTAGGCAACCAGTTCCTCGCCAACATCCGCGAATGCGACGCGATCGCCCATGTCGTGCGCTGCTTCGAGGACGGCGACGTCACCCATGTCGAGGGGCGCATCGATCCGCTGTCCGACATCGCCACCGTCGAGACCGAGCTGATGCTCGCCGACCTCGAAAGCCTCGAGCGGCGCATCGTCCAGATGGAGAAGAAGGCCAAGGGCGGCGACACGGAAACGAAAGAACTGCACGACCTCGCCGTGCGCAGCCTCGCCGAATTGCGCGAGGGCCGGCCGGCGCGCGCCGCCGGCGTCAGCCGCGACCAGCACAGGCAGTTCCAGTCGCTCGGCCTGCTGTCGTCAAAGCCAGTGCTCTACGTCTGCAATGTCGAAGAGGCGTCGGCGGACAAAGGCAACGCCTTCGCCGACAAGGTGCGCGAGGTCGCAGCGAAAGAAGGCGCCGTCGCGGTGGTCGTTTCGGCCAAGATCGAGAGCGAGATCGCCGTCCTGCCGCTGGCCGAGCAAAAGGACTATCTCGAGGCGGTCGGCCTCGCCGAGCCGGGCCTCAATCGCGTCATCCGCGCCGGCTACGCTCTGCTGCACCTCGTCACCTTCTTCACCGTCGGGCCGAAGGAGTCGCGCGCCTGGACGGTCGAGAAGGGCGCCAGGGCGCCGCAGGCCGCCGGCGTCATCCACACCGATTTCGAGAAGGGCTTCATCCGCGCCGAGACGATCGCCTATGACGACTATGTCGCCCACAAGGGCGAAGCCGGCGCGCGCGAAGCGGGCAAGTTCCGTCTCGAAGGCAGAGAGTACGCCGTCCAGGACGGCGACGTGCTTCACTTCCGCTTCGCCACCTGAAGCGCCGCCATGGACCTGCTCTATTTCGAAGATTTCGCGCCCGGCGAGGTGGTCGAATACGGCGACCGCACGGTGACCGCCGAAGAGATCGTCGCATTCGCGCGCGAGTTCGATCCGCAGCCGTTTCATCTCGACGAAGCGGCGGCGCGCGAGTCGATGGCCGGCGGGTTGATCGCCTCGGGCTGGCACAGCGTCGGGCTGGCGATGCGGATCAGCTGCGACGAATTCTTCCTGCGCTCGACGGCCCAGGGCTCGCCGGGGATCGAGTCGATCGACTGGCTGAAGCCGGTCAGGCCGGGCGACCGCCTCAGCGTGCGCCGCACCACGCTGAGCGCCCGGGCGTCGCGCTCGCGTTCCGACATCGGCGTCGTCGAAATGCGGTTCGAGCTCATGAACCAGAACCGCGAGGTGGTGATGCGGCAGCAGGGGGCGGTGTTCTTCCGCCGCCGCCCCGACGGCGAGGCTCGGCGATGATCGGCCTCTATTACGAAGATCACCAGGTCGGCCAGACGGCGCCGCTCGGCGCCTATCGCTTCACCCGCGAGGCGATCGTCGATTTCGCCCGCCAATTCGATCCGCAGCCCTTCCACCTCGACGAGGCGGCGGCGGCGAAGTCGATCTTCGGCGGCTTGTGCGCCTCCGGCTGGCACACCGTCAGCGTGTCGATGCGGCTGCTGGTCGACGGCCGCTACGCGCAGCGCGCGACCGCGGCGGCGCGCGGCGAAAAGCCGCCGCCGCTCGGCCTCGGCAAGGGCGTGCGCGATCTGCGCTGGTCGGCGCCGGTGAGGCCGGGCGACGTGATCGCATTCTCGTTGCGGGTCGAATCGATGCGAGACGCGCGACGGCCGCAATGGGGCCAGATCGACATGCGCATCGTCGGCGTCAATCAGGAGGGGCGCGAGGTCTGCGCCTATACGCTGACGGGGCTGGCGGCGCGGCGGTCGGCTTGAGGCCGCCCACGCGGATGCGCCGTTCAGGCGGCGAGCGTGGTGCGCACCGCCGAACCGGAGGCGACGAGGCGGCGCAGGCTGACGCCGTCGATCTCGGCGGTCTCTTCGGCTTCGAATCGAACGTCGATCAACGCGTCGGCGCCGTAATCCTCGGCCTCGCGGGCGAGGTCGCGCAGCAGCGCGCGGCGGTCGGATTCGATCGCCGGCTCGTCGACGCCCCGCCAACGGCCGACGACCTTGATCCGGCCGATCGTCTTGGCGGCGCGGCCGCCTTCGAGCGCGCCGGTGAAACTGACTTGCATGGAAGACTCTTGGTTTTGGGTCGTTGATCCGACAGTCTCGGCGGCCGACGTTTCGCGCGCCTTAACGCCGGGAAGGGCTTCGGCGAAGTTGATGAAAAAGGTTACGAAACGTGGTTACGGGACGACCCGGAGAGAAGCGGCGAAGAGCGGCGCCGGTGGGGCGCCGCTCTGGCGTTTTCATGGGTTAACCGGAATTAACCCAAGGCGTTAGGTCGGTTCAGCCGTGGGCGGGGGCGGCGGGCTCGGCCCCGTCCTTCTTCTCCAGGTCCTCGCCGGTCTGCTGGTCGACGACGCGCATCGACAGCTTGACCTTGCCGCGGTCGTCGAAGCCCATCAGCTTCACCTTGACCTTGTCGCCTTCCTTGACGACGTCGGTCGTCTTGGCGACGCGGCCCTTGCCGAGCTGCGAGATGTGGACGAGGCCGTCCTTCGAGCCGAAGAAGTTGACGAAGGCGCCGAACTCCATCGTCTTGACCACGGTGCCGTCGTAGATCTGGCCGACCTCGGGCTCGGCGGCGATCGACTTGATCCAGTTGATCGCCGCCTTGATCTTCGCGCCGTCGGCGGAGGCGAC
>Ga0326727_10028544_pt1 | contig 10137 bp, 10 predicted proteins | sample MB2enrmetagenome_FD_207643 | JGI IMG/M metagenome (GOLD analysis project Ga0326727, IMG submission 207643) | Lab enriched peat soil microbial communities from McLean, Ithaca, NY, United States - MB29MY | ecosystem: Environmental > Terrestrial > Soil > Wetlands > Peat | place: USA: New York...
AGTGGTCTCCAGCGGAATTTCGTGCCGTGTGTCCTCGCAATGAGCACGGCGTTACCGGACATCATTACGGGGACATTCATTACGGTGATACGAACTGCACTCTTTCGTTGGTCACCAAGGCTTTCAGTCTGACGGCCCTTACGGGCACAGGATACGAATTGCCGTATTCTTCCATTCGCAGCCGACGCCAGACGGCCCTCACCGGAGCCGCCCCGCCCCTCTCCGTCACACGCGAAGCCGTCGACCTTATGGAAGCATGAGCTTCCGAAGTTTTGCGGCCGTCAATGGCGCGCGTGCCGCGCGCCGCCTCCGGCGGCCGAAGGCCATTGGCAGCCGCAAAACTTCGAAACAAAGAGGCTTCCATGAGGTCGACGGCGCTCTCCGCCGAACCGCGGCCAAGGCCGCCGCGGCGCGGCGCGCGTGAACGTTCGAGCCCGCGAACCGTGTCGCGATTCGGCCAACTTGACCAACCCGTCCGCCGCCCCCACCCTCGCCGCATGACGCGCGCAGTCAGCCTTTACGAAGCCAAGACCCATCTCTCGGCGCTGGTCGACGACGCCGAGCGCGGCGAGGACATCGTGATCGGCAAGAACGGCGTCGCCAAAGCGCGACTTGTTCGGGTTGCCCAGTGGACGCGCGAGCGTGAGCCGTCCGGCCTTCTGCGCATCCGCCATATCGCCGACGATTTTGACGCGCCCGACCCCGAAAACAACCGCCTGTTCGAAGGCGAAGCGTGAGCCTGCTGATCGGCGCCCGTGTCTTTCTTTGAATGGCGGCGCCGCGCGACCATTTCGCGCTTCTCTCGCCCGTTCGGCAGGGAGCGTTGAAGCGCGACCAACGCCGCCGCGCGACGTGCGCCACCCGACATCGCCTTGATCCGCTTGGGATAGCGCGCTCGACGGAACGATCCGCGGCGCGACCCCTCTCCCGGCCGCGGCGGAAACAGGGATTCAAGAAGCCGTCACCGGAATTGCGTAAGTGCGACCAACTCCGCCGATCGCATGTTGCTCTACTCCTTCCCAAAGGTGTACGACCGGCCGAAGTTTAATTCGCCGCGGGATGAAGCTTCGGCGCCAAGTGACCGTAGGGGAATCAGATTGGCTTTCTTTCCGGTGTTCCTGTCAGTTGTGCTGGTCGCGCGTGATCGGGCAAAGGAAATTGAAGGCGCGCTATGGGACTTGACGAGCGCCCTGTCGTCGCTGGTCAGCGACTACGAACTGGTGGTGGTCGACAACGGCTCGCGTGACGAGAGCGTCGCCGTGCTCAAGCGTCTGACGGGCGAAAGCGGCATTCCAAATCTGCAGGTCTATGCCCTGACCAAGGACGTCGAGTCGGACGTCGCGTGCTGGGTTGGTCTGGAGAACGCCATCGGCGACTTCATTGCTGTGATTGATCTTTCGCTCGATGACATCGCGTTCCTGCCGGCGATGTTGGATAAGGCCACAGGGGGCGCCGACGTGGTGTTCGCCTGCAACGACCATAAGCCCCAGCAAAGTCTCGCCTATCAGGTCGCCTTCGCCGTCTTCGACCGGCTCTACAGTTCCCTCGGCGGCATTCATTTGGCCGAGGAAGCGCCCCGCTACCGGATCCTGAGCCGGCGCGTGGTCAATTTCATTCTGCGTCATCCGCAGCCGGCCGTCACTTATCGGCACTTGCCCGCGACCGGCGGTTTCGCGCGCGTCAACCTAAGATACAGCTCGGCCCCGCATTCGACCGAAACCAAACGGCTCGGCGACAGCATGGACAAGGCCATGCGCCTGCTGGTCTCCACAACGCGCCTGCCGATGCGGATAGTGACGTCGCTGTCGCTGTTCGGCGCAGGCGCCAACGTCGTTTATTCGATCTATGTGGTGGTGATCGGCCTTATCAAGAAGGATGTCGCGCCCGGCTGGATCAGCCTCTCCCTGCAACAGTCGGGTATGTTCTTCCTGATATCGCTCGTCCTGCTCGTGCTCGGCGAGTATATTCTCCAAGTGGCGGGCTTGGCGAACGAAGGACCGCTCTACCATGTTAGCCAAGAGTTCACGAGCGCCAGCCTCACCCGACGCGACAAGCTGAATGTCGAGCAGGTGGCGGACTTCGCCGCAAGCGCGCCGTCTGAGGGGGAGCGCGTCTCTTGAGGGCGAAAGACCCCACCGTTTACGAGGCGGTCGTTATCGGGGGCGGCTTTTACGGCAGCGCGATCGCCGTCTATCTTGCGACGCAGCGCGGCCTCAAGCGCATCTTGTTGATCGAGCGAGAAGGCGCGCTTTTGACGCGAGCCTCGCACAACAACCAAGCGCGGGTGCATAACGGCTACCATTATCCGCGCAGCTTCGCGACGGCTTATCGCAGCCGGGTGAATCTGCCGAAATTTGTCGGCGCCTGGCCCGAGGCCGTCAAGAAGGACTTTACCAGTCTTTACGCCATTGCCTCTCGCAACTCTGCGGTCACCGCCGGCCAGTTCCAGCGCTTTTGCGACGATATCGGCGCCAGCCTTCAGCCCGCCGAGGCTTCGCTTCGGGCGTTGTTCGAGCCGCGGCTGATTGAGGACGTGTTCGTGGTCCAGGAGTACGCCTTCGACGCCAGCCAGTTAGCTCTACGGGCGCGACGCGACCTCGCCGACTGCGGCGTCGAGCTGCTGCTCGAGACCCACGCGACAGCTATCTCCAACGGGTCCGACGGTCAGCTCGCGATCAAGTTGACGGGCCGGGGCGAGGCGTCCCAAGTCGTATCATGCCGCTACCTTTTCAACTGCACCTATAGCGGTCTCAACCAGTTCGAAGGCGACTTTGCCGGCGCCAAGACTCGTCTCAAGCAGGAGCTGACGGAAATGGCTCTTGTCGAGCTGCCGCCGGCGCTTCAGGGGCTTGCCGTCACCGTAATGGACGGCCCGTTCTTCTCGTTCGTGCCGTTTCCCGAGCGCAACCTGCACACACTTTCCCATGTCCGCTACACGCCCCATCTCAGTTGGCCGGACCAGCCAAGGGTCGATCCCTATCGCCGGTTGGCGCTCGATGATCGGATGAGCCGATTCGACCGGATGCTGCGCGACGTCGGGCGTTATCTGCCCGCGGCGTCGAAGATGAGGTATGTCGACTCCATTTTTGAGATCAAGACCGTCCTTGAAAAAAATGAGAGCGACGACGGGCGGCCAATATTGTTCGAAAAACATTCAGAATTGCCAGGTTGCTACTCTATTTTAGGCGGGAAAATCGACAATATATTTGATATAATCGAACGTCTAGACGCTGAAGACTTTGTCGCCGAGGAGGTCTCATGCGGTCGCGGTTCGAGCCATGGCTAACGCGCTGATCGGATATTCGGGTTTTGTCGGAAGCACGTTGCTGCGGCAGGCGCGCTTCGAGCGGCTTTTCCGCTCCACCAACATCGGGGACATGGCCGGCGGATCGTTCGACACGGTCGTTTGTGCGGGCGCTCCCGCTCAGAAGTGGATCGCCAACCGCGAGCCGGAGGCGGACCGGAAGACGATCGACGGTCTGATCGGGTCCCTCGGAACAATGACTTGCAAGCGGCTCATCCTGATCAGCACAGTCGACGTGTTTCGAAACCCGAATGGCGTCGACGAGGAGACGCCGGTCGAGGCGTCGGGGCTCGGACCGTATGGGCTGCATCGGCGTCTCCTGGAAGAGTTCGTCGAGTGCGCCTTCCCCGACCGCCTGATCGTCCGACTGCCGGGATTGGTCGGACCGGGCCTCAGAAAGAACGTCATTTTCGACTTGCTCAACGACAACAATTTGGCCGCGGTGAACTGCCGCAGCGTTTTTCAGTTTTATCCTATGGTCAATCTTTGGTTTGATATTCAAACCGCGCTGAAGTTTGAACTGCGGCTCGTCCACCTGACCGCGGAGCCGATCAGCGTCGCCGAAGCGAGTCTGCAGGGATTTGGCAGACCGTTCGAACTGGCGCTCGCCGAGCCCGCGGCCCGGTACGATATGCAGACGCAGCACGCAGCGCAGTTTGGCGCATCGGGTCGCTATCAATACGCCGCGCGCGAGACCATTCAGGCGATCCGCGCTTACGCGCAATCCGAGCCGACCGCCAGGAAATCGGCTCAAGGAACAGCGGCGTGAGGCTCGCCATCTCCAACATCGCTTGGGATACGTCCGAGGACGAGAGCCTCGCAACATTGCTGCGACGTTTGGCGATCGACGCGATCGATGTGGCGCCAGGAAAGTACTTTCCCGATCCGCGTGCGGCCACCGAGGCGGAGATCAGCGCGGTGCGGGATTGGTGGGACAAACGCGGCATCGAGATCACCGGTATGCAATCGCTGCTCTTCGGCGCTGCTGGCCTCAACGTTTTCGGCCCGGAAGCGGTGCGGAATCAAATGCTGGAACGGCTCGCCGCCGTGTGCCGGATCGGCGCGGGACTCGGCGCTCGCCGCCTGGTCTTCGGCTCGCCGAAAAACCGGGACCGCAACGGCCTCGGCGACATCGAGGCGATGAATATCGCGGCGCCGTTCTTCCGCCGCCTCGGCGACATCGCTCAATCCTTCGACGTCGTCGTCTGCCTCGAACCCAATCCACCGCGCTACGGGGCGAACTTCATGACCGATTGCGCGGGGACGGCGCGAGTGGTCGAGGCGATCGACCATCCGGCCATTCGCATGCAGTTCGACAGCGGCGCAGCGGCCATCAACGGCGAAGACGCGGCGCTGGAGTTGAAACGTCATGCCCCGCTCGTGGGTCACGTCCATGCCAGCGAACCCGATCTGGTCCCGCTGGGCGACGGCGGGGTAGACCACGCCGGCGTGTTCGAGGCCCTGTCCCGGTATCTGCCGGACCGCGTCGTCTGTGTGGAAATGCTGGCCACTCGCAACGAGCCGCATCCGGCGTCGATCGAGCGCGCTCTCGCGGTGGCCATCGGCTGCTATCGCGGCGACACGAAGGAGTCGATCGCGTGAAGTGGATCATCCTGTCGCTCGGCATCGCCGCCAACAGCTCCGCGAGCATTCCGGTCACGGTCACGGTCACGGTCGCGCTGACGCCGCCGCGCAGGCTTCCCAAGCTGAGCGATCTCTCGGGGTCGCCGACCAACTGGCCTTTCTATCTTGGGCTCGCGTTCTACGGCGCGGCCCTCTCGCTCCATGCAGCGGCTTTGACCCATCCGCCGCTGAACGTGGCGCAACCGGCGCTGACGTCGGGCGCCGCCGCCGTGGCGGCGATTTCGATTCTGGCGCTTCGTGAGTCTTTCCGTTGGACAGCCGGCGCCGAAATCTCGCCTGTGCCGGCAGGCATGGCGCTGATAACGGCCCGCGTGGCGTGACGAAGGGAGTCGGGCGATGAATTACCCCCTGAAGACCGCTCCGGTTGGGCGCGAGTTCTGGAGGGTTCCGACCTTCGAGACAAAGCTGTGGCTCGGTCAACAGCATCGTCACTGCGTCGTCGTCCCCGTCATCAACGAGGGCCAGCGGATCGCGAGCCTGCTCGCAAGAATGGCGTCGCTGGAAATCGCGTCGAGCGCCGACATCGTCATCGTCGACGGCGGCAGCAGCGACGGCTCGCTCGAATTGGCGAATCTCCAGCGAATGGGCGTGCGCGGTCTGGTGGTCATGACCGCTCCCGGGAGGCTCAGCGCCCAACTTCGCTGCGCCTATGCCTTCGCCCTTGACCAGGGCTATGAGTCAATCGTCACGATCGACGGCAACGACAAGGACGACCCCGAAGCGATCCCACGCTTTCTGGCCGCGCTGGATCAGGGATACGACTTCGTGCAGGCTTCGCGCTTCTTGCCGGGCGGCGTCGCGGAAAATACGCCGAAGACGCGGGAGTTCGCGATCCGATTTGTGCACGCGCCCCTCTTGAGCCTGTTCTCCGGATTCAAATGGACCGATACGACGCAAGGGTTTCGCGGCTACAGCCGCAGGATGCTGCTCGACGACGCAATCGCTCCTTTCCGAGACGTGTTCACCGGTTATGAATTGCTCGCCTATCTTTCCTATCGCGCGCCCAGGCTCGCCTATCGCTGCCTCGAGTTGCCGACAAGTCGGCGCTACCCCGACGGCGCGATTCCGACCAAGATTAGTGGGTTCCGCGGAAATCTGAAGCTCGTCGGCGTACTGCTGAAGGCCTGCCGGGGCGGCTTCGATCCGCGACGGCCGACGTCATGACGATCGTTTCCGAGCCGCAGGTTTTTCGGCGTCATGGCCTCGCTCTGCGCCAATTTGCCGCCGGCCGCCGCACCGAATTGCTGGTCGCCGCGCTGGTGTTCATCCTGAACTTCTCGGCGATCCGTCTCGCCGCCATGAGTTCGAACGGTGGGGTCGAGACGTGGCTCAACCTGACGAACCAGATGTTCTATGGGCGCCAGGATTTCCTTTTCAGCTACGGGCCGCTGTATTGGCTGGTCGGCGGCGCCGCCGAGCCGTTTTCCATCTCGGCCTATTGGCTGACAGTCGTCGCGCTCAGCGCCGTCAGCGCGTGCTTCTGGTCGATGATCGTCACCTTATGCTATAATGCCAGGGCGCTGCTGTCATTCACTCTGGCGTTTCTGCTGTTCTTCACCAACCTGACGTTTCCGCCGCTGCTATACCTTTGGCCGTTCGCCTTTGCGGTCTACCTTGAGTGTCGCGGCGACAAGCCGATCAGCCTTCGGCCGGCAGGCCTGCTGGCTCTCGGCGCGCTGGTCGGCGCTTGGTTCTACGTCAGGTATCTGTACGGGGTCGTGGCGCTCGCCACGTTCGGCCCGTACTTTCTCAGCCGTCTCGCGATAACCAGGAGACCCTCGGAACTCCTGTTTTTTCTCGCCGGCGTTTTCGCCGGCTATGTCGTAGTCGGGCTCGCGATCTTCCACTCGAGCAGCAGCATTCTCGAGTACCTGGCGATCAACAATCAGCTCAGCTTCGGCAATTCCGTCGACATGACGCTCGACGTGAACAACACGATTTTCACTTGCATTGCCGTCGCGGCAATTTCGGCAATAATTACCATCTACGTATTCCTGGGTCGGAAAGTCCTTTTTCTCAGCGTTGTCGCCGTGCTGGTCTTGCTGATCAAGCTTGGCTTCAGTCGCGCCGATCATTATATTAACTATTTTGTATTGCCGGTCTCGGCGTTATCGCTTTTCCTGTTGTTGTTGCAGGTGAGAGCGTCGAGGATCGGCTTTCTGGTCGTCATGGGCCTGCTCTATGGGTTGGCGGCCTGTCCGACCTTCGACGGCGCCAACACGCGAAAGGCATTTCAAACGCCGTTCAAGTTTTCCGCCGGCTATGCCGAGCGCATGCGCGATCTCTATCAAGGTTTCACACTGCCTCACGAAATTCTCGACGCAATCGGCAGTTCGACGGTCGACGTTTATCCGTTCCAGAACGAATACATGTTCGCCAATCGGCTGAACTACCTGCACCGTCCAGTTTTTCAGGACTATATGACGCTAACCCCCGCGCTCGACGCGATGAACCAGAGGTTCTTCGAAGGTTCGGATCGGCCGAAATTCGTGCTGTGGAGCGGCGCCGGCTGCGGCGAGACGTGCAATCAACTGGTCGACGTCGACGGCAAAATGAGTCTCAACGAGGACCCGCTGACAACCAGCGCCTTGCTTTTCAACTACCATGTCGTGTCGAGGTCCCGGGCGGCGAATGGCGCGCCGCTCGCCCTGCTTGAAGAAAACCAGACGCATTCGGCCTATGCCCAGTCGACGATCGGCGAGGCCGATATGACCTTCGGGCAATGGTATCCGGCGCCGAAGAACCCGACCGGCGTCGTCAAACTCGCGCCGCGCTTTTCGTTCACCGCCTTGGGACGGGCGAAGAACCTCCTGTTCCGCGGCGGCGTCATGTTCGTCAACTACCGCTTGGCGTCAGGGGAGGTTAAGCGCTTCAGGTTGAACATCCTCAACGCGCAGAGCGGCGTCTGGGTTTCGCCGTATCTTTCTGACCTTACCCTCGCAGGTCCCGAGGTCGTGGCGATCATGTTCGAGACCTCGTCAAGCGATTACGTCAAGCAGACCTTTCATGCCCGTTGGATCGGCGCGCCGCTCACCGCGGTCGGCGCCGCGGCGGCGGCTTACGATCCCGTGCTGCAGGCGCCGCCGGCGGAGGGCGCGCCGGCGCAAGTCAAGTGCGAGGGGTACATCGACCTCGCCAACGGCGCCTCGGCGACGCCAACCATCGAGGCGACCGGAGCGCTGAATATCCGCGGATGGCTGGCGTTCTCCACCGAACGAAATCTTCTTCCCGACCAGACTTTCCTGACGCTGACCGACGCCGACGGCAAACGTCTATTCGTCAAAACCCACCGCATGAATCGACCCGACGTGGGAGACTATTTTCACCATCCCGAATTGTCTGACGCCGGATACGAAGCCAACATCGACCTGTCGGGGCTCAGAGGCAGATTCACGCTCGGCGTGGCCGGACTCCGTCAGTCGGAGCTGTTCACCTGCGACCAGTTCGCAATCCCCTTGGATAGCGGCGGCTGACGCGTGGGGGCCTTACGGGCAAAGGATGCGAATTGCCGTATTCTTCCATTCGCAGCCCGCGCCAAACCTCCCCGACCGGATTCGCCCCGCCTCTCTCCGCCGAACTGCGATCAAGGCCGCCCCGTGGCGCTCGCGCGCGCCTCTTCCCCGCCATTGACATCCGCCGCGCGGGCGAAGAAACCTCGCCGCGCAAAAATCTGGGAATCCTGATGTCCGACGCCAAGCTGCAAGCCCTCATCGAACAGGCCTTCGAGGATCGCGCCAAGATCGGCCCGCAAACCACTGGCGACGTGCGCGACGCGGTCGAGCGAGCGCTCGCCCTGCTCGACAGCGGCCTGGCGCGCGTCGCCGAGAAAATACCCGGCGCGACGGGGCCGAATTCGTGGAAGGTCAACCAGTGGTTGAAGAAGGCCGCGCTCTTGTCGTTCCGCCTCAACGACAACGCGGTGATCCCCGGCGGGCCGGGCGGCGGCGCGTGGTGGGACAAGATCCCGTCGAAGTTCGCCGGCTGGGACGAGGCCGCGTTCCGCGCCGCCGGCTTCCGCGCCGTGCCCGGTTGCATCGTGCGCCGCTCGGCTTATGTCGCGCCCGACGCGGTGCTGATGCCGTGCTTCGTCAACCTCGGCGCCTATGTCGACTCGAAGACGATGGTCGACACCTGGGTCACCGTCGGCTCCTGCGCGCAGATCGGCAAGAACGTGCATCTCTCCGGCGGCGTCGGCATCGGCGGCGTGCTCGAGCCGCTGCAGGCCAACCCGACGATCATCGAGGACGACTGCTTCATCGGCGCGCGCTCGGAAGTGGTCGAGGGCGTCATCGTCGGCGAAGGCTCGGTGGTGTCGATGGGCGTGTTCATCGGCGTCTCGACCAAGATCGTCGACCGCGCGACCGGCAAGGTCCATGTCGGCTACGTGCCGCCCTATTCGGTCGTCGTCTCCGGCTCGCTGCCGGGCAAGCCGCTGCCCGACGGTTCGCCGGGCCCCTCGCTCTATTGCGCGGTGATCGTCAAGACGGTCGACGCGAAGACGCGCGCCAAGACCGGCATCAACGAACTGCTGAGAGACTGATGGGGACAAGCCCGCGCGCCGCGCGTTTCCGTTTCCTCTATCGCGAGGGCGAAGGCGTGATCGGCGCGCGCGAATGGGCGCGCGCGAGCCTCGCGCCGGTCGGGATCGCGCTCGTCCTCACCATCGTCGCCTTCGCGATCGCGCCGAACGCGCCGCGCGACCTGGCGCGCGAGCCGTTCGTCGATCCGCTGGTCGTCACGCGCAACGCCTATCTGATCGCCTACGCCTTCGCGCTGATCCTCTGCGCGGTCGCCGAATATTTCGTCTGCGCCAAGCGGTTCGCCGACCGCGGCGAGCCCCCGGCGCTCGCCGGCCTGGCGCCGCTCATGATCTTCGTCGCCGCGGCGGCGCATTGGTGGACGCCGCGCTCCGAAGGGATGGCGCCGGCGGCGCTGCCCACGGTCTGCGACGCGCTGGCGCTGATGATCGTCGTGTGGACGATCGTCGAGCTCGGCTTCGGCGCGAGCCGCCCCCGATGGCGCGGCGCCGGCGAAAGGCGCTGACGCGCCGCCGCAAGGCCAAACAGCGTGGCTGAAAGCGAAGAACCCGTCATGGCCGGGCTTGTCCCACGGCTGTCCGGTTCATGAGCAGCTCCAGTTTAGCGAGAGTTGCCGCGAGTCGAGCGGCGGGGGTTTTTGCGGTTGCTTCA
>Ga0326727_10028545_pt1 | contig 10136 bp, 9 predicted proteins | sample MB2enrmetagenome_FD_207643 | JGI IMG/M metagenome (GOLD analysis project Ga0326727, IMG submission 207643) | Lab enriched peat soil microbial communities from McLean, Ithaca, NY, United States - MB29MY | ecosystem: Environmental > Terrestrial > Soil > Wetlands > Peat | place: USA: New York...
CTTGATCCCGGGGGCGACGGAGCGACCTGTCTACCGCCTCGAAGTCACGCGCGCCGACGGCGTCGACTCGTACGAGGACTCGTACGCTTTCGGCCCTGTGCTGGGGCCGCTCGACGACCATCTCCTGGTCGAAGGCTCGCACAAGCAGCTCTATCGGCGCCTCGGCGCGCAGCTCGCCCGCCACGAAGGCACCGACGGCGTCGTTTTCGCGGTTTGGGCGCCCAACGCTTCGCGCGTTTCGATCGTCGGCGATTTCAATCAGTGGGACGGACGCAAGTGCCAGATGCGCAAACGCATCGACAGCGGCCTTTGGGAGATCTTCGTCCCCCACTTGAGCGCCGGCGCCGTCTACAAGTACGAAATCGTCTCGGCCAACGGCGTGGTGCAGCCGCTCAAGGCCGACCCCTTCGGCTTCGAGGCGGAAATGCGGCCTTCGACCGCCTCGATCGTCGCCCGCACCACGGATTTCTCCTGGACCGACGCCGACTATCTGGAAAACCGCAAGCGGGTCGAAGCGCGGCGCCTTCCGATTTCGATTTTCGAGGTCCATCTCGGCTCATGGCGGCGTGGCGACGACAATCGCTTCTTGAGTTACGACGAGCTCGCCGATCAACTGATTCCCTACGCCGTCGATCTCGGCTTCACCCATCTCGAGTTGCTGCCGGTCAGCGAGCATCCGCTCGACGCGTCTTGGGGCTATCAGCCGATCGGTCTCTTCGCGCCGACGCGGCGACACGGCGCGCCGGAAGCTTTCGCGCGCTTCGTCGATCGCGCCCACGCGGCGGGGCTCGGCGTGATCGTCGACTGGGTGCCCGCGCATTTTCCCACCGACGCGCACGGCTTGGCGCATTTCGACGGCGGCCCGCTCTACGAGTACGCCGATCCGCGCAGGGGCTTTCAACCCGACTGGAACACCGCGATCTACGACTTCGGCCGCAAGGAAGTCGCCAATTTCCTTTACGCCAGCGCGCTTTATTGGGTCGACCGCTTTCACGTCGACGGCCTGCGGGTCGACGCGGTCGCCTCGATGCTCTACCTCGATTATTCCCGCAAGCCCGGCGAATGGCTGGCTAACGTCGAAGGCGGCAATGAGAATCACGAGGCGATCGCCTTCCTCAAGCGCGCCAACGAGTTGGTCTACGGCCTGTTCCCCGGCGCGATGACGATCGCCGAAGAATCCACGGCGTTCTCGGGCGTCTCGGCGCCAACCAACCTCGGCGGCCTGGGTTTCGGCTTCAAGTGGAACATGGGTTGGATGCACGACACGCTCGAATACATGTCGCGCGACCCGATCTATCGCCGCTGGAGCCACGACAAGATGACCTTCGGCCTCCTCTACGCCTTCGCCGAGAATTTCATCCTGCCGATTTCGCATGATGAGGTTGCTCACGGCAAAGGATCGGTGGTCGGGAAAATGCCGGGCGACGAATGGCGGCGCTTCGCCAACGCGCGCGCCTATTACGGCTTCATGTGGGGCCATCCCGGCAAGAAGCTGTTGTTCATGGGCCAGGAATTCGGCCAGACCAGCGAATGGAATTGTGACGAGGCCTTGCCCTGGTGGCTGCTCGACTTTTGGCCGCACCAGGGCCTCCAGGCGTTGGTGCGCGACCTCAACCGTCTCTATCGCGAAACGCCGGCGCTCTACGCGCGTGACAGCGAGTCGCAGGGTTTCCGCTGGATCGTCGCCGACGACGGAATGCAGTCGACGCTGGCGTTCCTGCGCATGGGCGAGGAAAGCGATCCCCCGGTCGCGGTCGTTTGCAACTTCACCCCTGAAGTGCGCCAGAACTACCGCATCGGATTGCCGCATTCCGGACGATGGCGCGAAGCGCTCAACACCGACGCGGCGCTCTACGGCGGCTCCAACGTCGGCAATATGGGCGCCGTCGAGGCCGAGCCGCGGCCGCTGCACGGCCTTCCCGCATCGGCCGCGCTGACCCTGCCGCCGCTGGCGACATTGTTCCTCGTCCAAGAGGCGACGTGAACCCAAGCTCCGCCAGAAGAGCGATCAGCGTCATCTTGATCGTTCCTCGTCATACCGCTTCTCACGGGTCGGCTTTGATGACAGGCGGGACGTCGAACGCCGTAGCTCGAGAAAGCGTCGGTCGGCGGTCGTTGCGACGGGATCGGATCGAAGGTCGCGCGCGGTTGAGGCCGAAAACGCTTGTGTTTCTGTCTCGCCACGAACGCTAGACTTCAATCGGCGTGACGCTGAAATCGGCGCGTATCCCCCCAATGCCGAAGAAGCGAAAAGTGGAGGAAGGGAGATGAAAACGCTTCCGTCAAATCGTCTGATTGCCGGCCTCGCGGCGCTTGGTCTGATCTTCTGTTGCTTTGGCGCCGAGGCAAGTGATCTGAGGGTCACAATTCACGGCGTAAGGTCATCGTCGGGCTCGCTGATGATCGGGCTGTACGACAGCGAAGAACACTTTCAGTCCGCTATCGCGCATGCGGGCAGTCTAGGACTGGTGACCAATCCTTCGCGTCTCGTCGGAATAGCGATGAGAGCGATTGCCGGGACGCAAAGCGTCGTCTTCACCGAGCTCAAGCCGGGCGCGTATGCGGTCATCACCTTCCACGACGAGAACGACAAGGGCAAGCTCGACAAGAACATGTTCGGGATACCGACCGAGGGCTACGGGTTCAGCAACGACGCCGAAGGATTCTTAGCCGCACCTTCCTTTAAGGACGCCGCCGTGACGCTCGGCCGTCAGAACAAAGCAATCGACATCACGCTCAAGTATCCACGGAAGTAGCACACCGCGGCGAGAGGCGAGATCGAACTCGACCTCTGGAGTGGACCCCGATTTTGGGCCCAGGGGTTAAGTTGGAACGCGACCGCTCCGTTTGGTGGACGGAGCGAACCATGACGAAGACGAGACGCAAGATCGATGCGGCCTTGAAGGCCAAGATTCCCCTTGGGGCGATGCGGGAACAGGCGACGGTCGCCGACCTTGCGCGCCCGAGGTCTGTAGGGCGGCCGATCTGGTGGACACGATAAAGAGAGAAAGCGGCGGTCGCATTGGATTTGGGGCCGCTACGACCGCCAGTAGGCGAGCACCGGTCTGCTTGGGGGACAAAGAGACCGACGCTCGATGCAGTTAGCAATGCAGCAAACCGTGCTCGCAGGAAAGAATCGGATTCTACCTATTCGGCGCCATGGGCGGCCATTTCGCTTGAAGCAAGATCGTGTTCGGTGGCGCGCCGGTCCGCGTCGACGTCACGCCCGGGTACCGTCTCAGTTCGAAAAAATCGAGGCGGATTGGCAAACGCCGTGGATGCGACCTGTGCGCATACCGGGTTGTCGGCGACTTGATTAGCCGAGCGCGCCCCAGTTCCTATGCAAACCTCTCTCAAGCTTGCCTACGCACCTCTGGGGTTGCGCGCCGATCGGTCCGCGACCTCGAAGGGCTGAGGAATGCGCGCAGCTCGCTCATCAAGCCTGGGCGTTGCCGCGTTTCGGCGAGCGCAGCAAGATAGCTTTCCGCCCATTGGTCGATGTCATGGACCAAGAGATGTTCCAGCATGGGGCCGTGGCGTTCGCGCCGCTCGAACAACGGCATTCCCAACGCGCGCTTCAGCGCCGCGGCCACGGCGTCGCACTCGTGCGGATTGACGATCAGCGCCCCGGTGAGTTCGGCCGCCGCCCCGGCAAATTGCGAAAGGACGAGCACGCCGGGATTTTCTGGATCTTGCGCCGCGACATATTCCTTGGCGACAATGTTCATGCCGTCGCGAAGCGGTGTAATGAGCGCCACATCGGCCGCGCGATAGATGCCCGACAGCGCGGTTCGTGAATGGAAACGATTGATATAGCGTATCGGCGTCCAGAACGCCTCGCCATAACGGCCGTTGACTCTGCCGATCAGCGTCGTCACTTCATTTTCGATCGCGGCGTAGTCAATGATGGCGGACCGGCTCCTCGGCGCGATCTGCAGCAAGGTGACGCGCGATCGCCACTCCGGATTGACTTCGAGAAAACGGTCGAACGCGTTGATGCGCTGGACGATGCCCTTCGAGTAATCGAGCCGGTCGACGCCGAGCACCAGACGCAGCCCGGTGAGGCTCTCCCGAATTTCCTTGGCGAATGGCGAACGCGCCGCCTTGCGCGCAAGCCGCGCGTAGGTGGCGGTCTCGATGCTGACTGGAAATGCGCCGATACGGGTCTGGCGTCCCTCCACTTCGAAAGTCAGGCCGCGTCCCTTTTTGACGCCCGGCGCCGTCGACAGGTAGGCGGCGAAATTATCGCGATCGTTCTCGGTCTGAAAGCCAACGAGGTCGTAGTCGGTGAGGGCGCCGAGAATCTCGTCGTGGTGCGGCAGCGTGCGCAGAATGTCCAACGGAGCGCAGGGGATGTGCAGGAAGAAACCGATCGGATTGAGGCGCCCTCGAATGCGCAGTTCGCGCGCCAATGGCATCAGATGGTAGTCGTGCACCCAAATGACGTCGTCCTCCCTGAGGAAGGCGCTGAGCTTGTCGGCGAACAGGCGATTGACGCGCATGTAGCCTGAATGGTCGGCGCGCGAATACTCCTGCAAATCGACGCGGTAGTGCAGGATCGGCCACAGCACCCGGTTGGCCAGCCCATTGTAATATTCCTCGAAATCATTCTTCGACAGATCGATGACGGCATAGGTGATGTGATTGCGCTCGACGGTGCGCGGCTCCGCCGTCTCGGTTTCGTCGATCTTGCCGCTCCAGCCGAACCACACGCCGGTGCGGTTTCTCAAAGCCGCTTTCACCGCGACCACGAGCCCTCCCGCCATCTGTTTGCTTCCCGGCTCGGGCACGGCGACTCGGTTGGAGACGATGATCAGACGCGGGCCCATGCTTCCTCCCAACTCGACGACAGACGGGTCGCCGTGTTGGTGATACCAGCCATCGTTCTCTGGACTCGGGGCGCGTTCTGATACCGCCTCCTGAGCACCGGTCGTTCGATCCAATGCGCTCGAGCCCCAATTGGCGCGTGCTCGCATTGTCGCAATGGACAACGCCCCCAGTGCGACCAGACTGCTGCCGATCAAGTTGTACGCCAGCATGTCTCCGCCTCCTCTGGCCTTGATGCGAGGCGCAGAATACCGGCTCCCCGCCACGGCGATAGGTTCGGATTTCACCTATGGGACTGAGTGGCCGTGCGGTGGTATTCGGCACGGAGTCCGAACGCCGATCGGCGCGCCAAGCAACTGGCGATAGTGGGTTGAGCGCGGTCACAAGGTCGAGCCACTTCGCACACAAAGGGAGAAAGCGAGCTATATGAGCGGCTGACCGAGTCAATTTCCGCTCGCAGCGCTACCACCGCCGCCGCGAGCCTTCCCACATCTCTCGAGCGCCGCGAATATCCGGCGGCCCGCGTTACGCGACGCGCTCCAGTCGGGCTAAAGCCGACCGGTCAGCGCAAGGATGACGAGGACGATCAGGATGACGCCGATGATGCCGACGCCTCTGTGGCCATAACCATAACCGTAGCCGCCAAAGCGCCCGCTGAACCCGCCAAACAAGAATATGACGAAGATGATGATGAGTATGAGTCCGATCGACATGAAGGACCTCCGGTCGTCACGGACAATCGAACATCGAGATATCCGGCTCGATGTTCGAATTGCCCACCTTCCCCAGTTATCCGAAATTCACAGGTTGATGCAGCGGGCGAAACCCTACGCCTCACCCCGTTGACGCGAGCGGAGGCGGACACGGTCGCCGCCACAGACGGTCACTTGGCGTATTCGAACGCCGGCAGCATATTAAGCCCGTCCTTTGACCCGCCCGGCAGAACAATCGTTTGGTCGACGAACTTGAGGCTGTCGTAACGGACGACCACCAATTTACTGTCCATGCCTAAAAAGCCGCCGATCGAAAGGACCGCGTATGGCTCCTTTCCGTCGCGCGTCACAAGGAGATCGTCAATCTTCCCAATCGTTTCGTTCGTGTCATTGAGGACATTCTGGCCAATGACCTTGGACGCCCGATAGCCCCCCTCCACCGTCTGCACATCGACCTTGGCGATCGAGACCGACTGTTGAACGCCCTGTGCATTGAGATGAGGCGCGAACGAAGCCACGCCAATCATTAGGGCGCTGGCAAGCAATGCCGTTTTCTTCATGAGATCCTCCGCCTTTGGCTTCGCCCCTTTGGCGAATAACCGCCCCCCATCGCTTGAAGACAGGGTCGCGACCCAATCTGCCTACGCCGAACGCTCGTTGTGAGAGAGACTCGGAATCTACTCAGGGTGCGAATTGAGCGTAAGCGGCATGAGAGAGACGGTCAGCCTTATGAGATCGACGGTGATCTCTTGCATGCGATTCTCACCGCTGTGCGCCAGGTTCGCCCGCCGCGCCGCGAACATGCCCCGCTAGCTTTCGTCGGAGTGGAGGCGAAGAAGATTGAGGCTGACGACATACACGACAGGGCCCCGTGAGTAGATTCCGATTCTCGCCGAGAACTCGCCGCAATGCGACCCTCTGGCGGTCGTAGCGGTCCTTGCCGACGGCTCAACGATGGGGAGCCGAAATGTCGAAGATCTATTTTGTGCACGCGGCAAGCAGCGTGGGCGTTCCGGTGGTGAAGGCTTCCCGCGCGACGATAGACGATGCGCTCAGAGAGGCTGAGTTTGAGCTGAGCGGTGGAGCTGCTTTCGTTTGGATTGTCGATGGAGAAGGCCATCTGATTTTGCCGGCGGATCAGGTCAAAGCCCGTCTAGCCCAATCGGCCCGCGCCGCGCAAAGTTTCGCTCGCTGATAGGATCACTACTGCCGCGCTTATCCGCGTTATGCGAAGCGCCAAGCATGGGAGCAATGGCGATGTCATTTTCTCACCTTCTGGCCCGTGGCGCCAAAATCTGGGCCGCAAGAAGTCTTGATGGCGAAGAGCATCGGATGCTTGTCGTCGTCACGACGACTGCGTTAGGCCCTAGGGCCAAGGGGTTTAAGGAACGCTTGGTTGAAGAACTATCCCGCGCCGCAAACGAATATCTCATGGCTTCGTCGGAAGCGGCGGGCTTTGTTCTCATCAATAGAATGCGAGATTGGAATGCCTCGCCGGATCTAGAGGCGAGAACCGCCCCGCTGACGTGAACGCCCGCGCCGTGATGATCGCGAAGACCGCTTAGGGCTGTTAGCGGAAGGCAGGAGGCGCCGATGACGGAACTCTATGTGTTTCGGGGAACCTTCGGAAATGCGGAGATGGTGACGGATGACAAAAGCGGTAAGAAATTGCCACCTCATCCGTTTGGAAAATGGATATTTTCCAGAACTATAATTGTCTCAATAGAGACGCGCCTTATAGGCGGCGTCGACTGCCGCCAAGTCCTGGCAAACGTTGCGAAGGATGGATATCACCATTGGCCGGAACTGGAATCTGGCTCCCCATCGCGGGGGAACGATTAATGCCCACCGGCCCTAAAGGCGAAAAGCGCCCCGCCGACGTCATCGGCAACGCCGTCAAGGTCATACGCATCGCGACGGGCGGGGCGGCGTTTCGATCGGCTCGCCGGCTTCGCGCAACGCGACGTCCCTGTGTCGTCAGCGCAGGCCCGATCGATCATTTTCTGAAACTCTGGTCGATCCTCAGTCGTGCCCGTTGTCCCTGCTTCGACGTATTCGGTGACGAGGGTCCAGCTCTGCTTGGCGCAATATGCGACCGCCCTCCACAAAAACCCGTGTCAGGAGAGATCCCGGCAACGAGCAACGCCGATGCGGCGCCCGCGAATGAACCCCGGGGGCGACCGAAGCCAAGCGCAACCTTCAGCCTATGCGCTCGCGCAGGCGATTTGCACGATGGATTTCGACGGCGCGCACATCGGCGAAATCTCGCCGCCGTTGGAGCGTAGCGCGAGAACGGCGTGCGCGATCCCGGCAGTGAAGCTAAAGGCGCCCCGTGAACGCGAGGACGAAGACGACGATCAGGATGACGCCGACGACGCCGACGCCGCCGAGGCCAAGTCCGTAGCCGTAGCCCCAATAGGGGACGACGCTGCCGCCCCCCAGGCCGCCGAGTGTTCCTTTTCATGGAATAGGGACCCCGCTACGGGGCTGATTTTCATCCAATCGGGACCCCCTGGCAGCGGGTCCACACTGGCCTCCTCGACTCTGGGAGGCCTCGATTGGAATGCTGGTTGTGGAGACGATCGCCAAGATCCGCCGGGCTTACTTTTCGCTGGGGAAGCCGATCAAGGAGATCTGCCGCGAGCTGCGCGTCTCGCGGAAGGTGGTTCGCAAGGTCATCCGGTCGAACGCGACCGAGTTCCACTACGAGCGGTCGCGACAGCCGCTGCCGCGGATAGGGCCTTGGCGAGAGCGGCTTGAGGCGCTGCTGGAAGCCAACGAGGCCAAGGCGGCCCGCGAACGGCTGACGGTCATCCGATTATTCGAGGAGCTGCGCGGTCTCGGCTACGAGGGTAGCTACGCCGCGGTTCGTCGCTATGCGATGGCCTGGCGCGAGCGGTTCAAGCGGGCGACCGCCGACGCTTATGTGCCGCTGAGCTTCGCGCCCGGCGAGGCCTATCAGTTCGACTGGAGCCACGAGATCGTCGTCCTGGACGGCGCCACGGTGACGCTGAAGGCGGCGCATGTGCGGCTCTGCCACAGCCGGATGATGTTCGTGCGGGCTTACCCGCGCGAGACCCAGGAGATGGTGTTCGACGCCCACGAACGGGCCTTCGCCTTCTTCAAGGGCGCCTGCGCGCGCGGCATCTACGACAACATGAAGACGGCGGTGGAGACGATCTTCGTCGGCAAGGACCGCCAGTACAATCGCCGTTTCCTCCAGATGTGCTCGCACCACCTCGTCGAGCCGGTCGCCTGCACGCCAGCGTCGGGCTGGGAGAAGGGGCAGGTCGAGAATCAGGTTGGCGTGGCGCGCGAGCGCTTCTTCACGCCGCGGCTGCGGTTCAAGAGCTACGACGACCTCAACGCCTGGCTGGTCGATCGATGCCTGGCGTGGGCCAAGGCCCATCCCCATCCCGAGCAGACCGAGCGGACGATCTGGGAGGTGTTCGAGGAGGAGCGTCCGAAGCTCGTTCCCTATCGCGGCCGCTTCGACGGTTTCCACGCCTTGCCGGCCTCGGTGTCGAAGACTTGCCTCGTCCGCTTCGACAACAACAAGTACTCGGTGAGCGCCAGCGCGGTCGGCCGACCAGTCGACATCCACGCCTACGCCGACCGCATCGTGATCCGCCAGGACGGGCGGGTCGTCGGCGAACACCGGCGCTGCTTTGGTCGAGGTGAGACGGCCTACGATCCCTGGCACTACGTGCCGGTTCTGGCGCGCAAACCCGGGGCCCTGCGCAACGGCGCGCCGTTCAAGGACTGGGTGCTGCCGGCGGCGTTGGAGAAGGTCAGGCGCAAGCTCGCCGGTTCCAACGACGGCGACCGCCAGATGGTCAAAATCCTCGCCGCGGCTCTGACCGACGGGCTGCCGGCGGTGGAGGCCGCCTGCGCCCAGGCGCTCGCCGAGGGCGTCCATTCCGCCGACATCATCCTCAACATCCTGGCGCGACAGCGCGACCCGGCGCCGCCGGCCTCGATTCATACGCCGGCGGCGCTGCGGTTGCGCCAGGCGCCGGTCGCCGATTGCGCCCGTTACGATCAACTCAGGAGCGCCTGACCCATGGAACGAACCGAAGTCCTCGACATGATGGGAGAGCTGAAGCTCTTCGGCATGAAGGCGGCCTACGACGAGACCCTCGCCACCGCCCTCAAGCGCAAGCACGAGCCGCAGCGCTTGGTCGGCGATCTGTTGAAGGCCGAGATCTCGGAGAAGCAGGCGCGCTCGATCAAGTACCAGATGGCGATCGCCAGGCTGCCGCTCGCCAAGGACGCCGACGACTTCGTCTTCAAAGACACGCCGATCAACGAGGCCCTCGTTCGCGATCTCGCCGGCGGCGGCTTCATCGCCCAGCAGCGCAACGTCGTCCTGGTCGGCGGACCCGAGCCCGCTTCATAATGCTCACCTGTCCATGTTGTTAGAGTTCCAGCACTTTTTGCAGCGGATCGCTGGACGGCGGACGCCGCAAACGCCGGGCGGTCGCAGCGCTCTTCACATCGGCACGTTCCAGATCGGCCGCCTTGATGATCCACGGCGCGCCCTTACAGAGCTGACTCGCCGCGAGCTGGCCATCCTTGATCAGACGGCGCACCGTC
>Ga0326727_10028546_pt1 | contig 10136 bp, 10 predicted proteins | sample MB2enrmetagenome_FD_207643 | JGI IMG/M metagenome (GOLD analysis project Ga0326727, IMG submission 207643) | Lab enriched peat soil microbial communities from McLean, Ithaca, NY, United States - MB29MY | ecosystem: Environmental > Terrestrial > Soil > Wetlands > Peat | place: USA: New York...
CCGGGGAAGCTCAAGCAAAAGCAGATGCAAAGGCAGCAATAAAAGCAAAATCAAAGAAAGCGAAGAAAGCAAAATTAGTAAAAGCTGATACTCCTGTCTCTCCATTACTTCAATCTACAGCACCGCCCATGATTGACCAAACAGTTCAACCTTCACCAATAAAAGCCCCTAACGCTCTTCCCACTTCCACTGTGATATTCGCGGTTGTACTACCGTTGATACTTTGGGGAATACTAATTAGGCTAGGCTATTTGCAAATGATAAAATGGTGTGCAAAGAACACTGACAGCTTGAGGTATGCCCATTTACACAAACGCCATCATCCAGGAAAGATGAAGCCCAGGGTGTTTTCAAAGTAGGAGGAATATATGAGCAAATTAAACGAGGCATACGCTAAAAAAGTGCTCCAAGCAGGGGAACGTATGTGGGACAGGAACAAAGATAAGATGGAGGCTAAGGGAATTACTAAGGAATCTTATATGCTTGGGTACTTACACGGATATGAATCTTGTTTCGAGACATACGATATAGACCAGCTGGAACCAATCATCAAAGAATACAGCAAAAAAGAGGAGAAGCATTAATGGGACTAGCAATTGTAAAATCTACGATCTCAAATGTACCATTCGCAGGACGTAAATTGACAGGCTACGAGGGCATGAACAATCAAGAACTGATAGAGGATTTTCTTAACTTTCAAGATTCAGCTAAGACAAAACTTGTATACCGGGGAGTTATTGAAAAGTTCGACAAGTTTGTTCAGAAGCCATTTGTGGACGTGGTAAAGCGAGATATGGCCGAGTTCAGCATCACAATTGAGCACCTAGCTAATCCCACTAGGCAAAGATATTACTGCACCATACGATCTTTCTTCACACGTCTAGTAGATGTTGGGGTAATAGAGGAGCATAAGAACCCTTCACAAGGGATCTTTAAGAAGCTGAAATATTCTAAGGACATAGCTTCGCGCTGCTTGACCCCAACTGAAGTAGAGCTGTTCAGAGAGGCAGCACGTCCTGATCGGCGCAAGTATGCAATGGTTGCAACGCTAGCCACAACCGGGATGAGAATATCTGAACTATGTGATATGAAATGGTCGGATATGTTTCTGTCCCACAACCAAGAGACAGGGGAAGAAGATTGGTGTTTAAGAATTGTTGGTAAAGGGAATAAAACTCGATATGCATTTCTTGTCGAAGGTACACTAAAAGCCTTGGCACAGCTAAGAAAGAATGGGATGTTTAATCCTTCAGACAATAGCTACGTGTTTTTACGCCTATACAAAAAGGAATGGGGAAAGTTAACTGAAGCTGGAGCCTGGAGGATCTTAAAAGCATTAGGTAAAAAAGCAGGAATTCGAGACGCATTCACGCCACACTTCTTTAGGCATACTTTTCTCACACAAGTTCTAGCTCATGGAGCTTCGCCACGAGATACCCAGTTCAGCGCAGGGCACTCCTCGCTACGTACTACTGAGGAATATCTTGAGTGTTTAGGCACAAATGTTTCTAAGTTTTACCCGGTTCAATTTTAGAGAAAGAGGAAGCACACCTAACACTTATCTGCGATTTTAATTTATAATTTTGAAGTGTGATATAATTAAACTAAACCCCAAAAAATGATGGGAGGTTAATTGCGGTGATACCTAAAGAAAAACTTCAAGATGAACTACATCAGATGACTCAAGCTATGACTGTTGAGGAATTGGAAAAAGCAATTAAACTACTTGAATCCTTATTGGGTTATCAAACTATGGAGGAAGCTCTAGCTAACCCTCGTTATGATAATGAGCCTTGGACAGAAGAGGACGAAGAAGCCGTTCGTGAGGCTAAAAAAGATATTGAGAAGGGTGAAGTATATGACTGGGAAGATTTAAAGAGGGAGCTAGGGCTAAATGAAGTTAATAATAACTAATCAAGCCCGAAAAGATTTAACTAAACTTAATATACCAACACAAAAGCAAATAGTAAAAACTCTTGATAAATATATTGAGGGAAATCCAGTTGACCTTCTAAAATTATCTGGACCTTCAAATCAATATCGTATTCGTTCAGGGGATTATCGAATTATTATCGAACGTGTAAATGAGGATACCATTGTGATATATGCACTTAGAGTGCTTCATCGTAGGGCGGCTTATCGTTAAGAAATGGAATATGATTAACTCACGACGAAAATGCCTGTTGCCGATACTGCCGGAAAAAGAGCCAGAGGGTGTAAAAAACCTTTCCAGGCTCTTTGGGTTTTTTCAACGTATTTATTTTAATAGAAGAAAAATTCAGAAGGGTTTAACTATTGGTTTTTTACATTCATTTTGGAAACACTACCCAAAAGAAAGGGTGGTGTACTAACTTATGAATCGCAATGATTACAGACAGTATAAGTTGATCGAAAAGCACTATGCTGAAAAAACCGACCCTGCTACAATTGAATTGATTTATGATGTTGCAGTTGATTACATTTACCTAAAGTTACGAGAAAATGGAAAACTGCGATAGGGTGAGCTTTTGGTTGTATTTGCAATGAGGGCCATCAAATTCTCCCTGCCCAATCCAAGACGACCAAATATGAGCACATTATCCCCCAACTGCTGGCAGTTGAGCAGAACTCAAAAGTTGAAGGAATTTTGGTCATTTTAAATACAGCCGGTGGAGATGTGGAGGCCGGATTGGCGATTGCCGAAATGTTATGTAGTTTAAGCAAGCCTTCTGTTTCCTTAGTTCTGGGCGGCGGTCACAGTATTGGAATTCCGATCGCAGTCAGTTGTATGAAAAGCTTAATTGCGCCTACCGGGACGATGACAATTCATCCAATTCGTTACACTGGGTTAGTGATTAATGGGCATCAACAGTTTGATTATTTGCAGAAAATGCAAGAACGGATTAATCAATTTATTTATTTACATTCGCAAATTGATAAAGAAAAACTAGAGAATTTTATGTTCCAAACGGGAGAACTGGCCCAAGATATAGGAACAATCCTGATTGGGCAAGAAGCGGTTGATGCCGGATTAATCCAAGTTGTAGGCGGGGTTAAAGAGGCCTTCAAAGAACTCAATAGCTTAATTAGCCAAAATCAGTAGAACGAAGTTCCAAATTTAAGATAAGCGGCGATCGTCGCTTATCTTAAGCAACTGAAAAGCATCTGTTCTGGGCAAGTCTTTTCTTGACACCGAGCTTTTTTTAACGTATTTCCCTCCAATTGAACAGGAATACGCGTTCTTTTGTGGAATTTATGTTAGGATAAGATCAATAAGCGATGTTTAGGAGGCTTGATCTGTGGCGAAAGAGAAAAGACGCCGCAAGATAAATACGAAGGCGAGTTCGAAAGTAAGCACACTAAAAGAGACGATACGAAATGAAGTAATCGGGGTTTTGGTAGTAGGAATGGCTTGTTTAGGGATGGTAGCACTCTATTCCAATAGGAGCGGCGTGGTCGGAGGACAAATTAAACATCTGTTTACAGTACTGGCGGGGAGTGGACGGATTGGAATACCCCTTATGTTGGGGGCCTGGGGTTTTGTTTTTATGAACAAGCAAACACCTCGTTTGGGATCAAAAGCTATGGGGGTAATCCTTCTCTGGCTTGTTTTGCTCGGGACACTTCACTTTCAATTGCCGGGCATCGAGACTTTTTCCGGAGCTGACATGCTTCGTGAGGGACAGCTCGGTCAGGGTGGTGGACTGGTTGGTGCGGTGATTGCGAGCTTCTTAAAAACAACGTTTGGCATTTCCGGAAGTTACGTCGTCTTAATTATGAGTTCTCTTATCGGGGCTCTATTAATCATAAATCACTCGTTGATTCAAGGCGTACGAGCAGTAAGTCAGACTGGGAAAGAATCAGGGCAATGGATGGGACACCAAGTGAACAATTTTTTTGAGGTTTTAAAGAATTCCGAAGATGAGAAAACTCGCGATAAGGGGTTGGAATCTCTAGGGGATTTAAAAGCAGAAGCTAAAGCTAATAAGTACAAAATAAAAGGTGCTCCTGCCAAAGGAGCAGCGCTGGTTCTTGATCCTGATCTAGTAGAACGACCGCTGGTGATCAAGACCTTAGAAGATCAAAATGAACTGCCGATTAAGGCCAATCTCCCTGAACCCCCAGCTAAAGGACAGTTGGAATTTGAAAAGATGTCTTCCGGAATGCCGGAAACCGCGAAACCTCTTGCCAAAGTGACTAGTACGCCGATTTCACGACAGACCCATGAGGATGGGAATTATCAACTTCCTCAAGCCACGTTGTTAAATAAAGCCTTGAAAATGAAAAACCCCAGGCTCAATAAGGACTTAGCGGATAATGTTAAAATTTTGGAAGAAGCGTTGGGCAGTTTTGGAGTGAAGGTAAAAGTGACTCAGGTCACTCAAGGACCTGCCATCACACGTTATGAGGCGCAACCGGCCCCAGGGGTAAAAGTGAGTAGAATAACCAATTTGGCGGATGATATCGCCTTAAGTTTGGCTTCGGCTAATGTACGGATTGAGGCTCCTATTCCCGGAAAATCGGTAGTAGGTATCGAGGTACCCAATAAGGAAGTCTCTATGGTTCATTTTCGAGAAGTTTTAGAAACTCCGGAATTTCAAGGAGTTTCTAGTAAGCTAGCGCTGTGTTTGGGTAAAGATATTACAGGGACCCCAGTGATCGCCGATTTAACAAAGATGCCCCATCTTTTGATTGCGGGAGCCACGGGTTCAGGAAAATCGGTATGTATTAACACCTTGATCCACAGCATATTGTTTAAAGCTCGCCCCGATGAAGTCAAGTTTTTGTTGGTTGATCCTAAAATGGTAGAATTGGCAAACTATAACGGAATTCCCCATCTAATTGCCCCTGTGGTGACAGACCCCAAGAAAGCAGCAGGTGCTTTAAAATGGATTGTGACAGAAATGGAGACCCGTTATGAACTGTTTGCGGGAGCAGGAGTCAGAGACATCGTCCGTTACAATTTCCTGCGCACTCAGGAGAAAAGTGGTGAACATCCGCCATTACCCTATGTTGTGGTGATCATTGATGAGTTGGCCGATTTGATGATGGTTGCTCCGGGTGAGGTTGAGGACGCTATTTGTCGCTTAGCCCAAATGGCTCGAGCTGCCGGAATCCACCTGATTGTGGCAACTCAACGTCCATCGGTGGATGTGATTACAGGTTTGATTAAAGCAAATATTCCTTCTCGAATTGCCTTTGCGGTTTCTTCTCAAACGGACTCCAGGACTATTTTGGATATGAATGGGGCAGAGAAACTTTTAGGTCGCGGAGATATGCTTTATTATCCCATGGGAGCCAGTAAGCCGCTGCGCGTACAGGGCTGTTATTTGGGCGATAAAGAAGTGGAAAACGTAGTTAACTTTCTGCAAAATCAGGCGAAACCTGAATACCGGGAAATTCCGAATATGGATGTAGGGACTACGAAAACGGAGGAGATGGAAGATAAACACTTTTATGAGGCGGCCAAGCTTTTCATAGAAAGTGGAACGGCGTCGGTTTCTCTTTTACAGCGTCGTTTGCGCATTGGCTATACACGAGCAGCCCGCTTGATGGATCTTCTTGAGGAAAAAGGGATTGTCGGAGGGTATGAAGGCTCTAAGCCACGCGAAGTCTTAATGACGCGAGGTCAGTTGGAATTGAAATTTGGTCAGGGTGACGATGAAATTGCGCACTAGTTGCATTATCCTTCGGCAGGATTTATGATAAGGAGTGTGGAATAGATCCGAGTTGGAAGGAATTTAGTCATGATTACGGAGATAAATATAGTAGAACTTAAAAACCTAGATCATCCGATTCTTGTCGATGTACGCTCTGAGGGGGAATTTACTGAAGCAACAATCCCGGGATCTATAAATATACCGCTTTTCAATAACGCTGAACGTGTTGAGGTTGGCACCGCTTATACCCAGACTACACCGAGCCTAGCGCGTGAACTGGGTCTGCGTATCGTTAGCCCGAAACTTCCGGATATAGTCAAAAAGGTAGAGGAACTTTCGAAAAAAGGTCCGCTGGTTCTTTTTTGTTGGAGAGGCGGAATGCGGAGCAAGTCTCTGGCTACAGTAGTAGATTTAATGGGTGTCCCTGTTTACCGTCTGCAAGGGGGGTATAAAGCATATCGCAGTCAAATGGTGGGCTTTTTTGAAAATAAACTTCCCTTCAAGGTGGTTGTTTTGCGAGGGAATACAGGGGTTGGAAAAACTGAACTTCTGAAAATGTTACGAGTTGAAGGTTATCCGGCAATCGACCTTGAGAAACTCGCTAATAATCGAGGGTCAGTTTTTGGTGCCCTGGGCCTAGGGAGTCCGCCATCCCAAAAAAAATTTGAGGGACTATTATATGAAGAACTTAAATCGTTAAGCCAATTTCCTTATATCATTGTAGAATGCGAGAGTAAACGAATCGGAAGGGTAACTATGCCGTCCAATTTCTATACAGCGATGCAAGAGGGAATCCAAATCCTCCAGTATGACTCCTTGGAAAACAGGGTTCAACGGTTGTTGAAAGAGTACACGGTGGTACCCAATGCACTTCAGAAAATTGGAACGGCGTTGGAGAGACTGATTAAAACCTTGGGTCATGTCAAAGTTCAAGAATTACGTACTCTGTTAGACGGCGGCTATTTGGATGTCTTTACAGAACGACTGCTCGTTGAGTACTATGACAAACTTTATGCCTATCCGAATGGACCCAGCTCGGAGTATGCGTGTTATCTGAACTATGAAGAGCCTGCACAGGCTTTAAGCGAGCTGGAAGGTTATCTTGACAAAAATGTTGCCCAACTAGGTGCCATCTTGAAGAAAATGTGATTCGTACAGAGGATATTACTTTGAGTCTTGCGGCATTTGAATTGAGCTGATGGGAACAAGGAGGTTTTATCAATGGCAGGAGAAGGACAAATGCTCCGGGCCGCTCGGGAAGAAAAACAATGGAGTTTAATCGACACTGAGGAAACGACGAAAATCCGCGTTCGCTATATCCAGGCACTCGAAGAGGAGAATTACGGAATACTCCCCGGAGCAACTTATGTCAAGGGATATTTACGAACATACGCTAAACAACTGGGTTTAAACTCGGATGAAATTATTGCCCTCTATAACGATTCTATTGTTCTGGAGGCTAAACCCGTTCTTGAATCAGAGCATAGGTCGGTGCGAGCCCGTCCTTTGTGGCTTAGGCCAGTGATTATAGGGAGTATGGCGGTCTTGGCCATTGTATTAGTAGTTGCCATCGCTGGTTTGCTCCCGTCTAGAAAAAAAGGCGCAGACTCTCCGTATTCCCCGACAGTGTTGCCCAGCGCACCGAAAGTAGAGGCGGTTACACCAGTAACGAGTTCCCCCCCCCCGGTGCTTCCTAGTCCGGAAAACGTGGCAGCGGCTACGCAGGATGGCTTAACGGCACAGTTGGTTTTCACTCAAGCTTGTTGGGTTGAGGTTAGAGTTGATGGTCAGCCCTCTTTTCAGGGTACATTCACAGCGGGAACAAGCAAAGAGGTCAAAGGTACAAGCAAAATTGAATTGGTCTCGGTTGGAAATGCGGGAGGTCTTTCGGTTACTTTAAACGGCAAGGCGTTGCCAAGTTTGGGGAAGTCAGGGGAAGTTGTTCGTAATGTCATTTTAACTCCCGATACATTAAAGTCCCTCTAAATTGTTTGGATTGAAAGGAGTATTTTATATTGGCGAAAGATTCTTCATTTGATATTGTATCTAAGGTTGATATGCCGGAGGTGGATAATGCGGTTCAACAGGCTCAGAAAGAACTCGCGAATCGGTTCGATTTTAAGAACAGCAAATCATCCATTAAGCTTGAGACCGATAAGATTATTTTGATCTCTGACGACGATTTTAAATTAACGAATGTGATTGACATTTTGGAAAGTAAACTCGTTAAACGAGGGGTTTCCCTGAGGGCTTTGGAGTATGGGAAGGCTCAGCCGGCTGCGGGGGACACTGTTAGGCAGGAAGTTAAATTGGTGCAGGGGATTGCTCAGGAAAAATCAAAACTTATTAATAAGGTCCTCAAAGATAATAAGATAAAGGTGGTTAGTTCTATTCAGGGCGATGAGATTCGAGTAACCGGTAAGAACAAAGATGACCTCCAAGCGGCCATCTCTCTTTTGCGTAAGGAAGACTTTGGCATCGAACTGCAGTTTATTAACTATCGATAAAGAGGGAGTGCCCCTCTTTTCTCTTTTATATTGGAAAATATTTGTGTTGTGTTAAACAGAAGGGTGAGAATATGCGGATAAGGAACTATTTACCCATGAATCAAACGGATATGAAGGCGCGTGGATGGGACGAACTTGATTTCCTGTTAGTTACCGGCGACGCTTATGTAGATCACCCCAGCTTTGGTTGCGCGATTATCGCTCGCGTCTTGGAAAAACGAAATTTTCGAGTGGGAATTATAGCTCAGCCTGATTGGAAGGATCTCCGAGATTTTCGCGTGATGGGGAAACCACGCTTGGCCTGTTTGATCACAGGCGGGAATCTCGATTCTATGGTTAATCATTATACGGCGGCCAAAAAGAAACGGCATAAGGATGCTTACTCTCCCGAAGGAGAGTCAGGCTTGCGTCCGGACCGAGCAACAATTGTTTATTCAAATCGCATACGGGAAGCGCTGCCGGGTGTTCCCATAATTATAGGGGGAATTGAGGCCTCCTTGAGGCGTTTTGCTCATTACGACTATTGGGGCAATGACGTTCGGCGATCCATCCTTTTAGATAGTCAAGCTGACTTGCTGGTCTTTGGGATGGGAGAAACCTCGATTGTGGAGGTTGCCGAACGTTTGAATAACGGGGAGCAGATTAATCAGATCACAGATGTGAGGGGAACAATGGTGCCTCTGACTGGGGATGTTGTGCCTCCAAATGCCTTAGTGCTGCCAAGTTTTGATGACGTTGCCCCGGACAAGAAAAAGTATGCTGAGGCCTTTTGGGTGCAATATAATCAGCAGGATCCTTTTCGAGGGAAAGCAATGTATCAATCTCATGGGCGCAAAAGTGTGCTGCAAAACCAGCCCTCGTTTCCCTTAACCCAAGCAGAAATGGATGCAGTCTATGCCTTGCCTTTCATGGGGATGTATCATCCGTCTTATGAAGCTCAAGGGGGAGTCCCGGCCATTGAAGAAGTGGAATTTAGTCTTACCAGCGTCAGAGGCTGTTATGGAGCATGCTCCTTTTGCGCTTTAACGTTTCATCAGGGGCGAATTGTTCAAAGCCGCAGTATTGAATCAATTATTCAGGAAGCTGAGCGGATGACTTGGAATGAGCGTTTTAAAGGATATATTCATGATGTGGGGGGGCCTACAGCAAACTTCCGTCGTCCGGCCTGTAAGGAGCAATTAAGCAGGGGCGCTTGCTCACATAAACAGTGCCTTTTCCCGGAACCGTGCGAAAACCTCGAAAATGATCAGGAGGAATATCTGGATCTTTTGCGCAGCCTGCGCAGTTTGCCCAAGGTAAAGAAAGTATTCGTCCGTTCCGGTATCCGTTATGATGCGGTATTAGCGGATCATGATTCAAAATTCATCCGTGAGCTTTGCGAGCACCATGTCAGCGGGCAATTGAAGGTCGCTCCGGAACATGTCAGTGGAGAGGTTCTGCGTCTGATGGGCAAACCCGGTAAAGCTGTGTATGAAGAATTTGTGCAGCGGTTTCGTGAAGCCAATGCCGAACTGGGGAAAGAACAATATCTTGTCCCCTATCTGATGTCTTCTCACCCAGGAAGTACCCTAAAAGAAGCCGTCGAATTAGCTGAATATGTTCGAGACATGGGTGTCAATCCAGAACAAGTTCAGGATTTTATCCCGACGCCGGGAACACTCTCTACCTGCATGTATTACACCGGCTTAGATCCTCATACCATGGAACCAGTTTATATTCCGCGCAGCATGCAGGAAAAGGCGATGCAGAGGGCTTTGATTCAGTATCGAAGTCCTAAAAATCATGCCTTAGTGGAGGCAGCCTTACGTCTGGCTCATCGTGAAGATTTAATTGGGTATGGACCTAAATGTCTTATACGACCAGGGAAATATTTACGAGCAGATCCGTTAGAGAAGGATGGTAAACCAAATAAGTTGAGTAAGGGACGAGTGAGAAGATCAGGCATGAAGAGCAAGAGTGCGGCTGGAAAAGAAACGCCCTCCAAAGGTGC
>Ga0326727_10028547_pt1 | contig 10136 bp, 7 predicted proteins | sample MB2enrmetagenome_FD_207643 | JGI IMG/M metagenome (GOLD analysis project Ga0326727, IMG submission 207643) | Lab enriched peat soil microbial communities from McLean, Ithaca, NY, United States - MB29MY | ecosystem: Environmental > Terrestrial > Soil > Wetlands > Peat | place: USA: New York...
ACAGGGTCACAGTCCCGTCGCCACATGCATGGGCCGAAGATGTCGATCTGAAGGCCGGAGGTATCGGGGAGGGTTACTTCTATATTGGTGATTAGCGTAACATCGGGCGGGAAGGTAAGAACCTCCTATCCGGTCGCCTTCGGCCGTTGGCCAGAAAAGCCGTTTCACGTTTCTCGTTTTTCGTTTCACGTTCGGAAAAACCGGTCGTTCGTCGCCCGTCCCCCGTCCCCCGCCAGAAAAACCGTTCCACATTCCATGTTCCTCGTTCCACGCCGGCAAACCCCGTTTCACGCCGCCCGTCTCCCGTCTCCCGCCGGAAGGGCCGTTTCACGTTCCACGCCGGAAAACACCGGTCAACGGCAGATGGACGCAGATGCAGAGAATGGGGGACGATGATCGCGCAAGAAAAAGGCCGGTCCGTGCCGGAAGCGAAAAGCGGGCCCCGCCGGCGAGTGATCAGGCAACTTTTAGGTGCTGCCTGGCCATCTAAGCGACCAGCACGGAATGTCTCCGGCACGCTGTGGGAAGCCTGTTCATTTGCTGGCGAATGACATTCAGATGCGATGGCAGGGGTGGGGGTCACTGCCCCGTGTGATTTTCATTCCGAGAGCGCTGCACTCGCCTTTGTGGGCGCCCAGGCCACCGCAGAATGTGGGCTCTTTCCCGAGGATCGCATAGCTGAGCGGGTATTCCTTTTGATTTGCCGGCGCTGCGGCGCCAGGGAGCGGGAAGGCAACCGGAACACCTGTCCGCTCAGGAGTTTCACCCCAAGCTATGGCCAGGTTGAGTCTGATCTCCCGGCTGGCAGTGTCGGCAGGGTTGGCCGCCATAATGATGCTTGCATACTATCTGTGGCGGGAGCATCCGGCCAACCGCGTTTACACCATCGGATTCGAAAGCAACCCTCCCCTGCAGATTCTCGGTCCGGGCGGCGAACCCGCCGGCGTTTCCGTCGAGCTAGTGCGGGAAGCGGCCAGGCGGCGGGGCATTCGCCTGCGCTGGGTGCTTGATCCACGCAGTTCGGAAGATTCCCTTACGAACCGCCGCGTGGAACTTTGGCCGCTGATGACCATCACCGATCAGCGCCGGAAGAAGGGCATTTATTTTACGGCCCCTTACGTCGAGTATGATTTCGCTTTCCTGGTGCGGGAAGATAGTCCTTACTATTTCTCCGACGACCTGAAGAACGCCCGGGTCACGTCGAGCGATGTCGTTCTGATCTCCGAGATGCTCCGGGAACGGTATCCACAAATCATTCACGAGCACTCGGCGAGCCGGGCCGAGGCCACCCGGCGAATGTGCCGTGGCGAGTTCGACGCGGTTTTTGGCGAGCTGTTCAACCTGTATTCGCCCTTTCTGACCAATTCGGATCTATGCCCGCAAACCAGCGTGCGCGTGCTGCCCGTATTGAACTTTCACACCCAGTTGGGAGTGGCGGCTATCCCGGAGGCCGGCGCCGCCGCGGATGCGATTCGCAGCGGAATCAGTGAGATGATCGCGGACGGAACGGCCCAGAAGATCAGCGCCCGCTGGAACCGCACCACCAGCCAGGAAATGATGTCCCTGGGCGAAGAGGAATTGGAGCGCAAACGGCTGGTGTGGTACCGCATCTGGGTCGTCTTCATGAGCCTGCTGCTTTTGTTCGCGGTTTGGGCGGAGGTGAGCTTCCGCCGGGCGCGGAACCGCGCCGAAGCAGCCGGCCGCGCGCTGCGCAAGGCGGAGCGTGACCTCATCGATCTACAGCGCATGGAAAGCATCGGCCGCCTGGCCGCGGGAATCGCTCACGACTTCAACAATCTGCTGACGGTGATCAAGGGATTCGGCCACATCCTGCAGCGCACGCTGAAGAATCCCGAGCAGAAGGAGCAGGTGACACAAATCGTTTCCGCCACCGACCGGGCCGCCGAACTCACCGGCCAGTTGCTGGCGTTCAGCCGGCGCCAGGTGGTCCAGCCGCGGGTGCTGGATCTGAACGCGCTCGTCTCCGACACCGGCCGCATGATCGGCCGCATGATCGGCGAGGACATCCAGTTCACGACCATCCTTCAGTCCGGGTTGCACCGCATCCGGTGCGATCCGGGACAAGTCAGCCAGGTGCTGCTCAACCTGGCAGCCAATGCGCGCGACGCCATTGCGGGGTCCGGCACCCTGGTGGTCGAGACGCAAAACGTTAAGCCGGGGGACGCGTCCTACTTCGCTCCCCCGGGGGCCGCGCCCGCCAACTACGTTCTGCTCACGGTGACCGATTCCGGATGCGGCATGAATGAAGAAACCAAGCGGCACATTTTCGAGCCCTTTTTCACCACCAAACCCGCGGACCGAGGCTGTGGCCTGGGGCTGGCATCGGTGTTTGGCATCGTTCAGCTGGCGGGCGGACACATTTCCGTGGATAGCAGCCCCGGCCACGGAACTTCGTTCCAGCTGTATTTCCCGGAGTATTGCGGCGAGGAAGTGGCGGCCGAGGCTCCCCCGCTACCGTCCGGCCTGCCGCTGGGCTCCGAGACGATTATGGTGGTGGAAGACCGGCCCGAATTGCGGCTTCTGATACGGGAGGTGATGCAGCCCCTGGGGTATCGCGTAATGGAAGCGGATTCCGGCAAGGGAGCTTTGGAGCAAATCGAGAAGTGTCCGGAGCAAATTCATCTCCTGCTCACCGATCTCATCATGCCCGGCATGAGCGGCCAGGAACTCGTCGAGCAGCTGGCAAGTCAGTATCCCGGAATCAGGCTGCTTTGCATGTCGGGATACACAACGGATTTAGTGGCCGATCACGGCATTCTCAGGCCGGGAATACATTTCATCGCCAAGCCTTTTTCTCCCGCCAGTCTTGCCCAGAAAGTTCGCCAGGTGATCGACTCCTCGGCCGCCCGGAATGGGCCCTCCTCCATTAAGTGGCTGCAAAGCGGTTAAAGATTTGCGGAAGTTCACGCCAGGCACCGGAGCCGAGGAGAACCGTTTCACGTTGGAGGACCGTTTCACGTTTCACGTTTTTCGTTTCACGTTGGGAAAAACCGATCGTTCGTCGCCCGTCCCCCGTCTCCCGTCCCCCGCCGGAAAAACCGTTTCACGTTTCACGTTTTTCGTTTCACGTTGGGAAAAACCGATCGTTCGTCGCCCGTCCCCCGTCTCCCGCCGGAAAAACCGTTTCACGTTTCACGTTTTTCGTTTCACGTCAAGAAAAACCCCGATTGGCCGCAGATGGACGCAGATGCACGCAGATCGTAATGCCGGATCGGAGTTTTCCGCGTTAATCAGCGGCTATGGATTTGTCTGTTATCCGGGCTTGCGGAAGGAAACCAGGTCCCATTCGCCGTCAGGCACTGAGGTGTGGTGCCGCAGCACATACAGGTTGCCGTCGTCCGCTTGGATTTTGAAAAAGATATGTTCCGGCCCATACCATTGGTCGAGTACCTCTTCGACGATGTACTCGTGGCCGTCGATACGAAAGCGCAGAGGCTTCTCCTCCGCCTTCCGTCCCGCGTAGCATTCCACCTGCACCTTCATAGGAGAACCGTTTCACGTTGGAGAACCGTTTCACGTTTCACGTTTTTCGTTTCACGTTGGGAAAAACCGTTTGCCGTCCCCCGTCTCCCGTCCCCCGTCTCCCGCCGGAAAAGCCGTTGCTCGTTTCACGTTTCACGTTGGGAAAAACCGTTCGCCGTCCCACGTCTCCCGCCAGAAAAACCGTTCCACATTCCACGCCGGAAAACCACGACTGGGCGCAGATGCACGCAGATCATCATAATGCCGGATCGGCGTTTTCTGCGTTAATCAGCGGCTATGGATTTGTCCGCGGCATGAGTCCCCGGCGTGGAAACGCCGGGCTTTGATCCGGCTGTCCCTTTGGGGATGGCGCGCAGGGGGTTTCCGCGCCCCGCCGGCGAGCTCAATGTGACGAAACCTCTTGCCGGGCGGCTGCAAAAGCGCGCATCAGCGTCCCAATCGACTCGACGATGCCAAAAGGATTCGTGGCCTGGGAACGCAGAGCCCGCCGGCCCTTTGGCAAGCTCAAGGCAGGCTCTCGGCGCCGGCGCTAACACCGCGCCCGACGGGCGAGCCTTCACTCCCGGCCATCCTCTTCTACTTCTACACCGCTTCGCGGTGATGTTCTTACCCCGAGCCGATCCGCCCCCTGAGCCTTAAATCAAACCGCAAGAGCAAACTCCTTTGCCGCTGCCCAGGTACTCCGTGAAACGGCAGGTGGACGGCAAGAAGGACGACGACAATTCGTCCTGGCCCAAGGGAGCCTTCAGAAAGCCGGTCTCAATGGTAAAAAGGGTTCCGGGTGTCGTTTGCACCAGATGCGTACTCCAAGCCCGCAAATCCGGTTCGACGTTGTCGATAGAGATTGCCGTGGGATCGCACAGGCTTTCTTCCGGCGCGCTGGAAACCAGCGCGATAGCTCCCGCATTCGGGGCTACGCCGGTCAGAGGGTTGCCCGTCAGATTCTTGTTCACGGACAACGACAGCAGACCGTCTGCCGTAATCGGGCATGCACAGCATGCGATCATCTGCTGGTCGGGCGCAAATACGTAAATATTCGCGCATACCAGGCCTTCCGAAGAGCTCATGGGCGAGCCTTGCGCGCCGGGATTGACGATATTCACCACCTGGTCAAATCCCGAGGCATTGTTCCGGTTGGCAAAGTATGCAAGTTGATAGATATCCGATATCTGGGCCATCGCAACACTCGACAGTGCCACGCTCATGGCCGCAATCAGAATAACCGCGAGCAGCGTTTTCTTGAGCATGAGGATCCTCCCTGTGGTTACGTGTCGTGAATGCCCTTTAAAGAGCGAGCATCGTGTCCACGATGCACCCGCTGGAGGATGTTTCCTAGGCTCCATATCCCCTAAGCATAACGATTAAATAAAACGAAGCAGCCCAGGATGCGTAGGAGTGATGGGGGGCGATAACCGGGGGGCAGGCATCCCCCGGTTGTGGGATGGCACGCCTCCGACGCGGGATTTTCGCTCTTCTCCTTGAGTGGTTAACTGGCTCCAGCGTCACCCAATGCCCCGGGCACGATGGATAAGGCAAACGACGCAGGAGGAGAGGTAAGGTCTCACAGCTACAAGGCAGTCTTTCAGTCGTGCCCTGATACAAACCCAGAGGTTGTTCCAGAGTCGTATCGCTCTCCACCACTCATTTCGGAATCAGCCTTTCCGCTGCCGGGTACAGGGAAAATGGGAAACGGCCCGAAATGCCGAATCGCCACTACAGGCCGCCATCCGGCAACTGGCGCTTGCGATACTCGTCAATGTAGATGGTCATGGGCTGGGCCATCAGGTCACGATACAAGCCCATCTTGAAATAAAAATAGCTGGGACTGGGATAACCGGAAGCGGCGCTTTCGGCGTCGGCCGTGGCGCCGGTGAAGTTCACGACCTGTTCCTCGCCGAGCCAGGCTTCGACTCGTCCGGTTGGTTTCGGCGAAAAGCGCACGCGAAAACGGAAGTCGAGCCAGCGGTTGCGGAATTCGCCGCGTCGCGCGAAAAGGACAATATTCTTCCGGTCAATCGCCTGGGTAATGCGGAGCTCGCCACCGATGTAGCGTACCGCCAGCACCGGGCTGTCGTTGAAACAGGGGCCACTTCCCTTGCAATATTGCTTCCACTGGGCGATTACCAGGCGCGTGGGCACAACGGGAAAGTCCGGGGGCAGAAACATACTGAAGGAGTACTCATAGGCGGCACCTTCTTTCGATACGAGCTTACGGGCTTCCATGAGTTCATCGCGCTCGGTGTCCAAATCCCCATTCCTGCCCTTTTCGAAGGTATCGCGGGAGCGCAGAGTGATCTTCACCGCGCTGTGGCCGGCGCGGACCGTCTGCGACTGCATGGTAAGGGCACCGGCCGTGAAGCGGCTGGTGTCCCAGAGATCGCTCAGGGTTGGAGTTTCAAAGCCGTCATAGACGTTGATGCCGCTCCCCGGCCCAGCCGCATTCTGCGCGGGAGCGTCGAAAACGCCGCAGGCAAGGATTACCGCAGCGAGGCAATGGGTTAATCGCATCGTGTCAAGTTTTATCACAAAAAGGCAGCCGTCGGCTCTCGGCTGTCGGCCTTCGGCCGCCGGCCAGGAACAATCTGGATTTAGCTGTAGCGCAAAACAGGCCAATTCGACTAAGCTCATTTAGCCGGATTTCAGCCTTGGGCTGAAGGCTTTGGACCACAATCTCTAATTGCAGAAAAGGAAAAAGCGCATGTCCGCTGTCGTCATACTGTCTCGTTCCGCCCGCCGTTTTGCTTTCGCTTCCCTGCTTTTTGCTTTTGCCGCGCTGGTCACGCAGAACGCGCTTGCCGGGGGCGCCGTCTGCGACCCGGCAAAGTTTGGCGCCAAGGCGGACGGCGCCACCAAGGACACCAAGGCAATCCAGGCGGCGATTGATGCTTGCGCGGCCAAGGGCGGCGGCACGGTGACGCTGAACAAAGGCACCTATCTGAGCGCGCCGATCGTCCTCAAGGACAACATCACGCTCGATGTGGAAAAGGGCTCCGTTCTGCTGGGTTCGCCGGACCATGGCGATTATCCGGAAATGACCGTGTTCCGCAATCCGGGAATGCAATCCCTGGTGACCGCAAGCCATGCGCACGACCTGAGCATCACCGGTGGCGGCGTGATCGACGGCAACGGGTGGAACTGGTGGAAAGAGGCGCGCGCCCAGCACAACCATGGCGTAATGGGACAAGTCGTCTTCCGCCCGCGGCTGCTGGTTTTCGAGCAGTGCCATCACATCCTTATTGAAAACGTGACGGTGCAGAACTCGCCGAGCTGGCAGATTGTTCCCTACTACTCGGACGACATCACCATCCGCAACATCAAGGTGCTGGCCCCGGCGGACTCGCCCAACACCGACGCCATCGACCCGTTCTCCTCGAGCAATATCGTTATCGATCACGTTTACGCCGACGTGGGCGACGACAACATCGCCATCAAGTCGGGCGCGATTGATTCGCCCGGGCCGGATGCGCCGAGCAAGAACATCACCATCACCGACTGCACGTTCGATCACGGACACGGACTTTCCGTCGGCAGCGAGCTGGCCGGCGGCGCGCAGAATATTCACGCCGAGCGCATCCACTTCAAAGGTACGGACAACGGCATCCGGATCAAGGCGAACCGCGATCGCGGCGCCGATGTGAGCAACATCAGCTTCAAGGACATCGACATGGTGGACGTGAAGATTCCGCTCCTGATCAGCGAGTACTACCCCAAAGTTCTGCCGCCGGAGGGCGGCAACCCCCCGAAGCCGATTACGCGGCTGACGCCGTTTTTCCATGACATCCTGGTTGAGAACCTGACGGCGGAAAAAGGCCAGATGGCCGGCGTGATCGTCGGGCTGCCGGAATCGCCGGTGAAGAGCGTGGTGCTGAAGAACGTGAACATCAGCGCGACTACCGGCATGACCATCAGCGATGCCCAGGTTACGGGCGAAAAAGTGATCGTGAAAGCCGAAACGGGCAAGAACATCGATGTGCTGCCCACGGCCAAGGTCACGTTCAAATAGGCGGCAGGCAGCGGCCCATTGCCAGCGACTGCCATGACCGGGGACCGGGTGGAAATGGAGAAGCCCCGTCCCCGAATTCTCTGTCGAGCATTTCTCCAACGGGAAAGAACGATTAAGATCCAAGCCAAAACAAGGGCGCAAGCCCCAGTGCGGCAAGAGCGGACAGAAGCGCCAGGCTCTGCACCCCGGTCTTCCGGCCAGCCAGGCTGCAGGCGTAAACCCCTTTTACGAGATTGTTGCTGGCGGCAGCGATCAAAACCGCGCCCGCCGCGACTTTCAGCGGGGTAAGCGCACCCGCCGCCTGAGTCATTCCCATGATGAACGGGTCCACGTCCGTAACCCCCATGATGGCAGCCAGGGTATTCACCCCCGCCCGGCCAAGATAGGTAACGGCCAACTGGGTGGCAATCAACATGGCCAGAAACAACACGGCAAAGAAGAATGCCGCAAGCAGTTCGAGGGGATTTTTAGCCTCGTCCTCCGGCTGCGCCGCCCCACCGCCGGCATCCGCCCGGCGGGACCAAAGCCAACCGATGCCGACCGCCAAGGCGGTGAACACCAGAAATGGCAGCGCCAGCAAAGACATCAGATGCCGGTTGAACAGCGCCAAAAGAATGATCAAGCGCAGGTACATCATGCCGGAGGCGATCAAGATGGCCCCGGAAAAAAGATGGGGATGCCCTTCCCGGGCGGCCCGCCGCGCCATCACGACCGTGGTGACGGTCGAGGAATACGCCCCGCCCAGCAACGCCGCCAGCACGACGCCGCCCTTTCCCCGGGTCACCTTCTGCAGGACATAACTGCCATACGAGATCGCGCTGACCGCCACCACGACCAGCCAGGTCTTGAAGGGGTTGATGTGAAAGCGCCCAAATTCCTGATTTGGCAGAACGGGGAGGATGACCCCGGACAACAGCAAAAACTTGGCGAAGGTAAGAATTTCGTGCGGAGCAATGCGCACGGCAAGCTTCTCCAGGGCCGCCTTCAAATCGAGTAACAGCAGACTCGCAACGCTGAGCGTGGTGGCAATCCAGAAATGGCCATAGCAGATCAGAGCGCCCACGAGAAAGGTCGCGAGCCCGGACATTTCCGAAGTGACGCCCGCGGCTTCCGCCGAGGAAAGCTTGTGCCAGTATGACAAAAACAGGAATCCGGCGACGACCAGAAAGCCGATGGTCAGCGGCAGCAATTGCGCGCCCGCAATGAGAGCCAGCGAATAACCAATCAGGCCGATCAGCGGAAAGGTGCGCACCCCGCCGAAGCCGTAAGCTCCGGCTGCCGCCTTGTGCTCCTCCCGCTCCAGTCCCACCAGAAAAGACAAAAACAACACGAGAACAATCTTCAGGGCATCGGGCGGCAGTCGCTGAAAAAGTTCCACTAGAGTTGGGTCTCCGAACCGTTATGATGGGGCCCAAACCTGGGTTCCTGATCGCGTAAGTATTCTATACCGGTTCCGCCGCCAAAGGCAGTGGAGGCGCAGAGTTGCGCACCCGCCGCGGCGGCTTGAGATTACTGCTTGTCCTCAATACGCGTCGCGGTTACTTCAACCTGGTATTTGCGGTCGCTATCGGGATCATCCAGGGAATTGACGACGGTTGTTTTTCCCAGCTCCAGCGTGAATGTGCCTTCCACCCGGAACTCGGCGGCGGCGCGATTCCCGCGGCTGCGCGCTCCAGCTTTTAACAGATGCGCGGAGAGATGCAGTACTACCGAGGACTCGCTCTCGGAAACCACCCGGCACTCGATGCGTTGTCCAGCCTGCTGGGTTTCCGCCGGCTTGCCGTCAGATTCCCCCTCTCCCTGGGGTGGGGCCAGCAATTTGCTTCCCATGTTGAGCTTGGCCGTATCGCGCGTTGCCGTTATCAGAGAATAGGTTTTGGAGCTTAGTTTTCGCCCGCCTTGCAGCTCGCTGAGGGTGAAGTCCAGACGATACCCGGTGCCAAATCTTCGTTTCGCGCTGTCGATTTCCGCCGCCAGCTTTTCAGCCTCGGCCACTTGTTCGGGCGTACCCCGCATGGCCACAACCCGTACGGAGGGAAGCTGCGTGATACGGTTGGCTTCCAGGAGCGTGCGTATGGTGTTAATTGCATCCTGCAACTCGGTGGGTTGTGAAAGGTTGGAAAAGTACAAGACCTTGTTCACGCAGGCGGTCGATTTGCACGGGTCAACTATGAACTTCCTTTCCCCCTTTCCCGTTGCGGTCGCGGTCTTTTCGACCGGCTTGCTGTCCTTGACCTCCTGGGGGTACGCCCAGGGCGTGAACAGCAACAAGGAGAGTGCGAATACCAGTCCCAAACCAGAAAACCATCTTTTGGCCATACATTCCTTTCCAGTATTCCTTGAACTCCGGGGTATATGTCCATGGACGCACAACTCGTCATCCAGTTAGCGCGGATTATTCACCAAGTTCTTCTCAGCACGCCAAGGGCTACGGGCAGGGTGGAAGCGGGCTTTAGCGCTGGGTTTGGTCCTGACCGGGGCTAAACAGGCTGCTGAAAAAAGGCTCGCTGCTGTTCTAGCACCCCTTTTTCCCACTGCTTAGCGCGGGGAAAAGGGCACTGAGCCTTGATTTTTTGTGTCTGCGGAGCCTTTCTACTCCCCGCTAGACACACTTCTCCCTGTGCTTACC
>Ga0326727_10028548_pt1 | contig 10135 bp, 8 predicted proteins | sample MB2enrmetagenome_FD_207643 | JGI IMG/M metagenome (GOLD analysis project Ga0326727, IMG submission 207643) | Lab enriched peat soil microbial communities from McLean, Ithaca, NY, United States - MB29MY | ecosystem: Environmental > Terrestrial > Soil > Wetlands > Peat | place: USA: New York...
TGACGCCGCAGGGGCTCGACCCGCTGGCCGGCTCCGGCGAAGTGTGGATGGTTCCGGAGGCGGCATGGGGGCTGAACCGGCCGCTGGACCGCGTCGAGTACAACTGCGTTGGAGCACCGGCGGTCGTTGAGTACGCGAGCGGCAAGGGCGAGGTGATCTGGTGGGCGAGCTCGACGCCGCTCGAAAACGGTTCCATGCAACGCGCGGAAAATCTGAACCTGTTTCTAGATGCGCTGGGCGCTCCGAAAAACCATCGTTTTTATTGGGACGAGTCGCTGCACGGCGAAGTTTTCTCCGACTGGTACTACGCGCGCGGCCCGGCCTTATTGCTGCTAGAATCGGGCCTCGCCGGAATCGGTCTGCTGACGATCTTCAGCTTCAGCCGGCGGCGCGGACCGGTACGCGATCTGCCGGCGCCGGTGCGCGCTACGCCGGTTGAGTTTCTTGAGGCGCTGGGTTCGCTTTATGGCGAGGCGCGCGCGTCGTCGACCGCAGTGGAGCTGGCCTACGAGCGCTTCCGGCGCCGCATGAGCGACCTGTGCGGACTGAAAGGGAGTTCGCTGAACGCAGAGGAACTGGGCGTCGCCGTGCGCAGGCGTTTTCCGAAGGCCGGCGAGACGCTGGAGAAGGATCTGGCGGATTGCCAGACGGCGATGGGAGATGAAACGCTGCAACCCAAGACGGCGCTGGCGCTGGTGCAGGCCTTGAGCCGCCACGGCGAGGCGTTGGAGGCCGCGGCCAGAGCGGGATTGAGACAGTGATTGGTGACTACAGCCTGTTTCATAAATGGTTTCGCGAAAGGGCACGACTTCAGTCGTGCCGAAGAGGACAGGAAAATCGAGGGGTTTTAACCCCTGTGGGATTCGGGCGGCCCAGTCAAGCTATTTTTGAAACACGCTCTTGTGATGAGTGATTGGCGGTTGACGATCGGACGATTGGTGCGCGGGCCGTGATAAGTTCGAAAGTTTCGAGCAAGGAGACGGGAATGAGCGAAGAGAATCCGTTAGACCAAGGCGCGGAGGCGCAAGGCACGACCCTGAGAGCGACGCAGCAGTTGCTGACGCACGCGCGTGCGGAGTTGGGGCGCGTGATTGCCGGACAAGGCGAGGTCATCGGCCAGGTGTTTGTGGCCGTGCTTACGCAAGGACACGCGCTGCTTGAAGGCGTGCCGGGAATTGCCAAGACGCTGATCGTGAAATCGGTGGGCCGGTTGCTGGGTCTCAACTTCCAGCGCGTGCAGGGAACACCCGATTTGATGCCCGCCGATATTCTGGGCACCACGATCTTTAAAACTGGGGCGGATACTTTCACGTTTCACGCGGGCCCGGTTTTCACCGATCTGCTGCTGGTCGACGAGATCAACCGCATGCCGCCGCGCACGCAGGCGGCGCTGCTGGAATGCATGGAAGAGCGGCAGGTGACGAGCGACGGCGTGACGCGGCAGTTGCCCCAATGGTTCACAGTCTTCGCCACGCAGAACCCGATCGATTTTGAGGGCACGTATCCGCTGCCCGAGGCGCAACTGGACCGCTTTCTGCTCAAGATCAAGGTAAGTTATCCGGGCGCGGACGAGGAGCGGCAGATGCTGGAGCGGCACCACGGCACGAGCGTGAGCCTGCTGGACGACGCGAAGATTCAGCCGCTCGCCACGGATCTGCTGGAGGCGGCGCGCGACGAGATTCGCGGCCTTCGCGTGGAAGCGGATCTCTACGGCTACATTCTGGAACTGGTGCGGCGCACCCGCGAGTGGCCGATGCTGGCCCTGGGCGCGAGTCCGCGCGCCGCCATCTGCCTGCTGCGCGTGGCCCAGGCTTTCGCGGCCTTCGAGGACCGCGACTACGTGATTCCCGACGACGTGAAGCGCGCCGTGCTGCCGGTGCTGCGCCATCGCATCCTGCTCAAGCCGGAGGCGGAACTGGAGGGCTTCGATGCCGATCGCGTGCTGAGCGATGTGGTGGCGGCGGTTGCGGTGCCGCGGAGATAGGAGTAGTATTCTGGTAGTATGAAAGAGAAGACTTCAATCACACTTTCGTCGGACGTTCTTGCCCAGGTGGATCGCAATGCCGGTACCAGGGCCTCGCGGTCGGCTTTCATCGAGGGCGTGCTCCGGGAGTATTTCAAGGTCAAGGTGCGGGAAGCAATCAACGCGCGAGACCTGGAACTCATCAATGCAAATGCCGATTACCTGAATCGCGAAATGGAAGACGTGCTGAAATATCAGGCGCCGCTCGATTAAGCGATAGAAAGTGGCAAGTTCATGCGTCGGGGCGAGCTGTATCGTGTATCGAAGATTGCGGGCGACCCGAAAAAATATCGAGTCGTTGTGATCGTGAGCCGCCAGGCCCTGATCGATTCGCAGTTTTCCACGGTGGTTTGCGCGCCTGTGCTGACTGAGGGGCAAGGACTTTCGACCCAAGTCAGCATTGGGCTCGAAGCCGGCCTGAAGCATCACAGTTGGATCCTGTGCGACGGCATAACAAGCGTTCGCAAGACAGAGTTGACATATTTCGTTGGAACGTTGCCAAACTCCAAACTGGCCGAGTTGGATCGTGCTTTGGCAATGGCGCTTGATTTGCATTTCTAGGTCATTCAATGATCTCGGCTTCGCTCCATCCCGAAACCGTACGCGGGCAATGCAAGCTGCGCCGGCGCTGGTTTGCGTTCGGATTTACGCCGCGCACCATCTGGCTGCTGGTTGCGGGTTTGGCGCTGGCGCTGCCGGGATTCTTCCACGCCTGGTGGGGACTCTGGATGATCCCGTGGGACGCGCTGGTGCTGGCGGCGGCCTTCTTCGACTGGCTCAGGCTGCCCTCCGCCGAGCGGATCGCCGTGGAACGCTCCTGGAGCAACGCGCCTTCGCTCGCGAGCGCGACCGAAATCGAGATTGCCGTGGAGCAGGACGGCGGAACGATTCTAGAGTGCCGCATCGTCGACGACCTGCCCGACGCGCTGGTGAGCGTGCCGGCCACGCACAGCCTGCGTGCCTGGCCGCGCGTACGGGCAACGCTGCGCTATAAAGTCAACCCGCGCGAACGCGGCGACGTGACCACCGGAGCCGTGTATTTGCGCTACCGGTCGCTCCTCGGACTCGTCGACAAATGGGCCAGGGCGCCGCTCGAACAAACGGTGCGCGTCTATCCCGTGCTGCGACAAGGTGAAGACCAGGAGATCTTTCTGGCGCGCGGGCGACAGATCGATTTGCAACTGCGCCAACTGCGCGAGCGCGGGTTGGGCCGCGACTTCGAGAGCCTGCGCGAGTATCTCGAGGGCGACGACCTGCGCAACATCTGCTGGACGGCCACGGCGCGGCGCGGGCAACTGATCACGCGGCGCTACCAGACCGAGCGCAGCCAGGCAGTGTGGATCGTTCTCGACGCGGGCCGGTTGCTGCAAGGGCGCATCCTGCGCAATACCGGCGACAAGGAGCGCCGCGGGTTTTCGAAGCTCGACTACGCGTGCTCGACCGCGGTCGCGCTGGCACAACTGGCGCTCTACTCCGGCGATCGCGTGGGCCTGCTGGTCTACGGGCAGCACGTGCAGCAACGCATCCTGCCCGGCCGCGGCCCGGCGCATTTGCGGCAGATTGTGGAGGCGCTGGCGCAAGCGCACGCCGAGGGGAGCGAAGCCGATCACCTGCGGGCCACGGCGACGCTGAACCGCTGGCAGCCGCGGCGGGCGCTGATCTTGTGGATCACCGATCTGGCGGAAACGGCCATGCGGCCGGAGGTGATCGACGGCGCCATGCAACTGCTTAAGAGGCATGTGCTGCTGTTTGTGGCCATGGCGCAGCCCGACGTAGAAGCCATTGCAAAAGCCCGGCCCAAGAATGTGGACGAGATGTTTCGCGCCGCGGCGGCCGAGGAGCTGGCGATGCGGCGCGAACTGCTGCTGGCGCGGCTACGCGAGCAGGGCGCGCTCACCCTCGATCTCGATCCCGACCGGCTGACCTCGGCAGTGCTGAATCAGTATTTGCGCGTGAAAGAGCGGGCGATGGTGTAGGGGCGGCTTCATTGCCGACGAACCCAGCCGATGCACAAATTCACGCTGTCATCCTGAGCGAAGTTTGCCGCCTTTCGCGGCAAACGCAGTCGAAGGATCTGCGGTTGCTTTTCCTTTGCCAGATGCACACACCACCCGTGATGTCGATTGAGACTTGAAGTTTACTCGCGCTTGCCACTCGGAGGCGCGTGGCGGCTCTTGTGGCGGAAAGCGTTTCTGATAAGTCGAGAATCCACGATTCCGACGAAAGCCCCAAACACAGTGCCGATCATCGTCATCGTCAAATCGCGTTCCAAAATACCTTTAACGACCACAACAATCGCCATCGCGAAAAGGAAAGACCACCGCGTCGCGAAGACGAGGAGTCCGGCCCTCTGGATAGGGGTCGCTTTCGGATCGCCTTTCCAGAGAAATTCATCGACGCTCCGGCCCGCGCGAAGCGTATCCGGCCACACCGTCGCGCGTTGTCTCCCTTCCAAGTCTTCGCGCAGCCGATCGTGCTCTGGATTTTCCGCCATAATTTCAGACACCTCTTGCAGCCCTAAAGTAGTTCCACAGTTGGTTTGTCCCGGCAGGGGCTGAAGCCCAGGACAATGTTGGAGGCTTTTTCGGCCCGACTGAAGTCGTGCCCTTTTACAAAGCCTCGGCTGGAATGCAGAGACCAAAATCCTGCTCTAAACTAGCGTAGTGAATCCGAAGTTGCTTGAGAAACAACCGCAGATCCTTCGACTCTGTTTGGCCAAAGAACGGCCAAACGCCGCTCAGGATGACAATCGTATTTATTTTGCGGACCTTTGAGACAGAGGTCTTGGGATAAAAGGACCAGAAAATTGTCTGAGAGATTCACCACTTATGACCCCGCCGAGGATTTGCGATCGAAAAATGCCGTCGCTATATTCCTGGCGGAGGCGCACAAGACGAACGATCCTGCCTACCTCGCTCACGCACGCGGCGTGGTTGCCGGCCTCACCGGCCGGAACAGCCACACTAGCAGCAGCATGAACAGGCATCCGCCCACGGTGAACTTGAGCCAGCGAGGCGCGGCAGAGGGCGAGAAGAAGCCCTCAAGCGAGCCGGCGATGACGAGCAAGGGAACCACGCCGGCGACCATGCGCGTGGCTTCAGCGCCTGCCAGGGCGATGGAGTCGCGCCAGCGATAGAGGCCGGGAAAGACCACGCCGCGCCCCAGTCGCAGGCCGGCGGCTCCGGCAAGGACGATGGAGGGCAGCTCCAGCGAGCCGTGCGGGGCCACGAAGCTCCACAGGTCGAGCGCCATGCCGTGCTGCTGGCAGGCCACGCCGACCACGCCCAGCAAAAGGCCGTTGAAGAACATGGACCAGATGGGGCCAAGGCCGAAGACGATGCCGCCGGCGAAGGCCATAAAACAGACGGTAATGTTGTTGGTCATGATGGCGCTGCTGGCTACCGGTTCCAAGCCCACAATCGAGTCGGTCCACATTTTGTGGTGCTCGATGGTGTCGACCATCTGCGGGCCGAGCATGTGGCGCATGAACTGCGGACGCGCCAGGGTGAGCACCGAGCCCAGCGCTCCACCGGCCAGCAGGACGATGAGCGATAGCAACACGTAGCGGAAACGCCGCTGCACCAGGACGGGATAGTCGTAGAGCAGAAACCAGAAGATTTTCACGAAGCCTTTGCGCCGGCTGGAATAGATGATATGGTGGGCGCGAGCCAATAACTGGTTGACAAGCTCGGCGTAAGCGCGGGCGGTGGAGTCCTGGCGGAGGGTCGACAGGTCGCTCGCCGCCTGGCGGTAGAGAAGCGCGGTTTCGCGCAACTCCGCGCGCGAAAGCCGGTGCACGCCGCCCTGGGTTGCCTGGTTGAGGAGCCAGTGGAGGCGGTCCCAGTAGGGGCGGCGCTTGGCGAGCCACTGATTGGAGAGAATGATGGCCATGGAACCGGTTGGAGACCAGCTTAACATCGACACCCCGGAGCTTGTGGCCATCGAATTGCCGCTGGCCGGCATCGGCAGCCGCTTCATCGCGGTTCTGGTCGACTCGCTCATTCTGGGCGCGGTGTTCTTTTTCCTGGCGATCTTTGCCGCATTCATCCTTCCGGCTCTGGGCGCCTTCGGCGAGAAGGCGGCAACCTGGGGCGTTGGCGTCTTGATTCTCATTTTCTTTCTGGTCTTCTGGGGCTATTTCGCGCTCACTGAGGCGTTCAGCAACGGGCGCACGCCGGGCAAGCGCGTAGCCAAGATTCGCGTGATCCACCAGTCGGGGCGCGGGGTGAGTTTTGTTGAAGCGCTGGGCCGCAACCTGGTGCGCATCGTGGATTACATGCCGGGCTTTTACGGCGTGGGCATTGTGGCTATCTTTCTGAGCCGGCGGCACCAGCGGCTGGGCGACATGGTGGCGGGAACGCTGGTGGTGCGGGAGCGCGAGGTCGATGCGCCCACGTGGGGCGAGAGCGCATCGCGCACATTCACGATTGCGACGCCGAACGCGCATTCGCCCATTCCTTCGCCGGGGTCCTTCCAGAGCCGGGGCGCCCAAGAAGCGCCGTTTGCTTCCTGGGGTGGCCAGGCGGGTCCTGGTCCGTGGGGTGGTCCGCCGCACTTGCGCGTGACGCTGCCCGCGCCGGCGCTGGCCAAGTTGACCGCCTCGGACCTGGAAGTGCTGGAAGGCTTCTTTGCGCGGCGGCTGGATATGGACCTGGCGACTCGCGGCGCTCTCGCCCTGCGCATTGCGAACGCCCTGTGCGCGAAGTCGAGCCTCACGATTCCCGCGGAGACGAGCGTCGAAACTTTCCTCGAGGCGGTCGCGCACCAGTTCAGGGAGCTGGGGCGGATGAGCTGAAAGACAGGGAACAGGGATCAGGGATTAGGGATCAGGGATCAGGGATTAGGGATTAGGGATTAGGGATTAGAAAGCAGGGGCTGAGGGACTACGATGGGAGATCGAGAGCCTCAATTCCCTTCCCTCAATCGAGCGCGAAGATGGGCGCGCCAGTTCCCGTTCGCCGCAGCGGATGACAACTGGGATCGCACGACATTCCATGCGATTGACCTGCGGCGCAAACGCTCACTTCACGGCTCAGTGAAGCGTCTGACCTATAATTGCCACACTTCGAGGTAAACCGCGCGATGCGTCGCTTCCTTTTTCTGTTGCTTCCGCTTATGCTCGGCGCTGGGCTTTTCGCCGCCGGCCAATCGCCTTCACCGGTTTTGCAGGCCATGCAGACGGAGCTCGACCGGTCGATGGAAAAACTGAAGACGCAGCCGGTCCCGCCCTATTTTCTGAGCTACGAGATTATCGACACGCACACCTATGCCGTAAGCGGAGCCTTCGGCAAGCTGACCGGGAGCGGCGAAAACCATCACCGCCAGCTCGACATCGACTTGCGCGTGGGCGATTTCACGATGGACAACACCCACGAGATTCGCGGCGGCCAGTCCTTCGGCTCGATGGGCGGTTTTTCGAGTATCGCGGTGCCCATCGATGACGACCCGGACGCGATTCGCGCGGTCCTCTGGTACCGCACCGACGAGCGCTACAAGCGAGCCGTCGAGCAGTTGACGCGCGTGAAGACCAATACGCAGGTGGAAGTTGCGCCCGAAGACAAGTCTGACGATTTTTCGCACGAGCAGGCGCAGCAATTCAGCGAGCCGCAGCAGGACGTGAAGGTCAACCTGAAGGCGTGGGAAGAGAAGGTTCGCAAATACACGGCGCCCTTCGCCAAGTACTCGAACATCTACGGCGCCCGTGCGATCTTCGAGGCCGGCGCCGAGACGCGCTGGTTCGTGAACTCCGAGGGCGCGCGCATTCAGACTTCGCAGCCCACGTGGCGGCTGTTCCTCATCGCTTCCACCAAGGCCGACGACGGCATGGAGCTGCCGCGTTACGAATCCTGGCTGGGATTCAGCGACAAGGACCTGCCCGACGACGCAGCCGTGCTGAAGGCTGTGGACAAGATGATTGCCGATCTGGAGGCGCTGCGCGTGGCGCCGGTCGCCGATCCTTACACCGGACCGGCCATTCTCTCGGGGCGCGCCAGCGGCGTATTCTTCCACGAGATCTTCGGCCATCGCGTCGAAGGCCATCGGCAGAAGTTGTCGAATGATGCGCAGACCTTCAGGAAGATGATCGGCCAGGAGGTGCTGCCCAAGGGTTTTTCGGTGTACTTCGATCCTACGGTGGATCGCATGGCGGGAACGGCGCTCGCGGGCTACTACCTTTATGACAACCAGGGCGTGAAGGCGCGGCGCGTGAACGTGGTGGAAGACGGCGTGCTGAAGACATTTCTCATGTCGCGCACGCCCATTCAAGGCATCCCGCAATCGAACGGCCACGGCCGCGCGCAGGCCGGATTCTCGCCCGTGGCAAGGCAATCGAACCTGATCGTCGAGGTGGCGCAGTCCTCGGTCAAGCCGGATCTCAAAAAGCTGTTGATTAAGGAAGTCAAAAAGCAGGGATTGCCCTACGGTCTTTACTTCGCCGACATCTCGGGTGGATTCACCTTCACGGGACGCACCACTCCCAACGCCTTCAACGTAATGCCGCTGGTGGTCTACCGCATCTATCCCGACGGGCGCGAAGAGCTGGTGCGGGGCGTGGACCTGATCGGCACGCCGCTGACCACGTTCAGCAAGATCGAGGCCGCCGACAATCACGTCGAGGTCTTCAACGGCATCTGCGGCGCGGAGTCGGGCGGCGTTCCGGTCTCGGCGGTTTCGCCGGGGATCTTGATATCGCAAATAGAAGTGCAGAAAAAACAAAAATCGCAGGAACGGGCGCCCGCTTTGCCCGCGCCGTTTGAGGAGAAGTGAGGCCCGCGATGAAATGGATCACGAGAATTGCCGTTGCTTCGCTGCTGCCGGGCGCTCTGGCCGCCGCCCTTCCCGCGCGGGCGCAGGACGACGTGGTGATGAAGGCCATGCGCGACGAGCTGGACCGCTCGATGAAGCAGATGCATCTCAACAATCTTGAAAGGCCCTACTTCATCGCCTATCGCGTCGTGGATGCCGATAGCACCAGCGTCTCGGCCAGCTTTGGCGCACTGGAATCGAGCCATCAAGGCCGCTCGCGGCGCATTATGGTGGAAGTCCGCGTAGGCGACTACCAGTTCGACAACACAAACTTCTTTTCCTACGGCATCAACCTATCGAGCATGGTGCAGGCCTTTGGCGGCACGGCGGAGCTGCCACTCGACGACGATGCGAAGGAGCTCAAGCGGCAGATCTGGCTGGTGACCGACTCGACGTATAAAAAAGCCGTCGAGGACCTGGCCAAAAAACGCGCGGCGCTCGAGAACAAGGTCGACACCGACAAGACTCCCGACTTCTCCAAAGAGACGCCCACGCAAACCGCCGAGGGCGGTACGCCGGTTCAAGTGGATCGCGCGCAGTGGGAGGCCGAGGCGCGCGACCTCTCGGCGCTTTTCCGCCAGATGCCCGGCATCTACACCTCCGGCGTCAGCTTTTCCGCCACGAATTTCTACGTGCGCTACGTGAACAGCGAGGGAACCTGGTACACGCGCGAGGAATCGCGGGTCAGATTCGACGCCCAAGCCACGACGCAGGCCGCGGATGGCGCTCCGCTGGAGGATTCGACATCGACCACCGTGCCATCGCTCGATGCGCTTCCCGGCAGCGACGTGTTGGCCGCGCGCATACGAAAAATGAGCGAGCAGCTCGAGGACCTGCGGGCGTCCAAAGAGATTGAGACCTACGACGGCCCGGTTCTGGCCGAAGGCGATGCCGCGGCGCAGCTCTTCCGGTCGGATTTCCTGTCGAACCTGCTGGGCGTGCGCCGGCCCATGATGGAGGCGACGCCAAACGTGCCGGGCATGCGCAGCAACATCCCCGCGGAGAATCCCTTCCTCGACAAGATTGGCGGGCGCGTGCTGCCGGATTTCCTGAGCGTCACAGACAATCCCACGCTCACGGAGCTGAACGGCAAACCGCTGTCCGGAACCTCAAAGGTGGACGAGGACGGAGTGCCCACGCGCGTAACCCTTCTGGTGGATAAAGGCTTTTTGAAGACGCTGCTCACCACGCGCGACCCGGTGCGCGGCATTGAGCACAGCACCGGAAGCCGGCACGACGGCCAGGCCACGCCCACGAACGTGATTGTGACCGCGGACAACGGGCTCAGCCAGGACGAACTCCGCGCCA
>Ga0326727_10028549_pt1 | contig 10135 bp, 10 predicted proteins | sample MB2enrmetagenome_FD_207643 | JGI IMG/M metagenome (GOLD analysis project Ga0326727, IMG submission 207643) | Lab enriched peat soil microbial communities from McLean, Ithaca, NY, United States - MB29MY | ecosystem: Environmental > Terrestrial > Soil > Wetlands > Peat | place: USA: New York...
GAGCGCAGCGGCAATTTGCAGGAGGTGCTGGAGCGCTATGTGAGCTTCCAGCGCACCTCGCTCACCTTCCGCAAGAAGCTGGTGGCGTCGCTGATTTACCCCTGCGTGCTGCTCACGCTGGTTTGCTGCCTGATGTTTTTCATGTTCGTGTTTGTGATTCCCCAGTTTGCCACGCTCTATGACCAGATGGGCTCGAAGCTGCCGGCAATGACCATGGACCTGCTGGCCTTCGGCAAATTCCTGAACCATAATCTGCTGTGGATTCTGCTTATTTTTGCAGGTACGGGATTTGGCGGTTATCGCTTCTCGCAGACCGAAAAGGGCCGCGATTTCATCGACGGGCTTCGCATCAAGCTGCCCATCTTCGGCAAGATCTGGCTCAAGTACCAGGTAGCGCTGTTCGCGCGCACGCTGTCAACGTTGCTGACGGGCGGGCTGCCGCTGGTGCCGTCGCTGGAAACCGCGGCGCGCTCCATCAGCTCGCGGCGGGTTTCGCGCGCGGTGCTGAACTCGATCACCACGGTCCGCGAGGGCAAGAGCCTGGCCGACGCGCTCATCCAGACAAAGATTTTTCCCGATCTGGCCGGCGAGATGATTTCCGTAGGCGAGCAGACGGGCGCGCTGCCGCAGATGCTCAACTCGGTTTCAGAGTTTTTTGAGGAGGATGTGGCCACCGCTCTAACCGCCGCGCTGGCGCTGATTGAGCCGGCCATCCTCATCGTCATGGGCATTGTGGTGGTATTCATTCTCATCTCGCTTTACCTGCCCATCTTCTCGCTGGGTCAGGCCACTGGAGGTCCGGGATAAACATGGGTGAAGCAACACAACTTGCGATTCCACTTCCCGGCGGGCCGCTTCCCGGCAGCCAGGAGGAGCGCGCTCAGGCCGAGTCGCTGGCCGAGCGCTATCACGCCGGGTTTGTGGATCTGAAAAATTTCAAGATTCAGCACGACCTGTTGCGCACGGTTCCCGTGGAACTGATGTTCCGCTACAACTTTGTGCCCATCGAGCAGCAGAATGATGCGCTGGTGATTGCTGTCAGCGATCCCTCGCAATTGATGGTGCTGGACGAGATTGCCGGCCTGCTTTCGCATCGCATTATTCCGCGCGTGGCCACGCTCTCGCAGATTACCGAATTGCTGAAGAAGACCGAGCAGTCGCAGCGCGTGCTGGACGAAGCCAGCGAGGGGCTGACCTTCGATGTGCTGACGGGCGACGAAAACGCCGACGAAAATATTTCCATTGAAAAGCTGACCAGCGAAGAGGACATCAGCCCCATCATCCGGCTGGTGGACACGACCATCTTCACCGCGCTGGAACGCAGAGCCTCGGATATACACATCGAAACCTATGACGATTCGGTGCACGTGAAGTACCGCATCGACGGCGTTTTGCAGGAGGCCATGGCGCCCATCGCGCGGGAGCATCACAGCACCATTCTGAGCCGCATCAAGATCATGAGCGAGCTGGACATTGCCGAGCGCAGAGTGCCGCAGGACGGGCGCTTTCGAGTCAAGTACAAGAATCGGCTGATCGATTTCCGCGTCTCGATCATGCCCACGATTCACGGCGAGAATGCGGTGCTGCGCGTGCTCGACAAGGAGTCGATGAGCGAGAAGTTCCATAACCTGACGCTCGATGTGGTGGGCTTCAGCGAAGAGGACCTGAAGCGCTTCCGCGGGTACATTCGTGAGCCTTACGGAATGGTGCTGGTGACGGGGCCGACCGGATCGGGAAAGACCACCACGCTTTACGCGGCGCTGAACGAGATCAAGAGCGACGAGGACAAGATCATCACCATCGAAGACCCGGTGGAGTACCAGATTCGCGGCATAACGCAGATTCCCGTGAACGAGAAAAAGGGACTGACGTTTGCGCGCGGGCTGCGGTCGATTTTGCGCCACGACCCGGACAAGATACTGGTGGGCGAAATCCGCGACAACGAAACGGCGCAGATTGCCATCAACTCCGCGCTGACCGGGCATCTGGTGTTTACCACGGTGCACGCCAATAACGTGGTGGACGTGCTGGGGCGCTTTGTAAACATGGGCGTGGAGGTTTACAACTTTGTTTCCGCCCTTAACTGCATTCTGGCGCAGCGGCTGGTGCGCACCACCTGCGAGTTTTGCGCGCACACAGTCAGTTATGACGATGAAACGCTCCGCGCCAGCGGCATGGACCCGGCCGAGTGGCGCGGGTTTGAATTCCGCGAGGGAAGGGGCTGCATGGAGTGCGGAGGCACGGGGTACCGCGGGCGGACGGCGATTCATGAGCTGCTGGATCTGACCGATCCGATTCGTGAATTGATTCTGGCGAAGAAGCCCACCTCCGAGGTGCGCAAGCTGGCGCAGAAAGAGGGCATGAGCTTTTTGCGCGAGTCGGCGCTCGATCGTGTGCGGCGCGGGCTGACCACGCTCAAAGAGATCAACAAGGTTACGTTTATCGAGGCTTCAAGATAGTGAACGGGATTCTGAGCAAAGCCAAATTCGGTTCTGCATCCGGAGCGCGCCCGCCTGTCGCGGTGGAGCTTTCGCCGCAAGGCGTGCTGGCAGCCGCCACGCCGGGGCCGGGCCAGCCGCCGGTTTACGCCTTCGAACCGCTGCCGCAGGGCGCGATTGTGCCGGGCATCGGCGAAGCGAATCTGCGCGCGCCGGAGATTGTCGTAAACGCCATCCGCGCGGCGCTCGACCAGGTTTCGCCGCGCACGCACGCCGTTACGCTGGTGCTGCCGGACACGGTGGTTCGCGTCTTCGTTCTGGACTTCGATTCGCTGCCCGGCAAGGCCGCCGAAGCCGTTCCCGTAATTCGCTTCCGGTTGCGCAAGATGATTCCGTTCGACGTGGAGCAGGCCGGAGTCAGCTACCAGGTGCTGGTGGAGAACAAGACGGAATTGAAGGTGCTTGCGGCTGTTCTTCCGGGCGCGGTTCTGGCAGAGTATGAGGGCGTGGTGCGCGCGGCAGGCTATGAGCCTGGAGCCGTGCTGCCCACAAGCCTGGCTTCGCTTGGGGCCATCGATTCGCCTGAACCGGTTTTGGCGGCGAACCTGGGTGCACTGGCGCTTACTACATCAATTACTCACGGACAGGATTTGCTTCTCTATCGCACACTCGATCTGCCCGAAGATCCCGCTCTGCGCCGCGATGAAGTGCAGCGCGGCATCGCAGTGGCCGCTGCTTATTTTGAGGACAAGGTGGGCACGCGTCCGCGGGTGGTGCATTTTGCCGGGATTGGAGCCGGCATGAGCGGCGGCGGAGGTAGCGCGGCAGAGGACTTTGCCCGCTGGATTGGCGATCCCGAATTGACTGTTGTTGATCTGGCGCCGCGGCCAGAGACGGGCGCCGCCACGCCTCTGGGAAACGTGTTGACCCTGGCGGGCGTGGCCGGCGCGCTGGCGGGAGCGGCCTGAAACCATGAAAATTACTCTCAATCTCGCCACTCGCCCCTACACCGATATCGGACCGGCGCTCAAGCGCCTGCGCATTGCCATGGGCGTGCTGGCGGTCGTCGCCCTCGGCTTGTGGCTCGGCCTGCACGCCGTTCACCACAAAGCCGACGAGGCGCGCGCCACTGAACAGAGCGTGCAGAGCAAGATTGACGCCCTCAGCCGGGAACGGGAGGGCTACCAGGAGATGATGCGGCAGCCCGCCAACGCCCGATTGCTGACCGAGGTGGGAATGCTCAACCAGCTCTTCGACGAGAAATCCTTCTCGTGGACGCTGGCGATGGAAGACCTGGAAAATGTGCTTCCGGCCGGCGTTCAGGTGGCCACGCTGGAGCCGGCGATCGATGAAAAGACCCGCCGCACCACTCTGAAGCTGCGTGTGGTGGGACCGCGCGATCGCGGCGATGATCTGGTGCAGAACCTGGAACACTCGAAGCACTTCTTGTTGCCCGGCATCGTGGGCGAAAGCTCGGAATCGGCAGGGGGCCAGACTGACAGGTTGGAGCCGGTGAGCGCCTCGAATCGCTTTAACTTTGAACTGCAGGCCGAGTACAACCCCACTGCGCCCGCGGATCGCGATGCGCAGAAAAAGCCTGACCAGAAGAAGCCTTCGGCTGGCGAAGATGGCGTCGCCCTGAAGCATAAACCGAATGCAGGAGGGGCGCGATGAGCAAAAGCACCCCATCCATTTGGCGCGAGCGGCTGACTTCCCCGCTCACATGGCACTATGCGGCCTTTGCCGTGCTATTGGTTGCGGTAGTCGCGCTTTCGATTCGCTTCGGCCTGGACTGGGCTGCGACGAGCGGCAGCTCGACAGACGCGCTCTCTGCCAAAGAAGTTCAGTTGAAAGCGAAAGAGCTGCAAATTGTCCCTATGCGCGGCCTGGACAAGCGTGTGGAAGAGGCGCGCGGGCAGGTGCAGGCGTTTTACGCAAAGCGCATTCCGCCGAACTATTCGTCCATCGACCGCCGCATTGGCGAGCTGGCGCTGAAAGACCAGGTGCGGCTCAGCCGCGTGCAATACTCGCGAGGCGCTGCCGGCTCCGACCTGACAGAGATTTCACTCGACGCCGGAATTACGGGCAACTACCCGCAGATCATGCGCTTTGTGAACAGCCTGGAGCGCGACCAGACCTTCTTTGTGATTCGCGGGCTGTCGCTGACCGGCCAGCAGGGCGGCATGGTGAACCTGCGGCTGAAGGTTTCCACATGGTTGCGGCCAGCAGATGCGGCGGCCAGCGGATTGCCATCCACGCAACCGGCGGACGGACAGAATGAGGCCGAGCCGCTTGCTTCTCAGGGAAAGGAGGGCAAATAGCCATGGCCCTGCCCCTGGGAATCGAAAACAAACGCCAGGTTTATATACTCGCCGCGCTGCTGACAGTGATCGTCTGCGCCGGCGGGTACGAGCTCAAGGGAAGTTTTTCATCAGCGCCCACGCCGGCGCGCCCGGTGGCGGCAGCGCGCTCCATTGCCGGTCAGCCTGCTCTGGAGCCGGGCCGCACGCCTGTCGCAAGACCTTCCTCATCCGCCGCTCCGGAAGCTGAGAAGCTTTCCAATGCCGACATTGACCCTACGCTGCATTTCGACAAATTGGCGTTGAGCGAAGATGTGGAGTACCGGGGCACGGGCAGGAACATCTTCTCCGCGGAGTCGGAGCCGGCGCGCATCGAATTGCCCGCGGCGAGCGCGCGCCCCGGACAGCACGCCGTGAATGCGGGGCCATTAATTCCTGAGAAGCCCCGGCCACCGGCCATCGATCTGAAGTATTTCGGCTACACACAAGCCAAAGACAAATCGTTGCAGGCTTTTTTCGTTCATGGGGACGACATTTTTGTGGCCCGCACCGGCGATATTGTGGACCATCGCTACAAGGTGAACGCCATCATGCCGGGCAGCGTGCAGGTGACCGATTTGGGTTACAACAACACGCAAACCCTGCCGCTGCAAGCGAATTAGACTCCTGAAGCTGAATGACGAAAACCGCCCCAACCCGCCGTCCGAAACCCTCTGAGGAAGGCTACGTCCTCGTTGCGGTCATCTGCATGGTGGCGCTGTTTACCATTGCGCTGGCTGTCGCGCTGCCCAGGGTGTCAAAGGAGATCCAGCGCGACCGCGAGATCGAGACTATGCACCGCGGCAAGCAGTATGCGCGCGGCGTAAAGCTCTATTACAAGAAATTCGGAGCGTATCCGCCGAGTGTCGATGCGCTGGTGAAGACCAACAACATCCGCTTCCTGCGCAAGAAATATACTGACCCGACAACCGGCAAGGAGGATTGGAAGCCGGTCAGGTTTGGCCAGAACAAGGCTCCCACGGCCATGGGCTTCTTTGGAGTGCCGCTTGGGGGCGCGACGGTTGCCGGCACCGGACCCAGCGGCGGGTACAACCCTACAGGGGCGGGCAGCTTCAGCCAGTCGGCAGCGCCGCCTGACCAGAACGCGGCGCAGGTGCCAGATCCGAACGGCGCTGGCGGCGGCACGCCAACCGTGTCGATAACCGGGGCGCCCGGATCAGCCTCTGGGACGCCGACCGGAACGGGCGGCGGGCTGAGCGGACAGACCTTTGGCGGAGCCGGGATTATCGGTTTTTCGCCCAACAGCCCCAAGCAGTCCATCATGGTTTACAAGAAGAAGAACCATTACAACGAGTGGGAGTTTGTCTATGACCCGCAGGCCGAGCAGATGATGCAGACGGGTGGCAGCGGCTTGCCGCAGCAGCAGCAACAACAGCAGCAACCACAGCAGCAGCAGCAACAACAGCAACCGCAGCAGCAGCAACAACAACAGTAGCAACTAGAGCCGTTACCTCAGCCTAGCTCTCTATCGTCCTAGCGCAAAAAGACCCATCCCCGCGAGAGGGACGAGCCTTGTGCTGGAGCAAACAGACTGAAAAACCGGGGCCGGGCGCCGTTAAACGCTGAAGGATGAGCCGCAGCCGCAGGTGGATTTCACCTGGGGATTGTCGAACTTGAAGCCGGCGGCCTCGAGGGTTTCAACGTAGTCCACCGTGCAGCCCTTGAGGTACATCAGCGAAGTGGCATCGACAAAGACCTTGAGGTCTTCGAAATTAAAAATCTTGTCCATCATGCCGGGCTGATTCTCGAAGGCCATGGAGTACTGGAATCCAGAGCAGCCGCCGCCCTCGACGCCGATGCGCAGCCCGGCAGGCAGGGGGTCCTGGGTGGCCATGATCTCGCGCACCTTGGCAACGGCCTGAGGGGTCAGGGTGAGGGGGGCTTTGTTGACGGCGTCCTGTGCGGGTGCGGTGGTTGGGGTGGCCATGAAATCTCCAAAAAAGTGAATTACGTGCCGTAAACCTTACTTTACCGCGCAGAGAGCGACGATTCAAGGCCCCCGGAGCGGTCTGTCTTCTGTTAGATGCGCCAAAAGCGCGGAAAGTTGCACAAGCGGCGGGCTTTGGCGCTGCCGCCGATTTCCGCCCTCAGAGGCGGTTTTCGAGGCGAGCGGAAGCGCCCCAGGCAGCAACTCGGCGAAGGCTCTGATTTTTATTGGCCCCAGCGTGGCCGTTCGGCGGTATGATGGTCACCGAGACGGCTCCTCTATCATGCGGGTCCGGAAATTCTTTTTAGGGTCCGCCGTTGTCCGGGGCTGAAAGAATGTTCGGAGGTGGTGTATGTCGAGTGTTCTGGTGATGTGGATAGTCTGGGGCGGGTTGGTTGCGATCACTTTGGCCCTTCACATTTATCGGGGAAGTCTGCAACGCGACGAGGACGACCAGATATTCCTGGATGACTCCTTCGAACAGGAAAAGGCCGCCCAGGAGGTCATTGTTGCCAAGGTCAACAAGGTTGAGTCGCCGCTGCTCATTATGAAGTGGGTCGTTCTCGTTGCGACTGTGGCCGCAGTCGGGTTCTCCATTTGGGATATGTACTCCCACTTCCAATAATCCGCTATTTTTCAGGTCCTCTATCGCCTGTTTGTAGAGGATGCGAGGGCATCCGAGGCGGAGTGTGCGTCCGCGCTTGATTGGCCTTGTTGGGGCGGGGCCCGATGAATCCCCGCTTCAATGCGGTCAGTATCCGTTGGCTACCAGCCAGGCCTCGGTCAGCTCCAGATCAGGCTTTTTCCCGGCCTGCATCTGAGCGTGCGCCAGCTTGACCAGCACGTCGGCCTCAACGTTTACCGGAGCGCCGGGGATGAGCGTGTGCAGATTGGTTCGCCAATAGGTCAGCGGCAAAATCGCAATGGTGATGGTATCGCCGTCGAAATCGGCGATGGTGAGGCTGATGCCCTCGACGGCCACCGAGCCTTTGTGCACCATCCACGGGCGCACCTTCTCCGGAACCTTCACCTTGAGCGTCCAGTCGGTGGTCTCGCGGTTGAACGCCGGGTCTGATTCCGGGATCACTGGTTCAAGGGAGGCGAGACTCCCGCAGCCGTCCACGTGCCCCTGGACAATGTGGCCACCCAGCGGACTTCCGGCGGCGGTGGGCAGTTCCAGATTGACTTTGGCGCGGGGTGTGAGTGCGCCCAGCGAAGTGCAGTCCAGCGTTTCCTGCGCAAGATCGGCGTGAAAGAGCGTAGGGTTCACGTCTAACGCTGTAAGACAAACGCCGGATACGCCCAGCGAGTCGCCCTCGCGCAGCCGCCCGGCCAGGCCCGGAGCTTCAACGGTGATGCGGCGAACGCCGCCGCGGTTTTCCAGGCCAACCAGAGTGCCGGTTTGTTCGATGATGCCGGTGAACATGCTTCTATTTTAAGGGGTCAAGGTCAGGGGACAGATTCGGCGCATAGCGCGCGTGCTTTAGTTCGCCCGTCCGGATAAGTGCGCCCTGTTTTACCAAGCCAGCAAGGTCGCGGGTTGCGGTTGCCGGCGAGGCGCCGGTGATGGTGCAGTAGTTTCCCGCGCTCAGGCCGCCTTTGAATCCCTCCATGCCTTCCTTCATCATGCGCAACAACGCCTTTTGCTGGCGATCGTTGATCTTGCCGCGCAGCCGGTCGACCAGCTTCGTTTTGGCTATAAGAAACTCGGCCTGCGCGAGAGTGTGACGCTGCGCCAGCAAAGCGATTTCGGCAAACCAGATCAGCCATGGGGTGATTGCAATCTGTTTGTTCGCCTGTTCCAGTGTCTCGTAATAGTTCTTTCGCCGCGCCAGGATCGTCTTCGCCAGCCCAGTCATTACCGGCTGAGCAAAGCTCTGCGCCAATGCCTTTTCAGCCAGGGCGCGCCCGATGCGGCCGTTGCCATCTTCAAATGGGTGAATCGATTCGAAGTACAAATGGGCGATGCCGGCGCGCGTAATCGGTGGTAGAGATGCAGCGCTTTGAGGCCCCGTTTTATTGAACCAGGCAAGAAAACGGCTGATCTCTGCAGGAATCTGTCTCGACGGCGGCGCTTCAAAATGGACTCGCTCCGCTCCCATTGGTCCGGAGACAACCTGCATCGGTTCCGCGCTGGTGCGGAATCTTCCAATATCGATCAAGTCTCTGCGGCCCAAGGCCAGCATTCGGTGCCAGCGGAAGAGCATTTCCTCTGAGACTGGTTCAGAGAATGTTCGGTAAAGATCAACCATCATCTCCGCGATGCCCTCTTCGGCAGGCGGGATGCGCCGCTTGTCGGCAGTGAGTCCAAGCTGGCGCTGAATGGAGGACTGCACACTTGCGCGGTTGAGAATTTCGCCTTCAATCTCAGAGGTGGTCAAAGCTTCGCCGCTCATCACCTCAACGATGAGCTGGTCGTGTTCGTCCTTGTCCAGATGCTTGATGGCGCCCAGACTAACGCCGGCGCCCAGCAGAAACTTTTCTTCCGCTGCCGAGATTCGTGCAGCGTTCCACTGAAAATTGGGCCAATCCGGGTTTTGCCAGTTCCAGATCATGAGCGATAGAGGGCCACTCTATCGCTCATTGTAATATAAATTATGAGCGATAGAGGGTATTTCTATCGCTCACGGATAAGAGCAGCTTTGCCGCCTGTTACCTTTATCCCTCTTGCGGCCAGGGATCACGGAGCAGCGAGCAGGGCCCGAAATCGTTGCCGTTGTGCTCGGCTTTCGCTTCGGCCATGTGAATGGCCTGGGTTATGCCTTATCACCAAAGTTTTCTAGGATAATGGCCGTCTTCGATCAGGCGGCGTATGTTTTCGACGGCGACTGCGTGGTCCTCCTGGTAGGTAACGCCGAAGCAGGAATCGCCGCAACGCAGGACCTTCACCTGCGCCTGCCCTGCCAAAAGCAATTCATTCACCGTGTTGGGAATCAGGCATTCCGCTTCTAGATCCCGGCCATTCCGTTCCAGAAAATCCTGAAAATGCTCACGCAACTGGCCAAAGATCTGGGGAGTAAATCCCCACATGTTCATGGAAACAACCTCATTTCCCGTCAGCCTTTTCTCCTGGCCATCAGCGCCGGTGTTTGACGCATGGCCGCCGGTGCGTTCAACGTTTTTCAGCTCGACAATATTCTCCAGATAGCCGCTTTCCTTCACCTGGCAGACTCCGCGCGCCACCGCGCCAAACTCTGAGAGAGTATTGCGCAAGACGAATCCCACCATCGCATAATCCGTCGTCCCGGAATGCAAATGCCGCACCAGCTCGCGGTAGCTTTGTGCTCCATAAAAATCATCCGCATTGATTACCGCGAACGGCTCGTGAATGACGCTGGCGGCCGCCAGAATGGCGTGCGTTGTTCCCCATGGACGAATGCGGCCGGCAGGCGGCTGGAATCCCGGGGGAA
>Ga0326727_10028551_pt1 | contig 10135 bp, 8 predicted proteins | sample MB2enrmetagenome_FD_207643 | JGI IMG/M metagenome (GOLD analysis project Ga0326727, IMG submission 207643) | Lab enriched peat soil microbial communities from McLean, Ithaca, NY, United States - MB29MY | ecosystem: Environmental > Terrestrial > Soil > Wetlands > Peat | place: USA: New York...
ACGATCAGGAAAAAAGCAGGCGCGAGAATCACCAGAGCGATAAGAGCGATAAGAAAATCCATCGCCCTTTTTGCATAAAGCGCCCACTCATTATCAGGAACGTTCACGAAACTAATTATGGGCAGTCCGTAAATGCTGTCCATGCTCACCTTTTTAGCCAAACGCACGAAGAAATCGGAATTGAGCCTTACCTGAACACCCTCCCGCTCGCAAACGTCTAATACGGCTTCAACTTGACCTAGCTCGTTGGAAGATGCGCAAATGATCACCTCATCCACCTGGTGCTTATGCAGGACATCTTGGATCTCAGATGCACGCCCTAGCAAGGGCTTTCCGTGAATTTCTTCCCGGTGTTCCGTTCCGTTGGCCAGTGTAACGATGCCGATTATATCGAGTCCCCACCCAAGATTGGCCTCGGCGATTCTCACAAAGCCGTACGCCATTGTGCCGTTTCCCAGTACGATGATCTTTTTCCTATTCCTGCCGCTCTCTCTGATCTTCTTCGCCACCTTGAACATCAAAACTTTTTCGAGCATCAGGCAGATGACGTTCGAGATAAAAAAGATGAAAACGTAAGTCCGGGCAATGTAACCCACTCGCAGAACGAAGATGGCCGCAAAAACCAGCAGGGTGCCGATGAGCCCGGTCTTGAGGACCATTTTGATCTCGTTGCCGAGGGATGTAAATCTCTGATAAGCATAAGCGTTCATTTTGGAGAGGACCACCACCGAGGCGACCGACACCGCGGCCACAAGCCAAAAGTGATCGCCAGTGAGGTCGATTTCCCTCCCAAAAACTGCAGGGAAATCCAGCCTCAGCCGGTTCCACACTAAGTACCCGAGAAGGAAGCTGAACGCGGTCGTGACAGCGTCAGCCGCCTGCGCTATTCGTCTATGGTATGCGGGGCGCCAGATCATGTCACAATGAATTGAACCGCCTTCTTTGACATTTAGACTACAAACGCCCTCCTTGATTCCGCAACGACTCTAAGTAAAAATTCTTCATGTGCTTGGAATATTTTACCCCTATCGAAATATCTCTCTGCGAATTCGCGGTTTCTTGCCCCCATTTCCTTCAGCCGGTTTGGTTGGTGAGATAATGCCTCAACCGCGCTTGCCAGAGCCTCCGGATTTTCAGGCTCACTGACCACTCCGCCTTCTGCCTGTCTCAACAAAATCGCCCCTTGACTGCCTTCATTGACTGCCGCAAGCACAGGCTTACCCGAAGCCATGTATATCAACAGCTTCCCTGGTATGAGGGCATCCTTGACCGTACGTAGTTGGTTCAGCAGTAGCACGTCGGCTGCGGCGTACATGCTTGCGATGCCGTCCTCCGGTTGAAGGGGCAGTAGCAAGACGCAATCTGTCAGCTTATGGCTCTTCACTAGCGACTCCACCTCTCCCCTCTGCTCTCCCTCACCGGCAAGGACCCATTTCACCCGTGAAGTTTTGCCCTTGAGGAGCCGTGCGGCCTCAACTACATTCGGAAGACCCTGCTTGATTCCCATACTCCCCGAATAGAGTACAACGAAATCGTCCGCTCCGATGCCGTTGGCTCTCCTGAAGTCGCCGTCAGCCGACGGGCGTATTCGGTCCAGATCGACGGACTCCAGAATCACTGAGACTTGTCGGGGCGGATAGCCGGCCTTTGTCAGGGCATCCTTAAATCCTTCGCATATAACAATGGCGCCGCTTGCCCTCATGTAGGCCCAGTACTCCAATCGTCTCAGAGTGTTTTTTAATCTCCCCGGGCCGATTATTCCAACGTCCTCGGCTACCTGAGCCGCTAGGTCCGTGATTTTCACTACATACGGTATCCGATTGCAGGCGGCCGCTATTCTCGCAAGCCCCGCTATGCTCGGCTGGGCCCCGACATAAAGGATTACATCGAAATCACGAGCCGACCATAGGACCCCCGTCAGGAGCACACTGAGACAAAAACTGGATTCCATCGCGATCCTTTGCCACAAAGACCTCGGGCGTCGCGGTATGAAGTGGGTGACGCGCACCACGTCGACCCCGTTCAATCGCTCCTTTGAAAAAAGTTTTCCCTTGAAATCGGGAAATCGCGACCAGTAGGGAGCGAAAGGGAAGCCGGTGTAAACGCTGACGGCGTGACCCCTCTTGGCCAGGAAATCGTTAAGGGCCGTGATATGCGGCGCGAAACCGGTCATTTCAGGGGCATAATTGATTGATAGTACTAAAACCTTCATACTCGGCTCTGCTGAGCAGGGAAGTAATAACTGTGGTCATCGAAGTAGAGCGTGCTCGTCTCTCCATCCGCCGGCTCTATCGGGACTGCGTCGCGCGCATATCCTGCTGCCGTAACAGCATCGAGGAATTTCCCTCTGTCAACACCTCGGTGCAGCTCCACGACAAGTTTAGGACACTGGCTCTTGAGCGTCTCGACCATCCCGGTGAGCACTTCGGTCTCCATCCCTTGGACGTCGATCTTTACCCCATCTATTTTGCTGTCACCGGAGCATATTCGTGGCCACAGCCAGTCAAACCGGGCTATGGCGAAGTGTTCCGACCACGTCTCTTGCCCCTTACTGTTACCTTCGCTTTCGATAGTGCTATCCACCATTCCCCTGGTTACCGGAAGGCTGGCCATGGTAACCGTTTCCGGTAAACCTAAGCCGTACGGCAGAATGGTCAGTTGCGAAAGGTTATTCAGGCGCCGCGTCTGGGTGAGGTATCCTGCCGTGCTGAGCATGGGCTCAAATGCAAAGACGCGGCCCGATTTACCGACCAGCCTTGACAAAGCGATTGCCGTGTAGCCGTAATGGGCTCCTACATCCAGCCACGTCTCACCGGGTTTCACGTTCTGTTCGAACCATGCCAACAGAGGCAGCTCCGTGCGGCCCAGTATGGCGGCGGGATAGTCGTGCCATGAAGTAATTATCCGCTGACCTCGGAGAGGGCCGCCTAGAACCCTATGAGAACGCATAGAAGTCGGAAGAAACCAACGAATAGAACGTTTAATAGCCAATATCATTGTTTACTTGCCAATGAAAGGAGGATATTACCTAACATCCGACTGAATCATGGCGTGGGCTACACTGATCAGAAGCTATGCTTGAACAGTTTTCCTAACTCAGCTGGGGTGGTTCTTCCGACACTAATGTCACGCCTCAAGGCAGCAATCTTAATATCGACAAGGAAGCGAAACCAGAAAGCCTGCAGAAAATGATAGACCAAGCCGTTTTTACCATCTAGGAAACCGAGGCGCAAAAAATACCGATAAAGAAAGTAAACAAAAGGACGAAAATAGAGCGGTAAACCATACCACACGTTCTTGGCCCAGACAATCCTCTCGTCCGGATTTCCAAAAAGCCGAGGAGTAATCGACCAAGACAGGAGGCCATTTGCCCGCAAGATCTCCTCCGCCGCGGTCCTCGTTGAAAATTTCTGATGCTTGTCGATCCAAAAATCAATAGACAATTCATTTCTATTTATCTCATCGACATTGCCCGATAGTTTCTCGGTTCTGCCCTCTACTATAAACCTGAAATCTACCAGCTCGCTCCGGTCCACCTTAGTCTTGCTCCGTCTGAACAAACGCAAGCTATAAGGCTTGAAACCCCTCATCCTCGTATTAAAAAAATAGTAGCTATGTCTCGAATAATACCCATTCACATCAACATGCCCATGTTCAAGCACTTTAATGATCTGGCTTTTGAGCTGCGGTGTTACAATATGGTCTGCATCCAGGGCCATCACCCAATCAAAGCGAAAAGGCAAATTACTGAGTGCCCAATTCCACTGACTGGCATGATCGACATATTCGTGAACAAATATCTTATCAGTATAGCGGCTGGCTACACCCACCGTGTTGTCTGTGCTACGGCTGTCCACTATGAATATTTCCGCACACCAATCGAAAATGTTTTCTAGACAGTATCCAATATTCCTCTCCTCATTGAATGTAAGTATTACAACTGAAGCTGGGCTTTTCCCGTTCATAATAAGGTTCTCTCGTTATCGGTTATGCCCCATTACTTCGCAGCATATTCTCTCCTTGATGCACTCATTGATAGGCTTGGCGCTTAAGAGTTGTTGCATGTTTCTCGCTTCTTTTTGCCGCCGATATCGCCTCTTCATAAGCTCCGCTCATACGCTCTGCGGTCTTCTCCCAACGAAACTCCCTTTCAACCAGCTCTCTGCCATTTATTCCCATCCTTTTCTTGAGAGCCGAATCATCTAAGACTGATAGCAAAGCCTGCTCAAGCTCGGAAGCATCACAATTAGTGACAATGCCTGCTCCGGCCTGTTTGATCTCTCTCCAGATTTTGACTCTATCGGAAATGACCACCGGTAATCCAGAGGCCATCGCTTCAACCACTGCCATCCCAAAACTATCAGTATACGATGGGAGAACAAATACATCACTTCCAGTAAGGGCAGCCAATTTTTCTTGCCCTTCGATCATTCCCGTGAACGTGGTTTTATTCGACACTCCTTCCTCGGCCAACCAGCGCCGGACATTCTTTGCATAACCTTCGTTGTCTGGTCCCGCTATAAGCAAATGGATATCGTCTCTCCTACGCGCAATTTGGCCGAAGGCTTGACATAATAGATCTAGTCCTTTGGTGAAATTGATCCGCCCGAGAAAGAGGAGAATTTTCTTATCTTTCAGATATGGGTGCTGTTCCTTATAAAGAGTGTTTTCAGGAAGTCGCGCATACTTACTCACATCCAGGCCCCACGGTACAACAATCGTGGGTGCTTTAATTCCCAAGGGTTTTGCGAGTTCCATCTCTTCCTCGGACGTATAATGGATCGCCGCTGCTCTATCCAGGCAGCGTTTCTCGAAGAGCCACCGGTAGATCGCCTTTCTGATCCTGCTCTTGCGCCTCAGAAAGGGATCCAACATGCCATGGATTGTAATAACATAAGGAATGCGATATCTTTGACAATAGAACGCAGCAGCTAGAGTAGTGAACAAATAAATACCATGGATTTGAACGAGATCGTGATGGGGGACATCACGTGATAAGGCCCGAGCAAATTCTACGGAAAACCTATAATTTCTTGGCCAATCGACTGAGAAATAGCGATATAAGACACCGTCACGGACCACTGCTGGGCCGTCAGGCAAATCCAAGTTCCCGTCTATACCGTAATTGGTAGTGTAAATAGTAACGTCATGCCCAATTGCGCCCAAGAACTCGCCTAATTTTGTAGCACTCAGAGCCGGTCCGCCGGATTTCGGATCAACACTTGCAAGAATCTGAAGGATTTTCACCCTATGCCCATGTGGGTCAGATGACAGCCAAGGTTTCGCATCCCATCACCTCCGGCACTATCTGACGAAATGCACGTAATCTCCATAAGAGCAGGCGAGACATCCCTATCGGGATTTAATAAATTCATGGACAAATAAATCTACCAGATTGTTCAAAGTCCAGCTTCGGCCGATCTGTACGCTTCGAGCCGAGAACGCCTCCCATTCCATTGCGGTCATACCTTCCAATCGCAGCATATACTGACAAATCTCGTCGGGCGTCACGGGAGAAATGAAACCATTCCAGCCGTGTCTCACAAAGAACGAACCAGCGCCGCAGGCTTCACTCGTAACGACGGTGAGACCCGCCAGTACGGCTTCATGTACCACGACTCCCCAGGGTTCGAATAGGCTTGGCAAAATCAAACAGCGATATTGATTAAGAAGGGACGGTAGTTCTTGTGGTTGCGCAAATCCAATCATAGACAAGCCATCCAAGCCTTCGCACAGTCTAGCCAGTGGCCCTGTTCCTATAACATGCAATTCCCACGGTATGGACGAAACCGAACGGTAACGCTTATATGCTTCGACCAATATGGCGATTCCCTTCACATTAACTATTCTTCCCAGAAACAAGAACGCCCTTTGTCTTTCAGTGACGGGTACATCGGGGCGAAAGACATTATCGTCCGCCGCATAGAATCCCGTGATAACGTGTTTAAACCCTAACCTATGCATGAACGCTGCCTGTCGGGCACCCGGCACCAACATTACGTCGATAGCCGGTCTCAAAAGCCAAGGGGCCGCCACTATGCCGAGACGTTGTCGTAGCGTTCCTAACCATTGGTTGTCGGTCGCTGACACCACGGTGACTCCTTCGCGCCGAAAGGCCCGGCATAAACGCATATATCTCTTATGATTCCATGAGGAAACCAGACATAGATCAGGTCTAAAATCGCGACAGAGAGCCTCCATCGGGGGGTCATCATTCACAAGGTGTGCTTGCTCGAAACAGCTCAAATCGAAACCGGTATAAGGAGCCTCGCCATGCTTTGTCTGGCGATGAAAGAGCTGGAGTCTGGCGCCCCTGTCCGCCAGCTCGCGAAAGAAACCGTGTGTATAGGATGCAAGCGACGACCAGAGTACAGTGATCTTCATCGGCCCAATATTCCTATGACGGCTGATGGTTGTCTCAAGAATCGCTCGGTCCGGACCAAGAAACGCCAAAACGTACCTTCTATTTTACTCACCTCGATACCTGATCGCCGCCATTGCTCATGCACGCGTCTTAGGTCTTCGAGATATAGGCTATTCAACCTTCCCGACCCGGAAATGCTATCCGGATGAACACGGAAGGAGGCCAGAACTTTTTTTATCAACTTGAATTTAAAACCTGCCATCGTTGCCTGCGCAAAAAACTCACCGTCCCAAGACGTTTTGTTCTTCACATTAAAACCTCCAACGAAATCGAATACATCTCGCTTCCAGGCTGACGCTTGCTGTGGAATCATAAGAGCACCAGCGGCGTGAGCTCGCGGATGCCAGGTTCCCGCCCTGAATGTCGACACGTGCTTTCCGGGTAATGTAGTTGGGTTTCCGTTTCCATCGATGAATTCGACATCACCATAGACAACACCGGCCTCGGGATTATCCTTAAAGGCTGCAACCCACTCTCTGACTGCCCACGGCCTCAGCACGTCATCCGAATTGAGAAAAGCTAAGATTTCCCCCGTCGAGTGCTGAAAACCATCGTTCAAAGCGGCGGCGGGACCCCCATCCGGGCCGCTTCTGCAATAAGCGAAGGCTGACGAATACTTTTCGATTATTTCGATGCTTCCGTCGGTAGACCCGCCATCAAGCATCGTACGCTCGACCCGGGGATAATTCTGATCAAGAACGGACGCAATTGCCTCTTCGAGATATCGGCCCTGATTATAGGAGATGATAACAATCGTCACCGTCGTTAATGACGGGCTTTCTCCCTTCTCACAATCGTTAGACATAGCTCTTCCTTATCCCATCAAATGCCTGTCAGGAATTATTTTCCGGCATCTATGGCCCCGTTCTCGGCACTATGCGTTTGCGTTTCGGTCCAGGCGATCCACGCCAGCATGAAGCCGCTCCATAAGCGGCCGGCTCCGCCGTAAGGTGAGAATAGCACGTCCCACGCGAAGCGCATCAACAGGAAAGTCATCAACGGCGCAAGCCGTCGAAATAACACGGTGTCTTCTCGGATGACCAGCCTCATTGCCCGCCATAGTGCGATAATCCAAAAAATACCGCCCAATATGCCCGCCTCCAACCATCCCCCCGTAATGTGGGAATGTGCCGGCACCAATCCTTTTTGCTCCTCAACCCCCACCAGCGCTGGGTCCATGCCGAGTTCACCTGCCCGGCTCATTACGTAATCAAAGTCCTTCGCCCAGGAACCGTGTCCGATAATCGGAGACTCCATAATCTTGGGCCATGTATAAAGCTGGTCCCACCTTCCGACCAAAACAGTGAACTGTCCACTCTGGCTGGACGCGATCTGCATTTCATATGTTTCTCGCGGCCCTTCTCCCAGGAATCCCTGTGCCACGGCGTATTTATAGAATTGAAAAATACCCAATCCCGCAGAACAGACGAGCACGATCACCAAAGCCACTCTCGCCTTGGTTTTTGCGGGGCGTAATGCATCTTTGACATTGAAGTTTCGATCCGCCGCCACTGTATTAACGGCGTGGGTCAGCAATGTCACCCCCGCAAGAGATCGACAGTTTAGCAGAAAGGCTATGCCTCCGGCCAATAGAGGCAGGAAACGGGCAGCCCTTCTCAGAGGCCCTCGGCTGTACCCCACCGCTAAGAAGGCGGCCGCAGACACCGATGCCCCGATGTGCATTTTATAGAGGTAAGACATGTCGTCTATCTGGGCCCCTTTTATAAGAACGCTCCCAAGGGAAGACAAACACCAACCGATGAGGAAGGCCGGGACAGCACGCGCCTTATCAAAAAGAATAGGGGCAAGTAGAATAAAACTGGACAACGTGATTCCTACTCTTGCCCAACCGCGTATGAAATCTTCGGTGGGCGTGTCCCGGTATATATCGGCGATAATTAAACTCAAGAAATAGCCAAGGCCGAGAAGAAACATAGACCTAAATGCCGGCAGTCGAAGCACGCTTAGGACGCGGTTGAGGTAAAAAGGGGCGATGAGTAAAAACAGAATTTCGTCAAGCCCCAGTGCGCCAACCAACGGTAGCCGTACAAAACTAAGCACGCCCAAAAGAAAGGGAAGTGCGAGTTCCGTTATCCCTTTCATGACCTTGACCGATCCCCGTCACGCCTTTGGGTGACGAATAAATGAGCCTTCTCAACAGTCTTCTCAACACAAGCACCCGGGCTGGTGAAGAATGCTTGCAAAAGACATTCTACAGCTTTTGAATACATACCTTTCTTCAGGAGAACCATGCTCTTGTTCATAAGCACGCGCGCAAATAGTTTATCTATAATGTGCTTGTATTCAAAATGCAAATATTGGTTCAGAAGATGAAATAATTTGATCAATTGATCGTTTTGATATTCTATACTGGTAGTTACGGAAATCCCGCCCTTATGCCTGACATACGTTGCCATCGGATCATTCATGAAGCATACCTTGCCGAACTGCGACGCCGTTATCTGAAGCACCCAGTCGCCGTTGTGGATTACGGAAAACCAAGGTGGGAACGATCGCACCGAATCTGTCCTTACTATCGTGCTACAGGTAGGCATGGGATATCTGTTTTCAAGCACATCTGCAATGGTACATTCCATCCTGGGATTTGCTTTGGTAATGAAAGTTTCGTTTCCTGCACGCTCATCAATGACCCTCACGTTGTGAACGCACAAGGCGAAATCGGGATGTGTTTCCAAGAAATCCACCTGCTTCTGAAGTTTATACGGATCTGTCCAGTAGTCGTCACCTTCGCAAAGAGCGACATACTTGCCTGTACATTTCTGTAACATAAATGTCGCAAAAATTCGCCTAATTCCCTTTGAATACTGGTTCTCTTTCTGATAGATGGGAAAAATCACCTCGGGGTAATTCGATTCATACTCTCTTATGATCCTCTCAGTTCCATCCGTTGATGAATCATCATGTATGATGACCTCAAAAGGAAATTTCGTTTTTTGCAAAAGAAAACCTTCAAGCGCATTACGTATGAACGTGGCGTGATTGTAAGTTATGCAGCATATTGAGACGAGTGGCTTCATTCTCAGTGCTACTTAATCTCTATTCATACACATTCAGGTGACCTGTTAGACTTTCGAATCTCTATTCTTTTATTTCACGGGCAATGAGGTGGGGAAAACGCTTGAGCTCCATTTCGTGCTTCATATCCATCAGCATACTCTTCAGCGAGTAACACACCTCATAATTGAGGTCCCGCTTCGCTTTACCTATGTCGTAAAGGTAAGTAGCTGGCATATCAGGCTTGTCCGGCCTATAGATTATCTCCGAACGGCGCCCTGGCGAACAAAATACCTCTCTGACAGTTTCGGCCTCATCCTCTAATGTTGTGATGGCACCGGAGGTGATGTTATAAAGGCCTTGCGCTTTATGGCTGTCTATCGCCTTGATTATCGCACCCGCGACGTCCTTGACGTAGACAACGTCCTGCCCTTTTCTCGGATTTCCCCAGATCTCGATGGGTTTTCCTTTGACAGCATTTCGGATAAAAACAGTCAGCTTGGGTATGGTTATGTTACCGCCCGCGTAGTATTCGGTATGCGGGCCGTAACCATATACTGCCGCAAACCGAAAAGAAATCCCTGTAACATGGTGAGCCTGATGATAATGCTCGACCAAGTTTACGGCGGCAATTTTTGAGATAGTATAGACAGCGTGGCTAGAACTATAAATAATGCTGGGCCTGTCATCTTCCGT
>Ga0326727_10028555_pt1 | contig 10133 bp, 8 predicted proteins | sample MB2enrmetagenome_FD_207643 | JGI IMG/M metagenome (GOLD analysis project Ga0326727, IMG submission 207643) | Lab enriched peat soil microbial communities from McLean, Ithaca, NY, United States - MB29MY | ecosystem: Environmental > Terrestrial > Soil > Wetlands > Peat | place: USA: New York...
GGGGGGGGCCCGGGCGCCGCCCCCGCCCCCTTCAGAAGTGGGTTGACGCCGCCCGCTTGCCGACCATCGATTGGGAGCATGACCGACCTCCTCTCGATCGAAGGCCTCCGGACCGTGTTCGCGACCGGCGCCGGCGAGGTGGCGGCCGTGGATGACGTGTCGCTGGCGGTGGCGAAGGGGCAGACGCTCGGCATCGTGGGCGAGAGCGGGTGCGGCAAGTCGGTGCTGTCGCTCTCGGTCATGCGGCTGGTGCCGAACCCGGGGCGGATCGCCGCCGGGCGCGTGGTGTTCGACGGCCGCAACCTGCTGACGCTGCCGATGGCGGAGATGCGCCAGATCCGCGGCGCGCGCATCGCCATGATCTTCCAGGAGCCGATGACCAGCCTGAACCCGGTGTTCACGGTCGGCGACCAGATCACCGAGGCGATGCGGGCGCACGATCGCGGCACGTCGTCCGCCGGGCTCAAGGCCAAGGCGATCGAGGCGCTCGGGCGGGTGCGCATCCCGGCGCCGGCGCGCCGCTTCGAGGAGTATCCGCACCAGATGTCGGGGGGGATGCGCCAGCGGGTGATGATCGCCATGGCGCTGGCCTGCGACCCCGACCTCCTGATCGCCGACGAGCCGACCACCGCGCTCGACGTGACCGTGCAGGCGCAGATCCTCGACCTGCTGCGGGAGTTGCAGGCGCAGACCTCCATGGCGATCATCCTGATCACCCATGATCTCGGCATCGTGGCGGAAATGGCCAACGAGGTGGCGGTGATGTACGCCGGGCGGGTGGTGGAGCGGGCCAGCGGGACGGCGATCTTCGACGACCCGCAGCACCCCTACACGCTGGGCCTGCTCGGCAGCATTCCCAAGCTGGAGGAGAACCGCGAGCGGCTGCTCGCCATCGAGGGGGCGGTGCCGGCGCCGTTCGCGCTGCCCGCCGGGTGCCGCTTCCATCCGCGCTGCGTGTTCGCCACTCCGCGGTGCACCGAGATCGACCCGGCGCTGCTCAGAATTTCGCCGGAGCATTTCGCCGCCTGCATCCGCGCGCCGGTGGAAATGTCGATCGGCGAGGAGGCGCACGCGTGACCGCCCTGCTGGAAGTCGAGAACCTGACCAAGCACTTCCCGGTCCGCCGCGGCCTGGTGCTGGCGAAGACGATCGGCGTGGTGCGCGCGGTGGACGGCATCTCGTTCGCGCTGGCGAAGGGGGAGACGCTGGCCCTGGTGGGGGAGTCGGGGTGCGGCAAGTCCACCACCGCGCGCCTGGTGCTGCGGCTGATCGAGCCCACCACCGGGTCGGTCCGCTTCGAGGGCACCGACATCACCACCATGAAAGGCGCGGTGCTACGGCGGCTGCGCCGGCGCATGCAGATCGTGTTCCAGGATCCGTTCGCTTCCCTGAATCCGCGCATGACGGTCGGCAGCATCCTGGAGGAGCCGCTGATCGTGCATGGCATCGGCGATCGCGCGCACCGCCGCGCGCGGGTCAACGAGTTGCTCGGGCTGGTCGGGCTGGCGCCGTATTACGCCCAGCGCTATCCGCACGAATTCTCCGGCGGCCAGCGCCAGCGCATCGGCATCGCGCGCGCGCTGGCGGTCGAGCCGGCGCTGGTGGTGTGCGACGAGCCGGTCTCCGCGCTCGACGTGTCGATCCAGGCGCAGGTCATCAATCTGCTGAAGGACCTGCAGGGCCGGCTCGGCCTGTCCTACCTGTTCATCGCCCACGACCTGGCGGTGGTGAAGCACACCGCCGACCGCATCGCGGTGATGTACCTCGGCAAGATCGTCGAGGTGGCGGCGAAGGACACGCTGTTCGCCAACCCGCGCCACCCGTACACGCGCACGCTGCTGGTGGCGATCCCGCGCCCCGACCCGCGCCGGCACGGCGGCCGGCAGTTGCCGGGCGGCGATGTGCCGAGCCCGATGGATCCGCCTCCGGGCTGCCGGTTCCACACCCGCTGCTCGTTTGCGACCGAGCGGTGCCGCCAGGAGGAGCCGCCGCTGCGCGCGCTGGAGGACGGCCACTGGTCGGCCTGCCATTATGCCGAGACCTTGCCGCCGGCCTCCGCCTTCGACGAGGCGCGCGCGCCGGCGGCGGCGGCGCAGAAGCGGATGGCGCTCTACGCCGAGCGGCGCGGCCGGATCGCCGAGACCGCGGGGTAGGGACGGTGCTGGGATCTTGCCTTGCCCGGCAGGAGCATTTCAGGGCGGACTGGTTCCGCTGCTGGGCGCCTCTCCTCGGGTGGAACAACCCGCTGGACCTTGGCGGGAGACCGTATCTGTCCCGCAAGGGCTGGGAATACGCGGCGATCAGCCAGGCGCTGTGGGAGCGGGACATGCTGCGCCCCGGGCGGCGCGGCTGCGGGTTCGGGGTTGGCTCGGAGCCGCTCACGTCGGCCTTCGCCGCGCGGGGGGCCGCCGTGGTGGCGACCGATCTGTCCGCGCAGGATCCCGGATCCGACCATTGGGCGACGAGCAACCACAACCAATATGCCCGCTCGCTGGAGGCCGTGTACCGGCCTGAACTGATTGCGCGGGAGGATTTCGATCGACTGGTGACATTCCGCCCCGTCGACATGCGGAGGATCGACGGGCTCCAGGCGGGCAGCTTCGATTTTCTGTGGAGTTCGTGCGCGCTGGAACATCTCGGCTCCCTGCAGGCCGGGTTCGATTACATCGACTCGGCCATGACGTTGCTCGCTCCAGGCGGCGTGGCGGTGCACACGACCGAGTTCAACGTCGGCTCCAATGACGCGACGGTCGAAACGGGGGACAACGTCATCTATCGGCGGCGAGACATCGAGGATCTCGACCGCCGCCTGCGCCGGGCAGGCTCGGCCCTTGAGAAGGCGGATTTCGACGCGGGCAGCGAGCCGGGAGATATCGATTTCGACGAGCCGCCGTATTTCACCCGTGGCCGGCATCACATCAAGCTGCTGCTGGAGGGCCATATCGCAACCTCGATGCTGCTGATCATCCGCAAGGGGCTCCTGGGAGTGCGGGCGGCGGCGCCGGCGGACGGTTCGGCCGCCACGGCTCCGGAAAAGCCGCCTGCCGCACCCGGCGAGGGTGCCGCACGTCGCTCGCGGAGGTTGCTGGGTGGAGGGTGGTTCGGGAAATCCCGCTGAACGCTACGCCGCGACCCGCCGCCTGGCCCCCCGGAACGCGAACCAGGTGCCCACGATGACCAGTGCGATGCCGAGCAGCACGTTCGGAGCAATCCGCTCGCCGAGCAGCAGGCAGGCCAGCAGGGGCGCCAGCGCCGGCTTGATGAAGAACACGATGGACCCGGTCGAGGCCGAGGTTTCCTCCATGGCGAGAAAATAGAAGAGAAACCCCAGCCCGGTGCCGAACACGGCGAAATACAACAGGCACAACGCGTTGGCGGGGTTTATTCCGTCAATCAGCGAGACCCCGGCAAGCCGTGCAAGGACCGGATTGCCGAGCTGCGGCCCCAGCACATCCGCCGCCACGGCGAGCCCGAGCAGGATCAGTGCCCCGGCGAGGAAACTGAAGCACATGAACGGGATGCTGCCGTAGGTCGCGACCGCCGCCTTGCCCATCACGCTGTAGATGGCGAAGGTGATCATGGCACCGATCGCGGCGAGTATGCCGCCGAGCTCGGGATCGATCTCGAATGGATTGATGATGAAGCAGATTCCGAGGACGCAGAACACCAGCGCCAGCGCCGTTCCCTGGGTGAACCTCTCCTTCAGGAACAGGCAGGCGAAGGGGATGATGGCCATCGGCATGCAGGAGATGATGATGGCGACGGTGGAGGCCTTGGTCAGCGCCAGCGCGATCTGGAACAGCTCCATGCAGAGCGCGATCCCGACCAGGCCCGCGGCAAGGAAATAGAGGATGTCGCGGAAACCAAGCCGCAGGTCGCGCCGCTTCACTCGCATCACGGCACTGGGCAGCAACACCAGCGAGGCGATCAGGAAGCGCCACACGTTGATCTGGGTCGGGTTCAGGTCCCGGGCCAGCACCCTGCCCGCAATCTCCATGGTGCTGAACAGGATCGCCGCCAGCACGATATAGGCGTAGGCCCGTTTCATCCCATCGATCTTTCTTCAGGGCCACAGGGATTGCCTGAGGCCGTCGAGCGCGATCTGGGCGGCCAGGGCCGCCAGCAGCACGCCGAGCACGCGGCCGACCACGTTGGCGCCGGTCCGTCCCAGCAGCCGGACGATGCGGTTCGCCGCCAGCAGGGCCGCCAGCGTGATGGCAATCGCCACCACCAGGGCCGCCTCGACCGCCACGATGCTGAGCGGGTCGCGTTGCCCGGCGGACTGGAACAGCACCATGGTGGTCATGGCGCCCGGCCCGGCGATCAGCGGAATGGCGAGCGGGAACACGCTGATGTCCTCCTCGCGGGCGGGGACTTGCTGTTCGGCGCGGGAGGGGCGAAGGTCGCCTCGCGCGGTCACCATGTCCGCGGCGGCAAGGAACAGCAGGATGCCGCCGGCGACCTTCATGGCGGGCAGGCCGATGCCGAGCGCATGCAGGAGGTGCTCGCCGGCCACGCCGAAGATCGACAGCACGACGAAGGCGATGGTGCAGGCGCGCCTGGCCTGCCGGCCCTTGGCGGCAAGCGAATCGTCCGGCGTCATGGCGGCGAACACGACCGCCGTCCCGGCCGGGTCGACGATGACCAGCAGGGCCACCAGCGCGTACAGGAACTGAGTCGCAATCGAGCCGTTCACCGCCCCAGGCTGAAACCTGATGCGATCCGAATCAAGCCCGGGGGGCGAGGCGCAGGCCAGGGGGCTCTGCCCCCTGGACCCCCGCCAGGTCCGGCGCGCGCCTTCGCGCGACGGGTCGAGCGACCCCTGGACCCGGCTATCTGGAGGGGAGTGGAGAGAGGGGGGTGACGAGATGTGGCATCCGCACCTCACCCCCCTCTATCCACTCCCCTCCAAACAGAATGGGATCAAAGGGCCTCTCGGCCCTTTGCGGGGTCCAGGGGCGGAGCCCCTGGCCTTAAGCCGCGCGGCGGGTTTGCGCCAGGGTGGCGAGCACGCGGTCGATCTCCGCCAGCGCTTGCGGTTCCGAGCTGAACACCACGGCGAGCTCGGTGGCGGTGCTTCGGGCCACCCGCGCCGGCACCGTGCCGCCGGCCTGAGGGAGCGTGACCTCCAGCGCGGTGCCGGCCGGCAGGGCCCAGTCGCACGCCACCATCGCGCCGCCGCGGGAGATGTTTCGCAGCGGCAGCGGGGTGGCGGGATGGCCCTTGGTCTCAAGGGTGACCATCATGCCCTCGACCTTGATCCGCTCGTAGCGCCGGCGCTCGCCCTGGGTGTCCTCGCGCACGGCGGCCAGGAAATGGTCCACCTCGGTGCGCAGCGATTCGGCCTCGCCGGCGATTTCCGCCGAGCCGGTAAGCACCTTCTGGCTGACCGTGCCGGCCTGCTCGGCGACCGTGACCACGTGTTCCATGGCCTCGGCGGTGCCGGCGGTGGCGTTCGAGACCCCCTGCACGCTGGCGGCGATTTCCTGTGTGGTGGCGCTTTGCTGCTCGACCGCGGTGGCGATTGCCGCCGACACCTCGTTCATCTTGCCGATGATGCCGCCGATGTCGGCCATGGCGGTGACCGCGTTGCCGGTGGCGGCGCGCACGGTTTCGATCTGGCTGCCGATCTCGGCGGTGGCCTTGGCGGTCTGGGCGGCCAGCGCCTTCACCTCGCCGGCGACCACCGCGAAGCCCTTGCCGGCCTCGCCGGCGCGGGCCGCCTCGATGGTGGCGTTCAGTGCCAGCAGGTTGGTCTGGCCGGCGATGTCGCTGATCAGCCGCACCACGTCGCCGATCCGGGCGGTGGCTTCCGACAGCCCCTGCATGGTGGCATGGCTCGAATCCGCGCGTTGCACGGCCTGGCGCGCCACTTCCGCCGCCTCGGCCAGGCGGCGCGAGATCTCGCCGACGCTGGAGTTGAGTTCCTCCACCGCCGCGGCGACCGCGGTCAGGTCCTGTGAGGATTTGGCCGCGCCTTGCGAGGTGCCGGAGGCTTCGGTGCGGACGGTCGAGGTGGCCTCCGCCATCGCCTCGGCGGCCCGGCGCATGTCTTCGGCGGAGCGGGCCAGGGTCGCCATCACGCCGGAAATCGAGGCGCCGAAATCCTGCGTATGCTGTTCCATCGCCGCCTGGCGCTGGACGTTGTGCGCACGGGCGGTTTCCTTTTCCTCGGCGAGCCGTTGGGCTTCGATGGCGTTCTCTTTGAACACCTCCACCGTGCGGGCCATGTCGCCGATCTCGTCGCGGTCCTCGCGCGCCGGCACCTCGATGGCGTGGTCGCCGGCGGCGAGCTTCTTCATCACCGCGGTCATGCGCATGAGCGGCAGGACGATGCCGCGGCCGATCACGACGGCCAGGACGGCGCCGAGCACCAACGCGACGGCGGCCAGGATTCCCTGCAACAGGGTCGAGTTGCCGACCGTTGCCTGCACACTCGCGCGGTTCGCATTGAAGTCTTGCGCCTGGGACTTCGCAGCGGCGGCGAGCTGCTCCTGCATGGCAAGAATGTCCGACCGCATCTTGCCGTCGAACAGCGCGTTGGCGGCCAGGCGCGCCTCCTCGAAGGCGGCGAAGTGCGTGTCGTAGTCGTTCAGGATCGCGCGGACCGGCCCGAGCAGCGCGGCGGTCTCGGGGTTGGCCACCTTCTGCAGCCCGTCGAGCGCGGCGCGCACCCGGGCGATGTTGGCCTTGACCGCGGCCGGGCCGGCCTTGTCCAGCGTGGCAACGAACTGCCAGGCGGCGACCCGGACCCACAGCATCGCGGTCTCGACGCTCGCCGCGGCGTCGGCCAACGCCTGGTCGTGCGCGGCGGCCGCCTGCTCGGTGACGCGGCCCACAGCGGCGGCCAGGGCTTTGCCGGTGGCGGGCACCCCGGCGTCCTCGGCAACCCAGTTCGTGGAGAACCTGGCAAGCTGGTCGAGATCCGCCAGGTGCGCCTGCACCGATTGCAGCACGCCGGCGTAGGCCTTCCGCCGCTCCTCGGACTGGGAGGCCCTGACCGCGTCAGCCAGCAGCGTGGCGGCCTGGCCGGCATTGTCGCGCACGTCCTTCAGGCCGTCCTCGGTCGGCTTCTCCTCATACCGCGTCTCGGCCCGGCGGACCGCCTCGAGCCGATAGGTGGCACCCAGCACGCGCTGCGTGTTTCCGGCCAGGATGCCCAGCGTTTCGGTGCTCGCGCCGACCCGCGAGAACTGATAGACGCCGAAGCCCGCGATGCCGACGCTCAGCGCCACCAGCACTCCAAACCCGAAATAGATGCGTGTACGAACCTTGAGGTGAAGAAAGCCCATCTGTGCGCTCCCGCTGTCGAAGCCCTCGGAGCTCAGGGTGGGGCAAACTTGCAAACCCGCGATTAATAGCCGAGCGATCCGGACACGGGCCTTGCCCGCGGCGCCGGGGACGCAAGATGTGGACTTACCATGACTGGGCCGATGGGGTAGCGTGCAGGCGCCGGATCCTGCCCGCGGAGCGGGGCCGTGGCCCGGCGCTCGACGGGACGGCAAATATGGACTCCCCCCTGGCCTTGCGGGCCCGGCGGAGCATGGCATGGCCGGAGTGGACGACGACAGCAACAGCCCGGCGGTGCTTCTGCTCAGCCGCGACGAGGCCTCGATGGAGATGGTGCGCCGCGAGTTGGCCGCGCTGCCGGGTGCGCGCCTGCTCACGGCGGCCGCCGCCCGCGAGGCGGTGGCGCTGCTCTGCCGCGGGGAGCGGTTCTCGCACCTGGTGATCCACCCGTCGGCGACCGACGGGCTGCTGGCCGACCTCATCGGGCTGACCGTCGACGAGGTCGAGTCGGGCGTGTCGATGGTGCTGCTGGGCGAGCCCTGCCCGCTGGCGCAGCCGTTGCACGCGGCTGGCCGCGCCACCGTGGTGCGGGACCAGGCGCCCGGCTGGCTGCCGGCCGCGCTGGCCGCCGTCGCCCCCAGCAACCGTCCCTGGGCAGCATTGCCGCTCGACGATCTGCTGGCGGCGATCGCCGGCGACCGGTTGCAGATGCGCTACCAGCCGGTGGTCCGGCTGGACGATGGCGCGCCGATCGCGCTGGAGGCGCTGGCCCGGCTGCACCATCCGATGCTCGGCACCTTGCCGCCGGACCGTTTCGTGCCGCCGATCGAGGCCGCCGGCCATGCGCCGCTACTGGCAGAGGCGGTGGTGCGGCGGGCCTTCGGCGAATGGAGCGGCGATGCGCTGCCGCGGCTGGACCTGCGGCTGGCGGTGAACCTGCCGTTCGAGGTGCTGATGCTGCCTGGCGAGGGTGACCGGCTGGAGCTTTGGCGCGAACAGGCGGGCATCGATCCCGGGCGGATCACCGTGGAGCTCACCGAGACCCCGGTGCCCAGCCCCGAGTCGTTGCGGCCGGTGCTGGAGCGGCTGCGGGAGTCCGGATATCGGCTCGCAATCGACGACGTGGGGCCGGATTCGCGCGACTACGAGGCGCTGTTCGGGCTGCCGTTCACCGCCATCAAGCTGGACAAGGAGGTGGTGCAGGCGAGTGCCGCGAGCGAGGCGGCGCTGCATTTCATCGTGGATGCGATTGCCGCCGCCCGGCGGGCCGGGCTGCTGGTGGTGGCCGAGGGCGTCGAAACGCCGGCCGACTGGGACCGCATGCAACGGGCCGGGGTCGATGCGGCGCAGGGTTTCCTGATCGGCCGGCCGTTGACCGCGGTCGCGGTGGCGATCTGGCATGCCGACTGGTCGCGACGGCATGCGCCATGAGCGGGGGGCCGGTGCCGCTCGCCGGGCCAGGCGGGGAGGGCGGCGGGCTCGGTGCCGAGGCCGAGGCGCGGCTGGTGGAACTGGCGGAGCGCTACATCGCCGCGCGCAGCGGGTTCGCGGCGTTCCTGAACTGGGCCGGCCAGTTCGCCGAGCGCGGGCTGGCGGCGCTGCCGGCGGGGTGGCGGGACAGGCTGCATGCGCAGGCGCGCGAGGCGCTGGCCTGGGCGTGGCAGCGCGCCATCACCGGGCTGGACCGCGAGCCCGGCCCCCGGCCGGCGTCGACGCGGCTGTACCGGCTGCTCACCGCGGGCTCCGGCGCGCTGACCGGGGCCGCCGGCCTGCCGGGGGTGCTGGCTGACCTGCCGGCCTCGACGCTCCTGGTGCTGCGCTCGCTGGCGGCGATCGCGCACGAGCAGGGGCTCGACATCCGCGCCGCCGACGTGCAGGCGGCCTGCCTGGAGGCGTTCGCCTTCGGCGGCCCGACCGAGGCGGACGACGATGCCGACCTGGCGTTCTGGTCGACCCGGGCGGCGGTGCCGGTGTTCGCGGAGATGCTGCCGCAGGTGGCCAGCCGGCTCACCGGGCGGCTGGCGCTGATGTTGCCGGCGCGCGCGGTGCCGCTGGTGGCGGTGGCGGCGAGCGCCGGGGTGAACTGGCATTTCACCGGCTTCTTTCAGGAGATGGGCGACATCCTGCTGGCGCTGCTGGTGCTGGAGCGGCGGTGGGGCCGCGCCCGGGTGCGGGCCGCTTTCGAGGCCGTGGTGCGCGAGCGGCGCGCCGCCCGCCGGCCGCTGCGCGGGCCGGGCTAGGTCGACACCGCCTGCGGCAACTCCTTGCCCCACGGGTTCATGGTGCTGACCAGGCAGAGTTGGCCACCGGCGAAGATCTGCAGCGCCTTGTCGGCCCCGGCCGGCAGCGGGATGTGCCGGTCCCGACAGTAGAGAATCAGGGCCGCGGCCAGCGCGGGGCCCTCGATCGTCATCTCTTCCGGGGTCACCGTCTGCCTCGCCACGACCCGCTTTCCCTGGACGTGATCGGGAACGATGGTGAGGCGGAAGCGCACCTCCTGGCCCTCGGCGTAGTACTCCGGGCCGCAGGACTGCACCGTGCCGGCCGGCAGCGCCAGCCCGAGACGGCGCTGGTACTGGCGAATGGCCTGCACGACTTCCGTCGGCCGGAACAGCAGGTGACGCATTTCGGTGGGCATGGCGGCGCTCCTCGAAGACGACGACGGTAGCGGGGAGTGGTTGACGCGAAGTTTCCCGGCGCGCCCTTTGGCGAGGCCAGGGGGCGCTGCCCCCTGGACCCCCGCCAAGGGCCGAGAGGCCCTTGGAACCCATTCTGTTTGGAGGGGAGTTGAGAGAGGGGGGTGAGGAGATGTGGCACGTGCACCTCCCCCCCCTCTCTCAACA
>Ga0326727_10028556_pt1 | contig 10132 bp, 5 predicted proteins | sample MB2enrmetagenome_FD_207643 | JGI IMG/M metagenome (GOLD analysis project Ga0326727, IMG submission 207643) | Lab enriched peat soil microbial communities from McLean, Ithaca, NY, United States - MB29MY | ecosystem: Environmental > Terrestrial > Soil > Wetlands > Peat | place: USA: New York...
GCGCGTGGCGGCGGGCGCGCGGCAGGCGAGGGTCACGGCGCGGGCCTGGCCATTGAAGTGAGCCGTCTGGCGGCGCTGGCGCCGGCCGTGCAGCGGCGGCTGGTGCGCCATGCCGTAGAGCAGTTGGGCGCCGCGCTCGACTTTGCCGCCACGGAAGCGGTGCGGACCCTGGCGCTGGGCGGCCGAGCCGGACAAAGGCTGGCGTTGCCGCAGGGCCTGTGCGCCGAGCGGACGGCACGGGAACTGAGGCTTTCGGTTGCTCCGGAACCCGCCGCCAAGGGCAAGAGCGCGGGAGCACAGGAAGCACAGTACAGCGCGGTGATTCCCGGCACAATCGACGCGCCGGAGTTCGGAGTGCGCCTGCGGATCGCGCTTGTCAATCGTCAAGCGCCGGAAAATGGGCCGGAAGTGCCTGAAAATGGACTGGTTGGCTGCGACGGCCTGCCGCAAACGGCCACTTTGCGCAACTGGAAGCCCGGCGACAGGGTGCGGCTGCGCTACTCGAGCGGGCTGCGCAAGGTGAAGGAAGTACTGGAACGCAAGCATGTTACAGGAACCGAGCGGGCGATTTGGCCGGTGCTGGAGGCGGGCGGGCGCGTGGTGTGGATGAAGGGCGTGGAGCTGGAACCCGAACCCGGCCTTGCGATTAGCGCCGTGGAGACGGCGCCGGAGGACTCTCAGGCAGCGCCGCTCACCCGGTCCACGTAACGTTGGGGGCAGAGGAGTCTACACCGTTCGCGGCAGCGGATTTGCTGCAAGTCTATCCGGCCAGGGAGTACAATTTGGTTACTGCTTCCTCGGGCGGCACTCTGTTTGTGTGTGCCGACCGGGATTGTGTACTTTTTGCCACTTTAATGGGCGTTCAGGCGTCTAAAGGAAGAGTGGCTCTGCCAGAGACGAATGATGGAGGTCGCGGGAACGGCTTCTCCTTCGCCGCGAAAAGGAGTGGTTGGTGAACTCAAGCGTTAAGACAATCATGTTTTGGGTGTTCATCGGCATCTGCTTGTTGATGCTGTGGGCCATCGTGCAGAGAAGCGCGAACATGGGCAAAGATGTGGAGTATTCCTACTCCGATCTCTACGACAAGGTTGTGAACAACCAGGTGCTGGACGCCACCATTCAGGGCAACGAGCTAAAGGGCCATCTCAAGGTCTCGCCCAAAGACGAGTTCCACACCACCCTGCCTGCCAACGATGAAGACCTGCAGAAGGCGATGCTGGACCCGAATCACAAGGTCAACTTCACCGTCAAGCCTGAGCAGAGCAACTTTCTGCCTCAACTGCTGTTCAACGTGGGCCCGTTCATCCTGATCATCCTGGTGTGGTTCTTCATGCTGCGCCAGATGCAGTCGGGCGGCAACAAGGCGCTTTCGTTCGGCAAGAGCCGCGCGCGCCTGCTCTCCATGCAGCAGAAGAAAGTGACGTTCAAAGACGTGGCCGGCGTGGATGAGGCCAAGGAAGAGCTGAAAGAGATCATCGAGTACCTGCGCGAGCCGCAAAAATTTCAAAAGCTAGGTGGCCGCATTCCCAAGGGGGTGCTGCTGGTTGGGCCTCCGGGCACCGGCAAGACGCTGCTGGCGCGCGCCGTGGCCGGCGAGGCCAATGTCCCGTTCTTTTCGATCTCCGGCTCGGACTTTGTGGAGATGTTCGTAGGCGTGGGCGCGAGCCGCGTACGCGACCTGTTTGAACAGGGCAAGAAGAACGCTCCCTGCATCATTTTTATCGATGAGATCGACGCGGTCGGCCGCCATCGCGGCGCCGGCCTGGGCGGCGGACACGACGAGCGCGAGCAGACGCTGAATCAACTGCTCGTGGAGATGGACGGCTTCGAGTCGAACGATGGCGTGATCCTGGTGGCAGCCACCAACCGCCCCGACGTGCTGGATCCTGCGCTGCTGCGCCCTGGGCGCTTCGACCGCCGCGTGGTGGTCGGTCTGCCCGATGTGCGCGGGCGCGAGGAAGTGCTCAAGGTCCACATCAAGAAGGTTCCGGTATCGGACGACACGAATTTGAACGTACTCGCCCGCGGCACGCCGGGCTTCAGTGGGGCCGATCTTGCCAATATGGTGAACGAGGCGGCGCTGAATGCCGCGCGCATGAATCGCAAGCAGGTCACCATGTACGACTTCGAGCTGGCCAAAGACAAGGTGCTGATGGGCGCCGAGCGCAAGTCGATGCTGCTGAGCGACGAGGAGAAGCGCGTCACGGCGTATCACGAGGCCGGTCACGCGCTGGTGTCGGTGATGCGCGAGAACTCCGACCCGGTGCACAAGGTTACGATCATTCCTCGCGGCATGGCGCTGGGCGTGACCGTTCATCTGCCCGACGACCGCCACAACTACACACGGGAGTATCTGGAAACGCGGCTGGCCATGCTGTACGGCGGACGCGTGGCCGAGGAGATCTTCCTCAAGCAGATGTCCACGGGCGCGGGCAACGACATCGAGCGGGCCACCGAGCTGGCGCGCTCCATGGTGTGCGAGTTCGGCATGAGCCGCCTGGGGCCGCTTACCTTCGGCAAGAAGGAAGAGCAGATCTTTCTGGGACGCGAGATCGCGCAACACCGCGACTTCAGCGAAGAGACGGCGCGGCAAATCGATCTGGAAGTCCGCCGCCTGATCGACGAAGCGTATCAGTCGGCGCACACGATTCTCGAGGCGAACCAGGATGCCATGCATCGTATCGCAGCGGCATTGCTGGAGCGCGAGACCATCGACGCAGAAGAACTGCGGCTGCTGATCGAAGGCAAGGAACTGCCTGTGCTGCGTTCCTCACTGGCCGGGCCCGGCGACCAAGACGGCACGTCGCAGCAGGTGCTGAAGCCGGAGAGCCGCGGCGGCGCGGGCGGCAGCCTGCCCGAGGGATCGCCCTCGCCGGCGTAAGGACAGGGTTCAGGTGTCAGGTTTCAGGGATCAGAAGGGGCTGCTCGAATGAGTAGCCCTTTTTGAATTTGTGCGCGAGGGTCCTTGTTCGCCGTTTACGGACTCCTGAAACCTGGAACCTGACCCCTGTATACTTTTCCCGCAGACGGAATTCCGCTCGCTTGTGCGCCGAGAGTTGCGGCCGGCCCGTTTGATCCCAGCAAAATCTCTTGAGGAGCACTCCGCATGAAAGCCGCCGCACGCCGTTTTTCCGTTTTTTTCTGGTTTTGGTCGATTTTCTTGCTCATGGCAACCGCCGCGCACGCCGCGCCGGTGCTGATGATTTCGATTGACGGGCTCAAGCCCGAATACATTACGCAGGCCGACGCGCACGGCATGAAGATTCCATACCTGCGCACGCTCGTGCGCGATGGCACGTACGCGGAGGGCGTGGTGGGCATCTGGCCGACCATCACCTATCCGAGCCACGTCACGCTGCTCACCGGCGTCTGGCCCGACGAGCACGGGATCACGAATAATCTGGAATTCGATCCCTTGCAGCATTTCGGAGGCGCGTGGAACTGGTATGCGGCGGGGATACGCGTGCCTACGCTGTGGCAGGCGGCGCACAAGGCCGGGCTGCGCACGGCCAGCGTGGGCTGGCCGGTGAGCGTGGGAGCCACGGACGTGGATACCCTGATTCCCGAGTACTGGCGCGGCGCGAACGTCGACAGCTCATCGGATCCGCAGGACCGTATGCTGATGGCGGCGCTGGCGCGGCCCGACACACTGCTCAAGCAACTGGAGCCTGCCGCCGGCCCCTACATGAACGGCAACGACACCTCGATCGGCGGCGACGAGATCAAGACGCGCTACGCCCTGGAAATCCTGAAGCGCTACAAGCCCGCCTTCATGACGCTGCACTTGAGCTCGCTCGACCATGCACAGCACGAGCACGGGCCTTTCAGCGCCGAAGCCGACCAGACGCTGGAGGCGATCGACGGCATGGTGGAGCGGCTGGCGCATCAGGCGTTTGCCAACAGTCCATCCGCCGTTGTGGTCATCGTCTCCGATCACGGCTTCATGAACATTACGCACTACGTGAATCTGGGTGTCCCCTTTGTGCAGGCGGGATTGGCCGCGGTCTCGTTGAATCCCGTGACCAAGGCGCCGGTGATCAGCTCGTGGAAGGCCGAGCCGTGGACGGCGGGCGGCATGGCGGCCATCATGCTGAATGATAAGAACGGCGGACCCAACGACGACGCGACCGAACAGCAGGTTCACGACATGCTGGCGAAGCTGGCGGCGGATCCCGCAAACGGCATCGCCCAGGTTCTGGATCGCGACGCCATTCACAAGCGCGGAGCCTTTCCGGACGCGGCATTTCTGGTGGTGTTCCAGCCCGGCTACTACGCGGGCAATGCGCTCTCGGGCAGCCTGATCACGCCCGTTCCGGGCACGCGCGGCTCACACGGGTTTTCGCCGGAGTATCCCGAGATGCGCGCGTCATTCTTCGCGGTGGGAGCCGGCATCGCGCACCATCGCGACCTGGGCGTGGTGGATATGCGCCAGATTGCGCCGACGGTTGCGGGGATTCTGCACGTAGCGATGCCGACCGCGAAGGCCGCGCCGTTGAAGGTCGCGCCGTGATCGGAATACCCGCCCATTTTCGCGCTGAGTTGGAAGAGGTGGGTTGAGATTTGTGCGATCCCACCCTTTCGCAAAGAACGCGAAAGGATGGGGCAACCAGATTCTTCCCTGAGGGTCCAGATGGGCCGAGAAATACAAGCGGCGGTTCCTTCACGGAACCGCCGCTTCATTTCCTGCATCCTTGTCTTCTTGTTCCCCTGTTCCCTGCCTTTAGAAGATCTTGTAGCTCAAGCCGACGCTGCCGCCATAGGGCCAGAGGGTAGGTGTCACGCGCCACTGCTGGTACTCGAAGTCGAAGGCGCGGAGGGTGAATCGCCGGTTCAGCCGGTAATCCACGCCGCCACCGAAGGTGAGCACGAAGCTGTTTCCGTTGAGGAAGCTGCCAGTGCCCAAGCCAACCAGCACTTTGCCGTAGGGCGTGAACTTGTGGAAGGTCATGATGGGAACACGTTCACCGATGGAGTAGGTATTCTCGTCGATTCCCGGACACTGATGATTGCAGGTGTACTCATTGAAGCGCAGAAAGCGGACTTCTAGTTCGGGCTGCACCCAGCGGCTAAAGCGCGCGTCCACATAGCCGCCCACGCCGTAGAGACGGTTGGGGCTGGTCTGCGCGAAGCCCTCGCCCGCGTAGTCGGGCTGAAACGCCGAGGCAAATCCGCCGGCGCGGACGTCGAAGACCCGCGACGTGGCCGAAGGCACCACCTGGCCGTGTGCGGAAACGAGAGCTGCCGAAAAAAACGCGATACACAAGAGCGCTAAGATCGAACGTTTCATGAGAACAACGCGAATCCACTTCCTGTGAATCGTCGAACGGCGGGGACAACCAATCGGACTCACGGTTCGAGCCCGGCGGAGTGAGCTCAAAATCTTTGCTGCACCACGCCCGGGCTCGGAGGGTTGATTGTATTATGACTGCGGATTTTGCGCAGCCGTCGGTGCCGGTTGCTGATCGGGTGGCGGCGCAGCGCCGCTCTGGGGTTGCGCCGGGGGCGGTGCCGGCGGAGTGTTGTCGGGCGCGGCGACGGGCTGGTCACTGCTGGCCGGTGCCGGCGCTCCTGCTGGCGGCGGCGTCACGGCTGCTGCGTCATAGCGCTGCAGCTTGTAGAAGATCGGCGTCACTTCGAACGGCATCTTGTCGCGGGCATTCATGGGCGCGTAGCGCTTGGCGTTGAGCATGTGCACCTTGTCGTCCCACGGATCCGTCTTCAGCCAGCTTCCCAGGGGCAAGGCTGCGGTCTGCGACATATCGTCCCAGTTGATCTTGGGCGCCTGATGCAACAGGTCGGCCATCCACGGCGTGCCGTCGGCCTTGAGCAGCGAATCGCCCAGCCTGGGCGACGTCATCAGCGCCTTCAGCACCCTGGAGCGGTCCACAAGCTGTTCGTAGAACAGGCCTGCGCTGGGCAGCTTGTCCTTGTACATGGAGGCCTGCAGATACTCCATGGCGCGCTTGGCGGCGGTTCCGTTGTCCACATCGGTGTGGTTCATAAGGATGCGTTGGAAGGTCGCCTCATCCGGGAAGAGCAGGCGGTCGTTGAAGGCGTAGCGGGTATCGATGTGGTGGCCCATGGCGATGTGCGCCAGTTCCATGGCGATCACCGAGGCAATAGCTTCCTCGCTGGGCAGGCTGTCGATGAGCCCCTTGCTGATGAGAATGGTGTTGCCCACGGTGGTGGCTTCAATGGTGTCGGTGAGCAGCACGCGGCAGTGAATCTGGTCAGTGAAGGCCAGATTGTTGGGCACCACCAGGTTGATGACGATCTGGCCCAGCACCTTGTCTTCATAGCCGCCGGCATCGAGAGGCGCCACTAAGCCAGCTTCCACCAGGCGGTCAATCACATTATTTTCGGCCTGCGTAATCCACATGCGCGAGGCCTGCAGCGGACCCACATCCTGGGAGTCGTCGCTGCGATCCACCGCGTCATCTACCTTCACGCTCACGCTCTCGCTGTCGCGCGTGGGCAGCTTGAGGGAGTAGCCCCAGAAGTGGGTCTGCGCCTTCAGGCCCACGGACTTGTCGGCCTCGGTGCGCTGGGTTTCTTCCACGTAGACGGCCACGGGCAGCCAGATGCCGGGCTGCACGTTCATCCGCCAGCTGTCGAAGTGGAAGTAGTGCTTGGCTGAATCCTCGTCAGTGGGGCCGGTGTAGGTGCCGTTGAAGCGCACTACGTTGCCGCCCTCATCCTCGATCCAGATGCGCCCGTAGAAGCGGCCCATGCCCTTCACATCAGCCTTGGGATGCACGTCGAAGACCCAGGTGCGCACTGACCCCAGAAACTCGCGGCGCACAAAGCTGAAGACGTAGTGCTGCTGGTCGAAGCCGGTGGGATCGAGGAACATCATCTCCATGAAGCCGGTGTCGGAATACGTGAACTGCGTATCCAGGTGCAGCGCCTTGGTGAGGCCGGTGACGGCTTCGAAGGACCCCTTGAAAAAGCCATGCCTGGCCTGCTCCTGCTTGGGCGTGTAGGTCTTGTCGAAGAAGGTCTTGCCGAAGTCTACGCGGCTGAGCATGTAGTGGTCCGCAATGGGGACTGCGTAGAGCTTCACGTCCGGCTTGGTGTCCTGAATGTAGGTCTCCACAAGCGGCGTGCGCTGCTGGATGTTCTTGATCAGCACCTTCTCCTGAGCGATGGCCCTCTGGACCAGCGCCGCCTGCTCGGGGGTAAGCTGGCGGGCGGGCTGGAACTTGGGTTGTTTCTTCGCGTACGCGCAGCCCACACCGAGGCTGAAGATCAGCAGGACGAGGGGGATCTTCCGAAACGTCATGTGCAACTCCTGGTTCAATACTTCGTTGAGTACTTCCTGGCTTTCACGCCCTGCCCAGCCGCACCTTGCGGGGCGTCACGGCTGAGCACAGGCCACGTGAATCCGACTCTCTTGATGCTACGCTAACTGGAAGGTAATGGTAATGGTTGTCGTGGTATCCACCGGCCGGCCGTCCCGTGTTGCCGGACGGAAACGAATCTGCTGCGCCACGCGGCGCGCCTCTTCATCAAGCCCATGACCCAGCCCGTGCACCACGCCCTGCACCACGATCTGGCCTGAAGCCAGGAACGTGACGCGCAAAACCACATCGCCCTGAACTTTCAACTGCCGCGCCTCCGCCGTGTACTGCACCGGCGGCTTGGAGAGCACTTCGAGATTAGTCGCGACCGGTTCCGCAACCGGCCTGGGAGCGGCAGCAACCTGCGTGGGGGCGGGAATTCCGGCCGAGGCCACCTTACCGTAGTTGGAACCCGAATTCGACGTACCAGTTGCGCCGGGAATGCCCGCAGATGCAACTTTGCCAGCGGGTGGGGCGCCGTTGGTGGACCTGGTGTTGGTTCCCAGGCCCGTCGATCCCACCACTCCCTGTGGCGCGCCAACCGGGCCATGATTGTTGCCATAAGGATTGCCGATGGCGGCCACAGTGGCCGGACGCGTGGCGTTCGGATTGGGCATTACACCAAAGGTCTCGCCGAAGTGCACCTGACCCACCTTTGGCTTTACCTGATTGTTCTGCGCAGGCGCCGCGTCGGCGATCGCCGCCTTGGGCTGCGGAGCCAGCGTAATCACCTGTGGCTTGGCGATCGCCGGCATGTTCACCTTGGCTTCCATCTGGACTGGCTTCGGCTCCGGCTTTGGCTTGGGCATCTCAATCTGGCGGGGCTGCAACTCCACCTTCGGCTGCTCCGGCGGCGGAGGCAGTTTCGGCGGCGGGGGCTGCTTGATGTGCTCCGGAGGCGGCGGCGTGGCGGGAACAATCAACTCCGTCATCTCATAGTGCTGCTGGATCACGTGTTTCGCCATCATGCCCGCGAGTAACAGGGTGACAAGAACCGCCGTGTTAAGAGTGGAGCTGATGACGAATGAAAGAGACCTTCCCTCCGGCTCGGGGAGCAGGCCAAAGTTGGTCCGTCCAGGGGAATATTTCATCGACATGTTTCAATCCTCGCTTGGCGCCGCTGCCCGCGGCGCAGAATCCATACCGCTCTCACGAATATCGGCAAGAACCGTGGCGGCCATTCGTCAGGGGTCCCGTATTGCGCTCATTTATTTTCTGGTAAGTCCACCAAGGCGTGCGGAGAGCGCTTCCGCCCATGAATATGACGTCAAGAGACCGCCGCGCCATTACAATTCCGCGTTCACAGTGAGCCGGCATCCTCTGTTTTCCCCGTATTCGCAGGGCCAAACCCGGCCCATGAATCCATCTGAAGCTGAGCTTGCGAGCAGATGCAGAGGAAGAAACTATTATACGTTTGCCCGATGTCCTCGCCGGCAGCCCAATTTGGGGATCGACCCAAATGGTGCAACCCCGGCATAATCTCGCCGCGCAAAGCGCGTTGCCGGAGCCGCCCGCTGATCCGCCTTCGGACATTCATTCCCTCCATCACATATCCAAGGCAACTGCCATGGAATCGGGCATTTGCTTCGAGCAAAGGCGATGACTCCGGGCTGTAGAATCGGGGGTTCCGGCTCCCCCGCGCGGAATACTATAACGCCGTGCACCTGCTTCCCGCGTGGGCCTATGGTCGGCATCCTCAATGACCGCCAGGAGGCTCAAATCACCGCCCGGCGGGGCACTGCTCCTATAAACTCAAAGTAACCTAAACTGTCTCGGAAAGGACAGTGTTTTTGTGAAGATCTTGGTTACCGGTGGTGCAGGGTACATCGGAAGTACCGTGACAGGATTCCTGGCCGAAAAAGGACACAAGGCCGTTGTTTATGACAACCTGAGCCACGGCCGTCGCGAGTTGTTGCCGGCGGGCGTGGAACTGATCGAGGGAGAGGTGAGCGACCGTGCTCGCCTCGAGCAAATCTTCACCGCCGCCACCAATGGTCATGAGCCGTTTGATGCAGTTCTTCACTTTGCCGCACTTATTGAGGCCGGCGAGTCGATGCAGCGCCCGGAGATCTTCTTCCGGAACAATACGGCAGCGACGCTCTCGCTGCTCGAGGCCATGCTGGCGTGCGGTCCGCGGCGCCTGGTTTTCTCCTCGACAGCCGCCGTGTACGGCGAGCCAGAATCCATTCCGATTCAAGAAGATGCGCGTCTTGCGCCCACCAATCCCTACGGCCAGTCCAAGCTCCTCGTCGAGCAGATGCTCGCGTGGCTGAATCGCATTTACGGACTGCAATATGCCTCGCTGCGCTACTTCAATGTGGCCGGGGCCGCAGAGGGTCCTGAGGGCATTGTGCGCGGCGAATCGCACCAGCCGGAAACGCATCTGATCCCTCTGGTTCTCGACGTCGCTCTGGGACGGCGCGCCTCGATTCGCATGTACGGAGACGACTATCCGACACCCGACGGAACGTGCATTCGCGACTACATTCACGTCTCAGATTTGGCCGACGCGCACCTGCTGGCGCTGGCCGCGCTCGCCGCCGAAAAGGGGCCGAAGGACCCCCTCATCTACAACCTTGGTAACGGTCAGGGTTTCAGCGTACGAGACGTTGTGGAGTCGGCGCGAGGCGTTACAGGACACCCCATTCCGGCGGAAGTTCATCCGCGGCGGCCGGGCGATCCGGCGGTGCTGGTGGCAAGCTCCGCGAAGGCCATGCGCGAGCTGGGATGGAAGCCGCGTTACACCAATCTCGACGACATCATTCGCACCGCGTGGATCTGGCATCAGAAGC